>Ga0182024_10014344_pt1 | contig 15330 bp, 13 predicted proteins | sample P32metaG_FD_120480 | JGI IMG/M metagenome (GOLD analysis project Ga0182024, IMG submission 120480) | Permafrost microbial communities from Stordalen Mire, Sweden - P3-2 metaG (Illumina Assembly) | ecosystem: Environmental > Terrestrial > Soil > Wetlands > Permafrost | place: Sweden: Stordalen... | reverse complement strand
TTTCCGGCCGACGCTGTGGGCGCGCCGTCTTTATTCCAAATCTGGTCGCTCGACACCGGCGGACGCCATCATCCGGACCGGCTCTGGATCGGCGCCATTCCCGCGGGACTATTCCGGTCCGACGATCGCGGCGAGAGCTGGCAACTTATGTCCGCGCTTTGGAACGTTCCCGAGCGTGCGCGCTGGTTCGGCGGCGGCTATGACGCCGCGGGAATTCACAGCGTGTCGCCGGACCCCCGCGATGCGGCTCGCGTATTCATCGCCATCTCCTGCGGCGGCGTGTGGGAAACCCGCGACGACGGCACGACCTGGTCGGTGCTGGGCAAGGGACTCGTTGCGCCCTATGTGCCGCCCGAGCAGGCGAAGGACAGCGCGATCCAGGATCCGCATCGCGTCATGCGCTGCGCCGCGGCGCCGGATGTGATGTGGATGCAGCACCATGCCGGCATTTACCGCACGACCGATGCCGGTGCGCATTGGACGCGGTTGGCGTTGCCCTGCGACGATTTTGGTTTCGCGGTGGTGGCCCATCCGCGCGACGCGCAGACCGCATGGTTCGTGCCGGCAATCAAGGATGAAATCCGGCTGCCGCGCGACGGCGCGTTTTGCGTCTCGCGAACGAACGATGGCGGCAAGACATGGGAAGTATTGCGCGCGGGTTTGCCGCAGCGCGATGCCTACGATCTCATCTACCGGCATGGGCTTGATGTCGATGACAGCGGCGAGCAACTCGCCATGGGCTCGACGACCGGGGCGCTGTGGACCAGCGAGGATGGCGGCGAGCGCTGGCAGCTCGTCAACGCGCATCTGCCGCCGATCTATGCCGTGCGCTTCTTCTGAAACCGCCGCGCGCCTAAATCTCGACGATCATTCCGTCTTCGGCGGTTTCGAACGAAAGTTCGGTACGGCGGGCCAACATGTCATTGCTCATATGCGTGAGCACGAGGCGTTTGGGCCGAATCTGCGCAAGATGCCGCTCCAGCAAGCTCAGCGCCATGTGGGTGGCGATCGGCTTGTCCCGCGTATAGGCCTCGCAGATGAAAAGGTCGGCGCGTTGTCCGATGTCGATGAGCGTTTCCGTCCATTCGGTATCGCCGGAAAAGCCGATCACCTTGCCCTCGGCTTCGAAGCGCAAGCCGAGGCACGGTCCGGCGCGTTCGTCATGCTGGACACGAAACGGCGTCACGTGCAGGTGGCCGGCCTCGTTTCGCTTGCCGATTTCGAGTTCTTTCAGCGTCAACGGAAAGCGCAATTCCATCGTCCGCGAGCCGGGGAAGGCGACCTCCATCAGCTCGGCATAGCGGGTATTGAGCCCGGGAGGGCCGGCGATGGTCAACGGCCGCTCGCGCTTGAGGACGTAATTTGCCTCGAGGATGAAGAACGGCAGCCCGCCGATGTGATCGGCGTGGAAATGGGTGATGAAAATCGTATTGATATCGTTACGGCCGATCGCAAGCTTATTCATCGCGATAAGCGACGTCGCGCCGCAATCGATCAGCGCGTTGATTTCCCGCCCGACGAGATGAAAGCAAGTATTAAATCGCCCACCCGAGCCGAAAGCGTCGCCGCAGCCGACGAATTGCAGGTGCATTGAGCAGTACCCCTGAAGTTGCGAACCGGCCCGGCGAGGCTCTATTAGGTGTTGCGGCGCGGACTTGGCGACCAGTGTCGCGGCAGGCGATACAGGAGTCCGTGATCTTTATCACAATACTGAGCCGGCCCGCATGCAGCGCTAGAAGGATCAAACCTCTGTGTTTTCATTGCTTTTTCGCATTTACCAAGTCATGCTTTTGGTTTCGATGTCGCGGCGAGGACGAATTTTGCTCGCTATCATGATGAGGGCGCGTGCCATGATCGCACCACAAATTGGCGCATGCTGCGGGGCCGGTGAGGCTTAAGGGGACGCAACGGTGTATCTTGGATCAATTCGTTTCGGCGCGCTCGCGGCGCTGGCGATGACCGCTGCGCTTGGCGGCTGTGCCGACATCGATTTTGGTGCAACCGGCGGCTGGTTCCAGAAGCCGCTCGATGTTTTCGGACGCAGTGGCGGTTACACCTATGCCGATCTTGGCGAGACAAAGAAACAGCGCACCATCACTGCGAACGAACTGGTCGACGCAAATGGCGGCTGTCCGCCCCCGGCGGCACCGGCAGCCGCGCCGGCCAGTCCGGGCGTGATTCCGGCGCCTGCGCCGGCAACGGATTCTCTTCTCGGCGGCGGCGTTGGGCTCGGCATGAGCGAGTGTGACGTGGTCTATCGTGCCGGCCAGCCGGGTTCGGTTGCGCTCGGCAAAAATCCCAATGGCGATCGCACCGCGGTCTTGACCTATAACAGCGGCCCGCGACCCGGCATCTATCATTTCGAGCGCGGTGCGCTCATGGAAATGGATCGTGTCGCGGAGGCGCCGGCGCAGCCGCAAGCCGCGAAAAAGAAGCCCACGAAGGCAAAGCAGGCGTCCAAAGAATAATCAGGCGCTTCAAGTCGTAAGAAATAAGAAAGATGGGATGCGCTGGGTAAGAAACTTGTGCGCAGAACTGTTTGGAAAACCTACATACACGAACGGAGAGAAACATGGACGCAAAGACTGACAAGAACGCAGGCAAATGTCCGGTCATGCACGGCTCGTCGAATCGCGACTGGTGGCCGAACACGCTGAATATCGGGGTGCTCCACCAGAAATCGCCCAAGTCCGATCCGATGGGCGAGGCATTCGACTACGCCAAGGAGTTCAAGAGCCTCGACCTGAACGCCGTGATCAAGGATCTGCATGCCTTGATGACGGATTCGCAGCCTTGGTGGCCTGCCGACTTCGGTCACTATGGCGGTTTGTTCATCCGCATGGCCTGGCATAGCGCGGGCACGTACCGCATCACCGACGGCCGCGGCGGCGCCGGCGCCGGACAGCAGCGCTTCGCGCCGCTGAACTCTTGGCCGGACAACGCGAACCTCGACAAGGCACGCCGGCTCTTATGGCCGGTCAAGCAGAAATACGGCCGGAAAATCTCCTGGGCCGACCTGATGGTCCTCGCCGGCAACGTCGCCCTCGACTCGATGGGCTTCAAAACGTTCGGTTTCGGCGGCGGCCGCGCCGATGTCTGGGAACCCGAAGAACTCTACTGGGGTCCCGAGGGGACGTGGCTCGGCGACGAACGCTACAGCGGCGAACGCCAGCTTGCGGAACCGCTCGGCGCGGTTCAGATGGGCCTGATCTACGTCAATCCGCAAGGGCCGAACGGCAATCCGGACCCGGTCGCGGCGGCCAAGGACATCCGCGAAACGTTCCTCCGCATGGCGATGAACGACGAGGAGACCGTCGCGCTGATTGCCGGCGGCCACAGCTTCGGCAAAACCCACGGCGCCGGCGATCCATCGCTGATCGGCCCGGAGCCGGAAGGCGCCTTCATCGAGGATCAGGGCCTCGGCTGGAAGAGCAAGCATGGCACGGGCATCGGCGCCGACACCATTACCGGTGGTCCGGAGGTCACCTGGACGCAGACGCCGACGAAGTGGAGCAACCTTTTTTTCAAGAACCTGTTCGAAAACGAATGGGAGCGGACGGAGAGCCCGGCCGGTGCGAAACAGTGGAAGGCGAAAGGCGGCGCTGCCACGATCCCGGACGCCCACGACAAGTCGAAGAAGCATGTGCCGACCATGCTGACCACGGACCTCTCGCTGCGGATGGACCCGGCCTACGAGAAAATTTCGCGACGCTTCTACGAGCATCCGGATCAGTTCGCAGACGCGTTCGCCCGCGCCTGGTTCAAGCTCACGCACCGCGACATGGGCCCGATCGTGCGCTACCACGGCCCGCTCGTGCCGAAAGAGACGCTGATCTGGCAGGACCCAATCCCCGCGGTGAATCATCCGCTGATCGGTGAGCAAGACGGTGCGGCTCTGAAGGCCAAGATCCTCGCGTCCGATCTGCCGGTGTCGCAGCTCGTCTCGACGGCCTGGGCGTCGGCATCAACGTTCCGCGGTTCCGACAAGCGCGGCGGAGCGAACGGCGCGCGCATCCGGCTTAGCCCGCAGAAGGACTGGGAGGTCAACCAGCCGAAGCAGCTCGCGACGGTGCTTGCGAAGCTCGAAGCGATCCAGAAGGAGTTCAACGGCTCGGCCACCGGCAGCAAGAAGGTCTCGCTCGCCGATCTGATCGTTCTCGGCGGCAACACCGCGATCGAGAAGGCCGCGAAGGCGGCCGGGCACGACGTGAAGGTCCCCTTCACGCCAGGGCGCATGGACGCGTCTCAGGAGCAGACCGACGTCGAGTCCTTTGCTCCGCTCGAACCGCGTGCCGACGGCTTCCGCAACTATCTTAGCGGCAAGCGGCAGTTCATGATGCCTGAGGAGGCATTGGTGGACCGGGCGCAACTGCTGACGCTGACCGCGCCTGAGATGACAGTTCTCGTCGGCGGCCTGCGCGTCCTCTGCGCCAACGCCGGACAGTCCAAGCACGGCGTCTTCACCAAGAAGCCCGAGACGCTGACCAACGACTTCTTCGTCAACCTGCTCGACATGAGCACGCAATGGCAGCCGTCCGCTGGCTCTGAAGGCGTGTACGAGGGGCGCGACCGGAAGACGAACGAGGCCAAGTGGACCGGGACCCGTGTCGACCTGATCTTCGGTTCGCACTCGCAGCTGCGCGCCCTCGCGGAAGTCTATGCGTGCGCAGACTCGAAGGAGAAGTTTGTGAAAGACTTCGTGGCGGCGTGGACCAAGGTGATGAACCTCGATCGCTTCGACCTCGCCTGATCTCTGCGGAAAGGCTTTCAAGGGCTTACTAGAGCGGAGCCGCGACCAGCATCGGGTGATCAGGGCCAGATCGAGGCTACGCAAATTCTGCGTAAGCCTGTGGAAGCCCTGGACGGTGGCGGAAGCCTTGGACAAGAAATCAGGGCGGCGTTTCAAAACGACTTGAAACGCCGCCCTGACGCCAGGCCTTCATAGTCCGCTGGCCCCAGGTTCGCCGGAGGCTCCAACTCTTGAAAGACTGGAGCCATGGAGAATCACAGGATTACCTAATCCGGACTCCCGTCATACAGAGCCCAGCATGATGTCCGACGTTGGCACGACTCGGACCTCCCAACATGTCCGCTTTTCCGCCGCTTGCGGAGGCTAAGCGGACATCCCTCAGAGATTGCCGTTCGCTCGCAGTTTATGAGAACGGCACCCTAGTAGCAGCGATTGACCCAGCGCAGCACCGGCCCGTACGGCGTGTACACCCAGCTTCGCACCATGCAGCCGCCATAGCCCGGCCCGGCATAGACGCGAACGAAGGGATGATAGCCCCAGCCGCCATGCCAACCGCCGTGCCAGCCGCCGTGAAAGCCCCAGGCGGATGCGGATGTGGGCGCGAGCGCTGCGGCACCAAGCGCGGCACTCGCAACGATGGCGAGAATTGTCTTGCGCAGCATTTGAGATCTCCTTGGTTTGGCGTTCTTGTACGTCGATGACTTTTAGTGAGGCCGACAGGCCTCTCCGTTCATGCCATCAATCATAAGTGAAGCGCCTGAACCGGTGCTGAGGCCGAAGTTTATTGCCGGTTTATCAAACTGAACGTGCGGTCACGGTTTCGTTCACCGCGCGTTCATGCGGCCGGCCGCGCGCTTGCCCGGATGGTGAGCCAAGGATATAAGCCGCCCGGTTCCCCGCCGTTTCCGCGATTATCCAAAGGACAATTTGATGGCGATCGAGCGTACGTTTTCGATCATCAAACCCGATGCGACCGCCCGCAATGTCACGGGCGCGATCAATGCGATGATCGAAAAAGCGGGCCTGCGCATCGTCGCGCAAAAGCGCGTCTGGATGAGCCGAACGCAGGCCGAGACATTCTATGCGGTGCATCGCGAACGGCCGTTTTTCGGCGAGCTCGTCGATTTCATGATTTCGGGGCCGGTCGTCGTGCAGGTGCTCGAAGGCGCCAATGCCGTCGCGGCCTATCGCGACCTCATGGGCGCGACCGATCCGGCCAAGGCCGCGGCGGGCACCATTCGCAAGGTGCATGCGAAGTCGATTGGCGAAAATTCGGTGCACGGCTCCGACGCGGCCGATACCGCAGAAAAGGAAATCGCGCAGTTCTTTGCCGGTAACGAGATCGTCGGCTGAGACGATGCGTGCGCAGGGATGGTGGCTTCGCTCGCGCCTTATCTGAATCCGACGCTGTGGGGCGACGGGCTCCACGCCAGCTCCGCCCAATTAGGGCAGACGGCATTTTGGCTTGCCGTGCTGCGGATCATTTTCATCAACATCTTGTTGTCCGGCGACAATGCCGTGGTCATCGCCATGGCCTGCCGCGGTCTGCCGGCTCCGCAACGGCTGTGGGGGATGGTTATCGGCGCCGGCGTCGCTGTGCTCCTGCGCATTGCCTTTACCGGCATTGTCGCGGAGCTTCTGCTGCTTCCTTATCTCAAGCTGATCGGCGGGCTGGCGCTCTTCTACATTGCGGCCAAGCTCATTGTGCCGGAGGAGGAAGACAGTAACGAAGTTGCAGCCGTTGCGCATTTGTGGCGCGCAGTCGGCATCGTTGTCGTGGCCGATGTCGTGATGAGCCTCGACAACGTCGTCGCCGTCGCCGCGACTGCGAACGGCGACTTCCTGCTGCTCGCGATCGGCCTCGCCGTTTCCATCCCGATCATTCTTGCGGGCGCGGCACTTTTCATGACGCTGCTCGACCGCTTTCCGATCGTCGTTTGGGCAGGCGCGGCTCTACTTGGTTGGGTGGCCGGTGAGGTCATCGCGACCGACCCGGCGATCGTCGGTCATCTGACGGCGAGCTTCGGCGAGAAGCTTGCACGGCATGTTGAATTCGCCGCGGCCGGCGCCGGAGTGGCGCTGGCGATTGCCGCCGGCGGCTTATGGCGGAGTTTGCACGGAATGAAAATTCGTGCGCGATCCGTCGGCAAGGAAGCGCGCCGCGCCTAGTGGTCACTACCGAAAACTCATCGTGCAGATTTTATTGACGCCGTCGAATATTTTCGCAGTTCGCGCAAACCCCATCGTTACGATGTTCGGCGCGCCGGCGCACACACAGCCACGCTTGCGCCGTATTTTTCCGGCTTGCTCGAAGGGCAATCGGATTTGGGCCATCCGACGGTGCTGTCTTGCCGACACGATCGTTTCGGATTTTCCCCCAACATTCGGCTTGTGGCGCGAATCGCAGTATCTGCACGCGACGTGCAATCGCTGTGACCGCGTCTTCACTGGCATCCGCAATGATTTAGGAGACAGACGATGCAGAAGGGCGCCGTCAAGTGGTTTAATCCGACCAAGGGCTACGGGTTCATCAAGCCGGCAGACGGCGACAAGGATGTGTTCGTCCACATCTCCGCTGTCGAACGCGCTGGGCTTCGCACTCTCAACGACGGCCAAGAGGTCGAGTTCGAACTGGTTACAAACCGCGGCAGGACCTCGGCTGAAAATCTGAAAGTTGCGTGAACCAAGACCGGGGCGATCCCGGTTCTCGTAGCCCCCGGATTTGCACCCGGGGGTTTTTATTTTGGCGTAGCGCGGCCTTCGGCCACCAGCCGCAGCGCTTGCGGGTAGATACGGTGCTCGACTTCCAGCACGCGTGCGGCCAGCGTCTCCTCGGTATCTCCGTCGATGACGGGCACCGCCTCCTGCATCACGATCGGTCCTGAATCCATTTCCGGAACGACGAAGTGGACGGTGGCGCCGTGGCGCTTCACGCCGACCTCGAGCGCGCGGCGGTGGGTATGGAGGCCCTTGAATTGCGGCAGCAGCGCCGGATGGATATTCAGCATGCGGCCGTTCCATCGCGTGACGAACCACGGCGACAAAAGCCGCATGAATCCGGCGAGGCAGACGAGATCGATCCGCTGCGCTTCGAGTTCGGCATCAAGCACGCGTTCGAACGCTTCACGGTTCCCCTCGCATGCCGTGTGATCGACGAGTGCGGTTTTAATGCCCGCTTCGCGCGCGCGGGCGAGGCCGGAAGCGTCGGGCCGGTTCGACACCACGAGCGCGATCTCCGCCGGATAGTCTTGCGCCCTGGCGGCGTCGATGAGCGCCGCCATGTTCGATCCGCGGCCGGAAATGAGTACGGCGACGCGCTTCTTGACCATCCGCCTCACCGGGAAAGATCGAGATGCCCGCGAAAGCCGACACGGCCGTCGCCGCTCGCCGCAACCACTTCGCCGAGCCGGACGACCGTTTCGCCGTTCGCCGAAAAGCACGCGCTCGCGGCATCCGCGGCATTGCGATCAAGCACCGCCACCATGCCAATACCGCAGTTGAAGGTGCGCAGCATTTCGCTCTCGCTGATCCCGCCGGCACCTGCGAGCCACTTGAACACCGGCAGAACCGGCACGCGGTCAAGGTCCAGGGCAACGGAGAGACCCGGCGGCAGCACGCGCGGAATGTTTTCGGTAAAGCCGCCGCCAGTGATGTGGGCGAGCGCCTTGACCGCCTTGGTTTCGCGGATCGCGGCGAGAACGGATCGCACATAAAGCCGCGTCGGCGTGAGCAATGCCTCGCCCAGGCTTCGTGACGGCTCAAATGGAGCGGGATCATCCCATTTCAAGCCGGCCGCGGCGGCAATGCTGCGCACCAGCGAGAAGCCGTTCGAATGCACGCCGGTCGAGGCAAGCCCGATCACGATGTCGCCGGCTGCGATATCGTTTCGCGGCAGCACGTCTTTGCGAGCCACGGCCCCCACGGCAAACCCCGCAAGGTCATAGTCGCCAGGCTGATAGACCCCCGGCATTTCGGCGGTCTCGCCACCGATCAGGGCACAGCCGGATTCGCGGCACGCCGTGGCGACACCCCTGACCACGGCGGCTCCGACGGCGGGGTCGAGCTTGCCGCAGGCGAAATAGTCGAGGAAGAACAGCGGTTCGGCGCCCTGGACGACGAGGTCGTTGACCGACATGGCGACGAGGTCGATGCCGATCGTGTCGTGGCGGGAGGTCTCGATCGCGACCTTGACCTTGGTGCCCACGCCATCGGTGGCGGCGACCAGGATGGCATCGGTGAAACCGGCGGCCTTGAGATCGAACAGGCCGCCGAAGCCGCCGATCTCGGCGTCTGCGCCCGCGCGAGCCGTCCTGCGCACGAGCGGCTTGATCAATTCCACCATGCGGTTGCCGGCATCGATATCGACACCGGCGGCCGCGTAGCGTGCCTCATCCACTTAAGCCACCAAATCGGACAGGTGATCCTCCCCGGGAGGGGAGGAATTACCCGCGCCTCCTACGTCGGAATCGCCGGGTGCGCAAGCGCGTGGGCGCCGATATATTGTGTTCGACGACGGCGCGCCGGGGAACGGGCGCGCGCCACAAGCCGGGGCGCCGCTTGAGTATTCCAAACCTCATCACATTGGGACGTATCCTTCTCGTGCCGGTCGTGGTCTTGGCGATCATCTCTGGAGAGATGAGTATTGCGTTTATCCTGTTTCTCGCCGCCGGCATCAGCGACGCGGTCGACGGTTTCCTCGCCAAGCGCTTCCACATGACCAGTGAGCTTGGCGCCTATCTTGATCCGCTGGCCGACAAGGCGCTCATCGTCTCGATCTATATCTCTCTCGGCATTGCCGGCGCGCTGCCGATCTTTCTGGTCATCCTTGTCGTCTCGCGCGACATCATGATCATCAGTGCCTTCATGCTGTCCTGGCTTATCGGCAAGCCGATGCCGGTTCGGCCGCTGTCGATTTCCAAGGTGAACACCGCGGCGCAAATCCTCCTTGCCACGCTTGTCCTGGCCGAGCATGGCTTTGGCTTCGATTTCGGGATGGTGACGAAGCTCACTATGGCGCTGGTCGCCGTCTTGACCTTGCTCTCAATCGCCTTCTATCTCGCCGAGTGGGTCCGGCATATGAACTCGTTCGGCGCCGGGCACTGATCGCAGCGGTTTGAGGGGCGCATGCATTTCGAACGCAATATTGTGTTCTGGGTTGCCGCGCTCGCCGTCTTCGCCGGCCTGCTTTGGCTGTTGAGCCCGATCCTGTTGCCGTTCGTTCTCGGCATGGCGATCGCTTATTTGCTCGATCCGCTGGTCAAGCGGCTGACCAAGCGCGGCATGAGCCGGCTGGTTGCCGCGCTGCTCATTCTCGGCGGCTTCGCACTCGCGTTTGCGCTTCTGGTCGTCATCATTGCGCCGGTCTTGGCGAAGCAGGTCGCCGGCTTCATCGAACATGCCCCGGGCTACGCGCAGCGTCTGCAAGCTCTCGTGAGCGATCCGGAGCATCCCTGGATCAAGCATGTCGTCGGCGACAATCTCGTCGGTGCGGACAAGTCGGTCGGCGACGTGATGAACCAGGCGATGGGTTATTTGTCCGGACTGCTCGCTTCGTTGTGGGCGAAGGGCCAGGCGCTGATTTCGATCTTTTCGCTGCTCGTTATCACGCCGGTGGTGGCGTTCTATCTGATCTGCGATTGGGACAGCATGGTGAGCGCGGTCGATCACCTGATCCCGGTGCGCCAGCGCGACACCGTGCGCGCCCTGGGCCATGAGATCGATGTCACGATCTCCGCGTACGTTCGCGGCCAGTCCGGGGTGTGTCTGATCCTCGGTTCCTATTACGCCGTCGGACTGACGATCGCCGGATTGAGCTTCGGGCTCTTGATCGGCGTCGTCTCCGGTCTCATCAGCTTCATCCCCTATGTCGGATCGCTCACGGCGCTGGTGCTATCGGTCGTCGTGGCGGTGGCCCAATTCTTCCCGGATTGGAGCCGCGTATTCATCGTCGCGGGCGTTGTCATGTTCGGTCAATTCCTCGAGGGCAATGTGCTCGCACCGAAACTCGTCGGTCACAGCGTCGGATTGCATCCGGTATGGCTGATGTTCGCGTTGTTCGCCTTCGGTTACCTGTTCGGATTCGTCGGGCTGCTGCTCGCCGTGCCGCTTGCTGCGGCAACCGGGGTGCTGATCCGATTTGCGCTGCGGCGTTACCTTGCGAGCCCGTACTATACCGGCAACCGGCCGACCTAGCCGCCATGTCCGCAATCCCGCGCCAGCTTGCGCTCGCGCTCGATCACGCTGAAAGCTATGCACGCGAGGATTTCCTGTCCGGCCCGTGCAACAAAGACGCGCTGGCATTGATCGATAGCTGGCCGGATTGGCCGGCGAGCGCCATCGCGCTGATCGGACCGGAGGGGTCCGGCAAGACGCATTTGGCGACCATCTGGGCCGCGGCGGCAGGCGCGCGCGTTGTTTCCGCGCATGCGCTCGGCGAGGCCGATCCGCGTTCGGCGCTCGCGACCGGCGCATTGGTCATCGAGGATGCCGCCACGACGCGGGACGAGCACGCTCTATTCCACCTCATCAACCTCGCCCGCGAAGAGGCGGCCTTCCTGCTCTTTACCGCGCGAACGCCGCCATCGCTTTGGCCCGTGGTCATACCGGACGTCATGTCGCGGCTGCGGGCGCTACCGGTCGTGACGCTGGCAGCGCCGGACGACGCGATGCTGCGCGGGGTGATGGTAAAACTTGCGGCGGATCGGCAGCTCGCGTTCGACGAGAATGTCGTGCGCTACTTGTCGACCCATATCGAGCGCTCGTTTGCGGCGGCGCGCGCCGCGGTGATCGCTCTCGACAAGGAAGCGCTACGGCAAGGACGGCCGCCCAGCCGAGCTCTTGCCGCGGAAATGTTCCGCGACAATGCCTAGATAAGGAGGGGACCGCGGCCTCGACGCACGCCCTATCGTCCTGATTTTGGTCGCTTTCCGGGACGATCAAGGGGTAGCCTTGACGCCGCACCGTCCCGCCGCCTTAGTCAGCGGACCGATTTCATCGAATTGTTACGGAAGCCGTGGAACATGGCGCTTGAAGAGCAAAGGTCAGCCGTGGGCGATCGTGGCCAATCCACTGTTGTTGCGATTGAATCCGGTTCAGCCCGGCGATCCGAGCACGCTCCTCGCGCGGCGGAGTCGATGCCGCGGCAGCCGGTATCGGACCTCGTTTCGAGCCCTGATCGTTTTATCAACCGTGAGCTGTCTTGGCTGAATTTCAACCGGCGCGTGCTGCAGGAATCCGCCAATCACAAGAATCCGCTGCTGGAACGGGTGAAGTTTCTGTCGATCTCGGCGAACAACCTCGATGAATTCTTCATGGTGCGCGTCGCCGGCCTCGGCGCGCAGGTCCGCGAAGGCATCACCACGAAGAGTCCGGAAGGATTGACGCCGGCCGAGCAACTCGTCCGTATCGCCGAAGCGGTGTCGGTGCTGGTCGAAGATCAGCAGGCGCAGTGGTGTGAGCTGCGCGCCGCGCTGGCGGACGCCGGCATCGCCTTAGTCGATGGTCCCGACGTCACCAAAGCGGAGAAGGCTTGGCTCGAGGACTATTTTCTCGCCCATATTTTTCCGCTGCTGACGCCGCTCGCCATTGATCCGGCGCATCCGTTCCCGTTCATTCCCAATCTCGGCTTCACCATCGCCTTGCAGCTTGCGCGCGCCAAGGACGGCAAGGCGATGAATGCACTGATCCGCGTGCCCAACCGCGTCGAGCGGTTCGTGCGTATGCCGCAGGCCGGCGAGGGCGGACAGGTGCGGCTCATGTCAGTTGAAGGCACGACGAGCCTTTTCATCGGCAAGCTGTTTCCCGGTTATGCCGTCAAGGGACTAGGCGCCTTCCGCATCATCCGCGACTCGGAAGTTGAAATCCTCGAAGAAGCAGAAGACCTGATGCGGCTGTTCGAGAGCGCGCTCAAGCGGCGCCGCCGCGGATCGGTGATCAGGCTCGACATCGAGGCGACGATGCCGGTGGAGCTGCGGCGCTTCGTGCAGAGCGTGCTTGGTGTTACCGACGACAGCGTGTTCAGGGTGGATGGCGTGCTCGCGCTCAACGAGATGAGCCAGCTCGCCAACCTCAACAGGCCGGACCTCGAATTCGTGCCCTACACGCCGCGCTATCCGGGCCGCGTCCGCGACCATGGCGGCGATTCCTTTGCCGCAATCCGGCAGAAGGATTTCATCATTCATCATCCGTTCGAGTCCTTCGACGTGGTGGTGAATTTCTTGCAGCAGGCCGCTCGCGATCCCGATGTCGTCGCGATCAAGCAGACGCTCTATCGCACCTCCGCCGATTCCCCCATCATCAAGGCGCTTGCCGAAGCGGCCGAAGCGGGCAAGTCGGTCACCGCGCTCGTCGAGCTCAAGGCGCGTTTCGACGAGGAAGCCAATATCCGCTGGGCGCGCGACCTCGAACGCGCCGGCGTGCAGGTCGTATTCGGCTTCATCGAGCTGAAAACCCACGCCAAGCTTTCGCTCGTACTGCGTCGCGAAGGCGCGGCGCTTGCCTCGTATGTGCATGTTGGGACCGGCAACTATCATCCGGTGACGGCGCGTATCTATACCGACCTGTCGTTCTTCACCTGCGATCCCGTGCTCGCGCACGACGTTGCCCGCGTTTTCAATTTCGTGACCGGATATGCCGAGCCTGCCGAACTCGAGCGCCTGGCGGTGTCTCCGCTATCGCTGCGCAAACGCATTCAGGCTCATATCGACGAGGAAATCGTGCATGCCAAAGCCGGCCGGCCGGCCGCCATCTGGCTGAAGATGAATGCGCTGGTCGATCCCGACATTATCGATGCGCTATACCGGGCGTCGAACGCGGGCGTGACCATTGAGCTGGTGGTGCGCGGAATTTGCTGCTTGCGGCCGGGTGTGCCGGGCCTCTCCGACAATATCCGGGTCAAATCCATCGTCGGCCGCTTCCTCGAGCACGGACGCATCTACTGCTTCGGTTCGGGCCACGGCCTGCCGCACGCCAAAGCCGCCGTCTACATCTCCTCCGCCGATCTGATGCCGCGCAATCTCGACCGGCGCGTCGAGGTGCTATGCCCGATCCTCAACCCGACGGTGCACGAGCAGGTGGTCGATCAGATCATGGAAGCGAATCTCAAGGACAACGAGCAGAGTTGGCAGCTTCTTCCGGACGGCTCCTCGACTCGCATCAAGCCGGGCCCGGGCGAGGAACTGTTCAATGCCACGACCTACTTCATGACCAATCCAAGCCTGTCGGGGCGGGGAAAATCGCCAAAGGATTCAATCCCGCGATTACGGCATCGCCCGGAGCGAATGTGATTCCCGGGCGAATCGCGTAGGGTGCGCACGCACAAGTTCCAATTCCCGCCCCGCCGGGTGACGACTCATACGGTGAAGGATCCGCGGCCATGGTGCGAAAGACGCGCTTGGCTGCTTTGCGCTGATTGTGATTGATGAGCCGCGCCAGATTCGACGCACAAGGACGCCTTGACCACGGTCCGCCGATCGCCGTCGTCGACATCGGCTCGAATTCCGTGCGCCTTGTCGTCTATGAAGGGCTGACCCGCAGTCCGACCGAACTGTTCAACGAAAAGGCGCTGTGTGGATTGGGCCGCGAGGTGCAGTCCACGGGACTGCTTGCCGCCGATGCGGTGCAGCACGCACTCTACACGCTCAGGCGCTACCGCGCGCTGTGCCAGACGATGGGAGTGAAAAAAACGCTCGCGATCGCCACGGCGGCCTGTCGCGATGCCAGAAACGGCCGTTCGTTCATCCGGCAAGCCGAGCGAATCATAAAGGTCGACATTGACGTTCTCTCGGGCTCACGCGAGGCCGAACTTACCGCGCTCGGCGTGATTTCCGGCGTACACCGCAGCGACGGCATTGTCGGCGATCTCGGGGGCGGCTCGCTTGAGCTGGTCGATGTCCACAATATGCGGGTGCGGCACGGCTTGACCCGCCCGCTGGGCGGCCTCGCGCTCGCGGATATTTCGGCGAAGTCGCTGAAAAAAGCGGAAAAGTTCGTCAAGAAGACGCTGGGCGGCTTGCCGATGCTCAAAGCCTGCGAGGATCGCAGTTTCTATGCGGTCGGCGGAACGTGGCGCTCGCTGGCGCGGCTGCACATGTGGCAGACCGGATATCCGCTGCACGTGATGCACGGCTACGCCATTCCCGCCGACGAAGCGCTTGAGTTCGCCAAGCTCGTGCATCGCGTCGATGTCGATACGCTGTCGAACATCGAAGTCGTCAACAATGCCCGGCGGCCTTTGCTGCCCTATGCGGCGCTGGTGCTCGAATACATCCTGCGCATCGGCAAGCCGCGCCAGGTCGTGTTTTCCGCGCTGGGCGTGCGCGAAGGCCTGCTCTATTCACTGCTCAAGCGGCGGGAGAGGGAGAAGGATGCGCTCATCGAGGCGGCGCGCCACCTCAACCGATTGCGCTCACGCTCACCGCGCCATGGCGAGGAACTGATCGCGTGGACCGACCGTTTCTTGGCCTCGTCGGGCCTCGAGGAAACCGGAGAGGAACGCCGGCTGCGCCATGCCGCGTGTCTTCTTGCCGATATCGGCTGGCGGGCGCATCCCGATTACCGCGGCGAGCAGTCGCTCAACATCA
>Ga0182024_10014342_pt1 | contig 15330 bp, 11 predicted proteins | sample P32metaG_FD_120480 | JGI IMG/M metagenome (GOLD analysis project Ga0182024, IMG submission 120480) | Permafrost microbial communities from Stordalen Mire, Sweden - P3-2 metaG (Illumina Assembly) | ecosystem: Environmental > Terrestrial > Soil > Wetlands > Permafrost | place: Sweden: Stordalen... | reverse complement strand
TTCAGCAGTCGGTCGACACGAATCCCGATGCCGACGTGCTGACGTTTCTCAATGAAGTGCCCGCCGCCCCCGCGCACAAACCGAAGCCGGGCAAGAAGGCGGCTCCAGTCGCGACCGGCAAGCGGAACAAGAAGCTCGTTTTCAGCGCGATCGGCGCCGGGCTGTTGGCTCTGGCGATCTTGGCGGCCGTCATTTTCAAGATGCAGACGAAAGAGGGCACGTTGGTCGTCGAAGTCAATCAGCCCGATGCCGTGGTGCAAGTGTTGGACGCGGAGGGAAAGGTTGAGATCAGCAAGCCAGGCGGAAATGGGACGGTCACGATTGCCGTCGATCCAGGCAAACATCGCCTGAAGGTGGAGAAGGAGGGCTTCAAGTTCTTTGCCCAAGAATTTGAGACGGACTCGGGCGGAACGGCGTCGATCAAGGCGACGTTGGAGCCGTTGAATTCGCCGGCGGATGTTGGCCAATCGAGCAAGCCGTGGAACACGCCCGCCTTCCAGCAATGGATGAAGACTGTTGCCTCCATGCCGGCCGAGCAACAGGTGGAAGCCGTCGCCAAGAAATTGCACGAGCTCAATCCTGGATTCAATGGGACGGTGAATGATGAGAATGGGAAAGGCGCACCGAAGATCGAGAATGGCGTGGTGACCAGGCTTGGGTTTCTTACGGACAACGTGACCGACATTTCGCCGGTGCGGGCGTTGGCAGGATTGAAGGGGCTGAGATGTTCCGGCAGCGAGGCACGCAACGGCGCGCTGTCCGACCTGTCGCCGTTACAAGGGATGCGGCTTACGAAGCTGTTTTGCGGCCATACTCAAGTGTCCGACCTTTCACCCCTGAAAGGGATGATGTTGACGAGGTTGGAATGCGGTCTCACGAAGGTTTCGAATCTATCACCGTTGCAAGGGATGCCTTTGATAGACCTTTGGTTTACGAACACGCAGGTCTCCGATCTGTCGCCGCTCAAGGGAATGCCCCTGACGATTCTGGGGTGCGACCACACTCAGGTGTCGGACCTGTCGCCGCTTCAAGGGATGAATGTGACGAACCTTGCCATCACGCCCAAGAACATCACCAAAGGAATCGATGTAATCCGCCAGACTACGAGCCTCACGACTATTTGCACCGGTGGAAGCGATCGTGAAAAGTTTCCCGCCGATGAATTCTGGAAGAAATACGACGCCGGCGAGTTCGGCAAGCCGGATTCCGCCGCTGTGGCCCCAGATCATAAGCCGATCGCCACGTTCAACGACCCCGCCTTCCAGCAGTGGATGAAGACCGTTGCCGCCATGCCCCCCGAGAAGCAGGCGGATGAGGTTGCCAAGAAGTTGCAGGAACTCAATCCGGGGTTTGATGGGAAAGTCATGCCGAAGATTGAAGGCCGCGTCGTAACGGAAATGCGATTCACCACGGACAGCGTGAGCGATATTGCGCCCCTGCGAGCTTTGGCGGGATTGAAGGGCCTGATTTGTTTCGGCAGCGGCAGAGGAAAGGGAATCTTGTCCGACCTTTTGCCGCTCAAGGGTTTGGCTTTGGCGGGCCTGGATTGCCAACGGACCAACGTGTCCGATCTATCGCCGCTCGAAGGAATGCCTCTGACAGACCTGCGTTTCCGCGAGACGCCGGTGTCCGACCTGTCACCGCTCAAAGGAATGCCTCTGAAGCTCCTGGGTTGCGAGGGGACCAAGGTAACCGACCTGACTCCACTTGGCGGGATGCCCCTGGCGCGACTCAGTATTGAGGATACACCGGTGTCCGATCTATCGCCGTTGAACGGAATCAGCTTGACGAGTATCTCGCTCACGCCCAACAACATCACGCGAGGGATCGAAGCGATTCGCCAAATGAAAAGCCTCCAGACCATTGGACCACATTGGAACCAGCAGCTTCCGTCCGCCGAGTTCTGGAAGAAATTCGACGCCGGCGAGTTCGGCAAGCCGGATACTACGGCTGTTGCCGCGCATCACGATTCGAATACGAAGTTCAACGACCCGGCCTTCCAGCAGTGGATGAAGACCGTTGCCGCCATGGCCGCCGAGAAGCAGGTGGAAGAGGTCGCCAAGAAATTGCAGGAATTGAATCCTGGGTTTAACGGCGATGTTACGGGTATTCACGGGAGCCTGACGCCCAAGATCGAGAATGGCGTGGTAACGGAGTTTGGGTTTGTCACGGACAAGGTGACCGACATTTCGCCGGTGAGGGCTTTGGTCGGGCTGAAGATCTTGAAATGTGTTGGTGGTGGTCCAGGAAAGGGCATATTATCCGACCTGTCGCCCCTTACTGGAATGCCGCTCAAAGGTCTGCGGTTCGGCAGCACGCTCGTATCCGACCTGACGCCTCTCCAAGGGATGGAATTGACGGAGATTGCCTTCACGCCCAAGAACATCACCAAGGGGCTGGACGTAATTCGCGGGATGAAAAGCCTGAAGACCATCGGTCTGCGCGGAGATAGCCAGAAGTTCCCGGCTGGGGAATTCTGGAGGAAATACGATGCCGGGGAATTCGCCGAGCCGGATTCCGCACCTGTCGCCGGGGATCGCAAGCCGATCACGGCACTCGACGATCCCGCCTTCCAGCAATGGATTAAAGTCGTCGCCGTCCTGCCCGCCGAGAAGCAGGTGGCAGCCGTCGCCAAGAAGTTGCGGGAAGTAAATCCGGACTTCGATGGTAAAGTCACGGGTTGGGCCGGGACCGGAACGCCCAAGATCGAAGCTGGCGTGGTCACCGAATTTGGGTTTGTCACCGACAACGTCACGGACATTTCGCCGGTCCGTGGGTTGGTAGGACTGAAACGGCTGAGGTGTTGTGGCAGCTTTCCCGCAGGCAAAGGCAAACTGTCGGACTTGTCGCCCCTGAAAGGCTTCCAGCTTACCCATCTGAATTGCGATCGCACGCAGGTAGCCGACCTGACGCACCTTATTGGAATGCCTCTGACATTCCTTGGCTGCGGTGGCACGTCCGTGTCCAACCTGGTGCCTTTGGCGGGCATGAAGCTTACCACATTCTATTGCGACAACACGAACGTGTCGGACCTGTCGCCGCTAAAACGGATGCCACTGACGATCTTGTATTTCGACAACACGAAGGTCGATGACCTATCGCCGCTGGAAGGGATGAAGCTAAGGGAGGTTTCGTTGACGCCCGGAAACATCCGGACCGGCCTGGAAACCCTCCGCCGAATGCCGACACTACAACAATTGCGCGACAATCCATCGGGCGCCGCCAGCACGCCGAAGCTGCTTTGGAAGAAGTATGGCCCCTTCGATTCTTCGGACGAGGAAGCCGACGCCCCGTTCTTCGAATTTGACGGCCCCAATGGCTTTTCGGGCAGCCGAGGAGTTTCCGACGACGCACTCAAGCAACTCAAGGCGGTAACGAACGGGAACAAGGGAGACCTCAAGTGCTTCACGTTCACACCCAGCGGAGATTGGATCTTGCTCTTCGACGGCGACGGCTTCAGCACCAATAATCCAAATCTGCCCGCTTGCCAGAAGCTTACGGAGTTGCAGCAGCCGGGCCTGAATTTCAAGTGCGTGGCGTTCGCGCCCGGAGGCGGTTGGACCATCCTCTGGAACCAAAATGGAAACTGGACCCAAGGCGGTGCCTCGGGCGAGGCGTTCAAGAAAATGCAGGAACTCGTCAAAGGCGGAAGCACGCTCCGCTCGATCGCCTACGGCCCCAGCGGCGCGTGGGTCTTGATGTACGACGAAACCGGTGTCTCGTATGGCGAAGTGCCGAAGGAACTGGCCAAGGTTCTCGACAACGCGGTGAAGAAGGACTTCAAGGTGCTCTGCGTCGCCTTCACGGGGAACGACTGGATTTGCCTCACCAGCGGCGGCTGGTGGACGAGCAACCTTAACCTACCCGCGGCGAAATTGATCGAAAAGAGAATCAAGCTTGGATTCTCGCCGAAATGGATCGCCGTGAAACCAAAGGTCAAGCAATAGCTCTTCTTGGCGAGGTTCGGATTCGTCGGCGCGTTTTTTTGGACGCGCTCAAAATCTTCGCCGGCGGCTTGCGATTCGACGGTCGGCTGCTCCATAATGTTGCGCTCGCGGCACATCTCACGTCTCAAACCAACGGGACAAGCTCCACGATGGCGACTTGCAAGGAAATCGGCGAAAAAATCCTCCAAGGCGACTTGATGTCGGCCGACGAGCTCGCGGCCAAGATCGCTGAGTTCCAGCGGCAAGCCGGCGGCGACGACGGCGATGCGCTGGTCCGCTGGCTGGCCGACGCTCAATTGCTCACCGACTTTCAGGCCGACGCCCTCAGCTCCGGCCTGGTCGGACCGTTCCTGCTCGGCCCGTATCGAGTCGAAGGGCATCTGACCGCCGGGCGGCTGGGCCATGTGTTCCGCGGCCGGCACGTCGAATTCGATCTGCCCGTGAGCCTCAAGGTTTTTCCGGCGTCGGTCGCGGCCGATCCGGAAAAAATGGCGCGGATGACGCGCGAAGCACGAGTCGTGCTCCAGTTGGACCATCCCAATCTGATTCGCACGTTCCAAATCGGACGCTTTGGCCAGATTCATTATTTGGCGATGGAAGATTTGCCGCGCGAAAGTTTGCTGGCGCGGCTCGAGCGCAGCGGCCGGCTGCGGCACGCGGAAGCTTGCCGGCTCATCCGTCAGGCGGCGCTGGGGTTGGAATACTTGCACCAGAACGAAATCATTCTTCGCGACGTCTCGCCGGCCAACATGTGGATCACGCCCGACGAGCGGTTGAAGCTGGTCGAATTCGGCGCCGCGCGAGATTCACTGGCGTTTCTCGATGCTCCGGACGACGGTCAGGCGAACTTGACCCTGGAGGGAACCCAGCTCGGGACGAATGAATACATGTCGCCGGAGCAGGCCGCCGACCCACGGAACGCCGATGCGCGTAGCGATCTCTATTCGCTCGGCTGCACGCTCTATCATGCGCTTTCCGGCCGGCCGCCGTTCGTGGACAAGAATCCGATGAAGTTGTTGATGGCCCACGCCTCGGCGCCGCCGCAGCGGGTCGATCTGCTGTCGCCGGAGATTCCTCACGAGTTGGCCGACGTAGTCGACCGGCTTCTGGCCAAATCGCCCGAAGGACGGATGCAAACGGCCGCCGAGGTCGATTGGGCGTTGCAACCGTTCATCGGCGCGGGATCGGTCGAAGCCGACACAGCCACGGCGGAATGGAACCCCGAGTATTTGGCTTGGGTAAACTCAATGAACGCGGAAGTTTTCAACGAGACCGAATCGGAAACGGCCCCCTCGGAATTGGCTCCCGACGCCGCGGAATTTCTCGACTGGCTCTCAGAGCGGTTCTTGGGCAAGTAGCAGGATTGTGGTGCAGGCGTCTCGCCTGCCTTAGGAAGCCGGCGAGACGCCTGCACCACAAAAAAATGTCTCTCAAGCCGTATCCAGCAGCTTGAGGTTCGGTGCTATCTCGGCGATTTCCTTGCCGAGATAACGGCTCACGTCGCCGGTGGTTTTTAATTTCAGCGCGCGGTTGAGGATGCTTTCGGCGCGGGCCTGCGTCAGGTGGCTGGTCAGGTCTTTGATCGAAGGTATGAAGGCCGGGCTGAGGCTGAAGCTGCGCAGGCCCATGCCAAAAAGAAGCAAAAACGCACGGGGGGCACTGGCCATTTCGCCGCACAAAGTGCATGGCTTTCCCGCGGCAGTGCAGGCGCGAATCGTGTGATGCAAGATCCGCAGCACCGCCGGACTCAGCGGCTGACAGAGATGGCTGACGCGCGGATTGTCGCGATCGGCCGCCATCAAGTATTGCACCAAATCGTTCGAGCCGATCGAAATGAAGTCGACTTCATCCATCAGCGAATCGATGCAGATCGCCGCGGCCGGCACCTCGACCATCAATCCGACCGGAACGTGGCCATAGCGTTTTTTCTGCCGGTCCAGTTGCTGCTTCGCCCGAGAAACCATCTTGCGCACTTTGCGAATTTCCTCAAGCGTCGTAATCATTGGGAACATCAAGCGGACGTCGTTCTTTCTCCCGAACGAAGCCCGCAGGATGGCGCGAATTTGCGTGGCGAAAAACTCCGGATGCTCGAACGACAAGCGGATCGAGCGCCAGCCCATGAACGGATTGGCCTCGCGGGCATGCCCCAGATAGGGAATTACTTTGTCGCCGCCCAGGTCGAGCGTGCGGATCGTGATGCGGTGGTTCGGGCTGGCGGCGACGATTTTCTTGTAGGCCGCCAACTGTTCCAATTCGTCGGGCACGTCGGGGTGCGTGAGAAACAGATACTCGGTGCGATAGAGTCCGACGCCGGATGCGCCCATCGCTTCGGCGGCTTCCGCGTCGGCCAGATTGTTGACGTTGGCCAAGAGCTCGATCCGGACGCCGTCGGCGGTAATGGCCGGAGAATCGCGGGTTGCGGCAAGTTGGTCTTTCAGGTCGAAAAACTCTCGCTGGAGCTTGCGGTAGGCGCTTTCGATTTCTGGACCAGGATTGATGATCACGTGACCTTCGCGGCCGTCGACGATGATCGTATCGCCCGTCTTGACGAACTTCAGCAAGCCGCGGATGCCGGAAACGGCGGGGATGCCGTGGCTGCGAGCGAGCAGGGCGGCATGGCTGGTTTGGCCGCCGGCCTGGGTCGCGATCCCGACGAACTTGCGGTCGCCCAGAAAGACGACATGGGAAGGCAGCAATTCATCGGCCACGACGATCAGCGGTTCGGGCAGCGTTTCGATCTCGGGATGCAGCACTTCGGAAAGGTGACCGCTGATCCGGAGGATGACATCGCGGACGTCGGTCAGCCGCTCGCGGATATAGGCGTCTTCGGTCCGCTCGAAGAGGGCCGTGTATTCTTGCAGCACCTGATTCAGCGCATAGGGGGCGCTTTGGTGCTGATCGACGATCCAGGAGCGAATTTTCTTGGTGAACGAAGGATCGCGGAGGATCGCCTCGTGAGCCTGAAAAATGGCCGCCTCTTCGGGCCCGACCTGGCTGGCGACTTTCGCATGGAGCGAATGCAAATCGGCGGCAGCGGCATCGCGGGCCCGTTCGTAATGGGCCAACTCCGGCATCACCTCCTCGGCTTCCAGACGCCGAGTGGCTGGATTCACGAAGATTTCGTTGATGCAGTAGGCCGTGCCAACGACGACGCCCGGTGATACTCCGATGCCCTTGCGCATAGCGGGCAGTTATAGCAGCCGCCGGGGGAGTCGGACAACGGGGGCGATAGAAGGGATATGTTAAAGCTGGGTTGATCGGTTGCCGCGAAGCATTGGTCCAAGGACAACCAGCGAACTGCCTTGACTCGCATTGGGGTGCGGATAAAACTTATGGTAACCGGTCGTTGGTTGGATATGAGGGCAGGAATGACGGTGCTCCAATTGATTTGATAGTGCCTGTGGCAGGCACCGGCCTCCAAAAAATCCGCTTCAAGCGGGACTGGACATCCCGAATATGGCTCAAGTGCAATTGGATGCTGCGATGGCCGAAAATGAAATCCGTCGATTGAAGGAACAGACCGCTGCCGTGGCCGTTGAAATGCTCGCGAAGCTGATCGGCGCTACATGTGAATTGTTCGGCGGAAACGTTTCCATGTACGAGTCTTTCGATCCAGAATTCCGAGACGATAAGTACACGGTTCTTTCGGTAACCACGAAACTGAATCCGAAGGACGCGGCGCATGCCGAGAGAGAGTGGGTGCGGCGCGTCGAAGCCATCGCGCCGTCGTGGAAGGATTTGCGACTATCCATTCGCTTTGCGCAATGAATCCCGACGAATTCTTGAAAACGGCGAGCCGGCTGGCCCTGTCCAGAGCGAGTGGTGCGGCAGATTTCAGATCTTCGATCAGTCGCGCCTATTACGCGGTTTACCACCTTGCCCGGCAGGTTCTCAACGACCAGATGCAGTTCTATTGCAGGTCGGGTGGCAACGAACACCAATGGGTCCACCGGCACTACGCCAACTGCACGAATGCTGATGCGCGCGATACGGGACGGGTCATTCAAAACATGCACGACGCACGCAAGAATGCCGACTACGACCTGTCCGACGCAGACGTTGAAACCGAGGCGGCCGCGCGATTGGCTTTGGAACGAGCGGAAGAAGTGAAGCACCTCTTGGCAGCCTGCATCAACGATACAAACTTGGCAGCGGTAAAGGCTGAAATGATTCGATATCGCAAGAGCGCAAGCGTGCAATAGCCGACGCGAAAGCCGCTGCCACGTTGGCAGCATGCAAAAAACGCGGCGAATGCTGGCACGGGAGAATAATCGCCGGACCAGCCGTTCTCGGCAAAAGTCGCTCATCGCGGCCTAATTATCGGTTGTGGCGCGGCAGGGGTCCGTCTATACTCATTCTCTAGCCAGATATATGTCGGGCCACGCTACCTCGATTCGTCGATCGAACCGAGCCCTTGTCGCGCCTAATAAATCCTGAATTACAAACGACTTAGACGACCATTGCCAAAACCCCTTGTCGGGGCTCGCCGGCAAGGGTCGGTCGAAGGCTCGACTGTCGGCAAATCCGACTCGATAGCCCACTCGGCAGACAGGGTGGTTGGAGGCCGCAGGTTCCCATGCGTTTCACACTGATCGATCGAATCGACCAACTTGAACCGGGAGCCAGCATCAGGGCCGTGAAATCGCTCTCGTTGGCCGAAGAGTATCTGGCCGATCATTTTCCGCAGTTTCCCGTGATGCCCGGCGTATTGATGCTCGAGGCAATGACACAGGCCGGCGCATGGTTGGTCCGCGCGACCGAAGATTTTGCTCATAGCATGGTCGTGCTCAAAGAGGCCAAGAACGTCAAATACACCAACTTCGTCGCGCCAGGCCAGATGTTAACCGTTACGGCCGAAATCATCGGCCACGACGATCGGGAAACCAAGCTGAAGGCGCAGGGCATGGTCGAAGGGCAATCAAAATTCACCGGCCGGCTCGTGCTGGAGCGCTACAATCTGGTGGATCGCGGTCTGGGCACGTCGGCGTGCGATGCCCTGGTAACGCGTGAAATGCGAGCCTTGTTCGCGTTGTTGCATCGCCCCCACGTCGCCGGGCCCGCGGTTGAGCAAGGCGGGCGGCCGGTGGATTTGCATTCCGCCGCTTCCAGCCAAATCGAATGATCCGCTTGGATCGAGCACGAACCATCGCCCATCCAAAACTACGCGTGAGCTATAACCGTCTACTTCGAGCTTGATCGTTAACCCGTCTTTGGAGGTCCAAGGTAATGCCGTCGCATGAAGAAGTTTTTGCAAAAGTGCGCACCGCGCTGGTCGATGCACTCGGAGTGGATGAAGACGAAGTGACGCCGGAGGCCACGATGGTCGGTGATCTGGGCGCCGAATCGATCGACTTCCTCGACATCGTGTTTCGATTGGAAAAAGCGTTCGACATCAAGATTCCTCGCGGCGAGCTTTTTCCCGAGGACATTTTGAACAATGCCGAATACGTTCACGACGGCAAAGTGACGGCCGACGGCATCGACCAACTGAAAAAGCGAATGCCGTTCGCCGATCTCGGCAAGTTCGAGTCGAATCCTGTCGTGCAGGATTTTGTTCTCGTGCTGACGGTGCAGGATTTGGTGCGGTACGTCGAAGGCAAGCTGAATCAGCAAGCCAAGGTGTAATGCAAGTAGACCGCGACTCAGTCGCGGCCGCCGCCACGGAGTGGCGGACTACGGGCCAGAGGATTGAACGCGATGCGTTGGTTCTGGATCGATCGTTACGTCGAATTCGATGTGGGCGTCCGCGCCACCGCGATCAAGGCGTTGACATTGGCGGAGGAACATTTACACGACCACTTCCCGGGCTTTCCGGTGATGCCGAATTCGTTGGTTCTCGAGGGCATGGCGCAAACCGGCGGCCTATTGGTGTCGCAACAGCATGACTTCATGCGGAATGTCGTGCTCGCCAAGGTGAATTTCGCCAGATTTCATTTGCCGGCGCGGCCGGGCGACACGCTCCGATACCGAGCCAAGATCGAAAACTTGAAGCAAGAAGGAGCCTCGGTCAGCCTGACCAGCCACATCGGCGACCAGCTTCAGGCCGAAGCGGAGGTCTTTTTTGCGTCCGTCGACGATATTGCCGAAGGACAGCGATTGATTCCGCATGAAAAATTCATGGATTGGCTGCGGATGTTGCGGCTATTCGAAGTGGGCCGCCATCCCGATGGCCGACCGCTGATTGAGACGATCGAGGTTGAAGCGGGGCCGCCGGTCGCTGTACCCGTGGCATCCGGCCCGCATCGAATCGTGCCACCGCCGTCGCACAGCCGGGTCGGAGAGACGCGATGAGACGACGGGTTGTCGTTACCGGCACGGGTTGCGTGACGCCCTTGGGCACCAATGTCGAAGAAATGTGGGGCCGGCTCTTGCGCTGCGAGTCGGGCGTCGGTTATACGACGGTCTTCGACGCCCGCAATTTCCCAACACGAATCTCCGCGGAAGTCCGCGACTGGAGCATCCGTTCCATCGGCGAAGATCCCGAGCGTTGGAAATATCGCGGTCGGCATTGCTGTTTTGCCGCGGGCGCCGCGCATCAGGCGGTCCATGCGGCCGGGATCGACGGCGCCGTCGAGCCGGATCGGTTTGGCGTTTATCTCGGCTGCGGCGAAGGGCAGCAAGATTTCAAGCACTTTGCCAATATGATGGCCGGCTCCTTGAACGGCGCCGAGTTCGATTTGCTGCAATACACTCGCGCCGGAATCGAAACGCTTCATCCGCTCGGCGAATTGGAGCAAGAACCGCACATGCCGGCGGCGCATCTCGCCACGATGTTCAACGCCCAAGGGCCGAATCTCAGTTGCCTTACGGCATGCGCGGCCAGCAGCCAGGCGGTCGGCGAGGCGGCCGAGATCATTCGCCGCGGCGATGCCGACGTGATGCTCTCCGGCGGCACGCATAGCATGATCCACGCCTTCGGCGTGACCGGTTTCAACCTGCTCACGGCCCTCAGCACCCGCAACGACGAGCCGACCCGTGCATCGCGGCCATTCGACAAGGATCGCAACGGCTTCGTGTTGGGCGAAGGGGCCGGTATGGTAATCCTCGAAGAACTCGAGCACGCGAAATCGCGCGGCGCGCCGATCCTCGGCGAATTGCTCGGCTATGGAGCCACGGCCGACGCGTTTCGCATTACCGACACGCATCCCGAGGGCCGCGGCGCCGCGGGTTGCATGAGACTCGCGTTGGCCGACGCCCAACTCGGCCTGGATGACATCGACTACATCAATGCCCACGGCACGAGCACCGACGTGAACGACAAGGTCGAAACGCTGGCGATCAAGACCGTCTTTGGTAAACAGGCCTATAGGATTCCAGTTTCAAGCACCAAGAGCATGATGGGGCATTTGATCGCCGCGGCGGGCGCGACCGAATTGATCGTCTGCCTGCTGGCGATTCGCGACAACGTGCTGCCACCGACCATCAACTACGAAACGCCCGATCCCGATTGCGATCTCGATTACATCCCAAACACGCCGCGCGAAGCCAATTGCCGCCGCGCCGTGAACAACAGCTTCGGGTTCGGCGGCCAGAACATTTCGCTGGTGGTCGGCCGGTTCGAAGCCTAGAGCCCGCGGCGCAAGCAAGGGATATTGGAATCTCGGCCCGCTGCCCGTTTGAGCCGTGCGCACGAAAAAAGCCCCGGCGATTGGCGGGGCCCTTTTTCTTTTGGATTGAAAGCGGCCGACATTTTCCGTGTTACGGACCGATGCTCGGCGGATTCGGATCGAGGAAATCGCGCGGACCGCGATTCGTGTAATACGGATACGCCACGCCACCGGTCGGCGGACCTTCCGGGCCGACGTATTGGCCGCCAACGCCACGCGGCAGCGGTCCGCGGCCGTATCCGCCATCATTGCCGTAACCATTGGGCCCACAACCATTCGGTCCGCAGCCATTCGGTCCGCAACCATTCGGTCCGCAGCCATTCGGTCCGCAGCCATTGGCAGACGGATCGCAAGCGGACGGATCGGTCGGGCCAGAGCCGTTGCTAACGACCCCGCCGTTGCAGTCGCCGTGGCCGCAAGAGCCATTGCTACAAGCTCCATTGCTGCAAGCACTATTGCCGCACGTCGAGCCAGCGTTGCAATTGGATCGATTGCAACCGAATACCTGGTCGCCGATCGCGCAGCCGGTGCTGCTCAGCAGGGCGACGGCCGTGAGTAGAGCGAAAAATGCGCGGTTCATCTGGGTCTGATTCCTTTCGACTCTCGACGGAGAGATTCTGGGCCAAACGAGGGCGATGCGGGTAATTCGCCCTCGGCGGACCGGTTGGGACAGTCTCGCGGGGGTTGCCGCTGAGCCAACCGGCGCTCGCGGTTGCTCCTCAAGCGTTGGCCTGCCCGTGGCAGATCATCCCGTTTGAGAACCCAGTTAGGTCTATCGGCCTCATATTCGGGAGAATCCAGCAAATCGTCAAATCCGTCACGACTGGCAGAATGCTTGCAGACGGAACAGGCCGGAGGCGATAGCCCGGAGGCTGTAGACGGAGCAGGGAAGATTCGGGAATCGCGGCGGGATGCGCCCTCTGCTTTCAGGAGCGCAAGTCCGCGGCCGTTCGTTAGTTCGACGCAGCATCAGCCGAAACCGGGTTTTCTCGTACATTGGCCGCCGGGTTGTCCGACGGTTCGAGTTTTTCCTTTCCGGCTGGCGGTTTGTTGCCGACGATTTCTCCCAGCACGAACACTTCGACGCGGCCGTCCGGGGCCGCCAGACCGTAGTTTTGACCCTGGGACGTTGGCTCGTTCGCGCCGCTTTCACTGAGTCGAAAGCGTTTCGGTTCCAGCCCTTTGTCGGTGAGATACTGCATTACCGCGATGCTCCGTGCGAACGAAAGTTGCCAGTCGTCGTGGAATTTGCCGGCTTGCGGCAGCGGCCGTGCGGAGGTGTGGCCGCGAATCTCGATTTTTGACCATTTGCCGAGCAAATCGTCGGCGAGCTTGTCGAGCGTTTGCGTGGCTCGGGCGTCCAAGTCGGCGGACCCTTCTTCGAACGCTACGACGGCCTCGACGACCAAGTCGTTGTTGTTGCGCATGTTCATCGCCACGACTTTCCGAGCGATCCCTCGGCCCTTGCCCTCGTCCTCGATCGATTTGACCACGGGTTGGCGATGGCCGGTTCCCTTGCTCGCTCCGCGGGGAGCCGGCGGCGGCGGCGTTTCCTTGTTGAGCATGCCGTTTGATTTGCCGTTCCCCTCGCGCGGGTTTTTGCCCGACGGATCGTTGAAGTAGCTGGCGATCGCTTCCTTCATCGGCTTACTCTGGGCGACCAGCCACATCACCATGAAAAAGGCCATCATCGCGGTCACGAAGTCCGCGTAGGCCACTTTCCATGCTCCGCCTCCCTTGCCTGCCATGATCGCGATCCTTAAGCAAAAGCTCGAATGTCGAATGACGAATGTCTAAAGAATGACGAAGCACGAATGACTAATAGTGGCCACCTTGCTGTCGTTTTTCGGGCATTCGAAATTAGGCATTCTTTAGACATTCGTCATTCGACATTAGGCATTCGTCTCCACCGCCTTGAACAGCAGATCAAGTTCCTCGCGTGAAGGTCGCAAATTGCTTGCCAGGCCGCGGCGAGCCTGATCGATGGCCACTTTCGGCGGCAGATTCTTGACGAAAGCCAGCACGACCGACGAAATCGTCCGAAAAAATGCTAATTCCTCGTGGCCCATGCTTTCCATTCGGCCCGCCAGTGGCCCGATGAAGCCATACGATGCCAGAATCCCCAGGAACGTGCCGACCAGCGCGGCGCCGACCTTTTCACCGATTTCGTTGACCGGTCCGTCGATGGCTCCCATCGTGATCACGATCCCCAACACTGCCGCGACGATCCCGAAGCCTGGCAATCCGTCGGCCGTCTTGGTTAGCACTCCCAACGGACCGTGGTGTTCCTCTTCGATGGTCTTCAGATCAATTTCCAGTAGTGCTTCGAGTTGTTCCGGAGTCGCGCTCCCTTCAACGGCCGGCGAAAACGCGCCGCAGATGAAATCCGAAACGTGATGGTTTTTGCCGATCAACGGATACTTGTGAAAAATGCTGCTTTCGTGCGGATTCGCCAGATGCGGCTCCAGTGCGATCAGGCCATCCTGGCGGGCCAGCCGAAGAAATTCGTATAACACTTTGAACAGCTCATCGTAAGCCTTTTTGCTGAACGGAGAGCCCTTGAGCGTCGACAGGACCCCCTTCATCAGATCTTTGAGCACCTTCACCGGCGACATGATAATCAGAGCGCCCAAAGCGGCCCCGCCGATGGTCAGAATCTCGGTGGGGTGAACCAGCGCGCCAACTTGGCCGCCGGATAACACAAAGCCACCCAGCACCGCGCCAATAACAACAATGCTTCCAACGATAACAATCATGTCGATCTTGCCGGATAACGGTTCGAGAAATGGGACCTTCGGAGACGGTGGGGCGATTTCACGAGCGACACAATCGTACCGGGCCGATACGCAGGAGCCCGGAAAACCGATTATGTGTTCGGAAACCTAAGTCGACAGGCTTCCGAAAACATAATCGGGATGCTCGCTACGTGGATATAGCTTGCAGAGAGAAGTCGTGTCTGGATTGGAGACCCAAACTTCGGAATTCCACCCCGCCGTGAGACGTCGCCTGAATGGAAATCCGCTAAATGTGGGGGTAGTTAAGTCCCATGGGCGATGGCGCATCGCGCATCTCACGACGGCGAACGATCCGGCTCCAAGTTAGAAGCACCGCGGCGCTCAAAACCAAAATCGCGCCGAGCACCAGAAGCACAATTGCAATGGGGGGCAAGTGATGCTTCTTCACCCCTCCGCTCGCGCCTTCCAGAATGCGGTCGTCGGAAGGTACGGCATCGTCCGTAAGTTGTTGGGCCAAGTGCGCGTCGCCCACGATCTGCTGGGCGCCATAGGTGCCTTCGGTGTGCGAATGCCAGCCGTCGAATTGATTGGATGCTGAATTGTTATTCAACAACTCATCGAAACTCTCGGTTCTACGGCTCCCATCCGACGGACCAGCGGCTGCCGCGGACATGCACCAACATCCAACCGCAATCGCAATTCCAATAATAGCCAACGACGGCAGCCAACCACGCCCTAATCTACGCCTCGCGCAATGTTTGCGCCCCAAACTACGTTGGCGGTCAATAGATCGATGGCTAATCACCACCATCTCCTGTTGCGTTGAATCCGATGGAGTTTCGCCCGCCCCCAGCATCCCTCAATGTAGACGAAATCGCACTGATGTCAACAAAGTTGTGAAGCCCCGAATTTCCGATTCACCAAAACAGTGAAATGCATCCCAGGAACGGGTGGGACATGGATATCGGGGCGTACGCTCTGGCAACGGCTTGTGTACGGAGGGCTTAGATCGTACTGTTCGGGACGGACGGTTAACTTCCG
>Ga0182024_10014341_pt1 | contig 15332 bp, 10 predicted proteins | sample P32metaG_FD_120480 | JGI IMG/M metagenome (GOLD analysis project Ga0182024, IMG submission 120480) | Permafrost microbial communities from Stordalen Mire, Sweden - P3-2 metaG (Illumina Assembly) | ecosystem: Environmental > Terrestrial > Soil > Wetlands > Permafrost | place: Sweden: Stordalen... | reverse complement strand
CAAACGTCGTGAAACCAGCCACGTTGTACAACATAACCGTGATCTCCGTGTAAGGGGCCGCAAACAATCACAAACCACGGGGAAGCGTACCAACTCCCCCAGGCCCCTACACGGTTTTACGCTGGTCGAACTGCTCGTCGTTATTGCCATCATCGGAATCTTGATCTCGCTACTATTGCCTGCCGTACAGGCCGCCCGCGAAGCGGCGCGGCGTACTCAGTGCCGCAACAATCTAAAGCAAATTGGCCTAGCGATTCAAAATCATCTTAACGCAAAGAAGTATTTTCCTACCGCGGGCGTTTGTTATATCGACCCCGCCGAACCGAACAACGGCGGCTGGGACCTGACCAACAAATGGAGCTTTGAGCGCGGCACCTGGGTTTATTGCATACTCCCCTTCGCTGAAGAACAGCAGTTATTCGACATTGGCCATCTACAAGGCTATGGCATGTATCCGACGACTCCGCCAGCAGCGCTGGGAAGCAAATTCGCGGATGAAATCCCGATCTCCTGGATCAGTTGCCCATCGCGTGGTGTGCGCACTTCACAGCCTACGGCCCTTGGTCGAGTTTTGCAGCTGCTCGACTATGCTTCTCCGATTGGTTGGGGCAGCAACAATAATTTCTATGATCAGGCAGCTTACATTTTTATGAAGACGACCATGGCTTTCCCCAGCGCCCATTACATCACGCAGTATGCCCAAACATGGTCTGGAGTGATCGTTATCGGCGGAGTCGGTCGCGATTATAAACTGCCCCCGAAAATCACCGTCGCAAAGGTTTCCGACGGATTGTCGAAAACGATTGCCGTGTCGGAAAAGGCGGCCTGGAATCTGCAATACCAGTCGCCGGGAGGAACCGGCAATTGGTATTGGGACGAACCCGGTTGGTGCAGGCCTGGTGTATTTTGGCCAAGCGTACGTGCATTTGACCTCCCCCTGCTCAATGACGGGGAATCCAATATTACCCTTCCGATGGTCCCCGGGCAGCCTTACGCGGGCAAAGCGCGAGATCCGAATAACACAACCACCTGGGGCGAGCAGGGTTTCGGCTCCGCCCACACGGGTGCTTTCAACGCCGTATTTGCCGACGGCTCAGTGCATGGAATTTCATATACCATTGACGGCGGAAATTCCGAGGGTTATTGGAAAAATCAGACGTCCACCGTGCTCGATCCGACGTCCGGCATATTCGCTCGAATGTGCGTGAGAGATGATGGGCAGCCGATCGACGAGAATCAAATTCAGTAACTTTGCGGCGCTCCATGCCGCGACCGATGCCGGCGCGGCCGCGAAATAGTTACCAAGCGCAATTCTTGGTGAATCTACTATGAGGGAGTTATCGTCGCTTGATCGCCGCCAATAACGCAATACCTCCCAGCCCCAACATCAACCCCGCGGCCGGCTCCGGGACCGTACTTGTCGTGCCATTTCCAATGATCCCGGTCGCTAAGTACTGTTCCATTCCCACCAAATCGGCCGCGTTAACAACGCCGTCATGATTGAAATCGCCCAGCGAAACCAGATTCGCCGCCGTTAAATTGTGGGCCGTATCGTAACTGCTTTCGTTTTTTAGTGCGGTCAACAAAGCCTGCAGATCGGCATTATTCACCACGCCGTCCAGATTCAAATCGCCCAATTGCGGCTTAACCAGAACCAACGTCGTAACGCTTTCGGCCGGCATCAGGTAGTTGAGGGAATTGGCCCCCATCCACTGCAGCGGGGAGTTGCTCAGCAGTGAAACGTGCGCAATGGCTGCCGTTGGATTATTGCCGGTGTCGACCAGCTGATACGCATCCGCCAGCGTCAACTGCCCAATGTTCGAGAAGTTCAGCGTCGCAGTCTGCGAACTAGTCGTGCTCTTATTGATCAGCACAATCACCATCCGGTTCGGGTTGCCAGCATCTTCGCTGGCATAGACCGACGCCTGCGATGCATCGCTCGCCGACGCTCCGACCGATGTGTTGCCAAATTTGCTGCCGTGCCCGTCGTAATTCAAATACATATTGAAAGCCGACGTCACAAAGGGGTCGTACTCCACGACTTGACCCGGCGCAATGGTGCGTGTGGCGCCGTCGTCCCACCAATTGGCCGAAAACACGCCCCGCTGTCCAAATACGCCCAGCACGTCGGCTTCTGCTACACCGCCAGAAATATTCTGCCCCCCGCCGTATTCGTATTCGCTGATTCCAATTTTCGTGCCCGCATAGTATTCGTTAATGATCGCCTGTTCGCGCGGCAACAGTTGAATCGCATCGTTTTTGAATTGTGCAGGTGTGCCACTGGGTTGATATGGCAGCGAACTAGAAGTGATCCAACTGTTCTCCACATAGTTCGGATCCCACAATGACCGCGCTGCTTGCAATCGGGCCGCCACGGTGGCCGCAGCATTGTCGGTGCCGCTGGTGATCCGTACGCCGTTGGTCCCCTGCGCTTCCGGATACCAGTGCATATCCAGCACGTCGAGCAACCGTTTGCCCGCTGTTTGTCCAGCGGCAGCCATTGACTTCAAATACGAAGCCTGAAAGTTCAAAATCGTGTCGGTAATGTTGGGGTCCTGAGTGGCGCCTTGCAATTGGGTGAATCCGTTCCAGCCATAATTCACCGCGCCAAACACCAGGGCATTGGGGGCTACAGCCTTAATCGCCCCGCCGTAATTCGTGGCATCGTTCACCATTTCCTGGTAGGTGGCATTAGCCGGGTGCACCTCCAAATGCGTGCTGGACCACAAGTCGGGCTCATTGTCCAAATCGTAAAACACCTGCTGTCCCGGCGCTTGGGTGTTTACCCAACTGACAAACTGATCCTGATACACCGCGTTCGGCACGTTGCCGATGTTCGCCGCGGCGTTGGGAAACTCTTGCACGAAATGTTGCGCCAAATAGTTCGGATTATATGTACCAGAAACCCAGGTCGATCCGTTCCACGTATTGCCGTTATAGCGGATATCGCCACCGTGATCGCGATCGGCCGCCAAGTAACCGTTCGTGGGAATCGTCAACAGCGTGGCCGCGCCCGTTGTTTTATCACTCTGCAATGTCGGCAGCACCGCAGCCCCGGGCGTTGTGCTGCTGCTGAGAAGGCCGTCACTTTCAAACAGATAATCCGACCCGGCATTCGAATCGTTGTTCGTCCAATTGTATGCCGTCCAACGATTGCCACCCAAGCGGACAAACGTGGCGTTGGGAACGATAGAAGGATCGTTCGTGCCGTAAATGTACGGCGAAATCGCCTGCACATTCTGCGAACCATTAATGGTCATCGTCACCTGCGCGTGGGCGGCCAAAGGCCATAGAAATGCCGCGCAGAGTGCTCCAACTAACGCAGATTTGCCTTCCCGAAGATGCATTGCGTGTACTCCCCTTTGCCCCGGTCTGTTGGCCATTGTACACCGCTTCGATGCCCCCTCGCTACACTATACCGAGCGGTTCAATCGCCTGATTGTATCAAATGCCCTGCACCGACGAGGCATTTATACGAACAACTCACCAACTATGGCCGGCCCACAACTTGAGAGACTCTCTCTTGCCTGGCTATAATGCGGCACTGCATATTACTCGTCGCTGTTACCGTCTGGGGTGGGAAAAAATCAAAGGGAATCGCCATGTTGCCGCAGCAATGGGAGACGTTCAAGCGCGCTGCTCGTCTGGAAAAGCTCGATAAAGTGCCGATGGCGCTGATCATCGACAGCCCCTGGATTCCAGGCTACCTCGGCATCAAGCACATGGATTACTACCTCGATCCCGAATTGTGGTTCCAATCGAACCTCAAAATCATGCGGGAATTCCCGGAAATCACTTTTGTTCCGTCGTGGTGGATGGAATATGGCATGGCGGCTGAACCGTCGGTACTGGGGGCCAAGATCAAGTTTTGGCAGGACAACACCCCCAGCGAATATCACACGCTGTACCGTCTGGAAGACATCGACCAATTCCCCGAATACGAAGTCGAAGCCGATGCCTTCGCCGCCCTCACGCTGCATCGCATCGGCATGATTAAGCAGCGCATTTTCGATCACGGCTACATTCTGCCCATGGTCACTTCCCGCGGTCCGCTTTGCACTGCAGGTTTCGTGCGCAGCACCACAAATCTGATGGTCGAGCTGGTCGAAAACCCCGAGGGCTGTCACAAACTGATCGACTTGTGCACCCGCGTCATCATCGATTGGCTCAAGGCCCAGCACAAAATGATGGGCGACAGCGTCGAAAGCATTTTCATTCTCGACGACATCGTCGGCTTCATCAACGAAGATCACTACATGGAATTCGCCCACCCGTACCTGAAGCGTATTTGCGATGCCTTTCCAAAAGATTGGATCAAGGTGTACCACAACGATGCGGAAGTGGATGCCTGCCTCGATCACCTACCCGATGCCGGGTTCAACGTATTAAACTGGGGCAAGCAAAAAGATATTCGCGAAGTCAAACAGCGCGTCGGCGACCGCATGTGCCTGATGGGCAATGTCAATCCGTTGGAAATCGGCGTCCGCGGAACGCCCGAGGAAGTGCGCGACGCCACACTCGAGGTGCTCGAAGGCGCCGGCGGCGAGGGAATTATTCTTTCCGTCGGCGGCGGCACCAGCCCGGGCATGCCGCGGGAAAATATTATGGCCATGTTGGAAGCGCTGGAGGAATTCAATTCGGCTCGAGTTTGAGGGATGTCGCCCGGCAGCAAACACTGCATATGTTTCCGCCTGGCTGAAAAAGCTGTTGTTGTCGGCGAAATGAATATGGGGGGAACCTATTGATGCCCGACTACGCCCTGATGAATCAATGCCTCTACGAAGGCAAAGCTCCGCAAGTCGAGCAGATGACCAAGGATGCGCTCGCCGAAGGCCGCCCGGTTCAGGAAGTCCTTACCGACGGTCTCATCGCCGGCATGAGCGTAGTGGGCGAAGATTTCAAACACAATATCCTGTACGTGCCCGAAGTGCTAATCGCCGCCCGAGCCATGAAAGCCGGTATGGGTGTTCTCAAGCCGCTGCTTAGCGCAAAGGAGGGACAGTCCGAACGCGCCGGCATACTACTCATGGGCACAGTCCGCGGCGATCTGCATGACATCGGTAAAAACTTGGTCTGCATGATGGCCGAAGGAGCCGGTTTCGAAGTGCACGACATCGGCGTGGACCAAAGCGTCGAAAAATTCATGGCCGCCGCCGATAAGTGCAATCCGACCATCATCGGCATGAGCGCCCTTTTAACCACCACCATGACGTACATGAAAACCGTCATCGATGGCTTCAAAGCTGCCGGCCGGGGACAAATCAAAATGGCCGTTGGCGGCGCCCCCATTAGTCAAATGTTCGCCGACGAAATCGGCGCCGACGGCTACGGCGCCAACGCCTCCGCCGCCGTCGATTTATTCATCCGCCTCGCCGGCAAAGCAAAAGCATAGGGCAATCCCGTGGCCACCTACAAAATTCTCTATTGGCAGGAAATCCCTTCGCAGATCAAAGTCGAAGATGACGACGGCAATGAAGTCAGTCTGCCCCTGGATCAAAAATTCCAGGAACGCATCGACGAGCTTGCCGCCCAGCGTGGCCTGCAAAGCGCCGACGACTATCTAGCCCAATGGAACTGGAGCGACGAAGCTGACCGCCCCGGCTCCGCCCAGGAAGTGGCCGAAGCCCTCAAGGCTGAACTCGAGGCCCAAGCCAAGTGGTAAGCGGCGCCAACTGGTAAAATAAAACCAATGGCCGTTTCTCTCACCATCAATGGGTACACCACGCCGGCCGAACCAGGGCGCTCGCTATTCGAATGCGCCGAACAAATCGGCGTACCGGTTCCCACCTCCTGCCACAAAAATGGCAAGTGTAAAGAATGCATCGTCGAAGTCACGGGGGGAATGAATTTCCTTTCACCCTCCACCGCTGCCGAACAGCATCTGAAAGACAACTTCCGTCTTTCCTGCCAGGCCCGTATCACCAGCGAATCAGGGGAAATCCGCTGCCACACCATGCGACGCGGTCAAATGCGTATCGAGCGGCACGCCTTCCAGCTGCCGGTCAGCCATCAACAGCCCGCGCTCGATCCCGCGGTCACGCGCGATGGCAACCGAATCCTGATCGATGGCCAGGAAATCGCCAATTGCGGTGGCCCGCTGCATGGCATCGCCATGGATTTGGGAACCACCACGATTGTTCTGCGGCTCTTGAATCTTGAAACCGGCGAGCTGATCGCCGATGCCTCGCTCGAAAATCCGCAGCGTTTCGGCGGCTCCGACGTCATGTCGCGCATCCATTACGACACGCAGCACCCCGGCAAACTTCTCATGCGCACGCTGGCCGGTTATTTAACCCACGCCATTGAAGAATTCCCCGTCGATCCAAAATCCGTTTACGAACTGGTGGTCGTAGGCAACTCCACCATGCGCGATCTGTTTTTTCGGCAAGATGTTTACTCCATCGGCCAAAATCCGTACCGTTCGATCACCGAAATCGAAATGGTCGAAGGCCGGCGCGCCACCACCAGCCTTACCGCCACCGGCCAAAAGTGCTTGCTTCCCATTCATCCGCAAGCCCGCGTCTACGGCGCACCCATTATCAGCGGCCATGTCGGCGCCGATGCTGCCGCTTGCATGCTGGCTGTCGATATCGCGCACGAAGACCGCCTGATTGCCGTCATGGATATTGGCACCAACACCGAATTAATCCTCGGCAATAAAAACCGCATTCTGGCCGCCTCCTGCCCCGCCGGTCCCGCCTTCGAAGGCGGCGCCATCTCTTGCGGCATGCCTGGTTTGGTCGGCGCCATTGAAGACATCGCCCTTAACGGCGATGGCTCCTTTCACTTCGGCGTGATCGGCAATGTTCCGCCCGAAGGAATTTGCGGCTCTGGCCTTGTGGATCTATTGAGCGAATTGGTGCGCACCGACCGGATGAACGAACTGGGCCGCTTCGAAGATGGCATAGATCGAATCATCATGGATCGAGTGCATGATATCGGTTTACTGGAAAGCGACGTCAATGAACTGGCCCAAGCCAAAGGCGCCAATGTCGCCGGCCTGCACACCGTATTCAGTAGCTACGGCATCCAGTTCAACGAAATCGACGTCTTTTATTTGGCGGGCGGCTTTGGCCGCCATTTGAAAACAGGTGCCGCCCGCCGCATCGGCCTTGTTCCCAATCTGCCCGATTCCAAATTCGTGCAGGTCGGCAATGCCGCCATTGAAGGCGCTTGCATCGCTTTGCTTTCGATGTCCAAGCGGAGTGAGCTGGAACAATTAGTCAAGCGCGTCGAGCATTGCCGCCTGGAAACGCATCCACAGTTTTTCGATTTCTTTGTCGAAGGCTGCCAATTCAAACCGGCTCACAGTTCAACTCCAGTCAACTAAAAACCTGACCTCCAGACCCACAATCGTGATCGAACTCGTCGACACACTCCCCGACGTCAATGTTCAACCCGCCGAATATAAGCGGCTGCTGGGCTATCCGCCCGACCACGTCCTCGATGGCCGCGCCCGCGAACTAATCGATTGGGCCCGCACTTGGTACACCAAGAATGGCCGCCCTTGGGTGTACGCCCGCCATGTCGACAACATCAATCTTCAAAACGGCACAGTGTTAATCGATGGCGCCTCGTTCACCAGTCCGCGGCTGCAAAACACGCTCCAGCAAGCTCAAGCCCATGCCGCAATCTTGGTGGCTGTCAGCGCCGGCCCAGAACTGGAGCTGGAAGCACAACAGCGCTGGCTCGAAGAAAAGCCCGATGAATACTTCTTCCTCGAAGTGTACGGCTCGGCCATCGTCGAACATCTGACCACGATGACCGGCGCTCGTTTATGCGCCTGGGCCGAAAACCAACAGCAGGCCGTGCTGCCCCACTACAGCCCTGGTTATCCGGAATGGGATATCTCTCAGCAATCCAGCCTGCTCGAGCTTATCCGGCATGCTAAACAGGGTTCTTTGCCCAATAAGATCGAAGTCTTGGCAACCGGCATGCTTCGTCCAAAAAAATCGCTGCTGGCCGTCTTCGGCCTGACACGCCATACCGAGCACATACGCCGTCTTACCGATTTGGTCCCCTGTGAAAGTTGCTCCTTCCTTCCCTGCCAATATCGCCGAGCGCCCTACCAGCGCGCCACAACTTCCATCGACACAGAAGTCACCGCCTGGGCCGCAACCCCTTCGACTCAAATAGCCGCACAAAAAGCGCCCCTCGACTGCAATGCAAAGTACACCGTCAACAAAAAAGCTTTGCAGCGCTGGGCCACCGAGCGCCTTTCGCTTACAGTGCGCGACGACGGCGCCATCGATGCCGTTTTCCGCTACGACGGCACCACCTGCACCAACATGGGCCGCCCCCTCGCCTACGACTATTTCGTAACTCTTGGACCGCTCAGCGAAGGCTATCCCATCCGCGACGAGCGCTGCCAACCGGCCCCCGGCGATACCGGCCACACCTTCATGTGCCGCTACATGAACAATGCTGAGCACTTGATCGTGGCCATCGACCGCGAAAAACCGCTCCTCGGCCAACCGCTAAACGACATTCTCACCTGGCAGCGCCCCAACGACCTGGCCGGCTGCTACTGCGAACCGGCCAGCCGCAAACACAAATGGGGCCTCGTGCTGGAAACCATTCATTACGCCTTAGTGCTGCGAGAAAGCACCTCGTAAACGGGACTACCGGCTACGAGCGATGGCGGCGGAGCTTCAAGCTGACAAGTGCTAAGCCCCCCAAGCCTAACAGCGCCAGACTCGCGGGTTCCGGCACCGCACCGGAGCTGCCGCCCCCGGAATTCAAAAGATCAAGCAGGGCTTGCAGGTCGGCATTGTTCACGACCCCATCGTCATTGATGTCGCCAATGGATTCCAAATAGCTCGCTCCGTATGTCGCATCAGCATTGGTTATGTTTGCCAGCGCAGCCTCCATGGCTGGAATATCGGCCGCCGTCAGATGGCCGTCCCCGTTGAAATCTCCCAAGACCACGGGAACGCTGACGGTATAACTGTTGGTTCCGGGATTGAATGTGAGATTGTACGTTTTGCCGTTGATAATGACTTGGTAGGCGCCGTAAAAGGCCGAGCCCGGCAGCGTCACACTGCCATCCGCATTCACGGTCGAATTGTCGTCGGTGGTCCACGACTTCATCAAGTTCTCATAAGTGGTCCCAGCGGCCGTGATTTGAAAGCTGGAATTATATAAAACGGAGCCCGCGGCGCCAGAATAAATGCCGCTGTAACCATAAAAACCCCAGAGCTGGAAACCACTCATTTGCGGCGTGCCGAAGGCTAAAGTCATTGCCGTGGTCAGGCCGGTCGCCTCGTTCGCTCCTGACACTGATGTTTCGCCAAACTCCGTGACTTCCAGCGGAAGCCCCTGCACACCCAGGTTTTGCCAGGTGGCGTAAGCGCGTGCCGGATCGACCTCGCTGTCGTTCGTGCCTACGCCCGGTGTGTTGTACCACTCGGTCCCAATGCCGGTGACGGCGCCCGAATTAGGAGTGCCGCCCCCCATGCCATTGCTGACGCCATTGCGAATTGATTCAATGTGCTGAGCATACCACTGTCCGTATTGGTCGGAATTGTTGTTCAACACGTTATATTCATTGGTAAACAGCTTTGTGCTGGCCCCGACACTGTTCACCGCGGTCTGTACGGAGTTGTAAAGACCAGCCGTCCAGCCTGCGCCGCCGTTGGCGTTGGTGGCGCCCATGGTTTGCCAATAGCTGTCGTTGCTGCCGCTGGTGGCGGTATTTACCCCGGTGTGATAGCTTTCGTTGTAGACATCCAGTTCGGCGTACTCCGTCGCCCGCGGCTTACCCGTGATGCTATCGGTGCCGCTCACGTAACTGGAAATACGACCGTTGAGCCTGCTCGTAATGGCGCTGGTATTGTTGCTGGTGAAGTCCGAATTAACGTCCGAGGGTTGCTGCGTTCCCCACACCACATTGTGCATTCGCACGCGCATGCCTTTATACGAGGCATAATTCAGCAAGTAATCAACACCCGTCGAAAGCTGCCCAGCTGTATCGCTCTCGCCCCATTTGCCGGCGTTTTCCGGCTCCACACTGTTGAAATCCTTATTGAGAATATTGGTATATTGTGTTTGTGTAGAAGTGTAAGACGAAGGGGTTTCCGGGTGCCTAGGAATATAGGTGCTAATGCCGTCGGGCACCGCCGTTCCCCACTTAAACGCCGCGTTGACCTCTTTGACTTCGATCGGCGTGCCCGCCTTAACCCCTGTTACCGTAAGATTCAGTGGCGCTTCGCGAAAATTGCTGATGTAAGTGTTTGCGGCATTCGTGGCGTCGGTTGCGGCCGCGGTGGTGCTGATATTGTCGTTGGCAAAGGTGGCAGTCGTACCGCTAAGCGTATTCACACTGAGATTATTCACGGTGAACTGTTTATTCACGCCGCTGTCGTAATCACGCTGCACCGCCACGAAATAGGTGCCGCCCGGCAGGGTGACATTCTGCGTGTCGTAATCCGTCGCCGAACTTCCGCTGATGTTGAAGCCGAATTGCGAATTAGCAATGACCAAGTCCATATGCGCGGCCGAGCCCGAACCCGTGGCATTCACGTCGAAATTGACGGTCGCCCCACCCGCCGGAACCGTGACATACGTGCCGACCATTCCATCCTGAGTCAGAATTGAACCATTCTGGCCCAGCGACTTATACGCCAGGTTGCCGCCGGTGAGCGACGTTTGCGACCAGGCAAAGGAGGTAGGTCCTAGAAAAATGGCCGCGCCAACGATGCACGAAACGAGAATCCGGTGCATGCTGCCTCCCCCCTAAAATCGCGAAGAATTGTTCCTGCAAACTGCAAACGGCCTTACCAACGGTTGCGGTTCCGGGTGAGATCGCATGGACTGCGAATCAGACCCATATGCAGTCCGAACCGGTTGCCGATCACCAGTGTATCATAACCAAAGCAGCGCGCAGCGCTGATCGGTTTAGGATTTTTTTCTGCGAACCAGCAACATCCCGCCGCCCAAGACCATCAAGATGCATGTGGCTGATTCCGGTACGCTTTCGATCGTGAAGCCGTTGATATAGGGGTTGATGCCGGTATTCCCGCTATTTCCGTCGACGCCGTTGCCGCCCCACGCATACAGCGTGACATTCCCGCTGCCATCGGTCGTCACGCTGAAGGTCGCACCGCCAGATGGATTATTGACGCTCGTAGGCGAGGACCCGCCGTTGTTCGTTGTGGGAATCGCGTTGCCGGCGGAATTGCTTAAGTTCTTGTGCGTTACGAAGGTGCTGGTACCGCCGTAACCGAGCGAAGAGCCAGGCGGCGCGCTGGTCGTCCAGTTCGTGGCCGAACTGCCGTTGTCTTCATACGAAAACACTGTGAAGTTATACGATTTGCTGGCAGTCAGCCCCGTGAACGCCAATGTCATGTAGTCTCTACCCTGAGCGGTGGTGGATGCATCAAACACTAAATCCGCCAGCATATTGGCGTTTGTAACACCCGTATACGTCGGAGCGCTGCGGTTGCGTTCACCTAGGGTGTTGGCTGCAGCGGTGCTGGTGCCGTTGGTGGTGAATGCGGATATCGTGGCAGAGAAAGTACCGTCATCAACATCGCCTGCACCAATGCCGGAGAATGTTTTGGAGACGGCGCCAAAGTTACTCGCGCCTCCGGCAGCCACCCCCCCACAAGGTAAAGCCAGCCTGGGTCGTCGACCCACTCGTGCCTTCTATGTCCACTGAAAGAAAAGGCGTCGCCCTTGCGGCAGAGGCCATTAAAAATATCGCAGCGATGGTGCCAAAGAAACTAAACCATTGAACGAACTGACTTCGCATGATTTCCCCCGTATGTACCAGATTACAATCAAGCGACTAAGAACCTGTGCGGGGGTCCTTAAATAGTTGGTTGAACGCCAAATTGCCGTTTCTGGTCCGTAACGCGGGATGCCCCTAATCCTGCGGTTGCCTTGAAAGCCAAACAGTAACCAAATGATTTGTTCCCGTCAACGATTTGGCGCTTTCGCACCAGAAATAACCTAAAATAAATTGCTTTTTTTAACAATTAATTCTTGCGTTTTGATATGCCTTGTGCAATAATAGCCGCTGGAGTGGCTGAGATTGGAACAAAGAGGCGGTGGCTGCGCTTCCTCGAGCACGGCCGCCTGCAAGGCACAAGTCTGGCCGGCGCGCATCAATCAGCTTCCGGCGGCTGACAATTAAACATCTTTGTTCTTTGGGGGAATGATCTATGTCACTGCAGCACAGATTGATTGCGTTTGTAAGTGTCGTGGTTTTGTTGGGGATGGCCAAAGTGAGTCAGGCCCAGGTCTTCGCCAATTTCGAAGACGCAACGCCGGACGGATTCGGCACCGCCCTTAACACCGGTGTGACTGCCAACACCTTCTCTAGCCCGACCACCGGCAGCGTCGTTCTGGGAAGCGTCGGTGGCAGCGTCGACACCACCAATGTACTCGACCTTTCCGCTTCCGGTTTCAATGGCGCAGTGAGCGGTGGGCAGGATCTTGGTTTCGATTTCGTACAACAAAGTTTGCTTTCCCAGTTCATGGCCAACGACATTCTTACCTTCCAATGGGGAGTCCCGGCAAGCAGCACAACCGGCGGCTATGCACAGTTGTACAACATCATCTTGAACGCCCCGGGCGCAGGTTATCATAACGTCGGCGGTTCAAGCGGAGCCACTTATGCTGGCGTGGTCACCACCGGCACCGTCAACCAGAACCCAACTTACAGCGGGCAAATGTTCACCGTGTCGATCGACTACACCGCGTGGAAGTCCACCGTCAGCGCGAGTCCTAGCTATCTCCAGCTAGAATTTCAGACCAACAACGGAGGAGGTGCGCCCACCGACTTCTATTTCGATAATTTCACTCTGAGCGTTCCCGAACCCGCTTCGATCGTGTTGGCAGGACTTGGGTTGGCGGGACTCGGATTAATCGCCAAGCGGCGGAACCAGAAAGCAGTTCGAGTTTAGCAGTTAGCGAATAGTCGGATACAACCCTGCATTTGGTTGTTACGATAACAGGTTGATTTGAAAGCATAGCGACACAGTCTAAGAGCTATAACTGGGGGTTTTATCCCGTGGCTTTTGTTGTGTTGCATTGCTCTTAATTGGGGCGTCAATGGCCGATTTCACATGGGGGGATTCAGCATGTTCTGCACGCTTCGGTTCTACCAGGGCATTGCCATAGTGACAGTGCTGGCTTGTCTTTTGTCTGGCGCTAAATTGGCGCATGCTCAATTATCCGTTATCGGCAATTGGGAAGGCGGCACTGGCGATGGCTGGTTCGATTGGCAGGATGGGTTAAATGTTGACGATCCTAGTGAAGCGGGACGGTATACGTTTAACAACACAATCGGGGCAACAATCGGCAACTACAGTATAGGGTTTACGGGTTCTGGTTATGACCAGGACTTATCTGTCAAGTTGCAGAACAACTACCCCACTGATCCTGTCACCAATCACCCGGAATGGCGACCGCTTTTCTTCGAGAATAAGGCATTTGCCATTGATATTACCTACGGGCCGTATACTGCCACCCAAAACGCAACTGGTGGTTACCAACAGATGTACGAGATGGATCTCAATGCTCCGGGCTACGGGTTTAAAGATGTTTTTGCCGGGAACGCGCCGATTGCAAGCACCGAGGTCGGATTCACCGCGGGAGTTGCAAGTCCCGCCCAGACTCTAACGCTTAGCTACAACTACGGAGCCCTTATCGGTAGCGGCGCCACTCAAATAGCAACCAATGCCAGTTATGTGGAGTTCATCCTTGCAACCAATGGAGATAGCACTCACGACAATTTTTACTTCGACAACGCCCGGTTCTACACCCCTGGCGACATGAACAACGATGGGCACGTAGACGCAGGCGATATTAAGGCCATGGAGCTAGCGCTGACCAACCCCACAGCCTATAAAAACACGTATTTTAATGGCAACTCTAACTTTGTACTCTCCGATCTGGCAACGCTCGGTGACGTGAATGGCGACGGTAAATTCAATAATGCCGACGTGCAGGCGCTGAGTAGTTACTTAATTGCGGGGAATGGATCCACGTCTACCGTGCCTGAACCAGCTTCGTTGACGCTCTTGGGTTTTGCCACCGCTACTTTGTTGTGGGCTGCTAGGAAAAAACGCAAGTAATTAAGGTAATCAGAAGTGCCCCCCTCAGCCGCTTCTGGTGCGGTCCCCCCGCGCCGGGGGCGGCTATTTAAGAATAGTAAAGCTGCATTTTTACCAGGATACGACGCTGCTCGTTTCCGAACCAATTCGATTTAGATGTTTGTTGTGAACGGAATTTAGGGGGAGAGAGTGCCATGAAGCACAAGTCTTTGCAATGTTTCTCTGCGCTTGCCGAATTACATCTCGGCCAGCCATCGCTAAATCTTGGTGAAACGATCTGGGCTACAGGTCCGCGACGCACCGACCAGTTGACCGAGTTTGGTAACTTCATCCGGTTCCCCGCCGATCGTACTTCCTACCGCCGAGAGTCTAATGCTTTCTGCGGCTTCACTCTGGTCGAACTGCTGGTTGTCATCGCCATTATCGGAATTCTAATCGCCTTGCTCTTGCCTGCTGTGCAAGCGGCGCGAGAAGCAGCTCGCCGTGCGCAATGCCTTAACAATCTCAAGCAAGTTGGCCTGGGGATTCATAATAACCTAGATACCAAGAAGTACTTTCCTACGGCAGGAAGTAATCCTCAGCCTTTCACGGCTGCAGACGGCACCTCTTCCTCGATGTGGAATCTAGCGCCTACTTACGGTTTTGAACGTGGTAGTTGGGGTTTCCAACTTCTCCCTTATCTCGAAGAGCAAAGTCTTTACGATATTGCCCGAAATTCCACGGTCGATGGTTTTGCCACAATTCCCGCGATTGGTAAAAGCATCTATGAGATGCCCGTTGCTGATTACGTTTGCCCATCGCGCGGCGTTCGCCAATCGGCTCCTACATCCACCGGCGATGTTTGGGCGCTTGGTGATTATGCTGGTTTAACCAGTTGGTTCATTCTAAGTGACTGGGAAGGTGTTCCCTATCCAACACTCACCGGCTTGGCAAAAAACGATGGTATCAACGGCTTCGCGAAACCAATATATCGAGGCATTATCACCAAGGGTGGCCACAACGACATCGCATGGCCGAAGCTCCAAGTCAAAGATATTTCGGACGGGTTATCGAAAACGATCGCGGTCGCTGAAAAAGCAGTCTGGGCAAAATATTACATCTCTGTGAACCAGCCTTATTTTGACGACCCCGGATGGAGCTATGGCTGTCAATGGACCACGATGCGGTACATCGGAAGTCCAATTCTTGGTGATGCCGATAGCGGGTTCCGGCTTAACCCAGCCAATGGTGCTACTTCCACTCCGGAAGAATATGCGGACCAGGGTTTTGGCT
>Ga0182024_10014340_pt1 | contig 15333 bp, 15 predicted proteins | sample P32metaG_FD_120480 | JGI IMG/M metagenome (GOLD analysis project Ga0182024, IMG submission 120480) | Permafrost microbial communities from Stordalen Mire, Sweden - P3-2 metaG (Illumina Assembly) | ecosystem: Environmental > Terrestrial > Soil > Wetlands > Permafrost | place: Sweden: Stordalen... | reverse complement strand
GTCGCCTCGGCGGCGCGCAGCCGGTCGGCATGGACCGCCGGGATCGCCGCGCTGCCGGGAAGGATCATGCCCAGCGCCTCGGCGATCGAGGCCATCGTGCTTGCCGTCCCCATCACCGCGCAGGTGCCGGCGGTGGTCGCGAGGTTGCCCTCGATCTCCTGGATTTGCGCGTTGTCGATCTCGCCGGCGCGGTATTTGGCCCAGAAGCGGCGGCAATCGGTGCAGGCGCCCAGGCGTTCGCCCTCCCAGCGCGAGGTCATCATCGGCCCGGCGACGAGCTGGATCGCCGGGCGATTGGCCGAGATCGCCCCCATCAGCTGCGCCGGAACCGTCTTGTCGCAGCCGCCGACCAGCACCACCGCGTCCATCGGCTGGGCGCGGATCATCTCCTCGGTATCGATCGCCATGAGATTGCGGAACATCAGGCTGGTCGGCGACAGAAACACCTCGCCCAGCGAGATCGTCGGGAACACCAGGGGCAACCCGCCGGCGGCGAGGACGCCGCGCTTCACCGCCTCGATCAGCTCGGGGAAATGGCGATGGCAATTATTGAAGCCGGAGCGGCTGTCGGCGATGCCGATCACCGGTCTTGACAGCATGTCGAGCGAATAGCCCATCGAGCGGGCGAAGGAGCGGCGCAGGTAGAGCGCGAAGTCCGGATCGCCGTAATTGGTCAGTCCGCGCGCCAGCCCGACGGGATCGGTCATGTTCCCCTCTCGGTAACAAAAAGTAACAGTAGCTTGACCCCTGCCGCAGCGGAGATGCAAGTGCATAGTAGTGGCAACCTCGCCACATACGTCTCAGCAAGGGCGGATTTGCTTATCTTACGCTATTGTCAAAATGTGCTAAATTAGCAACACTATTCGCGGCACGGTAATTCGCGCCGTTGTATCTAGACTTGCATTGATTTTAGCGGGTTTGGCGACTACAGTAGGTTTATGGGAATTCCTGCAACCTTTTGGCGGCCGCGGGGGTTACCAACTCGTGGGTCCCGGCGGCCGAGAGTGTCCCGGGCATGACAGATATGGGTGATACCATGGCAAAACCGAAGAGAGGGCGGTCGACCGGCGCGATCGATGACTACGTTGGCGGACGCATCCGCGAACGCCGCATCATGCTCGGTCTGACCCAGCAGCAGCTCGCCGAGATGATCGGCGTGACGTATCAGCAGGCCCATAAATACGAGCGCGGCATCAACCGCGTCTCGGCCGGCCGGCTATACGAGATCGCGCGCGTGCTGAATGCGCCGATCACATACTTCTACGAAGGGCTCGGCGAGGAAGCGCCGCGTCCGGCGGCGCCGCACCAGCGGATGCTGCTCGAGATCGCGCGCAATTTCGCCGAAATCCAGAACGAAAAGCACCAGGAGGCGGTCAGCCAACTGGCTCGCGTTCTCGCGGGACGCTAATCTCGGAACCCAAAGCCGGGGCTGTTCCCGGCTGGGGCTGACAAGAAACGGCCGGCGGCACTCTCGCCGGCCGTTTTCGTTTGTCCGCGCCGCGGGCTGATGCACGAACATCGGGCGCGCCACGCCGATAAAGCTTAACCATCGAGACAGTGGTGATTATTGCGGCTTCGCCGCGCCGTTCGATTTATACCGGGTCGCAGGAAATTCCGGAGATAAGCGATGCCCAACACGGTCGGCCGGCTTATCGTCGACAGTCTCGAAGCGCACGACATCGACCTCGTCTATTGCGTGCCGGGCGAGAGCTATCTCGGCTTCACCAACGCGATGGCCGACAACAACCGGATGCGGCTCATCGTCTGCCGGCACGAGGGCGGGGCGGCGTTCATGGCCGCCGCCGACGGGCGGATGCGCGGCGGCCGCGCCGGAATGCTGGTGGTGTCGCGCGGGCCGGGCCTGTCGAACGCGATGATCGGTCTCCACACCGCCTGGCACGACGCGACGCCGCTGGTCGTGCTGATCGGCCAGGTCGAGCGCTGGGAAGCCGGGCGCATGGCCTTGCAGGAGCAGAATTACAGCCGGCTCCTGTCCGATGTGACCAAGCTCGTCATCGAGGTCAACGAGCCCGAGCAGGCGTCGGAAGCGATGGCGCGCGCCTTCCATGTCGCCGAGAGCGGCACCCCGGGCCCTGTCGCGGTGGTGATTCCGGAAGACGTCTTCGACGCGGAGACCCGACGCGGTCCTCGCCAAGCCGCGACCGGCGGCGCTGGCTGGCCCGCGCACGCAAGATCTCGACCGCCTGGCCGAGATGCTGGCAAAGGCCGAACGGCCGCTGCTCTGGGTCGGCGGGGCGGTCCATCCGGCCGATGTGGCCGATATCGCCAGGCTGGCCGAAGACTGGGTGCTGCCGGTGATGCCGACCCATCGGCGCCCGCATCTGTTCGACCCGGCGCACCCCAATTACGGCGGCTAGATGTCGGGCCGGGTGCATCGCGAGGTGATGGACCAGCTGAAGCAGACCGACCTGCTCGTGGCGCTCGGCGAGCGGCTGGCGGTCTCGACCACGCAGGGCTTTACCTTTCCCGCCGCGCCCGACCCGCAAATGCCGCTGGTGCATGTCTGGCCCGGACCCGAAGAGGTCGGCAAAGTGTTCCGCCCCGAGCTCGGCATAGCCTGCGAGCCTGCCGCGGTGGTTGGGGCGCTGCTGGCGCGGGGCAAGGCGACCGGCGCAAGTCCTGGGTTGCGAGCCTGCCGCGCATCAGAAGATCAGCAAGCCGGAATGGCAGAAGACGAGCGACGGCGTGAATTTCTCCGCCGTCGTCGCCGCGGTCGGCCGGCACCTGAAGGACGACGCGACGGTGACCACCGACGCCGGTAATTTTTCGAGCTTCGTGCAGCGCTACCTGCAGATAAAGCCGGGGCAGATGTATCTGAACTCGGTGATCGGGGCGATGGGCGCGGGGATGCCGATGGCGGTCGCCGCTTCGCTGCGCCGGCCGGGCACGCAGGTCGTCGGCTTCGCCGGCGACGGCGGTGCGCTGATGACCGGCAACGAGTTGGCGACGGCGCGGCAATACGGGGTCAACCCGGTATTCATCGTCTCCGACAATGGCTGTTACGGCACGATCACCCAGCATCACGACATGCGCTATCCGGGGCGCCCATACCAGGCGGCGACGCAGCTCACCAACCCCGATTTCGCGCTGTGGGCCAACGCATTCGGCACCAAGGGGATGACGATCGGTCAGGAAAGCGAGGTCGATGACACCATCGCGGAAGCGCTATCGGCGAGCGATCAGCCGGTCGTCGTCCACGTCCATTCGTCGCTGGAACAGATCAGCGCCTGGCGCCGGCGAAGCGGCAGCTGAGCGGCGCGCGCCGCCGCCCTGCGATATTTAGGCAAGACAGAAATCGATACCGGGCCGATAGTCGCGGTCGGGACTTGCGAGGAATGACCGATGATCACGAAATTCGACAGCTCGTATTACGGCACCGTCGACATGGAGAGCCTCGGCTACACCGGTACGCCGATCAACGAGCGCCGCTATTCGAAGGAGCAATTGGCGGGCGCGCTGCACAAGGTGGTGAAGTACGCCAAGTGCATGGACGAGCGTGGCTTTAACACCTTCTGGATGGCCGAGCACCATTTCCAGCCCGAAGGCACGGAATTGATCCCCAACCTCTTGATGATGGCGATGCATCTCGTCAACGTTACCAAGAACCTGAAGATCGGCTGCGGCTTCAACGTCGTGCCGATGTGGCATCCGCTGCGCCTCGCCGAAGACTATGCGATGGCCGACACTCTCAGCGACGGGCGTGTGATCTTCGGCGTCGCCCGCGGCTATCACACACGCGAAGTCGAGACGTTCGGCTCGCCGCTGACCGACCAGGACGCCAACCGTGAAATCTTCGAGGAAGGCGTCGACATCCTATTCAAGGCATTCGAAGGCAAGCCGTTCGCCCACAAGGGCAAGTACTACACGATCCCGCCGGAGGTGCCGTATCGCGGCTACACGCTGAAGGAGATCACCCTGGTGCCGGCGCCGGAGCGCCTGCCGGTGGAATGCTGGCAGCCGATCCAGAGCGGCTCCGACCGCGCCTTCGATTTCATGGCCAAGCACGGCATTTCCGGCATGATCGGCGGCGGCTCCGCCGAAGGCGGCGCGGTCGAGCGGCATATGCTCGGGTTCCAGGCGGCCTACGCGCGTCGTGGCGTCAAGCTCGAGCTCGGCGAAAAGCTCGCGCTCGGCTTTCAGTTCCACATCGCCAAGAACCGCGAGGAGGGCATGCGCGAGGCGGCGAAACACTACGAAGAGAACATGAAGATGTTCGGCGAACTGCGCCTGGTGCGCGCGCTCTCCGACGAGCAGATCGCGGCGATGCGCGACCCCGCGCTCGCGGTCACGACCAAGCTGCCGCGCATCGAGGATGCGGTGAAGGCCGGCGGCTTCCTGACGGGGACGGCCGACGACATCGTCGAACAGCTCAAGGCGGTCGAGAAGCGCTATCCCGGCATCGACCGGGTGGTGTGCGCCACGCCGCTCGGTACACCGCTCGAAATCCAGCTGGAAGACCTGGACCGCTTCTCGAAGGAGGTTATGCCGGCCTTCGGCGCCGGGAAGATGGCCGCCGCGGCGGAGTAGGAATCCCCTCTCCCGCTTGCGGGAGAGGGTGGTGCGCGCAGCGCGACGGGTGAGGGTCGTTGGTTTGCATGACTCTCGCCCTACCCTCACCCTCCCAGCCCGGTGGGCTGGGTCCCTCCCTCTCCAAGCGGGAGAGGGGAATATGACCCCGGGGAGGATCGACATGCCCTACGGTGGGAACGACTGGCTGGCGCTGACCCAGGAGCCGATCCTGGAGCCGGAACTCCCGATCTGCGACCCGCACCATCATTTCTGGGATTTCCGCACCGGTCGCATCCCGTACCAGCGTTATCTGCTGCCCGAGTTGGTCGCCGATGTCGGCAGCGGCCACAATGTCCGGTCCACGGTCTTCATCGAGGCGCGGGCGATGTACCGCACGGCGGGGCCGATCGAGATGCGCCCGGTCGGCGAAATCGAGTTCGTCCAGGGCCTTGCCGCCGCGAGCGCCAGCGGTCTCTACGGGCCGTGCCGGGCGGCCGCGAGCATTGTCGGCCACGCCGATCTGAAGCTCGGCGACCGGGTCGAGCCGGTGCTGGAGGCGCTGCAGGCAGCGAGCCCCAACCGCTTCAAGGGCATCCGCCATATCGTCACCTGGGACGCCGATCCGCGGGTCGAAAGCCGCGAAAAGGAAGGTGTGCTCTCCATGCCCGAGTTCCGCGCCGGTGCCAAGGTGCTGGGGCGGATGGGGCTGTCGCTCGACACCATCTGCTGCTTTCCGCAACTGCCTGAGATGGTCGCGTTCGCCCGGGCGGTGCCCGAGGTGACGATCGTCATCAACCACCTCGGCGGGCTCAATCGGACGGGCCCGTTTGCCGGCCGCGACAACGAGGTGATGCCGGTGTGGCGGCGCGGGATGGCGGAGCTGGCGAAGTGCCCCAACGTCATGCTCAAGCTCGGCGGCCACGGCATGCCGCGCTTCGGCTTCGACTGGCATTTGCGCGACACGCCGGTCGGCTCAGAGGAGCTGGCGGTGCAGATCGCGCCGCTGATGAGCTACTGCATCGAGCAGTTGTGCCCGGGGCGCTGTATGTTCGAGAGCAACTTCCCGGTCGACAAGGTGTCGTTCTCGTATCCGGTGCTGTTCAACGCGTTCAAGCGGTTTTCCAAAAGCTATTCGGCCGCCGAGCGCGCCGCGCTGTTCCACGACACTGCCGCGCGAGCCTATCGCATCGAGACGTGATCAGCCGCCGGCTCCGCCGCGCGAAATCACGTTGAGCAGCGCCTGCTTGCCGCCATCGACCACCTTCAAAGCCCGCCTCATCGCGGCAGGGAGTTCCTTGGGGTCCTCGACCCGCTCGCCGTAGCCGCCCGAGGCTTCGCAGATCGTCTCGAACGCGGGCAGATCGTCGAGGTCGATGAAGGGCGGCTTGTTGCTCTTCGCCGCTTCGCCGTCCGGATACATGCCCAGGGTCGCGCGCCGCACCGCGCCCCACATCGCGTTGTTGATGACGATGGTCAGCACCGGCAGCTTGTGCATCGTCGAGGCGTGGTGGACCGCGACCGGGTTCGAGAAGATGTACGAGCCGTCGCCGAGGATCGAGATCACCTGCCGCTCGGGTCTCGCCAGCTTGACCCCGAGCGCCGCGCCGGCGCCCCAGCCGAGCCCCGCCGCTGGGCTCGATCCGTAATACGAGCCGGGCTCGGTCGAAGGGCAATGCTCGGGGAGCAGCGTGTATTCGTTGACCAGGATCGAGCGTGGGTCGCGCGCTTCGGCGAGGCAATGGCTGATCCAGGCAGGGTGGATCGGCGTCTGGGCGGCTGTCTCGTCGCGCAGCATCCTCCACTCCGCGCGCTCGCCGGCACGCCGCCCGGCAAGGGCGTCGCGGCGGGCGGCGATCTCGGCCTCGGGCACCTTCAGCGCCGCGGCGAGCTTCGGCAGCACCAGAAGCGGCGCCCCGGCGATTGCGACATCACAGGGATAGCCGCGGATCGGATAGCGCGCGTAGAGCGGGTCGACGCCGAGATGGATGACCCGGCAATCGGCCGACGGTTGAACCCGGACCGGCACCCACGGCACGTCCGACTCGACGACGACGATCGCGTCGGCTTCCTTGACGAACGGGGTCGGGTCGTAGCCGAGGTGGCAGGGGTGGTCGGCCGACAGCGACAAATGCCGCTGGCGGTGCTCGACGACGGGGATCGCGAAGCGCTCGGCAAAGGCGGCGAGCACCGGAACGGCGTGCGGATCGCGCCCGGCCCCGGCGGTGACGATCACCGGACGTTCGGCGTTGGCGAGGAATTTCGCCGCTTCGGCGATCGCCCCATCGTCGGCGCCGGGGGCCGCGACGGCGGCGCGACGTGACGGGTTGTCGTAGGCAAAGCCGTCGAGCTTCTCGGCAAGCACCTCGCGCGGCAGGGACAGATAGACCGGCCCTTCGGGCGCGCTCGTGGCCAGGGACAGGGCGCGGTCGATCACGGTTTCGAGCTGTGCGCCGTTGCGCAGCTCGTAATCCCATTTGACGATCTCGCGCAGCATGCCGGCCTGGTCGAACATCTCCTGCGCCCAGTGGATGTAGGTGTCGCGCGCGCCGAACACCCCTTCCTCGGTCAGCGGCGAGCGACCGGCGGTGAAGAGGATCGGCACGTACTCGCGCGCGGCGTTGAATACGCCGCACAGCGCGTTGGCGGTGCCGACGCTGACATGCACCATCACCGCCGGCACCTTGCCCGATGCGATGGCATAGCCGTGCGCCATCGAGATCGCGACGTTCTCGTGCGTCGCGATCAGCGGCTTCGGCGCCGGCAAGCCGCTGTGCGCCGTCTTGGCGTAGGCCTCGACGATGGGCGCGAAATCGGTGCCGGCGTTGGCGAAGAGGTATTCGATGCCACGCTCCGCCAAGAGGGCGAGATAGGCCTCGGCGACGCTGGCAACGGCGATTTCCTTGCGGCTCATGGCAACCTCCTACTCGGGCGGCGCCGGCGCGTTGCACCTGCCGCGAGCCCCAGAAAGACAAGGAGAGCCCGATCCAGCCGGGTGATGACCTAAGGTTCGAGGCGCCCTATCCGCGTTCCCACGCGGCTTCGCGGTAGGGTCATAATCTTGTCGATCATCAAGCGCGAGGGCTCGCGCAACCCATTTTGGCTGCTCGGCTCGACCGGTAAGCGCAGCAGGGGCGTGTCGGCGGGGTCCGTCGTGAAGGCGCAGATAGCGACGGAATCATTCGCATCGAAGCGGTCGTCCTGAACAATGACCGCCGGACGCGGTTTCCCGGCATAGGAGCCGCGCCCTGACACAGTCCAAATCTCGCCTCGCTTCATGCCTCGTCGAAATCCGAGACCGAGTCGATAAAGGCTTGATCCTCCTCGGCGCGAGGGCTTCGCGCCAGGACGAGCGACTGGCGATGGGCTTCGGCCGCGAATTCCGGGGAATCGATATCTGGGACCCAAAGCTGGATCGGGCGCAGCCCCTGCCGGCGCAAGGCGGCGCGATGCGCCCGCACCCTGTCGCGCGAGGTCGATCGTGCAGTCGAGCACGGCATGAGAAATCCCGAGTTTGTTACATGTAACATAGGGCCGGACGTGTGCCCCGTCCAGCCGCTCGCGCTATGTCGCGCACCATCGCGGGAGGACCGGATGCCCTACCAGACGATCGAGGTCACCAAGCTGACCCCGCATATCGGCGCCGAGATCGACGGGGTCGACCTGTCGCGACCTCTCGGCAATCAGCAATTCCAGGAAGTCCACGATGCGCTGATGGAAAACCTGGTGATCTTCTTTCGCAACCAACATCTGACGCATGACCAACACAAGGCGTTCGGGCGTCTCTTCGGCAATCTGGCTATGCGGCAAGCGAGAAGGGGTTTCCGCGCGCCGAGCATCCGGTCGTGCGCACCCATCCGGTCACCGGCAAGAAAGCGCTTTTCGTCAATGGCAACTTCACCACCCGGATCAACGGACTCGGCAAACTCGAGAGCGACGCGCTGCTGGCGATGCTCTGCCGCCATGCCGAGACGCCCGAATTCCAATGCCGGTTCCGCTGGCAGCCCAATTCGGTCGCGTTTTGGGACAATCGCTGCGTCCAGCACCACGCGATGTGGGACTATTACCCCCAGCGCCGGCACGGCTACCGGGTGACGGTAGAGGGTGACCGGCCGTTTTATCGGGCATGAGATAAGCCCCCACCCTTACTCTCCCCCGCTTGCGGGGGAGGGCCGGGGTGGGGGCTACTTCAGATGCTTGCCGAAGAACGCCGTGGCATCGTTCCACAGCTCGTGCGCCGGGCCTTCGCGGTAGCTCGGCCGGTAGTCGGCAAGAAAGGCGTGGCCGGCGTTCTGGTACACCTTGGTGGTGACGTCCTTGCCGGCGCCCCGCTTCTTCATTTCGGCTTCGAGCGCCACTGGCGGGTTCTGATCCTCGACCCCGAACACGCCGAAGAGCGGGCAGTGCAGGTTCTTCATCAGGTCGAGCACCGGGGTCGGCCGCGACGGCGTCGTTTCGGCGTCCGGGGTGGCGCGGTGGATGAAGCCGCCCCAGCAATCGACCGCGGCGTTGACCTTGTTGCTGCTGCAGGCAAAGAGCAGCGTGTGCCGTCCGCCGGAGCAGAAGCCTATCGCGCCGATCTTGCCGGTGGCACCGGCGAGCCCGTTGAGGAAATCGGCCGAGGCGTCGAGGTCGCCAACCGCCTGGCTGTCCTTTAGCCCGAACATCACCGGGGCCACGGTGTTGAAGTCGCCGGGGTCGGTCGGGTTGCCGTCGCGCCAGTAGAGGTCGGGCGCGAGCGCGTTGTAGCCGATATTGGCGAAGCGACGCGCGACGTCGCAGATGTGGTCGGCGAGCCCGAACGCCTCCATGATCACGACGATGCCGGGATAGTTGCCTGGCTGGTTCGGCTGCGCCAGATAGCCGGGGATTTTTGTCCCGCCGCTCGGTATGTGGACGATGCCGCCCTTGATCTTGCCGGGGTCGGTGACGAGACCGGGTACGTTGGCCATGAGGCTGCTCCTTGGTGGGGTGCGACACATTAACCGCCCCGCCGCCGATTGCGGAAGAGGTATGGCGGTTGGAAGAGCCGGCTAGATGACGCTGGCGTCGTCCTTCAGCACGCGCCGCGCGAAGTAGCAGAATGTCGCGCCGATCATGCTCGGCCGCAGCCGGTAGTCGTGCGCCTCCTGCGCTTGCGTCGGGCCGATCGGCTTGATCGTTCCCGCCGAGCGCGCCAGCAGCTGCAGTCGCGCCGCGCGTTCCATGAGCAGCGCCAGCATCGCCGCCTCCTCGATCGTGCCGCAGGCGGTGACGAGCCCGTGATGGGCGAGGAGCGCGGCGCGCTTGTTGCCGAGCACGCCGGAGATGATGCGGCCCTCTTCGTCGCCGATCGGCACCCCCGGCCATTCCGGCAGATAGGCGCAATCGTCCCAGAACACCGCCGTATCCATATGGGCGACGGCGAGCGGCTCGCCGATCATCGACAACGCCGAAATGTAGGGCGGGTGGGTGTGGATGATCGCGTTCACCTCAGGCCGCTGCCGGTAGATCCACAGATGAAACCGGTTGGAGGGGTTGGGCATGCCTTCGCCGTCGGTAACCTTGAGATCGTCGTCGACGAGCAGCAGATTGCCGGCGCCGATCTCGTCGAGGCCGAGTCCGAAGCGCATCGTCCAATAGGTGCCGGGCTCCTCGCCGCGCGTCGTCAGCTGCCCGGCCAGCGCCGAGCCGTGCTCCTCGGCGGCGAGGATGCGACAGGCGAGGGCCAGCTTCTGCGGCGCCGACCACTGCGCCGCGTCGAGGTGCCGGCTCATGTCGGCGGCGGACGCGCGGCTGTAATCCTCCTTGCGCCTGACAATCGCTGCCATCTTTCCTCCCAACATTTTTCGAGCGTGCCGGGCTTTATGCTACGGTCCGCCCCACGCGACAATCGCCTATACGAGGCTGCCCATGCCGACGCGCGCTCCGCCCCGCCCGCTTGTCGAAGGCCCGTCGGCCTGGTTCGGTGCCGAGCTGGCGCGCCATCCCGAGCAATGGATCTATAGCTTGTCGGCGACCGAGATCGCCGAGATCGAGACGGCGATCGCAAGGGTGCGCGGGCGCGACCTGGCGACGCTGAGCCGCGAGAATTTCGTGCTGCCGCGCCTGTCGCCGGTGCTCGACGGCATGCGCCGGGAGGTGCTCGACGGCCGCGGCTTCGTCCTCATCCGCGGGCTGTCGGTCGAGGGGCGGCCGGTAGCGGACAGCGCGCTCGCCTATTGGGCGATCGGCACCCGCTTCGGCAACCCGCGCTCGCAGAACGCGATGGGGCACCTGCTGGGCCATGTCCGCGACCTCGGCCTCGCCACGAACGATCCTAATGTCCGCACCTACCAGACCACCGAACGCCAGCATTTTCATACCGATTCATGCGACATCGTCGGCCTGTTGTGCTTAAAAACCGCCAAGTCGGGCGGGCTGTCGTCGATCGTCAGCTCGGTGGCGATCCATAACGAGATGGCGAAGCGCCGGCCCGATCTCCTGGCCCGTTTGTTCCAACCCTTCGCCACCGACCGCCGCGGCGAGGTGCCGGTCGGCGAGAAGCCCTATTTCGACATCCCGGTCTACAACGACCATGCCGGCTATCTGTCAGCGATTTATTCGGGGACCTATATCCGCTCGGGCCAGCGCTTTCCCGAGGCGCGCCGCCTCACGCCGGAAGACGTCGAGGCGCTCGAGATGTTCGACGATCTCGCCAACGACGGGGAATTGCGGCTCGACATGGAGCTGCGGCCCGGCGACATGCAGTTCCTTCACAACCATACCTGCCTGCACGACCGCACCGCCTTTGTCGATTGGCCGGAGCCGGAACGCAAACGGCACCTGCTGCGGTTATGGCTGGCGGCGCCCGGCGCGCGCCCGCTGCCGCCGGTCTTCGCCGCGCGCTACGGCTCGACGGTCGTGGGCGACCGCGGCGGCATCATCTGCGAGAAGACGCGGCTGCACGCGCCGCTGGAGCCGGTGTACGGCGAACAGCCTAGTGGATGCCCTTAAGCTTCAGACCGAGCAGCGGCACGATCGCCTCGGCCGGCAGCTTCGAAAATCCCGGCGGCGGTTCGAACAGCGAGGCCGGCTGCGGGCCGACATGCACGTGGCTGAGTTCCCAATGCAGCGTCGCCACCCGGCCGCTCGAACGGGTGAAGCTGCCGTCGAGTTTCATCGGGATGCCGTCGTCGCTGAGCCATAGATCGCCGGTGCCATGGCCCTCGGGCACGGTGACCTCGACATCGTATTTGGTGGTCGAAATACCGTTGACCGTCTCCTTGCCGACCGGGCGCTGGTTGAGGCGCGGGTCGGCGAAGAGCCGCAATTCGGGCGGCAAGGTGAATTCGACTGTGGTGTGCAGCTTCGGCAGCACAAGATCGCCGATCGGTGTGTCGTTGCGCAGCACGAACGCCGCCGGGATGCCGTTCAGATCCTGCTCGTGGCGCTCCTTGCCCGGCATGTTCCACATCTTGCCGTGATATTGCTTGCCGTTGACGACGAGCAGCCGGTCGGCGCTGAACCCGACCTTGGCGTCGCTCAGCGTCGCCGATGCCGCCGCCCCGCTCGCCAGGATCGCCGCGACAAGGCCGATGAAAAATGTCCGCATGGCTCCCCCAAACGCGCCTGCCGATGCCACTAGCCGTCGAAATGAGGCCGTTTCGCGGCAGGCTGGACAGTGGCCGTGCAGCCCCTATCCTTTGCCTGTGGCGCTGTTTGTGCAAAGGCGGCTTGGGTGGGAGAGCGAGGATGAGCGGACGGATCGAGGCGCGTCTCGGAGAGCTCGGCATCGATTTGCCGCAGGCGAGCGCGCCGGTGGCCAATTACGTACCCTTCACCCGGTCGGGGAACCTCATCGTCGTCTCCGGCCAGGTTTCGGTGCGTGACGGCAGGGCCGAGTTTGTCGGCAAGCTGGGCAAGGAGATTTCCGTCTCCGAGGGCCAGCAGGCGGCGCGGCTGTGCGCGCTCAACATCCTCGCTCACCTCAAGACGGCCTGCGGCGGCGATCTCGATCGGGTGATGCGGGTGCTGCGGCTCGGCGGTTTCGTCAACTGCACGCCCGATTTCACCCAGATGCCGCAAGTAGTCAACGGCGCTTCCGACCTGATGGTCGAGCTGTTCGGCGACGCGGGCAAGCACGCGCGCGCCGCGGTCGGGGTCAGCTCCTTGCCGCTCGGCGTCGCGGTCGAGGTCGAAGCGATGTTCGAGATCGTCTGACCGGAATGCCCGACCAGGTCACGCTGACGGTCCATTCCTCGATCGCCGCGATTCCGGCGGCGGAATGGGATGCCTGCGCCGGCGACGTCAACCCGACGCTTTCCCATACCTTTCTCAACGCGATGGAGGAGAGCGGCTCGGCCACCGCGCGCACCGGCTGGGCGCCACAGCACCTCTCGGTGGCGGACGGCAAGGGCCGCGTCGTCGGCATCGTGCCGCTCTATCTGAAGAGCCATTCCTATGGCGAATACGTGTTCGATTACGGCTGGGCCGACGCCTATGAGCGCGCCGGCGGCAGCTATTACCCGAAGGCGCTCGCGGCGGTGCCGTTCACCCCGGTGCCGGGCCCGCGTCTCCTGATCGCGCCGGACGCGCCGGCCGACACCAAGGCAACGCTGATCGCTGGTCTCGTCGAGTTCACCCGCCAGCGCGGGATCTCGTCGTTGCACATCAACTTCCCCGAGGATGCCGACGCCGAGGCACTGTTCGAGGCCGGGTTCCTGAAGCGGATGGGCCAGCAATTCCACTGGGCCAATGACGGCTACAAGGATTTCGACGATTATCTCGCCGCGCTCAACTCGCGCAAGCGCAAGGCGGTGAAGAAAGAGCGGCGCGAGGCGCTGCAGCCGGGGCTCGAGATCGATGTGCTGACGGGCGCCGATTTGCAGCCCAGGCATTGGGATGCGTTCTACCGCTTCTACCTCGCGACCTCGGACCGCAAATGGGGTTCGGCTTATCTCAACCGCAAATTCTTTGCCCTCATCGGCGAGCGCATGGCCGACAAGGTCGTGCTGGTGATGGCCCGGCGCGGACAGGACTACGTCGCCGGCGCATTCAACATCCTGGGGCGCGAGACGATCTACGGTCGCAACTGGGGCAGCCACGGCGACTACAAGATGCTGCATTTCGAGTGCTGCTATTACCGGGCGATCGAGTTCGCGATCGACCACGGGCTGAAGCGGGTCGAGGCGGGGGCGCAGGGCCCGCATAAATTACAGCGCGGCTACCTGCCGGTGCCGACCTATAGCGCGCACTACATTCCCGATCCCGGCTTTCGCCGCGCGGTCGCGCAATTCCTCGCCCGAGAACGCGAGATGGTCGAGGAAAAGATCGAGCATCTGGCCGAATACTCGCCGTTCCGCCAGGTGGGCGGCGAACGGGCCGAGGACTAAGAAGACCGTCATTCCCGCGAAAGCGGGAATCCGGGACGAGCGGCGGTGCGGTTGCTCTGCGGCCCCGCTTCCGCGGGAGAGACGAAACCTACTCCACCAGCGCCGGTTCGATCGGCTCGATGTCCGGGACGCCGGGTGCTTCGGGCGCCGGCTTCTGGTGGAAGGTGAAGGCGAGCTTGTCCTCGGTCTCGTCGCGTTTGACCCGCACGATGCCGCCCTTGGCCAGATGGCCGAACAGCAGTTCTTCGGCCAGCGGCTTCTTGATGTGCTCCTGAATGATCCGCGCCAACGGCCGCGCGCCGAACAGCGGGTCGTAGCCCTTCTCGGCGAGCCAGGCACGGGCGCTCGCCTGCAACTCGATCACCACGTTGCGGTCGGCGAGCTGCTCTTCCAATTGCAGGATGAACTTGTCGACCACCCGCCCGATCGTTTCCGCCGAGAGCGGCGCGAACGAGATCGTCGCGTCGAGCCGGTTGCGGAACTCGGGGGTGAACATGCGGGTGATCGCTTCCTCGTCGTGGCCGGTGCGGATGCCGCTGCCAAAGCCGATCGCCTGCTTGGCGAGCTCGGCGGCGCCGGCATTGGTGGTCATGATCAGGATGACGTTGCGGAAATCGACGATCTTGCCGTTGTGGTCGGTCAGCTTCCCGTAATCCATGACCTGGAGGAGGATGTTGAACAGGTCGGGGTGCGCCTTCTCGATCTCGTCGAGCAGCAGCACGCTGTGCGGGTGCTGGTCGATCGCATCGGTGAGCAGCCCGCCCTGGTCGAACCCGACATAGCCCGGCGGCGCGCCGATGAGGCGCGAGACCGTGTGCCGCTCCATGTATTCCGACATGTCGAAGCGCGTGATCTCGATTCCCATGGTGCGGGCGAGCTGGCGCGCGACCTCGGTCTTGCCGACCCCGGTCGGGCCCGAGAACAGGTAGGAGCCGATCGGCTTCTCGGGGTCGCGCAACCCGGCGCGGGCGAGCTTGATCGCCGAGACCAGCGCGTCGATCGCCGTGTCCTGGCCGAACACCATCGTCTCCAGATCGCGCGACAGGTTCTTGAGCACCTCGCGGTCGTCGCGCGACACGCTCTTCGGCGGGATGCGCGCCATCGTCGCGATGCAGGCCTCGACTTCCTTGGCGGAGATCGTCTTCCTGCGCTTGCTCTCGGGCAGCAGCATCTGCGCCGCGCCCGATTCGTCGATGACATCGATCGCCTTGTCCGGCAGTTTGCGATCGCCGATGTAGCGATGCGACAGCTCGACCGCCGCCTTGATCGCGTCGGCGGTGTAGCGGACCTTGTGGTGCCGTTCGTAATACGGCTTGAGGCCGCGCAAAATCTTGATCGAATCCTCGATCGTCGGCTCGTTGACATCGATCTTCTGGAAGCGGCGGACCAGCGCCCGGTCCTTCTCGAAATAGTTGCGGTATTCCTTGTAGGTGGTCGAGCCGATGCAGCGGAT
>Ga0182024_10014339_pt1 | contig 15333 bp, 16 predicted proteins | sample P32metaG_FD_120480 | JGI IMG/M metagenome (GOLD analysis project Ga0182024, IMG submission 120480) | Permafrost microbial communities from Stordalen Mire, Sweden - P3-2 metaG (Illumina Assembly) | ecosystem: Environmental > Terrestrial > Soil > Wetlands > Permafrost | place: Sweden: Stordalen... | reverse complement strand
TGAAGTGAATCTGATGTCTGTGGGGAAGAGGAAAGATTTCACGGAACTGATCATCAAGAACGGCGACGACAAGATTCACATCTATGTATGCCCCAAACCGTTTGAAGACGAGATGGGCATCAGTTTCAGCAAGGGTGACCAGATTACCGTTACAGGCTCAAAGGTAAAGCACGAAGGGGTGGACGTGATCCTCGCACGAGAAGTGGCGAAGGGCGAAGATACGCTCCTGTTCCGCGACGCCCAGGGCACCCCGGTGTGGGATGCGCGAACCGGCAAATGATGAGCGATGGTTCAACAACAATCAGACCTGGCTTGCCCAGCGTGTATAATTCGACCGAGATTGAAGCAGGTATTGCGAAGTCCCAGTTAGTCTTCAATAAGGAAATCGGTATTCGGGCCCCTTGCGGCATCGTTGCGGCGACACCCCCTCCGCCGCGTCACCTTGACGGTATCTCCTACCTAGAAAGGATATGGGCCGATGACTTACCTAACAACTTCAGATGCTCGCCTACTTGGGCAAAATCGCCAGGAAAAAGATACAAGCCGCAAATCGAATTTGAGAATCGCGAATCTCGCGCGCTGTGGGATCAACAGATATAGCGACTGGAGAAGCGGCTGCGCTGTGTTTCTGTTGTGTGTTGCGGCTGCGATTGCTTCGCCCGCTCAGAGTTTCACGGTGTTGCACAGCTTCGACGGGACGCATGGCGGCTCACCCCGCGGGGCGCTCGTCCAGGCCACAGACGGAAACTTTTATGGGTCCGCCTCGATCGGCGGCCCCACCGGCATATGTTCGAATGGCTGCGGCACGCTCTTCAAAATCACGCCCGGCGGTGCGCTGAGCACACTCCACGACTTCAATGGTATGGCCGGCTTCTATCCCACCGGCGCGCTGGTTCAGACCCCCGCCGGAAGCTTCTATGGGGCGACAGCAGGCGGAGGCGACAGCGGCGTTAAGTGTTACATCTTTAAGCAGTCGGGCTGCGGGACGCTGTTCGAGCTCACGCCCAGCGGTTCGTTCCTATCGCTGCACAGCTTCGACGGTTCGGACGGCAGTGAACCACTGGGACTGGCGCTGGGCAATAACGGGAACTTTTACGGGGTAGCCGAGTGGGGCGGAACGGACGACAACGGGACGGTCTTCGAAACGACGCCGAGCGGAACGTTCACCTTGCTGTTCAACTTTGCCGAAAGCGGCGCAATTCCCGGAGGACTGATCGCGGCCACGGATGGAAACTTCTACGGAACATCGGAGGACGGCGGAACCGAAAGCGCGGGCCAGGTCTTCCAAGTGACTCCCAGTGGCACGGTGACGACCCTCTACAGTTTTTGCGGAGGAGGCGATTGTACGGACGGATCCAACCCTATGGCTGGGGTGATCCAGGGCACGGATGGGGACCTGTACGGGACAACCTACGTGGGCGGCGCCAGCGGCTCAGGAACCATCTATCAGGTGACGCAGAGCGGCGTGGCCACATTACTGTATACCTTCGGCTCACAAGCCTTCGCGCAAATACCGATGGTCCAGGGCACGGATGGGAACTTCTACGGAGTAACTCTCCAGGGTGGGACGAACGACGATGGCATGATCTTCGAGATCACTCCGGATGGCGCACTGACCACGCTGTACAGCTTTTGCCCGCTAAGCGGGTGTGCCGATGGCGCCTATCCCGCCTCGCCGCTGATCCAGGGTACCGACGGAATTTTTTACGGGTCAACAATATCCGGTGGGGCAACCGGTTACGGTGTGGTCTTCAGGCTGGACGTGGGACTCGGGCCGTTCGTGGAAACACTGCCCGCGATGGGTAGGGCAGGAGCGCCCGTTAAAATTCTGGGCACGGACCTTACGGGAGCGACCAGCGTTACCTTTAACGGTACCCCGGCCACGTTCACCGTAGCCTCGCCCTCGCTTATCAGGACCACAGTACCGACCGGAGCGACCACGGGACGGGTTCGGGTAACAACTCCGAGCGGCACGCTCACCAGCAACGTTGTTTTCCGGGTGGGGCCGTGACTTGCGCGGTGGGGAGTGGAGACACAGAGCCGCTAAGTATTATGGTGCGCGCCCTCGAAAACGATTCACCAAAGATCAAGCTTCAGAACGCAACTGTTGTAACCAGCGGTTACGCGTTCTGGCTGGTAGTGAATGAGCGCTATGGTTGCAACAGCTACGGTGTATTTGGTCTTGCTTCCGCCTCAACGATGTCCAACCCGTGCGCTTCCAATCCTGTTGAGAAGATGAAGAAACGGTCGGGGTCAGGGAGGTAGCATGCAATCGGACCAGCTACATCCTTCTGTGCTTCGTAGGCCGCCAGTCGGCTGCCCGTAGTAGCATCGACGACGGAATAGATCGAACTACCGCATGAACCGTGATCAATGTTACTGTCGCAGTTGCGGCCGAACTGAACTGCTAATCTGTTCTTGACGACTCGAAGGCCAAACTGCGGCATGCCCGCACCGCTCGGAGCTGCGACTGCAATTTTGCGGATCACCTCACCAGCCGGTGAAATTGCATAGACGATTGCCGGACTTGTCGCCCTCATCAGATACACAAGGCCATCGTCTCCGGCGACAGCCGCCGATTTGTCAACCGCTTCCCTATTCACCTTCTGCGCTGCACTGTCCGTGGCTATCACTTGCTCGACCTTTCATCCTCATCCAACGTCAACTCCTTCACCAGGGAACCTGTTGTTCTGTAAATTGCAGTTGAGGCCTTTTAGGCGGGACGATATTGCAAACCTGAAATGAGAATTTCGCCCGACTGAAATACGGCGAGTTGCGAAGGAAAAAAAGGAACGGGCCGACGCTCCAGCCGAACTGAGGATTCGCGTGTGCCATCAGGAGCGAAATTGTCCAGAACTTTGATCGCTCCATCCGAGTGCATCATGATAACGCCAGCATCAGGGCGCACGGCGTAACGATTGATGAGTGCGCCCGAGGTATCGAACTGCGCTTCAACCGCGCCTTTGCTGGATATTCTGAAGAGAGGGCCGTCCATTCCCGGCCCCGACTTGACCAGTTTGATATACGAACGTCCTTGTTCATCGCAAGCGGTGGGATACGCAATACGACCGGAATACGCATCGGCGGCGGGGATCGAGACTCGGTCCCTTGCCACAAGAACCTTGCTCTGGGCAACGATAGGCGGGGTGATCACGAGAAAAGCAAGAACGAGAGGTAGTTTGTTCATTGGAGCCTCCCTCCGACGAGGTGCTTCCACGTCCCAAGAGTCGCAACTACGTTGGGAACCACAATCACGAATTTTACCGCATTTTCATAACTCGTTGAAATCAGCGGTTACGCTCATTGACCCTCGAACCGCTATGTCTTGGACGGCTCACCATGTGCGGTATCGTGTTTGTCGGCAGTTTGGGAGGGAGTGCGTGGGACATTTATTTTTTCGCAGAGACGCAGCGGCGGTTTTCGCGGCTGTATGCGTTGCTCTAACCCCATGCGTGCAGGCGCAGAATTCGGCGGGACCGCAACCCGTACCGCTGTCTCCGCCCATTGTTGCGCCGGCTGACACGCCTTATCCCGGCACGATTTCGCGGCTGGTCGACGTCACAAACCTGGCGCCGGCGAAATAGAAGTCAAAACCGAATTGCAAGCAGCAATTGCGAGTTCTTCAGCCGGAAACGTTTTATCAGTGCGCGATTGGAAATGTGAAATTTTACAACGCTCGCCCGGCGGCCGCGCCGGAGGACCAGGCCCACTGGAAATTGAAGCCGCCGAGATGGCCGGTGACGTCTACGACTTCGCCGATGAAGAACAGGCCGGGGACTTTGCGGGCTTCCATGGATTTAGCCGAGAGTTCATCGGTGTCGATGCCGCCGGCAGTGACTTCGGCTTTCTCATAACCTTCGGTTCCCTCTGGGGTGATGGTCCAGGCGTGGAGCTGTTTTTCGAAGTCGGCGAGGGCGTGGTTCGTCCAGGAGTCAGGAGGGTGCAGATCGAGCCAACGGTCTGCAAGGCGGTGAGGGAGGGATTTTCGCAGCTCGGAGCGGAGGGCAGTTGGATTTCTTGGCGTGTTCGGATCGCGAAAGGCGGCGATTTCGCGGCCGGGCGCGAGATCGATCCGGATGGGCTGCGAGTTTTTCCAGTAGGAGGAGAGTTGGAGGATCGCAGGGCCGCTCAGGCCGCGATGGGTGATCAGCATCTTCTCGCGGAAATGCTGGGCGTCGCATGAGGCAATCACTTCGTTCGAAACTCCGGCGAGATCGCAGTAGCGGGAACGATCGTCCGGGTTGAGCAGGAGCGGGACGAGCGCGGGGCGCGTCTCGCGGATGGCGATGTTGAACTGACGAGCGAGGTCGTATCCGCATGAGGTCGCGCCGATTTTGGGAATCGAAAGGCCTCCGGTGGCGACAACCAGAGCGGGCGCATGAAATTCGGCGTCCGCGGTGTGCGCGATGAACTCAGCGGTTCGGCCGACTTGACGAATTTTCGTATTCAGAAAGATGGTCACGTTGGCGTCGTGGCATTCGGTCTCGAGCATGCCGAGAATGTCGCGGGCGGAGCGGTCGCAGAAAAGCTGGCCGAGAGTTTTCTCGTGGTAGGGGATGCGGTGCTTTTCGACGAGGGCGATGAAATCGGCGGGAGTGTAGCGGGCCAATGCGGATTTGGCGAAGTGCGGGTGGGAGGAGAAAAAGTTTTCCGGCTGGCAGTGAAGGTTGGTGAAGTTGCAGCGTCCGCCGCCGGAGATCAGAATTTTATTTCCCAGGCGGTCGGCATGTTCGAGCACGGCGACGCGGCGTCCGCGCTTGCCGGCTTCGATGGCGCACAGCAGGCCCGCCGCGCCGCCGCCGAGAATGATGGCATCGAAGGAATGGATCATGTTCGATACATGATTAACACAAGAAAATGTTTCACAGTGAGGCGGCAATCTTCCGGCAACATGGCGGAGCGCTATTTAGCGGTGTCGATCTTGAGGTCGATGTAGACCTGGGAGCGGTCGTCGAACTGGCTGACGGACTTGGTGTCGCTCTTGTGATTGTTGAACTGGGCGTAGACTTCGTAGTCCACGTTCGAAAGGCCGGGGAAGCGGTAGGTGCCGTCCTGTCCCACGATATAGGTTTTCACGGCGTGCGTGCGCGTATTGGTGAGATACACGATAGCGCTGACGACGGGATTATCCTGCTGATCGAGCACTTTGCCGGAAAGCAGCCGGCCGAGCTGCGCATCTTTCTTGTCGAGAGCGCTGCCGGTCACGGAGAGCACGAGCAGAAACGCACACGCCAAGAGAGCGGCGCGCCTGAAAGATAGTCTGGGAAACATGCCGATCTGGTTCCTCATCTTTCTATTTTCTACTTTTCTGTTTTTTTGTTTTTCTGCTGCGCTGCTCGACGTGGAGCTAGCGGGCTAGATGTAATCCAATATCCACGCGTTCATCATACTCTATGTGAACCGGAACCTCCTCGATGAGGTGAACGGGGCTGCCATCCTGAGTTTTCACGCCTTTGACGTCGGCGCCCACGATGTAGTCATTCTTGCCGGCGGCGACGCGCAGGGCAAATTCGCAGTGATGGTCGGAATAAAGCTCCCACTTGGGCTTTTTGTCGGAGGCGCGGCGGATTCTGACTTTGACGCCGTAAGCGGGGTGGTCGTCCGGTCCCCAGACCGTGCCGAAGATGAGGGCATAGGGGTCGGTGGGTTTCAGCTTTTTGGGCGCGGAATCCGCATTGGCCAACTGCGAGAGGTTCGGGGCCAGTGCAGAGAAGACAAGCAAGAGCAGAAGGCAAAAAGAAGAGCGGCAACCAGAGAGGCAAAATCGGCAGGCGCTAGGCGTCGTCACCGTCTTCGGTCTCCACTTCTTCTTCCTCTTCCACAGAGCCTTCTTCAACCGCTTTCAACTCCAGCGGACTGGTGGTGATGACTTCGAAGTCGGTGCCACACTCGGGGCAGGAGACAATCTCGCCCTCATCGACTTCTTCTTCTTCCACATCCAGGTTAGTTTCGCACTCAGGACAAAGAACCATGATTCCTCCACTCCCCCTTCGCTATGATCCTTAGATACTACTGATAATATTTAGATTCTTCCCAGCCACAGGTCAAGGGGGCGGTGCTGTAGAGCGGAAGATTATAATTTGGCGTTAAGCCGCCGCCGGGCTTGACATTTCATCTGCCGGATCCTACATGATTCCAGCCCTAAAAAACAAATCGTTGTGTACAGCCGTCGCGATGATGGTTGTAGCGACATGGTTCAGCCTGCCGGCTTTAGCGCAAAGCCACGCAAGCTTGATAACGTCTGAAGGCGGCGCAACCGAAACCATGGCTGTGGATTCGCGGATCGCCGCTGCGCTGCAGCAAGTTTCTGCGGAACGCATTCGGGCGAATATTGAGAAGCTGGTGAGTTTTGGAACGCGGTCTACTATTTCGGCGCAGGACGCGGCGTCGACCGGCGCCGGCCACGGGGTTGGGGCGGCGAGGGAGTGGATTAAGTCGGAATTCGAGCGTTATTCGAAGGCTTGCGGCGGATGCCTGGAGGGGAAAACCGATACGTTCACCGAGCCGGCCGCCGGCCGAATTCCGCAGCCCACGGAAATCACCAATGTTTATGCGGTTCTGAAAGGGAGCGACGGGGAGAACGCGAAGCGCATCGTGCTGGTGACCGGGCACTACGATTCGCGCAACAGCGACATTCTCGACGTGAAGGGAGATGCGCCGGGGGCCAACGACGATGGCAGCGGAACCGCCGTCAGCCTGGAATGCGCGCGGGTTTTGAGCAAGCTGAAGTTTCCCGCGACAATTATTTTCTTGACCGTGGCGGGCGAGGAGCAGGGGCTGAATGGCAGCCAGCACTTCGCGAAGATGGCGAAGGAGCAGGGTTGGGATATCGAAGCGGCGCTGAACAATGACATTGTTGGCGGCGACAAGAGCGCGGAGCAGGATCACTCGGTGGTGCGGGTATTTTCCGAAGGCCTGCCGGCCGCGGCCACGGAGCAGGAAATCCGGCGTATTCGCGGGCTAGGCGGGGAGAACGATTCGGCCTCGCGGCAGTTAGCACGCTACATCGCCGATGTTGGCCGGGCTTACGATGCGGGCGTGAAACCGATGCTGGTGTTTCGGCTGGACCGGTATTTGCGCGGGGGCGACCATTCTTCATTCAACCAGCAGGGATTTGCCGCGGTGCGATTCACGGAATTTCGCGAGGAATTTCACCATCAGCATCAGAATGTCCGTAGCGAGGGCGGAATTGAATATGGCGATATTCCGAAGTTTGTGGACTACGATTATGTGGCGCACGTGGCGCGGTTGAATGCGGCTACGCTGGCGTCCTTGGCGTCAGCGCCAGCGCCTCCCGCAAATGTGCACTTGCGGACTAAGGATCTGGAGAACGACTCGACGCTGACCTGGGAGAATTCGCCGGGGGGATTGGCTTCAGGGTACGAGGTTCTGTGGCGGGCGACGACGAGCCCGGAATGGGAACATGTGGAAAAAGTTGCGAATGGGATGCGCGTAACTTTGAAACTTTCCAAGGACAATGTCATCTTTGCGGTGAGGGCGGTGGATGCGCAGGGACACCGGAGTTTGCCGGTCGTGCCCTTGCCGGAACGTTGAGTTCGGTATCTACTGCTAAGAGGAGCGTGTTATCTTGCGCAGTCGCGGTCGAGAGATGACGTTGAGCTTTCCGCCTTTTACCCGGGCGGTGATCTGGCTGCTGGGGATCAATACAGCGGTGTTCCTGGGGCTGTCGGCGTTCGGCAGCCGGGCGGTCATCCAATGGGTCTATGCGAATCTTGGCCTGGTACCGAGCGAGGTGGTCTTCCACTTTGCAATCTGGCAGATCGTCACTTATAGCTTCATTCACGTCGGCTTCTGGCATTGGTTCGGAAACATGCTCGGAATCTGGATGTTCGGCTCGACATTTGAAAGCTCGTGGAATACGCGGCGGTTCCTCGAGTTGATTTTTACGGGCGTGGTGGGAGCGGCGCTTACAACTATTATTCTTTCTTTCGCGCACATCCTGAGCACTCCCGGCACCGTGACCGTGGGCGCTTCCGGCGGCGTCTTTGCCATATTGATGGCTTTTGGCTTGGTTTTTGGAGAGAACGAAATCATGTTGATTCCGTTCCCTTTCCTGATCAAGGCAAAATATTTCGTGCTGATCCTGATTGTAGTGACGGTGGCTTTTGCCATCAGCGGCGGCGGAAGCACGGCGTACCTGGCGCACCTGGGTGGTTTGCTCTTTGGATATCTGTACGTGGAGTTCGCACCCGCGCGCGGAGTGTCTGGAAAATTTTCAATCTCGGAGTGGTATTACGGATTGAATAATTCCTATTACCGCTGGAAGCGGCGGCGGGCGGCGAAGAAGTTTGAAGTCTACATGCAGAAGCACGACCGCAAAGTGGAGTTTGACGAACACGGGAATTACATTCCGCCGGAGGATGGGCCGCGCAAAGGCAATGGCGGGGGGAAATCGGGATGGGTGAACTAAGGCCGTGGCCGCTGATTTGCGCGGATTTCCACGGATTTAGACCGCGAAGAAGGCGCGGAATTCCGTCAACACGCTGGGCGGCAACTCCGGCCGCTTCGCTTTTCCCTTGAATCCTAAGTCGTGGCCTGCGCCTTCCACCGTTAGCAATTTCGTTTTTGCTGGAATCAGCTTAAGAGCTTGCTCAAGCTCGTCAATCGTGGAAAAAGGATCGCGAGTGCCCTCGACGAACAGGGCAGGGGTGTGCAGGTTGAAAAAATGCTGGGTGCGGAGCTGTGCAGGTTTGCGAGGCGGGTGGAGAGGATAGGACAGGAGAAGCAGGCCGGCAGCGAGCGGCGGTTCCGCTTCCGTTTGTTCGGCACACACCATGCTCGATTGCCTTCCGCCATAGGAGTGGCCACCGAGGAAGACGGGGCCGGCCGTCATATTCTTCAGGGCAGTGACCGCATTCTTCAATCCGGCACGATCGCGTTTACCATCGTAGGGAGCCGGCGGCCCGTAAGACCGATCCTGACGAAACGGCAGATCGCAGCGCAGCACAAGAAAGCCCGCTGCGGCAAAACTTGCGGCAATCGCAAGCAATAGCGGGGCCTGGCAATTCGATCCCGCGCCGTGAGTCAGAACCAATCCCTGGCCGGTGGGGCTTTCGGGACGATGCAGAAAACCGCGCACGAATGGGTCGACCGATACGTCGGTATAAATTCGCGGGCTTGATTCAGGCAACATTGTGATGGATTGCGTTCGTCGTTTCTCGCGTCGCTGCGCTCCGCTGGAGAGCCGAGGGCGGCTATCGCCACACGATTTTATACGCCGACCTCTTCCAGTTTTTCGTAAACTTTCAGGATTTTAATTTCGTTTCCCAGGCGAGCCCAGCAGCGCAGCACCTCGGGATCTTCTTGAGCGGTGCTGCGAGCCTGGTCGGAGCTCCAGTAGCGCAGCAGCACGTAGTGAGAATCGCCGCTGCGGTAAAGAAGATCGCGGCCGTATTGTTTCCGGGAGACAAGAGCATTGAGTTCGCGCATGGTCTCCAGTGAAGCGGCTTCCATGCCGGGCAAAGGCTCCCAGATCGCGACGGATAGAAACTCCTTTGACATACCCCGCGATTATAGCTTCTGCGAGCCATTGCGGCGCTTGCCTTTGGTGTGAGCGGCGGCAGTGACCTCTTCGGCGGTGACGGTGTGCAGGCGCATGAAGTTGGTGGAACCGGATGCCTGGCGCGTGCCCGCGACGACCCCCAGCACGTCGCCGGGCTTAAGCACGCGGCGGCTTAATAGTTCTTTCTCGGCGACGATGACCATCTGCTCGGCGGAGAGCGCCGGCACACACTTCATGGGATGCGCACCCCAGTAAAGGTTGGTGCGCTGAGCGACGGTTGCATTGGGAGTGAAGGCGTAGATGGCGGCTTGCGGGCGGTATTTGGAAATCATGCGCGCGGTATTGCCGGTCTCCGTGAAGACGGCGATAGCGCCCATGGGGAGATCTTCGGCGGCATGCGCGATGGATTCGCAGATGGTTTCGGCGACGGAGAGACCGTGACGGTCGCGGCGGCGACGCGGGGTGAACTCACCCATGCTGCTCTCGGCCTCGACGACGATGCGCGCCATCATGGCGACGGCCTCGCGGGGATAGCGGCCACTGGCGGTTTCCGCGGAGAGCATGACCGAGTCGCTGCCGTCGAAAATGGCGTTGGCTACGTCGCTGGCTTCGGCGCGCGTGGGGCGCGGATTCTCGACCATGGACTCGAGCATTTGCGTGGCCGTGATCACCGGCTTGCGCCATTGCGCGGCGCGGCGGATGACATGCTTCTGGATGACGGGAACTTTCTCGGGAGCCATTTCCACGCCGAGGTCGCCGCGCGCGACCATGATGCCGTCGGAGGCTTCGAGGATTTCGTCGATGTTATCGATGGCCTGCGGCTTCTCCAACTTGGAAATGAGAGGAGTGTCGGAACCCAACCCGACTACGATTTGCCGGACCATATTCACGTCGGCGGCGGTGCGGACGAAAGAGAGGGCAACCGCATCCACGCCGTGCTTCAGACCGAATTCCAGGTCTTTGCGGTCTTTTTCGGTTAAGGCGGGAATCGATAAAGCGGTGCCGGGTAGGTTGATACCTTGATGTTCGCCGAGAGTTCCGCCGTTTAAGACGTCGCAGACTACATCTCTGCCGCGAACGGTGCGCACGCGCAATTCGATGAGTCCGTCGCGCAACAAGATACGGGCGCCAACGCTGACTTCGCGGGCAAGGTCCTGGAAGGTGGTGGAAATGCGCGTGGCGGTTCCGGTGATCTCGCGGGGAGTAATCACAACGGTTGGGCCGGTCTTCAGCAGGACGGGTTCGTGGCGTGCCAGGCGTCCGGTGCGGATTTTGGGGCCTTGGAGATCCTGCAGGATGCAGATGGTGCGATTTTCCTTTTCGGCGGCCAGGCGCAGGCGTTCGATATTGCGGGCGTGATCCTCGTGCGTGCCGTGGGAAAAATTCAGGCGGGCAACGTCCATGCCCAAACGCATCAGATCACGCATGGCGGCTTCGGAGTTGCAGGCCGGGCCGATGGTGCAGATGATCTTGGCGCGGCGATTGACGGCGACTCCGCGGGACCCTCCTGAAGAAGTACTTTGGGCTATGAGAGAACTCTCCTTGGCGCTTTCTGGATTACCTTGTTTCATAAGTTGAACATCAGAATTGCTCGACGAGGAGGAAACTATTGTAACTGTTTTGCGAACAATTTTTATTCGCGCGAACTCAACACTCCATAGTGATATTCGCTTTGCACTCACCTGGAATAGAGATCGGCAGATATTGTATCTTCTGCAGTGCGATTTGTTTTGAAACCGGACTAAGGCCGGGGGCCACTGATCGCAGTCAACTCTTTTCCCAGCATCGCCCGCGGGAACAGTATGGCGTTAAATTCCGCGCCCACGAGAATGACCAAGGAAACCATATACATCCAGACCAGCAAGGCGATGGCGGCGCCGAGCGAGCCGTAGATGAGGCTGTAATCGGCATAATGCTGCAGGTACCAGCCGAATAGCAATGTAGACGAGAACCACATTGCCGTGGCGAGGGTGGCACCGGGGATCACGCTATGCCAGGGCTGGGTTCGCGGGACCGCGTTGTGATAGATGAGGGCAATCACCGCAATACTGGTCAAGGTGGCGATCAGCCAGCGAATGCAGGCCCACATGATAAGAATGTAGACGCTGAATTCGTGGGCGGTGTAGAAGAGGATGGTGGTTTCGATCTTGCTGCCGAACGCAACCAGCAGGGTGGAAAACGTCATGGGCACAAGAGCGAAAACTACCAGTAGGAATGAAACTGAGCGCTCTTTCACCAAGCCCCAGATTTTCGGGAGTTCGTAGCAGCGGCGGAAGCCTTCCATCCAGGAAACCATGACGCCGGAGGCGGTCCAAAGGGTCAGCAGTGAAACCGTAATCAGCAGGCTGACTGGGCGCTGCCCCGCGCCGAGCAGAAAGTTCATTGCGGTATTTGCGCCCGCAGGAAGAATACGGGACAGGGCATAGGAGACTTCGCGCAGGTAGGGCGCGCCTTTGCGCGATGTGGCCAACACCGACCCCACGACCAGGAGCGCGGGAAAGAAAGTAAGAATCGCGGAGTAAGCGGAAGCTTTGGCGATGGAAAAGGCGTCGTGCTGGAAAGCACGCCAGAAAGCCAACCGCAAAAGGCGCAGGAAGCGAAGCATGGCTGGCCCTAGCTTAGGGCGAGTGGGCGCCAGACGCAACGAAGGAAGCGAGGCAGGTTCCTCAATAGGCAATCGATTTGGATTTGCATGCATGCGAGCAGCAGCCGTACCTACAACCAGGGCGCGCCAGCGAAGGGTATCGGACAGGCGCTCCCGGCAAACTTCGTCGCGATGGTAGTCGCAATGACCACAAACACCCCCCCTACAAGCAAGCCCAGTCCCCGAAAGAACATCCGCTCCGACACCAGCACGTAGTTTGATTTCTTCATCAGCGCCGGCTCGTTCCATTTCGCTTGCGCAACTACATATGCGATCTGCTCCACTGCTGTGAGAGATGCTGAAGAGACAAAAGTATCTGCGGACGGCTGCATCAGGCGGGCTCGTCCCCGCGCCTTCAGGCCGTACAATGCTGCAATGACGAAATGTAAGATGGCAAGGAAGTATACTAATCCGACAATTACCGACCAGGTCAAAGGTAGTTCCTGTTTTTCTGAAAATAAACTCGGGACAAGGGAGATCACACTCACCGCCAGGCCCGCACTTACCACAAAAGACTGGCCCTTGTCCTCTAGCGCTTTGTGTCTCGCAAGCTCAGAATCCTGAACGCGCTTCGCCTCGTCGAAGAGAGGGGCTGGCGTGGGCTGGCTCTGCAGACTCAGTACGACCCCGGAGAAATAATCCTGGAACTCCTGGTCCGAGGGCTCGACGATCCGCCGATCGGCGTGCCTCGCCTCCAGCGGAGGCCAAAGCCAAAAGAGCATCTTGCTCAGCTGCCCAGCCATGCAATTGCCTCAGTCCCTTGATATCATCAAGTCGCACAGAGTTTCAGCGATCGGCACATTGTGTGGTTTCTGCAACCAGCCCCATTCGCCGTTTGGATTTATCTCGAGAAAGATGAACTTTCCCTCGTGCTCCACAAAGTCCACGGCGCCAAAGAGCAAGCCCGCTTCTTTCACGTAAACGCGGCAAAGGTCTTCAATGGAAGCGGGAATTTCACACCGAGTGAATCGCAGACCATTCTTTCGAACACGCCAGTCCACTTCATTGGGATCGCCTTCCAAGATTTCTATCTTCACTGCGAAGACGCGGTCGCCGACGACGGTAACTCGAAAGTCTACCTTTGGATCAAGCATCTGTTGAAATATCGAGGGGCAAATCGTAATCGAGGTATCATCCTCTTTCCGAATGCCTCGAAGGGGGGTTGTGAAAATAAAGGAATCCCCCGCCGGCTCTTCGATAAGAGGAGAATAGAGCGCTTTCACGACCAGACCCCGCGGCGCCTGGGCGATTCCCCGCCTCACGGCGTCCGGGTCGTTGCTGATCCAAGTTTCAGGAATCTCGAAACCCACTTTCCTCGCCAAGAAAAGCTGCCGAACCTTGCTCTCCATGGCATCGTTGGCTTGGGGATGGTTAATCCAAGTCACATCCCGAAGGAGTTGGAGGGACTCCAACCACGAATACCATTGGTCGCTCACGAATTTTTGCGTTGCTGCAGACGGCCGATCTGCCGCGCGGACATCATCGAAGGGCTTGCCTGGCCTCCGGTTCCAGATGACCTTAACCTCGGCGGCTAAATCGCGGCAAATGCCGTCTCTCTTTAAGTATATATTGAAGTCAGGAAGGGTAACGGTAGCACGTGCCGCAGGCAAATCTTCTGTGTTTATGCGCACAAAGCTCTGCCCGCGCCTGCGCAACTCCATGACAACGAAATCGCAGGTGATGTCCCACTTGTTCGACATTATCAATATCATTTGCTGCTGCTATAGCCACATTCTCCTGTCCTTTGAGTCCTCTCCCTTTTCCAGGTCGTTCTTCTTCGTCTGCGGCATGTGCACTCCGGACGCCTCGATAGCGGGAGGATGGTCCTCTCTGCCAAGCCAGCGTACCAGATCCACGGTCCGGTCGTACGCATACTCCGGGCTCGGCTGCTCCCTCCCTGGTGAAATACAAGGGCGGGAGAAACGGAACAGGAACGGCGTGTATTGAGCTGACATAGAAGACCCCCAAATAGATCTTACCCCTAACACAACGGTCGATACTACTCCGCAGCCAGTTCCTCGGTTTCGCCCTCGTGGCGCATCATCTCGAGCGCGCGCTCGGCCTCTTCGTAAGCCGCCGAGACTTCCGCCTGTACCTTGGCCGCCGCCTCTTCCATTTCCGGCGAGAGGCGGACGTTGCGGTAGTACTCCATGCCGGTTCCGGCAGGGATGAGGCGGCCGACGATGACGTTTTCCTTGAGTCCGCGCAGGTGATCGACCGCTCCCTGGATGGAAGCTTCGGTGAGCACGCGCGTGGTCTCCTGGAAGGACGCTGCCGAGATGAACGAGTCGGTGGAGAGCGAAGCCTTCGTGATGCCGAGGAGCAGCGGGCGTCCGGTAGCCGGCTTGCCGCCTTCCTTGATCACGCGCTCGTTCTCTTCGCAGAAGCGGAACTTGTCCAGTTGCTGCTCCAGCAGGAATGTGGTGTCGCCGACGTCCTCGACCTTCACCCAGCGCATCATCTGGCGGACAATCACTTCGATGTGCTTGTCCGAGATGTTGACGCCCTGCAAGCGGTAGACTTCCTGGATTTCGTTCACCAGGTAAGACTGGAGTTCCTTTTCGCCGAGCACGGCCAGAATATCGTGCGGGTTGAGCGGGCCGTCCATGAGCGGTTCGCCCGCCTTGACGCGCTCGCCTTCCTGCACGTTGATGTGAACGCCGCGGGGAACGGAGTATTCTTTTTCCGTGCCGTTATCGGCCTGCACATAGAGTTTGCGCTGGCCCTTGGAGACTTCGCCGAACTTGACCGTGCCATCGATTTCGCTGATGACCGCGGTTTCATGCGGCTTGCGGGCTTCGAACAATTCGACCACACGCGGCAGACCACCGGTGATGTCTTTGGTCTTGGTGGTTTCGCGCGGGATCTTGGCCAGCACGTCTCCGGGGAAAACCGTGTCGCCGTCCTGCACCATGAGGTGAGCGCGGGAAGGCATGAGATAGCGCTTGCTGCCTTTGCCTTTCACCACGATCGCGGGTTGACGCTTCTCGTCGGGCGAATCGGCCACGACGTGCCGCGACAATCCGGTAACCTCGTCGACTTCTTCGTGGAGCGTGACGCCTTCCTGCAAGTCTTTGAACTGGGCCGCGCCGCCGATTTCGGTAAGGATGGCGAAAGTGTAAGGATCCCACTCGACCATGACCTTTCCTTGCTGCACCTGATCGCC
>Ga0182024_10014338_pt1 | contig 15334 bp, 13 predicted proteins | sample P32metaG_FD_120480 | JGI IMG/M metagenome (GOLD analysis project Ga0182024, IMG submission 120480) | Permafrost microbial communities from Stordalen Mire, Sweden - P3-2 metaG (Illumina Assembly) | ecosystem: Environmental > Terrestrial > Soil > Wetlands > Permafrost | place: Sweden: Stordalen... | reverse complement strand
TGTGGGGTTTGTTCTCGGCAAAACCGGGGAACGCCCCCAGTTCACCGGCCATCTCGGCACTGGTTGCATAGCTTTCACCGGTCAACACCGCGCTGAGGGCGGCACAAACGGCCCGGCCTTTGTCGCTGTCATAGGCAATGCCCGCCTGCATGAGCATTGCGCCCAGGTTGGCGTAACCCAGGCCCAGCGTGCGGAACTCATACGACCGTCGCGCGATCTCCTCGCTGGGGAAGCTGGCCATCAGCACCGAGACTTCCAGCACGATCGTCCAGATGCGGATGGCATGCTTGTATCCCTCGACATCGAAGCGGCGCGCTTCGGGGTCGAAGAAGGTCAGCACGTTCAAGCTTGCCAGGTTGCACGCGGTGTCGTCGAGGAACATGTATTCCGAGCAGTTATGCACCGTCAGCCCGTTGGCGATGAACGAGGCGGTCACCGGCTCGGTCAGGTCGAAGACCTGCTTGGGGCCGACCGACGTGAGCGTCGCCACGCGGTCGAAGTTGCCTTCGCCCGGATGGGACGCGATGGCGAAACTCACCGCGTCGCCAAGCTGCTCGAGCTTGATGCCCGGGAGCAGACCGACGTGTTTAGCAAAAGAGCGAAGGCTGCCCGGATCGATACGCAGGCCGTGGCGTCTGGAATCTGCGTCGCCGCGCGTGGAGCCGCGCAGGCCATGACTTTCATGCCGATCGGGCAGCGCTCCGCCCACGACGGCTCCGCCGTCGAGTTCTGTAGGGGCACATGGCCGTGTGCCCGAACCGTCGATGTTCGTAGGGGCACACGGCTGTGTGCCCGGATTACCGTTCAGGGAGAAGGCTCCCGCCCGTGTTTGGATATCTTCCTGGGACGGGAGGGCACACGGCCGTGTGCCCCTACAAAGAGACGATCGCACCCCGAATCCGAGAAGCAGAAGCTGCACGTCTTCGAGCAGTCCGAGGCTCGTCGCGCTCAATGCGAGCGTGCCGTTGTTGATTGATCCGTCGGCGGCGAAGAGAGCGCGGATTAGGTGCCGCTGGGCTGGAAGCCCAGCGGTGAAGGCGTCGTCGCTAAGGCGGGCGTGGCCGTTATCGGTGCGGACGAATGCCTTGAGGCGACTCAATAGGCGACGATTCGTCAGTGTCGCGGTCAGTGTATTGCCGGTCTCTTCCACGTCGGCCATTTCATGGTTCACGTAATCGTCGGCGTAAAGGCGATCGCCCCAATGGTCGGCGACGTAGCGGGCAAAATCGTCCACCTGGGCGGCGTCTTTCAGGCAGGCATCAAGCTTGAGCGAGCCGAGCGAGCCATTGGCGTCGGAGAGGAACAGGCCGAGGAGCTGGAAGAAGCGCGCGTCTTGGGGCTCGCCGATCTCCTGCACGCACGCCGGCTTGCTGGGAAGCTTCAGTTCGTCCTGAGGGGTCAGGTTCTGCGCCTCCACCCAGCCGCGCGACCGAGTCCAGACCTTGTGATCGGCGGTGAGCTTCACGCAATATCCGCCGGCGGTGCGAAGCTCGAAGACTTCCTTGGTGCCGGTCGGGAACGCGCCATCGGTGGCGTGGATGGATTGGCCGTTGTGGTTGGTCACGACGCGGGTGGGCAGATGAATCATCTGGTCAATGCGCCGCCAGATACCGCCGGGGGTGAGGACGCGGGTGTCGCCAGTCACGCAGGGGTTGGAGGCGTTGATCCGGCCCGATTGCGGGCAGGTGTGCCAGCCGTTGATCGTGTCATCGTATTGCACGCCGGGATCGGCGCAGCGCCAGGCGGCAAAGGCAATCTGCTCCCACAGGTCGCGGGCCTTGATCGTCTTGGCGACTTTGCTGTTGGTCCGCCAGGTGAGTGTCCAATCGCCGTCTTCTTCGAGGGCCTTGAAGAAGCGGTTGGGGATGCGGACGGAGTTGTTGGAGTTCTGGCCGGAGACGGTGTAGTAGGCTTCGCCGTTGAAGTCGTAATCGAGCTTGAGGCCCAGCTTCTTGGCCAGTTCCTTCTGCTCGGCCGGAAGCGCCTTGAGGCCTTCCACCAGGGCGGCGACTTTCAATTCCTCTCGCACTTTCCAATTGACGAACATCTCGATGTCGGGGTGATCGAGATCGAGGCAGACCATCTTGGCTGCCCGGCGGGTGGTGCCGCCCGACTTGATGGCGCCGGCGGCGCGATCGCCGATCTTGAGGAATGACATGAGGCCCGAGGATTTTCCCCCGCCGCTGAGCGGCTCGTTTTCCCCGCGCAGGCGGGAGAAATTCGATCCGGTCCCGGAGCCATACTTGAACAGCCGGGCTTCGCGGGTCCACAGGTCCATGATGCCGCCGGAATTCACCAGGTCATCCGAGACGCTTTGGATGAAGCAGTTGTGGACGATGATGTTGTCGCAGAGATATTGGCCGGACTCGGTCTGGATGTCGTAGACCGGCTGCACGCCGGCGTCGGCGATGCGTTTGATCGTGACTTCTTTCAACGTGCGATAGCGCACTTTCACTGCGGTATCACCTTCGCCGGCGCTCAGGGCGCGCTCCTCGGCGTGGCGGTCGCGCACCACGCGGACCATCGTCATGCCAGTTGTCAGCGAATCGACGCGCACCCACCGGCCGGAGAGGCCATCAGAGTCCTTGGCATAAACCAGGTGATCGGCGGTGGCTTCGACCACGCCGCCATCATCAAGCACGACGCGGAAGACCGGCTTGTGGTCATTGAACTTCACCGCCACCACGCGGGTCGTGCCTGCGCCGTTTTCACGGCCGTCATACACTTCCATCCCGACGAGCTTGTCATTGACGATCTTGCCAATCGGGATCGGCCCGTGCGGGGTCGAGATCGGCGCGCGATACGGCTGGCACGCGTGCGGCTGCGGATGCGAATACGCATCGCGGCTCTTGGAGAGCTCGCCGGACTTGGGATCGATGAAGTAATGCCCCTGCGCCGGGCCGGTGATGCCGTAGGCGAAGTTCAATCCGCTGTTGAACCACTGCGGCGAGTTGGGCGCGCACATTTGGTGCAGGAGCATGTAGGCAAGTTCGTCGTAGAACGCCTGCGCGTCCTCGGCCGAGTCGAAGTAGCCGTACTTCTCGCCCCAGTATCGCCAGCACCCGGCCAGACGGTTGATCACCTGTTTGGCGCTCTTTTCCGGTCCGGTGACGACCTGGCCCGAGCCGTCGCGGATCAACTCGCCGTTCTCATCGCGCTGCGGGACGCCGGCCTTGCGGAAGTACTTGCTCACCATGATGTCGGTGGCAAGCTGCGACCAGGACGTGGGGATCTCCGCGTCGTTCATCTCGAAGACGATCGAGCCATCCGGGTTGCTGATGCGGCTCGTGCGCCTCTCATAGCCGGTCGATTCGAAGGGATCCTGTCCCGAAGCGGTAAATCGGCGAGTAATTTTCATAATGAACGATCCCTTCCGAAAAAAAGTCCGTGGGGAGTCCGACGAGATCGTCCCGTGATCTCGTTTCGGGGCGTTTTTCAGGTCAATGTTGAGCCGCCCGGCGAGCGGCAACAGCGGGAAAGCGAATTGGGAAGGGCGAGGCTCCCGCCGAGCCTTCTTAGCGACATTCGGTCGGTGAGAACGCAAACCCCCGGCGGCACGAGGAGGCCCGAACTAGGAGCCGGGGTCAGGGCCTCCTCGTTGCTCGCCGGATGCCAGGGCGCTAAGCCGCTGAGGAGCAGCAGGACGGCCAGCGCGCCGACAAAGCAGGGGAATACAGAAAGTGTCATCTCACGCTCCTTGGGACCTGTTACCCGCGGACTATCGCGGGCTCAATACCAGTCGTAATAAGCCTGCTCGTACCAGACTTGATAGAAGACTTTTCCCGTCTCGATGGTGGCATCGAGCGGTTTGCCATTGATCGAAAGCCGGCCACTCGAGGGATCGACGGTCAGGACTTCGCCGCGACGAATCAGGCCGCTATAGACGATGTGGCGCGGCGCACCCGGGCGGCCGGGCCCGTCCACGAAGACGTTTCCGTCGTCGGGGGCCTGGAATGAAGCCAACTGTCCCGACGGCGCCTCAGCGACCAGCCGGGTGAAGGGCGGCACGCCATAGGGGCGGGCGCAGCCCGAAAGGGTGGTGAGGAACCCGCACGCCGCCAGGGCCGGCAGGGCCAATTTGAGCGACGTTGCCACCAGCAATTGCTTCACGGTCTTCATCTTCCGTACTCCCGATTCGAAACCCGACAGGGACTGCGATTGTCAGATCAAGGGCACGCGCCCATTCACTGGCAGACCTCCGCCAGACAATATGTCCCCGTCCCCTGCCGCGGGATTCCCGGCAGGGCTGTTCCGGCGTCAAAAGGGCGGCTCGATCGTTCGATCGGCCGGCCGCGTCGAAGGCGGCGGTGCGGGTTTGGGCGCTTCGATCCGGCTTTGCCACTCGGTTCCCTGATTCAGGTCCAGAACAATGCCATATCGCTGGCCGGGGGTAAGCGGCCCTGCGCGCAGCCGCTGCTCTCCGACATAAATTCCATCCTCCGAATCGATCCGAATCACCGTCCCGCGTTCGATCGTTGCGGTAGCCAGCCGCGCGCCGCTGGAGGAGTCGGTCACGTGGATCGTCCCCGTCTCGCGAGCCTGATACAGCAGCGGGGCGGGGCCTTCGATCAGCACCGCCGACTGCGGATGCACCACCGCTGGGGATGTGCCGGGATTCCACGAATCGCGGATATCCGCCTTCTCCCGATCCGAGAACGTCTGCTGCGGGGCACATCCCGCCACCAGCGCCGCGGATGCCGCGGCAACGCAGATAGCGAGGATGGCAGATGCACAGCGCACGACGACTCCGTATGACCCGCGCCGACTCAATCCACTTTGGGGAGCGTGAGGCCGACTTGATCCTGATACTTTCCCTGCTTGTCCGCGTAACTGACGGCACACACCCGATCGGCCTTGAGGAACACGAGCTGCGCGATGCCCTCATTGGCGTAGATTTTGGCCGGCAGGGGGGTGGTATTGCTGATTTCCAGCGTGATCTTCCCCCGCCATTCCGGCTCGATCGGCGTCACATTCACGATGATGCCGCAGCGGGCGTAGGTGCTCTTGCCGACGCAAATCGCCAGGGCGTCGCGCGGCATGCTCACCACTTCGACCGTCTCGCACAGCGCGAAGGAGTTGGGCGGGATCAGCACGTAATCTTTGCCGGTTTCGTCGGTGTCGATGGTCACGAACGATCGCTCGCTGAACCGCTTGGGATCGACGATCTCGGAATTGACGTTGGTGAAGATCTTGAAGACCGAGCCGACCCGCAAGTCGTAGCCATAGCTGGAGACGCCATAGCTGATTTTGCCCGCTCGCTTGGTGTTTTCCTGGAACGGCTCGATGCCGATGAGTTCACGGATTTGCGTGTCGCAGAGAATGCCCATTTTGCACCCGTCCAAAGGATCTTGTCTGCGTCATCCTCCCTGACGACGTATCGGCTACCGATCCTCAATTTAACCACAACATCTTGTGTGCTTCAAGCACAGAATTCCCAGATGCGGTATAATTTGCCGCTCCAGAACTGCTAACGTCCCATGAAGCGAGACCTTACGGTAGCAACAAAATTCCGGAGCCGGGAATGGGTAAGGTGGCGCGAGCCAAGTTATCCACCGGTTGGCGCGACAGGGGTGGAAAACAATTGCGGAGTTCGGATTGCTGAATGCTGATTGGGGGAAAGCCGAATTCCGTCGGCTTGCGTGATAAAATAAAGCGATTCGCAAAGACGCACCGGAAGTTGCGTCGAGTCGCAGCGGCTCCGTACAATCCCGCCCCTTCACGGAACCGAGCGCAAATGCGAACGATTTGGAAATACCGGTGCGAACGAACGGTAGAGTTCGGCGAGCCGCGTGTGCGGAGTGGAGTGCATGTTTAATTTGTTGCCGCGGGACACGGTGTTTTACGACTTGTTCGAGGGCATGTCCCGCCACGTCGTTCGGTCGGCGGAGGACCTGCGACAACTGGCGCAGAAGTTCCCGGACATCGCCGGCTCGATCCAGCGCATTCGCGAGGAAGAACACGCCGCCGACGAGCTGGCTCACCAGGCGCTCGATCGGCTCGATCGAACGTTCATCACCCCGTTCGATCGCGAGGACATTCACGACCTTGTCGGAGAACTCGATGACATCATCGATACGGTGGACGCGCTGGCCAAGCGCTTTCCGCTGTTCCACATCAAGAAGATGGAGCCAATTTTCCTGAAGCAGGCCGACGTGCTGGTCGGCGCGACGGTGACGCTGGAGGAAGCGGTAAATCGGCTGCGAAAAAGCCGCAAGCTGTCGGAGCTGAGCGACGCGCTGATCGAGATCCACCACAAGGAAAGCCTCGGCGACGACAACCACCACGCGGCGATGAGCCGCCTGTTCCAAGGCGATGTGGACGCCCTGGAAGTCATCAAGTGGAAGGAACTCTACGACCTGATCGAAAACGCCATCGACGGCTGCGAGGACGTGGGCAATACGTTGGAGAGGATTGTGTTGAAGAATGGATAGACAAAGGGGTCAGGGGTCAGGGGACAGGGGTCAGCAAAGAAAGGGAGAAAGACGTTTCCAAGCATTTGCCACATTCCCTTTTTCCTGACCCCTGGCCCCTGACCCCTAATCCCTCTTCCCCATATGCTCTCCCTCATCATCTTCATCATCGTCGTGGCGCTGGTCTTCGACTTTCTCAACGGGTTTCACGATTCGGCCAATTCGATCGCGACGATCGTGAGCACGCGCGTGCTGACGCCGACGGGCGCGGTGATCTGGGCCGCGTTTTTCAATTTCGCGGCTGCGTTCCTGTTTGGGACGGCGGTGGCCAATACCATCGGCAAGGGTCTGGTGGCGCCGCATGGGATTGACGTCTATGTGGTGCTCGCGGGGCTGATCGGGGCGATCGTTTGGAATATCATCACCTGGCTGCTGGCGCTGCCGACCAGTTCCTCTCATGCGCTGGTGAGCGCGATCGCCGGGGCGGCGATTGTCAAGAGCGGGTTCGGCGTGATCGTGTGGCAGGGCTGGGCCCGGGGCTGGGGCGGAACGCTGCTATTTCTGGTCCTTAGCCCGTGCATCGGGTTCCTGTTCGGCGGGTTCAACATGGTAATGGTGTCGTGGCTGTTCAGGCGCTCGACCCCGCACAAGGTGGACACGCTTTTCCGCCGCCTGCAGTTGCTCTCGGCGGGGGTTTACTCGCTGGCGCACGGGGGAAATGACGCCCAGAAGACGATGGGCGTGATCGTGATGCTGCTGATCGCCGGCGGCAAGGCCGGCTGGGCGCAGCCCGATCCGCACAGCTTCATGAACCACTTCAACATCTTTCACCACTCGCACAACGTCGCGTGGTGGATCATCCTGCTGTGCAACGGCGCGATCGCGCTTGGGACGATGTTCGGCGGCTGGCGCATCGTTAAGACCATGGGCTCGGGCATCACTCGGCTGCAGCCGGTCGGTGGGTTTTGCGCCGAAGCCGCGGCAGCGGGAACGATCATCATGGCCACCGGCGGCGGTATCCCAATTTCCACCACCCACGCAATCACCGGGGCCATTTTGGGCGTCGGCACGACCCGCGGCGTGCGATCCGTCCGCTGGATCTGGGGCCAACGCATCGTCATGGCCTGGATCCTGACGCTGCCTTGTTCGGCATTTATCGCGGGGATCTCGTATTTGTTAATTCACCATCTGATTGAGCGACATGTGGGATGAGGATGCTCATTGATGTTCCGCGACCTGCTGAATCGTTGCCAGAAGCCGGGGTAGATCGGTCGGCTTGGTCAGATGTGCGGTAAAGCCGGCGTCCTCGCAGTCGCGAACGTCGCGCGGCTCTCCGCGCCCGCTGACCGCGATGCCCTTGGTCGGGCGCAACAGATTCACCTGGCGCATCAGGTCCAATCCCGTCCCATCCGGCAACCCCAGGTCACTGATCAGCAGGTCGAACGGATTGCTGCGGGCCAATTCCAGCGCATCCTGCACGCAGACGGCCGACTGCACCTCATACCCCAGGGAAGTCAGGAGCCGATTCATGGCACGCAGTACGTCCGCTTGATCGTCCACAACAAGGATACTCAAGGCGCGCTCCATCGCGTTTAACCGAATCATGGCAGCCTTGCCTTTTTCGAAAGACTTGCGTCAAAGAGCCCCGACGGGAGCCGCGGAACTGGTCCCTGCGCGGCCATCATCCCAACCAAAGTTTTTACGGATTGGTCACTGACCCACATACGAAAAGACGCACGGCGGGTTCGAATTATTGTTTAACATGCCCAAAAGAGAAGCCTCCGGCAAGCCGGAGGCTTCGCATCGCTTTTGAAATCCTACGCCCGGATTTAGGGCACATCGCGACGATCAGTGCCGCTCGCCGTGCGATCGGCTCGATCCCAAGCATCTCGCGTGGCGGCCTTGGCCTTTTCCCAGCCAAGACGTGAATTGGCCTTGGCCTTTTCCCAGCCTCCACCCAGATCGCTCTCGACGTCGTTGTATTTGCGGTCGGCGAACTGGCTGCGCGATTCCCAGCCATACCGGTATGCCGGGGCATAGTCGTCGTAGCTGGTGTCCGCCGAATAGTAAGGGCGCGTCTTGTAGTTTTCGCGCCAGTAGGCGTCTTCGGCGCTGGGATTGATGCTCTCGGCCACTTCCTTCCCCACCAGGCCGCCACCGGTTGCGCCGACGATCGCGCCGACCACGCCACCGATGACAGTTCCGATGCCCGGGACGATCGAGCCGACTGCCGCTCCTGCGGCCCCCCCTGCGGCGGCGCCCACGCCGGTGCCAATCGGGTGCGAGCCGGGCGCGCCGGTGATTGGATCCGGGTTCGCGTCGGGATTGCGCGTGCGGTCTCGATCAATGTCTGTTCTGCCCACATCGCTTCTGCTGTTCGTGCTGCGATCTGTTCCAGGTTGGTTCGTCATCTCGGTGTCCCTTTTTAAAAATTCTCATTCCTCCTCCACGCTGGACGAGGCTACGGGGGACGTACCGGCAAAGCGGGTGCCATCCGGGCTCAACTTGGTGCGCACTGCGGGGTAATTCTCTATGCTGTGGCTGGTTGTCCGACGAAGGTGGACTTAAGGTGACTGTCGCATCACCTCCAATATGGTGCCTTTGGGAGTGCAATGTGAGCCTCATGAATATTCCGTGCGGCATCGTCGCGCTCATGATTTTCGCTGTCGTCTGCGGCGCTAGGCCGGCCTTGGCTGCATCCAAGCCGAACGTCGTGATCATCCTTGCCGACGACATGGGCTTTTCCGACGCCGCCTGCTATGGCGGGGAGATTCACACGCCCAATATCGACAAACTTGCCGCCGGCGGGATTCGGTTCACCGACTTCCACAACACCGCCCGTTGCTGGCCGAGCCGGGCGGCGCTAATGACCGGCTATTACGCACAGCAAGTGCGGCGGGACGCGATCCCCGGCGTGGCGTTTCCGACCGGCGCTCGAGGCGTACGTCCGGCCTGGGCCAAGTTGCTGCCGGCGATGCTCCAGCCGCTGGGATATCGCACGTATCACTCGGGAAAATGGCATATCGACGGGCCGTGCATCAAGGCGGGCTTCGACCGCTCCTATCACTTGGAAGACACCGACCGATACTTCTATCCCAAGCTGCACTTCGAAGACGACGTGAAGCTTCCGCCAGTGAAACCAGGGGACGACTATTACTCGACGACGGCAATTGCCGATCACGCGATCAAATATTTCAAAGAGCACGCCGAGCAGCACAGGGAGCAGCCGTTCTTCCTTTATCTGGCCTTTACTTCGCCGCACTTTCCGCTCCAGGCGCCAGCGGAGGACATCGCAAAATACAAGCGTCGCTACGACGAAGGCTGGGACGCCATTCGTAACGAGCGATGGAAACGGATGCGCGAGCTGGGGATCGTGAACTGCGCCCTATCGGATCGCGATCCCAAGACGATCCCGGCGTGGAATCTGCCCGAAGCGGAGCTTCAGCGACGGATCGGGCCGGGCGAGGTGGGATATGCCGTGGCGTGGGACAGCCTCACGCCCGAGCAAAAGACATTTCAATCCGCCAAGATGTCGGTCCACGCGGCCATGGTCGATCGGATGGACCAGGAGATCGGCCGCGTGCTGGCGCAGGTTGCCGTGATGGGGGCGACCGATGACACGCTCGTGCTGTTCATGTCGGACAACGGCGCCAGCCCCGAGCAGATCATCCGCGGCGACGGCGAAGATCCGTCGGCCCCGCCCGGCTCGCCAAAGACATTTCTGGGGATCGGCCCGGGTTGGTCCACCGCGTCGAACACGCCGTTGCGGCTGCACAAATCGTGGGTGCATGAGGGCGGCATCTCGACGCCGCTGATCGCCTGCTGGCCCAAGGGCATCGCCGCGCGGGGAGAGCTGCGCCGCAATCCCGGTCATTTGATCGACTTGGCTCCCACCATCCTCGAACTGGCCGGCGGGCACTGGCCGAGCGCGTGGGGCGACGTGAAGGTTCCGCCGCCGCCGGGCAAAAGCCTAGTCCCGGTGCTTACGAAAGACGATTCGGTTTCACACGACTATTTCTGGTGGTTCCATGAGAATCACCGCGCGCTCCGAGTCGGCGACTGGAAAGTGGTCTCACTCGGCAAGGATGCGCCGTGGGAACTATATGACCTGCGAACTGATCGATGCGAGATGAACGATCAGGCGTCGAAAGATCGCACGAAGCTGCACGAACTGAGCGCTCTCTGGCAGCAGAAGATGGACGAGTTCCGCGAACTGGCGAGCCAGGATGTGCCCGAAAATCTTAAGCGAAAGCCCGCAACTCCCGAGGGAAAACCCGAGCCCGATTGAGCAATCCCTGTGTGTCAAAAAAGCCTTAGGTGCTTGCACCCAAGGACCGTGGGTGCAAGCACCCACGGCTTTTCGAATAGTGTGAACTCAATCGTAGAATTTCCCGCGCCTGATTATGAAAACCCTTCTTCATGCTGTGACGCTCGTGCTCCTCGTTTTGCTGTCGCTTGACGCGCGGGCCGCGGAAACTGATCTGACTCTATCGCGGCAACTCGATGCGGTGTTCAAGCGGCTCGACGCGCCGAGCGCCATCATCTCCGGGCGGGTCATTGAGCTGTCCACGGGAAGGGAGCTCTACGCCCGCGACTGCGACCGACCGATGATGCCGGCCAGCAATGGGAAGCTGGCCAACGACGCCTCCGGCCTCGATCACTTCGGGCCGTCGCACAGGTTCACGACCTACCTGGCCATCGACCACGGCGATCTATGGCTGATTGGCACCGGTGACCCCGGCCCGGGCGACGAAGACATCGCCGGCTCCCATGCGGCCAAGACCACAACGATGCTGGACCGGTGGGCCGATGCTCTCAAGGCCCGCGGCATCACCCACGTCGCGGGGAAATTCCATTACTTCGATGGCGTCTTTGAAGATCAGTGGATCTCCCCGACGTGGTACAAGGGATATCTCACCGACTGGTACGCAGCGCCCATTTCGGGGCTGACCTTCAACGACAACTGCATCGACACCACGCTTTACCCCACGAATGCGGGCCAGCCCGCGCGGTACGAAGTCGTGCCGCCGACGAGCAGCGTGAAGATCATCAATAACGCTCTCACCGGCAGCGGAAATGAGAACTCCATTGATCGCGATCCCGAAAGCAACGCCTTCACGCTTCACGGGAGCGTCGCGCGAAAGTCGCGGCTTGAGAGCAAGCCGATCACCGACCCGGGCGCGTTCTTCGCGGATGCGGTGCGAACGGCGCTTCAGTCGCACGGCATTTCCATCGACGGGCCGACGGAACGCGCGACTCGGGACGATGCCCGGCAAAAGTTCCCGGCGCTGACCGATCAACCGCTGGCCAGCCTGTCCGTCGACGCGTTTGATCCGCGCGTCGTCGCTCTTCACGTGACGGCAATGGCCGACGTGATGCGGCGGATCAACAAGAACAGCCAGAACTTATTTGCCGAGGCAATGTGCAAGATGCAGGGGCGCGACTGGAACCTGTCGCACGGCAAAGATGAACCGGGCAGTTGGGCCGCGGGCAGCGAGGCCATTCACGACTTTCTCCGTCGAAATAAAATCGACGACTCGCATTACGTGCTGGTCGATGGCTCAGGCCTCTCGCGCGAGAATCGCGTGACGACCCGGCTCATCACCGACCTCTTTGCGCTCATGTCGAAGCACCGCTACGCGACGGAATTCCGCGACAGTCTGACCATTTGCGGCCAGGACGGGACGCTCAAGAAGCGGATGACCGACATCGCCGGCCGCGTGCGCGGGAAGACCGGGTCCATCGGTGGCGTCCGATCCCTCAGCGGCTACGCCACCACGCCCACCGGCCAAACGTTGGCATTCTCGTTCATCTTCAATGACGCGGAGCATCACGAGAAACAGTGCGAAGCCCTGGCGGATGACGCGTGCCGGATTCTGGTCGATTGGCCGAGCGGCCCAGCCGCCACGCAATCCTCCAAAGCCGGGGCTGCGGCCAAGCCCGACTGACGTTGGAATCGTCGAAAGATCAAGTTAAGATGTCGCCATGCCTCCGTCACAAAAGCCCAAGCCGCCCGAGTCGTTGCAGCAGTTGGCGAAGGATTTGGGCCTCTATCCGGCCGAGGCCTACGAGTTCGTTCAGCGGGGGCTGAGCTTCACCGTCCAAAAGCTGTACGGCTCAGACTCGGAGCACGATGCCAGCCACCACGTCAGCGGCCGGCAACTGTGCGATGGGCTCCGCGAATTCGCCCTCACGCAGTGGGGTTTGCTCGCCCGCACCGTGCTCCGCGAATGGGGCATCCAATCCACGTTGGATTTTGGGCGAATTGTCTTCTCGCTGATCGAAGCCGATCAGATGCAGAAGAACGACGACGACAGCCTTGATGATTTTCGCAATGTGTTTGACTTTAAGAAGGCGTTCGAGGCTGGGTATCGGATCCAGATGGCATCATGACCCCACAAAAACGGACCGCGGCCGAGGCAAAACTGTCCAAGTGGGCATCTGACATCCGTTCTGCGAATCCACAGGAGCTCCGGCCGGCACTCAAGCCGCGCCCTATTCTTTTCTTGATTCTCGCGATCTTTTTTGCCCTCTGGGTCGTCGCGCTGATCGTGATGCGATGGCGAACGATCATTCCCGCTCCCATTCCGGCGCCTACGCACCCGACCGTGATCGGACGATAAGAGCGAGTAACTCGAAGAGCGTGGATTTACCTGCAATTAGACGAGGATTGGTATGGTCTTGGACCGACTCCGCGAAGCCGGCGGGCGCTGGCCGGCCGTCAAAATTCCCGGGGCATCAGGGTGTCGAAGCGCCCCGCGATAGTCGCAGACGTAAGCGATCGCGCTCAGGATCAACTCGCCGGCTGTCGCCCAGAGCCGCAACAGAACGCTGAGGAAAGCCAAGAATCCCAATAAGACCTTTGGATCGACAAATTGCTGGCGAACCGCCGGCGGCAGGGCGAGGTCGAGTGCCGTCACAAAAACCAGTTCTCGCACGCCCAACCCGCCCGGCGCCCAAAACGCGAGGAATCCCGCACACCACGCCAGCGAATAAGCCCCCGCGACCACCCACCACTTGGTGAACTGCAAACCGAGCGGCTCGGACACGACCAACCAAATAGCGAGACTCTGCCAGATCAACCCGATCAGCGCCCAGACGAGCAATCCGCACAGTTCGCGGAACTGAAGCTGCTGGGTGATCGGCGGCTTATTGAGCCGGCGCATCACCCGATTGGCCAATCCATAAAACACCCTCGGATGCACCAGCACAAACAGCACCGGGATGAGCGCGGCGGCCGCAAAGAGCCAATGCAGCGTCATGCCGTGGAATGTCTTATGCCCCAGCCAGACCAGGCAACCGACCGCCAGCATGATATTGGCCAGCAGGAATAGCGCCAGCTCAAGGACCTGGCTGGCCGAGCAGACGCTCCCGCTGACGCCATAGGGGCGCACGAGATACACTCGCCCGACGACCTGCCAGATCATGCCCGGCAGATATCGGGCCAGCTCGGAAGTGGACCAGATCCTCGTCGCCGCTCCCACCGGCAGGCGATGGCCGAAGCCGATCAGGATCCGCCGCCACGACATCGCCCGGAACACGAACAGGAACCCGGCGAACATCAGCGAGCCGACCAGAACCCGCGTCCAGCTCGTATCCCAGATCCGGTCCTTGACCTGATCCCACCGCGAAAAGACAGGCCGCAACATCCAGAGCAGAATCGCGGCGGTGATAAGGGTGCCGGCCAGCCGATTGACGTACTTCCCGGTCGTTTTCAGGTCTCGAGGATGATTGACAGGCGCGTCCATCCTCCCGTTATCGGACGATGCCGCCCGCGAGGAAGATGATCGGGAAAAGATATGTCCCACAAGGACCGCGATTGTAGCCAGAGCCCGGCAATTGACCATCAGGCGCCCCCAACCTCCTCCCCGCTCGATCCCCGCTCGTTCCCGCCTTCTGCGATCTCCAATGTCTCGCAATGTCTCGCAATGTCTCGCTTTTTGCACATATTTTAGCAGTTTATTGATAAAATATGTGACATGAGAAGCACCCCGCTTATGATCTGCACGTATTCTGGCAGGCCTCCTCTTCCTTTCACGAGTGCCGACAAACGGGACGATGCCGACAAACGGACGGATCCGATTTTAGTGAAGCGCGATCCGTGATAGAGTCCCGCAGTGAACGCCGCACCGCCCGCCAAGCTCGGCCTCGAAGGCAGCTTACCCGGCACCCGGGAGGCCGAGGACACCGTGGGCCAAGAATGCGGAGAAGTGAATGGAACCTGTCCCGTTTTCTTCGGTCAATTTGATGATTCGGATCGGTATGGACCAGTAGCGGCATTGACCAGCAGAGTCGAACGCAGAGGTTCGGAATGAGTCGCAGCACGTGGTTAATTCTTAGCTGCTTCGTCTTGTTGTGCTTGCTTTTTATGCTTTGGGGCATTTTTAAGAGCTCATACTGAAGGAGTACAAGGTGAGTGGTATCGGAGAGGCAAGCGATGTCGCCTCCCATCGATCTTTCCGGCGACGTTGATTGTTGTTTGGCTGAAAATGCAAAGATGTTTTCTTCGTTGTAAAGGTCGATTTCGAGTGTTTCTGTGCCGCGCCGTTCACCTCGCCTGTTAATTATTTCTAGCGAGAAAATGCGAGGGAGCCGCTACTGATTGTTTCGAATGGGAACGCACGCGACCAAGTGGATGGAGGTGTCGTACGATGACTGCCGTCATGCCCTCCGGCACCAACAGCCAAACCACCGCTTACGTCTACGGCACCACGTCCAGCAGCGGCGTCTTCTCCAACGACCTGCTGGCCAAGATCGAATACCCCAGACAAGAAAACGGGACAGTCACGATTTCAGATTCGTTGCCGTCCGTTTCGGTCTTCCCCTCTCCCGCATGCTGGCTTGCAAGCCAAGCTTGTCGATCATCCGCTGTCGCCACGCCGGCTCTCCGAAGGGCCGGCCTTTGGCAACCGAGAGCCGCATCT
>Ga0182024_10014337_pt1 | contig 15334 bp, 12 predicted proteins | sample P32metaG_FD_120480 | JGI IMG/M metagenome (GOLD analysis project Ga0182024, IMG submission 120480) | Permafrost microbial communities from Stordalen Mire, Sweden - P3-2 metaG (Illumina Assembly) | ecosystem: Environmental > Terrestrial > Soil > Wetlands > Permafrost | place: Sweden: Stordalen... | reverse complement strand
GATGCCGGCCACCTGGGCCACTCCGGAGGTCGGCCGGATGAGCGTGCAGAGGATGCTGATCGTGGTGGACTTCCCGGCTCCATTGGGTCCCAGGAACCCGAAGATCTCGCCGGCTCTGACCTCGAGATCGATGCCACGGACCGCCTCGACCTTCCCGTAAGTCTTGACGAGGTCGCGAACGCTGATCACCGGCTCTGCCATGCGCGGGACAGCTTACCCACGCATCGCCGCGATCACGCCTCAGGTCGCGACGAAGCTGGAATCCTCAGAAGGCGTGACGATCTCCAGCAGGCGCTGCCCGGCCGCGCGGCGGCGCAGGTCCCGGCGCGCGAGATCCTCGAGGCGCCAGCGCTGGTCGGCGTCGATCTTCCTGCCCTCGGCGACAGCGCGCGCCTCACGTTCGACCTGGTTCTCGTCGACCTCGATCCCTTCGGCGGCGGCAAGGGCGTCGAGCGCCAGTTCGAGCCGGACCCGGCTGGTGGCGGCCTCGCGGCGCTCGGCACGGAGCGCGTCCATGTTCTGGCCACTCATCTCGATGTAGCGGTCGAGCGGCAGCCCGAGTGACGCCAGCCGATACTCGAGATCGGCGAGCTGGCGGTCGATCTCGCGATCGATCATCGCCTCGGGCACGTCCACCCGGACGTAGTCGCGCAGGGCTTCAAGCGCTGCGCCTTCGTGACGTTCGCGGTCCTGCTCGGCGGCTTCGACGGCCAGGGCAGTGCGGTAGTGCTCGCGAAGGTCCTCCAGCGTGGGGCCGTGCTGGTCCAGCTCTGCGAGGGCGTCGTCCTCAGGCGGGAGGATCCGCTCTCGCACCGCGTGCACCGTGACGTCGATCGTCACCGTCGCGCCGCGGAGCTCCTCCTGGCGGTAGTCCTGGGGCAGCGTGGTTTCGAAGCTGCGCGATTCCCCCGCCGTGAGGCCGATGACGCCATCGACGATCGCCGGGATCACCACCTCACGATCCAGCTCCAGCTCGCGCTCCCCGCCGTCCTCACCGGTGAGGATCTCGTCGCCCCGGCGCATCACCAGCGTGCACCGGATCACGTCACCCGCCTGGGCCGCGCGGTCGACGTCGAGGAGCTCCGAGTGGCGCCGGCGCGCCTCCATGATCGCCTGGTCGACGCTCTCCTCGGTGATCTCGGTGGTCTCCATCGGAACGCGCAGGGTGAGGTAGTCGCGCAAGTCCACCTCCGGCTTCACCGTGACCGTCGCGGTGAACTTGAGCGGCTGGTCACGCTCCAACTCTCCGAGATCGAGCTCCGGGTCACCGACGGGTTCCACGCCCGTCTCGTCGACGGCGCGGCGGTAGAGCTCGGGAACGAGGTGATCGACCGTCTCGTGCCGGATGGTCTCCCAGCCGATGGCACGCTCCACCATCGCGGTGGGCGCCTTGCCCGGCCGGAACCCCGGGATGCGGACGCGCCCGGCGAGGCGACGGAGCGATGCCTGGACGGCTGCCTCCACCTCGTCCGCTGTCGCCTCAACCTGAAGTGCAACCTGCGAGGCGGCCTTGCGTTCAAGGGTGACGGTCATCGATGGACTCTTCTCCGGAGTGTCGGTCATCTGGGTACTCATATTTCTGGGTGGGCGCCGTGCGCGGACCGAGACTCGAACTCGGACGGGTCGCCCCACGGGATCCTAAGTCCCGCGCGTCTACCGATTCCGCCATCCGCGCCCGGTCGGTCGAACCGGCCAACGGCCAGTTTAGTGCTTGCGCCACGAGGTCATCGCGACGTCCATCTGCTTGGCTATCCTCGCGGTCATGCGTGTGGTTGTGCTCGGAGCGGGGTTTGCCGGCCTGGAGCTGACCACGAGGTTGTCCGCGGAGTTTGGGGACGAGGCGGACGTCGTCCTGATCGACGAGAACGACGCTTTCGTATTCGGCTTCTCGAAGCTCGACGTCATGTTCGGCGATTCGACGGCGACCGCAGTGCGTCACCCCTATCGGGACATCGTCAAACCCGGGGTCCGCTTCGTGCAGGCGAGGATCCTGTCGATCGACCCCACGGCGAAGCACGTGGTCACTGACGCCGGATCCTTCGACGCAGACATCCTGGTGGTGGCGCTGGGCGCCGACCTCGACCCCGCGGCAACCCCTGGCCTTGTCGAAGGTGGGCACGAGTTCTACACGGTGGAGGGTGCCTTTAAACTTCGCGAGGTCCTGCGCTCATTCGAGGGTGGCCGGGTCGTCATCGGGGTCACCTCGGCGCCGTTCAAGTGCCCGCCCGCACCAAGCGAGACTGCGCTGATGATGCACGACTTCTTGATGCGCCGAGGGTTTCGCGAGCGCTCGGAGATCTCCCTCGTCATCCCCATGAGCGTGCCGATCCCGCCATCGCCGGCGGCGTCTGATGCGCTGCTCGCAGCCTTCGAGGCGCGCGACATCTACTGGTACCCGGATCGGGCCGTCCTGGAGACCGACCCCTTTCGCCAGTTCGCAATCTTGAGCGACGGGACGGAGGTGCCATACGATCTGTTCCTCGGGATCCCCCGGCACCGAGCGCCGGCCGTCGTCGAGGAATCAGGGATGACGGTGGACGGTTGGATCCCCGTCGACTCACTCACGCTCGAGACCGCCTTTCCCGGCGTCTACGCCGTCGGCGACGTCACCAGCGTCGGCACGCCGAAAGCAGGGGTCTTTTCCGAGGGCCAGGCAACCGTGGTCGCCGAGCGGATCGGCGAGCTGATGCGGGGTACGGCGCCCTCCGCGACCTACGGGGGAACAGGGATCTGCTATCTCGCATTCGGTCGCGATGAGGTTGCACGGGTCGACGTGACCTTTCTCAAAGGACAGGCGCCATTCGGAGGCTTCGAAGAGCCGTCGCGGAGGATCGCAGCCGACAAGATCGAGTTCGGGGCAAGCCGCATCCGGCGCTGGTTCGGCGCGTAGGGTCGTCGCCAACCCGACAGATGAGTTGCGACGGAATCATCGCTGGACAACCCCCTCCCAGGTGCCTACTCTTGGTGGCATCCCCAACCCGCAGACGGAGGATCTGGATGGAGCCGAATCATCTGACAGCAACGGCAGGACCGCAGGAGGTCGTTGCGAAGATCGACCAGAAGGCGCTCCGGCTGTCGGCGCTACTGCGGGAGATAGACAACCACCCTATCGAGCTGGAAACCGTCTTGCGGGACCAGCTCGATGACGTTCTGGAGATGCTGGCGTGTCGTATCGCCGCCACCAGGACGCTGCTGCATTCCAGCCTCGAATTGACGGGGGCCGGATCACTCGCATAACCGGCGCCATCAGGCGCCTCGGGACGGCGACTGCAGTAGAGGCTGCGGCCGCCGTCCTGATCGTGGTCGCCGCGATCGTGGTGCGCTTCTGGGCGCTGCAAACGCAGCCCGGTGGGCTCTACCCGGATGAGGCGGCAGAAGGACTCAGCGCTCAGAGCCTGCTCACCGTCCCGGGCTACCACCCGGTCTTTTTCAACAGCGACGGCGGCCGAGAGGCGCTATACGCATACATCGTCGCCGCGGTCTTCAAGGTCTTCGGCTCGTCGGTCCTGACGCTTCGTGGCGCCGCCGCCGGGGTCGGCGTCGCCGGGGTCATCGCCACCTACGTCGCCGTGCGCCGTTTTGGACGCGGTCCCGCGCTCATCGCGATGGCCTGGACGGCTGGGTCGCTCTGGATGATCGCGGTTTCGCGCGACGGGTTCAGAAACATCCTCACGGTGCTGGTCGGCGCAGCGGCGCTCGCCGCCCTGTTGCGCTGGGGTGACCGACCATCGCGCTGGGCAGCCGTCGCCGCCGGCATCGCCGTGGCGCTCGGCTTCTGGACGTATCAACCCCTCAAGTTGCTGCCGCTGCTCGCGATTCTCTGGTTGCTCTGGATTCGCGCGCGGCAGCCGGAGCGCTTCCACTCGCTCCGCCGGACGTGGGTGTGGGCGGGGGTCGCGTTCGTCGTGGTCGTGGCGCCGATGGTCTACACCGCCATCACGGACTTCTCCGGGTACTTCGGCCGGGCTGCGTTCGTCTCGGTCTTCAACAGCGGCTCGATGTCGCAGGACAGCTATCCAGTCCACATCCTCAAGACGCTCGGCATATTCCTCTTCACCGGGGATCCGAATGCTCGCCACGACGTTGCGGGGCTGCCGATGCTCGGTCCCGTCCTGGTGGTGCCGTTCCTCCTGGGCATCTGGTGTTGCTGGCGGCACCGCGACGATCACGGGTATGCGCTGGTGCTGCTCGGGTTACCCGTGTTCCTGATCCCTCCGCTGATCGCCAACGAGGGTGGTGCACCCCACTTCCTCCGGTCGCTGGGCCTCGAACCCTACGTCGCCGCGTTCATCGGCCTGGGCTGCGTGGAGGGTATGGCTCTGGCTCGGCGGCTTGCGTCTCGTTTCGGCGGATCCGAGAAGACCGTGACCCAGACGGGATGGACCGTCTGCGCCGTCGCGATCACGTGGGTGGGGATCGCTTCGACGGTCACCTATCTGAATCGCCCCGTTGCGGATCGGTATGCGGCTTTCACATTCGCGGACGTTGCACTGGCCAACACCGCCGTGGACAACGCGACCGACGGCGGGGCTTCGACACTGGTGATCCTCGACAGCTACGACGCGATGGATGTGCAGTTTCTCGACGCCGGGCGGCTGCCCACCCTCGTCGCGCCCAAGACGAAGATTGCGAATCCTGCCGTGTACACGCTCATCGTGGCGCCGTCACGAGCCGACATCGCGGCCGCGGTTGGGTCGGGTATCGCCGCGGAGGCCGAGGTCGCGGCGACCGACCCGAGCGGCAACCCGGTCGTCTTCGACGTCGTGCCCCAACCGGGAGTTCCGACCCTGCCCTGACGCGGCGGCACTAAGGTGGCGAGGATGCCGCATGGATATTCGGGGAAGATCTGGCTGATCACCATCGCCGGACTGGCCGCTCGTGTCGCCCTGCTCGGGTATCAGCCGCTCTGGCGAGACGAGGCCTTCACGGCACTGGCGGTGCAGCGTCCCCTGGGCTCGATGCTCGACGTGGTGCGCAACGACAGCGCTCCGCCCCTCTTCTACCTTGTGGAGCGGCTTTTCGCGGTGGTCTCGACCAGTCCCGCGGTGCTGCGCCTGTTCCCGGTCCTACTCGGCACTGCAGCGATTCCGCTGCTCGCGGCGCTCGGACGGCGCATCGCGGGGGATGGCGGCGGAGTGTGGTCGGCGGTGATCGGCGCCGTCGCGCCGGCGCTGCTTGTGAGCTCGCTCGATGCGCGCATGTACGTGCTCGTGACCACGCTCGTGCTCGCTTCAACGCTGTGCCTTTTGCGCGCACTCGACCGTCCGACACCGCTGCGCTGGGTGCTCTATGCGGGGCTGTCGATCCTCGCCGTATACACCGTGTACTTCGCGCTCTTCGCGGTGTTTGCGCAGGTGATCACCGTTGCGGTGCTTCAGCGGCGACGGCTCGGCATCGTCGTGCTCACGGGCGCGCTCGGGCTCGCCGTGGTGGTGAGCCTGGTCCCGTGGATCATCGCTGCTCGCGCACAGCTGAGCCATAGCGCAGGCGCGTTCTGGGTGCCGCCGCTCGGCTTCAAAAGTCTGCTCGGCGGCCTCGAGCAGTTCTTCACGGGTCCGCCGCTCAACACCTGGGTGACCGGGTTTACCATCCTGCGCACGCTCGAGATCATCGGCGACGTCGCCGGGTGCCTCGCCCTGCTTGCCCTCGTCATCAATCGGAGACGGCTCACCGCTGCAGGCGCTCAGACGGCGTCGTTCCTGGGGCTTGCGGTGCTGATCGGCGTCGGCGTGATGGTGCTCGCGAGCTTCTTCCATCCGCTCGAGGATGGGAAATACTTCAGCGCCGCCTGGGCGCCGCTGTACGCGCTGCTCGGCGCGGGACTCGCGACCATTCCCTGGCGCACGGTCGCCGTCGGTTCCGCCGCCGTGACCACCACGGTTGCAGCGGTGACCGCTCTCGCGATCACCAACCCCGAAACGCCGCCGGCACTGGCCGCAGTGGAGGGGCAGATGGCGCGAGGTGACCTCGTCGCCGCGTATCCGAGTGAGTATCTGCTTGTCCGCTATTACGGCGACCCCGCGATCGTGGCCAGTTCCCGCTCGCTCGCGGGCAATGTGCCGTGGTTCTGGGGCACGGCGGTGTATCCCCCCGGTGCGATTCTCCACGCCCTGCCCCGGCCCGCGACGGGCATCGTGCTCTACGTGGCAGAACCGGGCGACCCGATGCCGAACACCGCCGGATATCGTGTCGAGAGCACACGCTGCTGGACGGGCGTCTGTGTCACGATGCTCAGCCCTTCGGCGGACGCGCTCGCCGGGTAACACGCCGTGATGTGAGGAGGACATCGTGAAGGGCTTCCGTGATTTTCTCAACCAGGGCAACGTCGTGCAGCTGGCGGTTGCGTTTGTCATCGGCGGCGCCTTCGGCGCGGTCGTGACCGCGCTGGTCCTGGACATCATCAACCCGATCATCGCCATCCCGTTCGGCGAGCCCAACTTCGACAACCTGGTGCTGACCATCAACGGCAGCGTCGTCAAGTACGGCACGTTCCTCACCGCGGTGATCGCGTTTCTGTTCGTGGCGGCGGGCGTGTACTTCTTCTTCGTCGTGCCGTACAACCGCCTGCAAGCGCGAGCGCGCTCTGCCGCACCGGCAGAGTCGAACACGCGAGCCTGCCCCGAGTGCCTGACGGTCATCCCCAAAGCGGCGCACCGCTGCTCAGCGTGCACAGCGGTGGTCGAGCCGCAGGCCGCATAACCGAGGAACCGGATGCCCGAGGTCCACACAGCGCATCTCGACGAGCTGTCGCCGCGGACGCTTCTCGGTATCCTCGCGGTGCGTCAGGACGTCTTCGTCGTGGAACAGAACTGCGTGTACCCGGACATCGATGCTCGCGACGCCGAGGCAGACACCGTGCACCTCTGGATCGAGGACGGCGACGGCCGCGTGCTCAGCACGCTGCGGCTGTTGCATGAGGCCGACGGGGGGCGTCGCATCGGGCGAGTCGCGACGCTGGCCGCGGCGCGCAGCCGCGGGTACTCCGGTGCGCTGCTCAGGCGAGCAATCGAGCTTTCAGGGCCGCCGATCGTGCTGAGCGCTCAGGCGTATCTCGTCGACTGGTACTCGCGTTTCGGATTCGAGGTGTGTGGCGAGCGCTGGATCGAGGATGGCATCGAGCACGCGCCGATGCGCCTCGATGTCAGCCCGTGACGATGTTGACGATCCGGTCGACAACGGCGATCACCTTGCTCGGCGGGCGTCCGTCCAGCAACTCAACAACCCGCGGATTCGCGAGGGCGAGCGCGGTGAGGTCGGCCTGGGATGTCCCTGCATCCACCTCGAATTCGCCACGCAGCTTGCCGTTGACGGTGATCGCTACCGTCGCTCGTTGCGGAGCAGCAAGCTCAGCATCGTAGGCGGGCCAGGTGCCGCGCTCGTGGACGGAGTCCTCGTGCCCGGTGCGCTCCCAGAGCTCCTCGGTGACGAACGGTGCGAACGGGGCGAGCAGCTTCAAGAGGGTCTCCGCATCGATGCGCCGCCCAGTCCCTTCCGAGCACTCGTGGTCGAGGTCGCGGGCGAACTCCATGAGATACGCGATCGCGGTGTTGTAGCGAAGCTCGGCGATGTCGTCCTCGACCTGCTTGATCAAGCGATGGCGGCGTCGCTCCCGGGTGTCATCGCTGGCGTCGGTGCCCGTTGCCAGCTGCGTGGCACGCCACGTCCGATTGATGAATCTCGTCATCCCCGCAATGCCCTTGTCGCGGAAGTCGCCACCGAGCATGTACGGGCCGAGGTACATCATGAAGAGGCGCAGCGTGTCCGCCCCGTATTGCTCGATGTACGCGTCCGGGTTGAGCACATTGCCCCGGCTCTTGGACATCTTTGCCCCGTCCATGATGATCATGCCGTGGGCGCGGAAGCGCGTATACGGTTCGGGAGCCGGCACGAGTCCCATCTCGTAAAGCACACGCATCACGAACCGCGCGTAGAGCAGGTGACGAACCGCGTGCTCGTTGCCGCCGATGTACATGTCCACCGGGAGCCACGTGTCCGTGCGTTCCTTGTCGAACGGAACATCGTCGAAGTCCGTGGACGGATACCGAAGGTGATACCAGGCGGAGTCGAGGAACGTGTCGCTCACGTCGGTCTCGCGTCGCGCCGGACCACCGCACTTCGGGCACGTGACATTGACCCAGTCTTCCACCATCGCGAGCGGGGAGAGCCCCGTGCCGCGCGGACGGAAGTCCTCGACGTCGGGGAGCAGCACGGGAAGATCCTCTTCGGGCACCGCCACCGGACCGTCGTTGGGACAGTGGATGATCGGGATCGGCGGACCCCAGTAGCGCTGGCGCGAGATGAGCCAGTCGCGAAGCTTGTACTGCACGCTCGGCTCGCCACGACGCACCTCGTGCAGGCGCTCGACGATGCGACGCCTGCCCTCGTCGGCGGGCAGGCCGTTGAACTCGCCGCTGTTGACCAATGTGCCCGACCCGCTGTACGGCGCTTCCTCGACGTTGCCGCCGCTGATCACCTCGACGATCGGCAGCGCGTGCGCACGCGCAAACGCCCAGTCCCGAGCATCGTGTCCGGGGACCGCCATGATCGCGCCGGTGCCATAGCCCCCGAGCACGTACGGAGCCGCCCACACAGGCAGACGCGCGCCGGTGAGCGGGTGGATCGCGTACGACCCGAGCTCCATGCCGATGGAGAAGTCCGGCTCGGTCGCCGTCGGCGGGAACTTGTTCCGCCACGCGTTCACCTCTCCCATGCGATCCGGGGGCACGAAGTCCTCGAGCTCGGGGTGGTCGGCGCCGATCACCAGGAAGGTTGCCCCGAAGATCGTGTCCGGACGTGTGGTGTACACCGTGACGTCCTTGCGCCGGCAGCCGGCGAGGTCGAAGAGGATGGTCGCACCCTCGCTGCGCCCGATCCAGTTGCGCTGCATGGTCTTGGTCGACTCCGACCAGTCGAGCGTGTCGAGCGCATCGAGCATCGGCTGCGCATATCGGGTGATCTTGATCCACCACTGACGGAGATATCGCGTCTGCACGATGGTGTGGCAGCGCTCGCAGCGCCCCTGCTCCACCTGCTCGTCGGCGAGCACCGTGAGGCACGACGGGCACCAGTTGACTGCGCCCTCACGCCATTCCGCGAGCCCCGCGTTGAAGAGGCGCACGAAGAGCCACTGAGTCCAGCGGTAGTACGATGGGTCGGCGGTGTTGACCTGGTGGCTCCAGTCGAACATCGAGCCGAGCCGTGAGAGCTGGTTCTCGCGGAAGTTCTGGACGGCGCGGCGCATCACCACCGCTGGGTGCTCGCCGATCTTCATCGCGTAGTTCTCGGAGTGGATGCCGAAAGCGTCGAAGCCCATCGGCTCGAAGACGGTGTCACCCATGAGGCGCCGCCAGCGGCCGTAGATATCGCCGCCCGCGAACGGGATGATGTGCCCGACGTGGAGCCCCTCGGCGGAGGGATACGGGAACATCATGAGGTTGTAGAAGGGGCGATCCGGATCGTCGAGCTGGGTCCGATAATCGCCGCGCTCGTCCCAGATCCGCCGCCAACGTGCCTCGACCGTCGCGTGGTCGTACACATCGAGGCGGCCCGGCTCAGGGGCGGGCACGGTGAGCGTATCCATTGCACAAAGGGTATCCCGAGTCCACGCCCAGCCCAAACGCCGATGCCACGAGGAGCCGCGAGTACACTCGGGTGCCCATGGCCCCAGGGACGAGCACCATCGAGATCCGCGACGCGCAGGGTGACGCCGAACGGCGGCGTTTTGCGGAGGTCGATGCCGAGTCGTTCGCGGGCAACGCGGCGCACAACATGCTCTCGCTCACGGCCGCCGAGCCCTACGCCTCGCTCCGGCTCGCGCACATGGATGGCGAGGTCGTCGGGGGATACATGCTTCTGCCCGCCGGCCAGTTCTTCGGCGGGAAATCCGTGCCTGCGCAACTGGTCACCGCGGTAGCCGTGCACCCCGCATGGCGTCGCCGCGGGGTTGCGGGAGCGCTGATGCAGGACTGCATCGCGATTGCGCGCGAGCGAGGCGCGGCGGTCGCACCGCTCCACGCGGCCACGGTCCGCCTCTATCGGCGCTGGGGTTGGGAGGTCTGTTCCCAGACGCTCCGTCAGATCGTCCGCACTGTTGCGCTGATGGGTTTCACCGGCGCCGGACGGGTTCGCGTCAATCCCGATCGAACGTCCATCGAGGCGCTCCGGCGCAGGCACCTCGCGCAGTGGGACGGACCACTCGACCGGCCCGATTGGTTCCTTGCCGTGGAGTGGGACCCGGGCAATCCGGACACCTCGCGGTACGAGTACGGCTGGTACGAGGACGACCGGCTCACCGGCTACGTTCGTTACGAGTCCGAGCGTCAGCCCGCCGGCTGGATACGCCTCCGGGTCCAGGAGTTGATCACCACCACGGGGGACGCGCTGCGTGGTCTGCTCGGTTTCCTCGGCGGTCAGGAGTCGCAGAGCAGGGATGTGGTGTTCGTGCACTCGGCGCTGGTGGATGCGTCACCGCTGCTCTGGTTGCTCCCGGAGCCGCATCGTGACCTCGAGATCGAAGGATTCCTCTGCTGGATGCAGCGCATCGTCACGATCGACACGGCGATGACCGTGCGGGGCTGGCCTGAGCGCGCTGCCGGTTGTGTCGAGCTGGAAGTCACCGACCCTGTCACCGGCGTCGAGCGCGTGGTGCTTGAGGTGGAAGCCGGATCAGCCCGGGTCACGCGCGGAGGGAGCGGCGCGGTTCGGTGTGGCATCGGTGCGCTGTCGGCGTGGTACTCGAGCTCGCTGCGGGCTCAGGACGCCGTGCGGCTTGGGCTCCTCGAGGGCGACGCGGATGCGGTGACGGCGATGGACGGCCTCATCGCGGGCGGCCTCCCCTGGATGCCTGACTTCTTCTGAGCTACCCGGTCCCTCATCGCACACGGCGCCTCAACCCTAAGATCGCGGCGATGCCTGACCCCGCGCTGCTGCACCTGCGTCTTGCTCGTCTGCGCTCGCAGCACCTCACCGATGATTCGCGTCTGCACGCTGATGTCGCGTCGGTCGCACGCTCGGTGTGCGCGTTGCAGGCGCAGGCGTTCGACGCGGCCCGCCATCAGGTGCGCGTGCGCAGCGCCGGGCTCACCGCGGCTGCCGTGGATCGCGCATTCGAGCACGACCGCACAGTGGTGCGCACCTGGTTGATGCGTGGCACGCTGCACCTCTGCGCGGCAGACGATGTGCGCTGGCTGCTCGATGTGTTCGGTTCTGCGATCAATCAGCTTGGTGCGAGTCAACGGCGGAACCTCGGTCTCGACGATGCGACATGCAAGCGCGGCGTCGCGGTGATTCGCACGGCGCTGACCGGCGGTCCGATGGCGCGCCGCCAGATCCGCGAGGGGTTGGTCAGCGCCGGCGTGCTCGAGGAACCGGTCGGGCAGACACTCGTGCATCTGCTCTTTCACGCCGCGGCCCTGGGGGTCATCTGCTCCGGACCGCGCATGGGGCGAGACGACAGCTTCGTGCTCCTGGACGACTGGGTGCCAAAGTCGAAGGGTCCGGCCGGCGATGCTGCGCTCGCCGAGCTCGCGCGACGCTACTTCGCCGCCTTCGGACCTGCGGGAGCGGCTGACTTCGCCGCGTGGTCTGGCCTGCGCCAGACCGTGATACGGGCGGCCATGGCGGCGATGAGCTCGGAGCTCGTCGAGTATCCCGGGCCGACCCCGGGTCTCTGGACCCTGGGCCCCGCGGCAGACATCTCAGGCATCGCCAGGCCGGACGTCCGTCTCCTCGGCCACTTCGATACGTACCTGCTCGGCTATCGACGCCGCGAGCACCTCGGCGGCGCCGATGCCGAGGCCTGGATCCACGACGGAGGTGGCGGGTGGATCCGGCCGGTGATCTGCGTCGATGGCTGGATCAGCGGGGGGTGGCGGCTGGACCAGGCTCGTGGCGAGGTCGAGATCAAGGTCATGCCCTTCGATCGGATCAGTCGGCGGGCCGACGCGGCGATCGGCCGCGAGGTGGCAGCCATCGGCCAATTCCTCGAGCGGCCGGCGCACTGGTCCCGCGGTCCACTGGTCGGTTTCGCCGCCCCAGTTGCGCCATGAAGAGGAGCCCCGTCACGGGCGCACGCGCGAGATGACCAGGGTTGGTGACGGAAAGGCGCGATCGAGGTTGCGAGCGCGTTGAACGGAACAGGCTCTGCCAATGCAGGTCAGATCCCAGTTGGCCGCAGATCGCAGCCTGACCCAGCGACTGGCGCGAGCGTTCCTGGCTGTCTCGCTGCTCATCATCGCGACGCTGATGGTGACGGGCGCGTGCTTCGCCGCCGTGCTCGGACACTTCGAGCCAACCGTCAACACCCTGCTTGCCGGCCGGGACGCCGTCGACGAAGTGCAGAACGGCATGCTCGACGAGGAGACGGGGCTGCGCGGATACCTCGCCAACGGCGACCAGGTGTTCCTCTCCGCGTACTACACGGGTGAGGCAGAGATCATCCGCGGCGACGACGCATCCGTGAACCTGGCGACGCGCCCGGATCTGGTCAGGGCGATCCTCGCGATGCGGGTCGCCCAGCAGCGCTGGTTGAGCGAATGGGCGACGCCGGCGCTGGCGTTCGAGCGGGCTGTGACCGATCCGGTGGCGCAGCAGAGTTTTCTTCTGAGTGGCAAGGCGCTCTTCGATCAGTATCGAGCGGCGAGCGGTGCGCTGAACAGCCAGGTTGACGCCGATGTCGCTGCCGAGCAGACCGCCGAGCACGACGTCGTGCTCGTCGCGCTGGCGGTCGCCTTCGGGATGCTTGTGCTCACCGTCGCGGTGGCGCGCCGGCAGCACCGAGCGCTGCGCGCCGCGGTGGTGGCGCCGATCGATGACCTGCTCCTGACGATGCGCAAGGTCGGAGGCGGCGACCTCACCGCTCAGCCCGCGGGAGTCGGTCCCCCAGAACTTCGTGCGGTTGCCGCCGAGCTCGGCCACATGACCATGACGCTGGCGGACGAACGGGTACGCATGGCGGAGGTCGAGGCCGAGGTGCGTTCCCAGGCGGCGCGGCTCGGGCTCATCGTCAATGTGGGCCGTGAGATCTCGGGCAGCCTCAGCCTCCGATATGTGGCCGAGTCCGTCGGCAAGGCGGCGCTCACCATTAGTGGATTCGCTGCCGAGCGGACGTGGATCATCAATGACGAGCGGCGTGAGCTCAACGTCGTCCACGACACCAACCTCCACCACGGACAGACCGGCGATCCTATGTCGCTGCAACTCGGCGAAGGCCTCGTGGGACGAACAGGGCAATTCGGGCGCACGCTGGCGACGCTGGAGACCGGCTCGCTGGCGACCGAGTATCGGGTTGGCAGTCCGATCGCCGCGCTCGCCGTGCCGATGATCGTCGGCGCGCGAATCGTTGGCGTCCTCGAACTCACGTCGGCCGAACCCAGGAGTATCGACGAGAGCAGCCTCGATGTGCTGCACAGCCTTGCGGGTCAGGCGGCGACGGCCATCGAGGCTGCGCGCTTTCATCAGAGTGCCGACGAGCTCAGTCACACCGATGCATTGACGCACCTCCCCAATCGTCGTCGCCTCGAGCTCGACCTCGACATGGAGATCGCAAGAAGCCTGCGCTATAACCGTCCAATCGCCTGCATCATGCTGGATGTCGACCACTTCAAGAAGGTCAACGACATCCACGGTCACCAGGCCGGGGACGAGATCCTCTCTGAATTCGGCGCCGCGTTCAGCAGCTCGCTGCGTGACACCGACACCGCGTACCGGTACGGCGGCGAGGAGTTCTGCGTGCTCCTCCGCGAGACCGACGCAGAGGCGGCCGTGGTGGTTGCCGAGCGCTTGCGGGTCGAGATCGCCAATCGCTTCGCGGGGAACGGCGGCTCGGCGATGGTCACGGCGTCGCTCGGCGTTGCGGCGATCCCCCGCGATGCCGTCGACGCGAAGACCCTGATCGCGGCCGCGGATCGCGCGCTCTATGCCGCCAAGGCGGCAGGACGGAACTGTGTCGTGCGCGCCATCCCCGCCGGCGCCGGCGCAGATCGGAGACGCTCGCGTCGAGGCCAGGCACCCATCCCGCTCGTGATCCCGGACCGTGGCACCGGTTCGTGATCGCCAGTGCCACGGTCCATGCCTGCCACGGTCTCGGACGTTGTCCGGGGTACCATGGGCGCCTACGGGAAGACGCAGCGCGCGGCTCGGGGCCTTGGGCCATGACCCGCGGTACGACGGGCGGTGGCGCAAAATCCCGTGACCCTGCCGACGTAGCTCAGTGGTAGAGCAGCGGTTTCGTAAACCGCTGGCCGGGAGTTCGAATCTCCCCGTCGGCTTTTTTTCGTGTGAAGGTTTGGATGGCGCGTGCTGACGTGACCCATGTCAGTGTCAACGTCCGGGCGAAACCCCTTGCGTCGCAGCACGCAAGCTCTGCTGACCCACACGTTCGGTCAGGAAGTCCTCCCACGTTTTGTAGCTGCCGGCGCCGGCTGGATCGATCGGTGCTGCGACCAGATTGCCGCCGCCTCGGATGGTGCGCGCGGTCTTCCCACCGATCCACATCGGCACGAGCACGCGGCGCCGATGCGCGGCGCGCAGGTAGCTCCTGATCAGGTCGACCATCCGGTACACGCGAGGGCCGCCGATGTCAGCAGCGTACCCGGCCGGCTCGCCGAGTGCGAGCTCCACAAGTCTCGCTGCAACCTCTTCAACAGCAACCGGCTGAAAGCGAAATCGGGCAGGAACCGGTATCACCGGGAGCTTGCTCATTCCACGCCCGACGATCAGGAAAAGGTCATAGAACTGCGTTGCACGGAGTGTCGTCCAGGGCAAGCCTGACTCCGAGACCACCCGCTCCGCGTCCTTCTTGTTGCGGAAGTACAGGAACGCGAGCCGGCCGAAGCCGACAACCGGGATCCGATCGGTCCCGACCACGGAGATGTACACGATGTGCGGCGCGCCGGCGAGCGATGCGATGCGCACGAGGGTCTCTGTCATCTTGACGTCGTCTTTGAAGGTCCCCGCGCAGTGGATGATCGTGTCCACCCCCGCGACGGCCGCGTCCACTCCCTCGCCGGTGAGCAGGTCGCCGGTCATGTAGACGACTCCCTCCTCGGAGGGGTGGCTGCGCCGGCTGAGCACACGCACCTCGCGACCGGCAGCGCGCAGGCGTGCAACCACGGGGCGGCCCAGCGTCCCGCTGCCCCCGGTGACCAGTATCGGTGTCGTCATGACGATCTCCTCACATGGCGTCGGAGCATCACCCACCCGGATTCGATCGTACGGTCACATCCGGTGGGTTTCGCGGGTCACTCCTCTGACACGCGCCAATGAGGGAATGTGACCGATGAACGAAGACGAGTGGCTGGCTGAACGGTTCGAGGCCGAGCGCAACCGCCTGCGG
>Ga0182024_10014336_pt1 | contig 15334 bp, 9 predicted proteins | sample P32metaG_FD_120480 | JGI IMG/M metagenome (GOLD analysis project Ga0182024, IMG submission 120480) | Permafrost microbial communities from Stordalen Mire, Sweden - P3-2 metaG (Illumina Assembly) | ecosystem: Environmental > Terrestrial > Soil > Wetlands > Permafrost | place: Sweden: Stordalen... | reverse complement strand
TTGGCGGGCGGGGGGGGGTGGGGGTGCGCGGGCGGGGCTGGGCGGGGGGGGGGCGGGTGGGGCTGGGAGCTGGGCTGCGTAACATCGGTGGGTGGGCTGGGGTGGAGCAGATCCGAGCCGTGAAAAAGGGCTTTTAGTCGAGTGCTTGTGGCATTGGACAAGCCAACCAGAAAATCGGGCATTTTTGCCTTTGCTGGCTGGGATCCTTTCGCATTGCGCTTCGAGAGCCAGTTTCCTAACTCAGCGGCTTCGCTTTTGGCTTCGCTAGCCGTGAGACTGGCAACTTCCCTGACACTGCCTTCTGCACTTGGGGTATTGGGTAGGCGGTGGCTGTCTAACTCAAACTCTTGGGCGGGGATCGAATCAAACTCTTGCTTGGGGATCGAATCAAGCTGGGCGGGGATCGAAACAAACTCTTGCTTGGGGATCGAATCGAGCTGGGCGGGGCTCGAAACAAACTCTTGGGCGGCGGCGATCCAATCAAACTCGTGGGCGGGGATCGAATCAAACTCTTGCTTGGGGATCGAATCAAACTCTTGCTTGGCGATCGAATCAAACTCTTGGGCCGGGATCGAATCAAACTCTTCCACCGGGATCGAATCAAACTCTTGCGCCGGGATCGAATCAAACTCTTGTGCCGGGACCGAATCAAACTCTTGCACCGGGATCGAATCGAACACGTGCACCGGGATCGAATCGAACACGTGCTCATTTGACCCGACCAGGGGAGGACTCTGCCCCTTTGATCCTGCGGCCAGCGCAACGCTATCCACTGACTGAGGTGGTTCTTCTGGGTAGATTGCTTTCTTTTCGGACTCTCCGTCTGCCATCTTAGCCATGACCGAATGGACGCCACTTCACATCAATATTGATATACCCTTGCTGGCTGCACTTAGACTTGTCGAATTTGGGTGTGGTTCAGCCCTTCCTGATGATTCGGCCATGATTATCAGAAGTTGCACCAGTTGTGGTGCCATCAATTGTTGCGAATCAGCCGCTCAATTGCCGCGCACACGTGCTTTCTTTCTGGGTCTCTTCGTTCTTCAACCAGGTGTTGAGAACATAAAGTTGGCTTCCTGGAGCATTGATAAGCTTTGCCAGAGTTGCTTTTGACTTGATTTCATACTCCAGTCCATTCAGTTTAGCTTGATTAGATTAGAGTCAGAAAAACAGCTGTTTATCTGACAAACTTCCGAGCGGCCGTGAGAAAAACAGCTGTGTTTCTCACAGCTCTAGCGAATATGGCTCTAAAATACCAAATCAGCCGATTTTTTATGACTCTGGCGCCATAACGCGAGGTCATGTCAGAAAAACAGCTGTTTTTCTGACAAACTTCCAGCGCCCGTAAGAAAAACCGCTAATTTTCTAACAGCTCTAGCGATTATCACTTTAGATACGAAATAGATGTCAGAAAACAGCTGTTTATCTGACAGAACGGCTGCGCGCTAGTCTAAGCTGCCCCAATTATCGAACTAAGAATCAGTGCGCTCTTTCTAGAAGTGCCCGTGAGGTGATCGAGTGGACTATCGGTGATACCGGTGGCGGTATCAGGTATCGTCGGATGCTGATCGATCCTTGATGATTACGAATCGCTCAGCCCGGCTTTTTTCACGACCTCAACAGGGCAGGGTGCTTTCAGCACCACTTCCTGCGAGACGCTGCCAAGGAACAATCTGGTCGTATGCCCGTGGGAGCGCGAGCCCATTACCAAAAGCCCGGAGGGCCACTTGCCTGCCATGAGCAATATCACTTCAGCCGGGTCACCATCGCGCAGCTCGGTTGTCACCTTGTCTTTAGAAACCTTGGATTGTAGCCGCTGAGCGCAATCATCCAAGAACTCCTGGGCCTTCTCTCTAAGTATCCGATCGCGGGAAAAAGAACTATCATAAAGCGCATCAAAACCGGCAGAGTCTACAACTGGTCGGAAAACAGAGAGCAGCATAAATTGTGCGTCGTCTGCCCAGGGCATGTTCAGCACCCATTCGAAGGCAGTTTTGGAATGTACCGTATCGTCTATGGCGACCAGAATGTTCTTGTCGAATTCAGGCCAGCCCTCGTGTGCTTGTTGATATCTGGCAATCAAGGTCGAGCATTGTCCGTAAAGAAGAATCGTTTGTGACACGCTGCCGAGAAAGAAGCGAGGCAAACCACGCCTGCCGTGCGAACCTACGACAACGAGATCGGCTGGCCATTTCTGAACCTGCGCGAGAATCAACTCCTTACTGTCACCAAAAATGGCTTCATTGCTCGCATCGCAATCAGGAAACTGTTTCTTTAGCCTGATCATGATGTCATGGGTGAACAGTCGGGCCGCTTCCAGCGCTTTGTTGTGCAGTGCCTCCCTGTCCTCGCGTTTCATCACGGCAAACATCGGTTCACGCCGCTCAACCGCGCAGAACACCCTAAAGGTACTGTTTGCCGGCCAGACTCGGTTGATGAGAACATCGACGGCAACTTGCGAGTGGGGCGAGTTGTCGACAGCTAAGAGTATATTCACTGGGTTCCTAAGCGCCGCATTCAGAGTTGGCTGGAGAGTTTCCAGAGATCTACAAGGTGATTGATGAATATCTCTGTCGTAACATCGAGCAGTTTGAACACAGTTGCATCGATGCATGAGTAATATATGTTGTTGCCTTGCTTTCTGGCAACGACAACTTGTTTAGTCTAAAGGCATTTTTCGGTGTTTCGTTGGCCGGGAACTGATGAGTTATGAGCGCCTAAGTCTGAAGTATAGTAGCAATTGCTAAAGTCTGCAAATTGTCAGCCCGCATGGTTAGTCGTCTAAAATCAGAGCGACACCATAGGCAGTGCTGATATTTCGTTTGCCACTGAGCCGCAGACAATGAATATTATAAGGTGCTTAGACTTGTCGCAAGAGCAGCAGATTGACCAAATTATTAGATACGCTGTTAGCCTATCTGGTGCGGAAGTGACACTATCAATCCGATAGCTATTACACTTTTGAATGGAACATTGGCATTATGGCTAATCTTCTGTGTAGCGATTATCATTTTCGGCAAGCACTTTAGTCATACCCACAGATCCGCCGTACTTGGCCTGGGCGCAGTGGCGATGTTGATTGCAGCAGTCCTGGGTTGGCGCACCGATGTTACCTGGACGGCATCATTACCCATCTATCTAGCCGTTGCCCCGCTCAGCACTCATCTGGATGCACTCTCCTCAATTTTTATTGGACTGCTTGCCGTAATCACAATTTCTATTTCAACATTTTCGCCGGGCTACTTACAGCATCACAACCAGGAAACAAACTGGAACTGTTACTGGATCGAATTGTTTTTGTTCATTATCGGCATGATGGGAGTGATTTTGGCCGCCAATGCCCTTTCATTTATGATCTTCTGGGAGACCATGGCCCTCTCGTCGGCATTTTTGATCGTCACAGATTTGTCCAGTTATGAATCGCGAAAGGCAGCCTTCATTTATTTGGGGGCTACCAGAATCGCAACTGCCTTGTTGATGACGGGATTTCTCTGGATGCATTCCTTATGTAACAGCTGGAACTTTGCCCAGTGGCACTTCGTGGCAGGTTCTACGACTGTTCCGGCACTGCTGATTCTGATTGCATTTTGTATAAAAGGCGGCATCTGGCCGTTTCATGTTTGGCTACCTTATGCACATCCGGCTGCACCGTCGCCGGTATCAGCACTAATGAGCGGAGTCATGATTAAGGTGGCACTTTACGCCCTGATACGGGTGCTGGTGATGGGCGGATTGTGCTCAGTTAATTTGAGCTGTCTTATGCTCGCTCTGGGAGTGATTTCAGCGTTTTGGGGTGTACTTGGTGCTTTGATGCAACATGATTTGAAGACTCTGCTTGCTTACCACAGTATCGAAAATGTCGGACTGATTCTCATCGCCATCAGCCTGGCATTGATTAGTAACCTCCTTCACTTGCCGGTGGTGGCAGGCATGTGTCTGGCCGCGGCAATCTTTCATTGCGTCAACCACGGATTGTTCAAGTCACTTTTGTTCTTGGGAGCGGGAACAGTCGATACGCGCGCTCACAGTCGAGATCTGGAACTGCTTGGTGGGCTGGCAAAGTCTATGCCGTGGACATTTCTCTTCTTTGTCATTGGTAGCGCAGCGATTTGTGCATTGCCACCATTAAATGGTTTCAACAGCAAATGGCTCGTCTATCAAGGGCTTGTTCAGATCGCCTTCAACTCCCATTCCCTGTGGATTGCCGGGGTGGCAGTCGTCTGCGTCGGGCTGCTGGCTCTTGTCAGTGGCATGGCAATGTACTGTTTCACCAAAGCGATTGGCATTGCATTTCTAGGCAGACCGCGCTCGCAAAGAGCGCAACACGCTACGGAAGGCGATCGTGGCATGCTGACGGCCCAGGCGCTGCTTGCTATCTGCTGTATATTTCTTGGCGTTTGCGCCCCGGCTGCCCTGGCAGTTATTCAACCGGTGTGCAGCACTGCATTTACCAATGCAGCTAATCTGAGCCTGGTTTACACCATTCCGATGGGTGTGTTTGCGCTGATCATCGCCCTATTGACGATCGTAATTTACTGGTCGTGGTTGAGCGATCGCAACGGTTCGGTGAAACATTATATCACCTGGGAATGCGGCTTTGGCTCGTTGACTAAACGCATGCAAGCAACGGCCACAGGTTTTGCTGAAAATGTGGCCTATACTTTTGCACCGTTGTGGCAATACCATACGGAATCGAACATCGCAGGCCGTGACCGCAGGCACTTTCCAGACGATATCTCGGTCGAGATACATGCATCGATGCTTCTTGAATCGCGTGTTTATGGACCCGCTGTACAGTTAGTCCGCTGGCTTGGCGAGCACGTGGTGCTATTGCAGACTGGTAGCGTCCATCTATATTTGACCTACTTTTTGCTCACGCTTGTAGCATTGATGGTGATTGGCGTATTGATATGACACTAATCTTGAAATACGCTCTATTCATCCTCTGCCTGGCTCTCTTGCCTTTCCTTACTATCGGCTGGCTGCGCAAGATCAAGGCCTTGTTGCAGGGCAGAATTGGGGCGCCAATTGTGCAGCCATTTTTTGAGTTCATCAAGTTGTTGAGAAAGAGTCAAAAGGTAAGCGAAACAACCACCTGGATATTTCGCACTGCAGCCGCTTTGAATGCCGCAACCATGCTTCTAGCTGCCTTTCTGGTGCCATGGCTGTCCTTCAAGCCCAACTTCGGCGGAGACGATCTCTTCTTCTTGCTTTACCTTTTGGCTTTGCCTAGATTCATGACGATTTTGAGTGGACTGGATGCGGGCAGTCCCTTTGGTGCTTTCGGGTCGAGTCGCGAAGCGTACCTGGCTATGTTGGTGGAGCCGGCAATGTTCATCAGTCTGGTGGCTTTGAGCTTGCTCAGTCGCACAACCAGTCTCAGCGCCATCTTTGACCTGTCACACAGGTGTTCCCTCTATGAATTGCCAGTTTGGTTAGCTGGTGCATTGGCCCTGTTTCTTGCCAGCATTGTCGATCTCTCCCGTATGCCCATCGACGATCCTTCCACTCACCTGGAGCTGACAATGGTGCACGAAGCGATGACCATAGAGAACTCCGGCAAGAACCTGGCCCTTGTTGAGTGGTCGTACTTTTTGAAGATTGTCGTACTCTATGGATTGACCGCACAATGCCTGCTGCACTCGCTCACCTATGCCTGTCACTTCAGTCAGCTGATTGCAGGAGTTCTAAGCATCGCTCTACTCTTTGCTTTGGCCGCTGTTACAGCCATAGTGGAATCGGTTTCTGTCAAACTACGCTGGCGGGCGGCGCCTGACTTCATTGCCTATGCCCTGACTGCCAGTCTCTTTGCCATGGCCGGAGCATTGATCGGAGGGATATATGTCACTCACAATCTATGAAGTGGTCAGCCTTCTCTCTGCAGTAATTGCTGTGCTCATGCTCGGCTCAAAAAGTTTGCCTTTGCAGGTCTCCCTGTTCAGCGTTCAGATCTGGCTCATTACCGGCGAAACAGTCTTCTTTGCCTACCAATACAATCATTGGGAATTCTATGGAGTTGCCCTGATTCTGTTTTTGCAGCGGGCTGTGTTCGTGCCGCTTTTTCTTGAGCGCATCCTGCGCGAGATTCATGTCAGCAGAGACCCGGGCATGATTCTTCCGGCGCCATTGACAATGCATCTAAGCATCCTCTTTTTTGGATTGAGTTTCTTTGTCGCCCAAAATTTTCCAGCACCAGGGCCGGGAGGCATTGTCGTCGCCACTGCAACTGCAAGCATCTCGCATCTGTTCAGCGGAATCGTGATGATGCTGACACGGCGTCTGGCTCTCTCCCAAATAATTGGCTTTCTCACCATTGAAAATGGGGTTTACCTTTTTGCTCTGACACAAACTAACGGACTGCCGGTGCTGATCGAAATGGCCGTGTTATTCGATATTCTCGGTGCTGTCATGATCGGCGGAGTACTGGTATTCGGCATCAAGCGAAGCTTCGAGCACATAGACGTCAGTCAATTGAAGGATCTCAAACATTGACTGGAAATTACATCAACTTCTTGCTTTGCTTGACGGCCTTGGTACCATGTCTGGTGGCGGGCGCAATGTATGCCATCAAGGATGCCAGGTTGGCCGGTACGTTTGTCGTGCTTGGTGCCTGGATTCAGCTGCTTTCGCTGATTTGCGTGACCTTTCCGTTGTTCACATTTGGCGCCAAGACCATTTTTGTCTGCGCCGATTTCTTCCTGACGCCGTTTGACGCAGCTTTTGTTGTCCTCACTTCCGCTGTTGCCGCTTGCGCCTTTACGCACGGTCACATTTTCTTCGAGGGTGAATTGGTCGGATCCGATCCCCCTACGAGTGCAAATGTTCGGGTGAACTACGCTTGCGCTATGTTTTTCGTGCTGGCCATGTACGGCGTCTACTTTTGCAAAAACCTGGGCTACCTGTGGGTCTGTGTTGAATCAACAACATTGCTATCGGCGCCCCTGGTCTACTTTAGCCGCACAAGACATGCACTGGAAGCGACCTGGAAGTATCTGATTATCTGCAGTGTCGGCATATCGTTTGCCTTACTTGGCACCTTGTTTATCTTTGCTTCGGCGCAGCATGGGGCTGTATCAGGCGGAACTTTGCGAGTCACTGAACTGATCGAGGCGGCATCCAAACTCGATCCTAAGTTGCTGCGCTTTGGTTTCATCTTTTGCTTCCTTGGCTACGGCACCAAGTGCGGCATGTTTCCATTGCACAGCTGGTTGCCCGACGCCCACTCCGAAGCCCCGGCTCCCTCATCGGCATTGCTTTCCGGGTCGCTTCTCAATTGTGCTTTATTTGCTATCTTTCAAATCGGGCAGATTGTCAGCGCCTCGGGTAATAGATTGAGCAGCGAGTTCACGCTCTGGAGCGGCACTGTCACTGTAATTGCCGCCAGCCTCTTCCTCATTCGTCAACACGCTTTAAAGCGGCTTTTCGCTTACTCGAGCATCGAAAATGTCGGTGTCATGCTTGTGGCAATCGGACTCAACTCCGGCTGGCTCTTCTTTCTTCAAGCCCTCAACCACAGCATAGCCAAAGTTTCCCTCTTCTTGCTCTCAGGCAACATCGTGCAGGCGACCGGATCAAAAAGCCTGTCCGACCAATCGGGGCTGATGGCTTCGGCGCCGGTTTGGGCGGTTTTGCTGGCCCTATCTGTCTTTGCTGGAACCGGTGCGCCGCCGTTTGGGACATTTCTCAGTGAGTGGCTGATTCTTATGAGAGCAGCTGACCTTCACTATTATGTCAATGTCGTACTGCTGATCATTGGTGTATCACTGAGCTTCATTGCCGTGTGCATGCACGTTGGCAAGGTCATTTTCGGAACACGCAATCCTCACTTGCAGTGCTTCAGACCATTAGCCTCAAGCGCCATTCCAGCGCTTTTGGTTGTTTGTTCTTTGTTTCTTGGTCTGGCCTTAGGACCGTTGATGTGGCCGTTGATGTGGGGTAGCTCAAGTGATCCTCGCGGCAACAATGTAACCTGGCGCCTCGATGGTGAGAACTGGCAATGAAATTGACACACAGATCTTTAGCCATTGATACCCTTTCAGGCGAACTCAAGCTATGGCTGAGTGCCGCTGCCGGGCGCCGCTTCGGGCTGCTCTCGTCACTTGATGGCAACCAACTGATAATTCTATTGCTTGATCCTGGCCCTGGAATGGCTGAGTTGTGGGAATCGCCAGTGCACAACAACAGTTACAAGTCCCTTACCCTGAGATTTCCCCAACTACATTGGTTCGAACGTATACTGTGGGATTTGTTTGGTATCGTTCCCCGGCAGCATCCTCGTCTTAAGCCAATTGTTGTCCATGAGCAATATCCGCCGGATTTCTTTCCATTGCGTGGCAGGCAATTCTTGCCCGGTGATGAGAGAGTGGAACGGGCACCAGTGAATTATATGGAAGTTCATGGCACCGGCGTTTGGGAGTTGCCGGTAGGACCAATTCATGCCGGAATCATCGAGCCCGGGCATTTTCGTTTCAGCTGTTTTGGCGAAACAATTCTCAACCTGGAATTGTATCTTGGCTACGTTCATCGCGGTGTCGAAAAGCGAATGACGGAAGTGCCATGGCAAAAGGCGCGCTTTGTCGCTGAATCAGCGGGAACTGATACGGCAGCAGCTCACGCGCTGGCCCACGCAATTGCCATTGAGTCGTTGTTTGAAGTGGAGATTCCAGCTGCCGCCCAGGCACTGCGCACGGTGGCACTGGAGATCGAAAGAGTGGCCATGCATATCGCTGATATCGCAGGAATAATGACGGACATCGGCTTGGTTGGCATGGCGGCCGCCATGGCCAAGCTCAGGGGAACAGCTTTGAATACAGGCCAGCTCATTACCGGTTCACGCTTTTTGCGCAGTTACGTTTTGCCAGGTGGTGTCGCTTCCATTCCAACAGCTGCCCAGGCGGCGCAAGTTAAGGTTTCAATGGATGAGCTGAGGAAGCAGCTTAAGCCTCTATTGAGTATGCTGCAGAATAATTATGCTGCACTGGCCAGGATGGAAGGCATCGGCACGGTCAAGCGATCACTAGCCATGGAATTCGGACTTGTCGGTATCGCAGCTCGAGGCTCTGGCGTCAACTACGACACGCGCAGCCATTTTGCCCATGGTCTCTATCCGCAGGAAGCACCGCTGATAGCAACTGAGGCGGGCGGCGATATACTGGCGCGCACTCAGGTACGAATAGAAGAGCTGTGGAGCTCACTTGATATAATCAAAAAACTTATTTCAACTGGGGCTGATGCCGCGGTAGCGCATATCTCACTTCCTGAACAGTTGCCCGCGAACGCGCAGACCGCAGGCATCGTTGAGTCCTTCCGCGGAGAACTTATCCATCTGTGCGTTACCGGTGAAGATGGACGCATCAAACGTTATGTCATCAAAGACGCCAGTTTCAATAATTGGACGGCAATCCCTATTGCTGTGCGCAACAATCTGATCGCCGATTTTCCACTCTGCAACAAAAGCCTGAGCCTCTCCTACAGCGGAAACGACTTGTGATCAGAATATGCTAAAACTGTTTACCCATTTAATCACGCAAAAACGTGCCACCATTGCGCAGATATGTCCGCCGCTGCCAGAAACCGCTCGCGGGCTTCCGGCAATAACAACGCAACCGTGTTCCGGATCAGAGTGCAATGCATGTGCGCAATTGTGCCCGACAGATGCGATCGCCATCAACGATGAGAAGAATGAGTCAGGCTCAGCCAAAGTTGCGCTCGATCTGGGGGCATGCATCGGCTGCGGATTGTGTTTTCAGAACTGTCCCACAGGCACCATTGCTGAAACCCTCTCCACCCGAAACGCGACAAAGCGACGAGAGGATCTTATTCTTACCAACGATAAGGCATTGAACGGCGATAAGGCATTGAACAGCGATAAGGCGTCGAAGAACGATAACGCCGCACCAAAAGAATCCCAGTCGACGGTGCCAACTGCGCCGACGCCCAATCCATTTGATCGGTCATTGTATGTGCGAGTTGTATCAACTGGGTGCAGTGCCTGCGACCTGGAACTTGGTGCTTCAGGCAATCCGATTTTCGATATAGAACGGTTTGGCGTTCATATAGTCGCCTCCCCTCGTTATGCCGATGCGCTCTTGGTCACAGGACCAGTGGGCAAGAGCATGCAACCAGCGTTGCTGAGTTGCTACAAAGCTATGGCAGAGCCGCGGGTAGTGGTGGCGGTGGGCACATGCGCTATCTCGGGAGGCGTCCACCGTGGCGGCTACGCGCAAGCCAACGGCGTCGATAGCATTTTGCCGGTCGATGTCTATATCCCGGGCTGCCCGCCAGACCCATGGCAGATTATCTATGGGGCTTTGCTGGGTATGGGCCGCGAGGGTCTCTGTCAGCCGGAAAAGGAGATTGTTCGCATGCATAACCAGACTCCTGGTTTGACAAAATGACGCACAGGTAATCACCGGACAGCTAGTTTTGATCCTGGCGCGATACAATTAGCGTTCCCCTCAGCCTATTTATCGATCATGAAAGTAACTTTCCCAATAACAAGCAAATTGGCAGCCTTCTTTATTCTTGTCAGTCTAGTAACGCCTTTGACAGGGCGACCGTGCGAAGCACAATTTCGGACCATCAGCGAGAAGCCACCCGTTGGTAAGCCGGCTCCTGACTTTGAGCTGCTCGACTACAATGGCAAAAGCATTAAGTTGAGCAAATATCAGAAAAAGTTTGTTGTGCTCGAATGGTTTTCGGATGAATGTCCGTTCGTGAAAAAGCACTACAACAGCGGCAATATGCAGGCATTGCAGAAAGAGTATGTAAAAAAGGGTGTCGTATGGCTAACCATTTGCTCTTCGGCTAAAGATAAACCAGGATTCCATAGCAATGATGACCACAAGGCTGTGCTCAAGAATTGGAACGCCAACATGTCTGATTTTCTCATAGATGCCGACGGCGACGTGGGCCGTATGTACGGCTCCAAGAACACGCCGACAATGTACGTTATCGCAAAAGATGGAACACTAATTTACGAAGGTGCGATCGATGATCGACGAGATCCGGATCCAGAAAGCGTAAAAGGTGCGAACAATTACGTGCGCGCCGCATTAGATGAGGCAATGGCAGGAAAGCCAGTCACAGTCAGCGCCACAAGACCATATGGATGACACGTTCAATACGGCGGGTAGGTTGCTCGTCAGGACTGCGGATCGGCAAGCGCAGGGTGCCGTTTTCGATCTGTCGGAGGAAAATATGCGATATAGGTTTGCTCTGCTTCTATTTTTCGCCGCAGCCGTCAATGCTGCTTGCGCTACAGAGCCCCTGGGTGCAACGGTACCACGCATTGATCTGGTGCTGCCCAAGCAAACCGAGGTGGTGGTGCCCGAGCCGGCTGTGGCTCGCCCGCAGGACAAGCCTCATGCAATGAGTGCAGACAAAGCTAAAGCCTTTGACGAGGCGATAAAACCATTCGTCAAGCAGGCTCAAGACTCTCTGCCAGCAGCCAAAGAACGTTACTTGAAGGGTCTGCCAAAGGGAGAAATGTTCTTTATCACCACACGTTTGAAAGATCCCGACGGCAAGTTCGAGCAAGTCTTTGTGCTGCTCAAATCATGGAAGGAAGACACCGCATCTGGTACCGTCGCTTCCGATCTGGAGATTTTGAAAACTTACAAAGAAGGGGAATTGATAGAGGTTTTGGACAAAAACATATTGGATTGGACAATCGCCAAGAAGGATGGCACCGAAGAAGGCAATTTCGTCGGCAAGTTTCTCGATACTTATAAACCGTAGCCGCCGCGAGCGAGTCTTATCGGTATCACCGCTGGTATCACCGCTGGTGCGTGGCCGAGTACCGCACCATTCAGCATGCAGCTCAAAGACGACCCCAAACCATTACTTCTGATCGGCGGGCTTATAGGCAAATTCGGCAGAGATTGGCTTGCCGACAAACGAGACAACGCTACGCGGCTTCATGATGTATTCGCGCCCGCCCAACGGTGTTGCTTGACTGAGCGGCACAGCATCTTGACCGTAAGGCAAGTTCGTGTCAATGACTCGGCTCCAGTTGTATCCTTCCGGCAAGTTCAACTTGATGTCTCCACCCCACCACATGTTGGAGGCGTTATAAATAGCGTTTGGATTCTTCGCCGTAGGCTTGTATTGCCAACCGATGAAATGGGCATCCGGATTTTCCCAATCATGGGCTTGCGGAGTGCTGCCATCTGGCAGGTGCCAGCTGATATCTTGAGGTGTTCCGTAGCCAATGTTGGCATCGGCGCGATAATGATTTACGTTGGCACGGAAGTTGGCAAAGCCTTTGTTTTTCTCAAGCAAGCTCCAATCGATGGTGTTGTATTTCTCGCTTTGCCAGTAGTTATTATTGCCGTTGGCAGTGTCGAGCATCTCGTCTCCGGCATGGGTGATTGGCACGCCTAGCGAGAGATTCTTCATGGCAGCGAAGTTCTTAACCTGTCGGATGCGCAATGCTTGAATCTGAGGATCATCGGTTGGTCCTTCTACTCCGTAGTTTGCACTAAAGTTGTCACCCGTGCCGTCTCTGTTACCTTCGCCGTTCTCCAGGTTGTGTTTTTCGGTATACATGGTGGCGTCGTAGGCTTTCTGACCATCGTGGATGAAGTCCATGTTGACGGAGAAGCGGCCCTTCTTACGGTCGTACCATCCTGGCGACCCAGCGATACGCTCAGCCAGCTCCTGAATTTGACTGTTATCGCCCCTGATGTACTGGCGCATATTATCGCGGAACCTTCCGTTCCATTCACCCCAACGCTCTTCCGAAAAATGACCGAGCTTGTAATTGGTGGTGCTCCATGGCTCGGGTATGAGCTTGGCGTATTTGAGAATCGGATCGTTCTCTATTTCCGAGATAATTGGCGTTTTCGGCTTATCAACGTTGTCGACATCGTAGTTGAACACTGAGGCGAGGTCGAATCTGAAACCATCGACGTGAAATTCCTTTACGTAATAACGCAAAGTATCGAGAATCAACTTGCGTACTTCCGGATGATTTACGTTCAGTGTATTACCGCAACCGGTGTGATCAATATACTCCCCGTTGGTGGGATTGATCATGTAATAAACCTTGTTGTCCAATCCCTTAAAGGAGACCATGGGACCATATTTCCCATACTCAGTTGTATGATTGAACACTTTATCCAGAATCACACCAATATCAGCTTTGTGCAACTCGCGAATTGCCCACTTCATCTCGTGAACCTGACCACCGTTGGTGGGGTCCATGGCTAGATCTCCATCCGGAGCCATGTAAGCAGTGGCATTGTATCGCCACTGATCGTTGACTGTTCGTGTTTCGAGAGTCTTATCGTCGACCAAGATCAGTTTTGCATCTGATTCGGCGATCGGCTCAAACTCTACATCGGTATAGCCCATTTGCTTCAAGAAAGGTATTTTCTCGACCAGCCCTGCCCATTTGCCCGCTTTTGGTCCCAGGCTGGTATCGCCGGCGGTGAAGCCTTTGACACTCATTTCATAGTGCTGCATCTCTTCTGGAGGATGGTTCAGCGGCTTGTCACCTTGCCAATCGAATTTGTCGGACATGGCAACGGACTTGGGCATCGTCTCGATACTGCTTTCAGTGCCGATGCGCCTGTACTTGCTGAAGTCCATCGGTTGGGAATCGTCGTATGCCACCGGTCGCGGTGTGTCGCCGGTTGTCGCTTTCGTATAGGGTTCAATAAGACCCATCTTCGGGTTGAACAGGTAGCCCTTGTCCGGATCCCATGTTCCATCAGCGACAGTCAGATATTTCTGGTATTCGGGTGCTCCTTCCACAAAGGCGTTCCAGACATTGCCTTCACCTCTGGTCAAAGGAATGACCTGACTGGGCACAGTCGCTTCGGCAGTAGGGAAGAGCAAGACATGCATGCTTTGTGCGTTTTCCGAGAAAACCGCGAAGTTGATGCCCGATTTGCCTTCTGCGTTGGTTCCTTTTACGGCGGGGAAAGACACATCGCCATCCATTTGTACGTGTCCCGCTTTGCCGGCTGCCTGCTGCTGGGCCACAAACTGTTGGTACGAATCTTTGTCTACAACCCAGGCACCGCGAGGTTCCGTCACACCCGGCGTGACTTTGTAGGTTACTTGCTCTGTTGTGGTATTGGGAGCAGTAGTAGTGACGCCTGCATCATGACCTTCTGTTACTGTGAGAGTTTGATTTGCTGTCGAGGTACCCACAGCTGTGGATTCTGGCTGATTAGCGCCAGCCGCATCTGATATGCCGCCAGGGGTGACCGTTACATTCGCCTTTACCGGTGCCGCTTGTGCATCAGTAGTGATTGGTGCGCCAGGCTTGGCCGATTCACCACCATATTCAACTGGTCGGTATGAAGGATCAGCCTTGAACTTAGCCCAATCATCGGCCCAAACTGTCCGGTAAACTCTTTGCCCGTTGGCTACTTGATTGGCGAGATCGGTCTCGGCTACTGGTTGAGCATTGCCACCACTGACACGCGCGGCGACACTGTTCTCAGCCTGCCGAGCCTTAAGCTCGGAGTACTCGCGAGCCAGATAATAATCGGCTTCCGCCTTTTCTGGATGCGTTTCAACCATCTTGCCGATGTTCTGATAGACCGATTCCATCTTTTTGGCTTCTGAAAGGTGGGTCAATTCGTGAGCCGCCTGTGCTGCCCCATCGCCTTCAGCCAGCTGCACAGAATTCTTGTCTGTGAGCGCCGCCGACTGTGCATCTTCGCCAAAAACTCTTTTGAAACGAGCAAACGGATTTTCGTCTATCGCTTGTCTGATTTCAGGATGGTCGAACTGAGCATCATTCAACAGGCGGCTGGCCGGCTCGCCTCGATAGCCTTCGCGCGTGCTCAAAAGACTGTGTACGCCTTTGCTGATCCCTTGCTGCACCACAGGTAGTGCCACGTTGATGAAGCCGCCGGAAGCCATGGCTGTCACTCTGTCATGCCAGTTGGTTTGGCTCTGAACGCCGAGCATGCTTGAGACATCGTGGGAGACTTCGTACGAAGAAAGTCCGCCGGCAGCACCTACTCCGAAGCGGAAGGCGCCTCTTAATGCGGTGTTTGCCAGGGCATTGTCTGAGAGAGCGCGAGTTCCCAGAAGGTTATTGCCTTTCTCGTAAACTGCAAAGCTGACTGCTGTAGCCAGACTGTTACCAAGCCTGGTTTCGCCCTGATTTGGTTTTTTCGCAGCTTCATATAAGCTGGCGCCGATTATCTGGGCGGCACTTTCGCTAGCCATAAATTTGGCATATCCACCCGTCATGCCAAGCCCTTCGCCGACATTACGCATGCCCACGCCGAGGACTTTGCCCGCCACAACCATAGGAATGATGGCGCCGGCTGCGGAAGAAAGGGTTTGAACCGCCCAGTTGCCCTTTTCT
>Ga0182024_10014335_pt1 | contig 15334 bp, 11 predicted proteins | sample P32metaG_FD_120480 | JGI IMG/M metagenome (GOLD analysis project Ga0182024, IMG submission 120480) | Permafrost microbial communities from Stordalen Mire, Sweden - P3-2 metaG (Illumina Assembly) | ecosystem: Environmental > Terrestrial > Soil > Wetlands > Permafrost | place: Sweden: Stordalen... | reverse complement strand
ATGCTCCACGCCAGCGATACGCCGTCGTAGGTGCTGGTGCCGCGGCCGATCTCGTCCAGGATCACCAGACTTCGAGGAGTGGCGTTGTTGAGAATGTTGGCCGCCTCCGTCATCTCCACCATGAACGTGCTCTGCGCCCGGCTCAGCTCGTCGCTGGCGCCGACGCGGGTGAAGATGCGATCCGCCAGGCCGATCAGCGCCTGCTTCGCCGGGACGAAACTGCCCATCTGCGCCATCAGCGTCAGAAGCGCCGCCTGGCGGATGTAACAGCTCTTTCCGCCCATGTTCGGTCCCGTAATGAGCAGGACCGTCCCCTCGTCCGGCCCCATCGTCAGGTCGTTAGGGACGAACGTGCCCGGCGGCATCGTCTGGTCGAGGACGGGGTGCCGGCCGTCGCGGATGTGTAGGGGCGGGGTCTCCCCGCCCCTACCGTCGGTCAGTTCCGGCCGGCAGTAGCCGCGCTCCGCCGCCAATTCGGCCAGTGCCGCCAGCACGTCCAGCCCCGCCAGCACCTCGCCCGCCTGCAACAGCCGGCCCGTCTCCGCCGCCGTGCGCTCGCGCAGCGCGACGAACAGCTCGTACTCGCGCTGCTGGATCTTCTCCTGCGCCGTCAGCACCTTCTCCTCGTACTCCTTCAGCTCCGGCGTGACGTAGCGCTCGGCGTTCTTCAAGGTCTGTCGGCGCTCGTAATTGGGCGGAACGCGGCTGCCGTGCGTGTGCGTGATCTCGATGTAGTAGCCGTGGACCTGGTTGTAGCCGACCTTGAGGCTGTTGATGCCGGTGCGCGTGATCTCCGCCGCCTGGAAGCGGGCGATCCATTCCCTGCCGTCGGTGGTGATGGCGTGCAGCTCGTCCAGGCCGGCGTCGTAGCCGCGACGGATGACGCCGCCCTCTTTCGCGGTCAGCGGCGGCGTTTCCACCAGGGCCGTTTCGATGGCCTCGCGCAAGTCGGGGCAGAGTTCCAGACGGGCTTCCAGGTCGCGCAGCAGGCCGGCGCGGCGGGCCGTGACCTTGGCCTTGATGCGCGGCAGCAGGGCCAGCGTGCGGCCGACGGCGGCCAGGTCGCGCGGCGACGCCCGGCCGGTGCTGACGCGGGCCGTCAGCCGTTGCAGGTCGTGCGTCTCGCTCAGGCGGCCGCGCAGCTCCTGACGCAAGGCGTGTTCGTCCTTCAACTCGGCCACGGCGTCGAGGCGGGCTTCGATGGCGGCGCGGTCGGCCAGCGGGGCGACGACCCATTCTTGCAACAGCCGCGCGCCCATCGGCGTCGCCGTGCGGTCGAGCGTCGCCAGCAGCGAACCGGCCCGGCCGCCCTCGCGCAGGGCGCGCGTCAGCTCCAGGCTGCGGCGCGTCACCTCGTCCAGAAACAGGAATTGGTCGCCGGCGCGCGGCCGCAGTTTGGTCAGATGGCCGAGATCGGCCTTGAGCGTTTCGCGCAGGTAGAGCAGCAGCGCCCCGGCCGCCGAGAGGCAGGGCTGATGGTCGTCGAAGCCGAAACCGGCCAGGGTGGTGACGCCGAAATGGTGCATCAGGGCGGCGCGGGCGGAATCGTTGTCGAAGGTCCAGTCCGGCCGCGGCGTCACCGACAGATTGGGTAGATATTCGCGCAGCCCCTCCAACGCGCGATTTACCTCGGCCGTCGGCCCCGGCGCTTCGGAACAGAGCACCTCCGCGGGAGCCAATCGGCCCAACTCGTCGGCGAGTTTTTCCGTCGGAATGTCGGCGGCCTGGAACTGGGCGGTGGACAGGTCCACCCAGGCGGCGCCGACCACGCCCTTGCCGCCCGGCGCCAGGGCGACGAGGAAGTTGGAGCGGCGCGGGTCGAGGAGGTCTTCTTCGGTGAGGGTGCCGGGCGTGACGACGCGGGTGACGTCGCGCTTCACCAGCCCCTTGGCCTGGGCCGGGTCTTCCAGCTGATCGCAGACGGCGACGCGATGGCCGGCGTGCAGCAGTTTGGCCAGGTAGGTTTCGAGGTCCTGCGTGCGGAAGCCGGCCATCGGGATGGTCTTGTCGCGGCTGGTCAACGTCAGGCCGAGCACGCGCGACCCCACCACGGCGTCGTCGTAAAACAGCTCGTAAAAGCTGCCGTTCTGGAAAAGGAGCAGCATCCCCGGATGGCGGGCGCGCGCCTCCTGGTACTGGTCCATCATGTTGTGCGACATAGGGAGTAGTCAGTAGCCAGTAGTCAGTAGTCCATAGGCAGTAGTCGATCATACGGGATCGGCGGCGGCCCGTCGCTCATGGACTACTGACTACTGGCTACTGACTACTTCCGACCGTTGCGAAGCACCTTGCTCATGGCGACGGAATTGCCGCCGCCTTTGTAGACCACCTCGGTCATGTAGTGGCGCATGAGCATGAGGCCGCGGCCGCAGGGTCGTTCGAGGTTCTCGACGGCGGTGGGGTCGGGCACGTCGCTGGGGTCGAAGCCGGGGCCTTCGTCCACGACCTCGACCTCGAAGCGGTAAGACATCACCCGGTAGAGGACGCGGACCTTCTTGGCCCGGTCCATCTGGTTGCCGTGCTTGATGGCGTTGATGAGGGCTTCTTCGAGGGCGAGCTTGATGCTGAAGACTTCGTGGGGGCTGGCGTGCGACGACTCCAACAGGAGTTGCTCGATCTGGTCCTGGAAGCGGCGCGCCTCGGCCGGGTCGCTGGCCAGAACGGCCTCCGCGAAGGGGCTGGGGCCTGGGTCGCGCTGTTTTTCCATCGGAACCGGGATAGGTAAGAACACTATAAGGGGTTTCCCTGACGAACGGCCGCCCCAATGCGGCCCGGCAAGCAAGCCCGGTCGTGCCGCGCCCGGGCAGAGTCTCGCCTCCGTTGCGTCTCTTTTTTTCGCCGGACTTCGCCTGCCGTCCTCGATCGTCCCCCGGTCCCGGCGGCCGATGGCGTTACGGCCCGCCGTCCCGTGCGCGATTCCTTCCGGCCCCCCGGCGCATCGCGCCCGGGAAGCGCCCGCCGGAGGTGCGTCCCCCCGGACGACGGCCCGCCGCTTCAGAACGCCTGCAAGGCCGTCTGCTCTTCCTTCTGAATGTTGAAGAATTTATCGAGCTTCGTGATCTCAAATACCTCGTGGATCTGCGGGTCGATGTTGCACAGGATGAGTCGTCCCTTGGCCGCCTGCAGCTTCTTGTTCAGGGTGATGAGCTTGCCCAGCGCCGCGCTCGACAGAAATTCGACGTTGCCGAAGTTGAGCAGCAGTTTGCGACAACCTTCCTCGTCCACGAGGCCGAACAGCTGCTCGCCGATGATCTGAATGTTCTGCTCGTCGAGGATCTTGCGGTCGATGAAATTGACGACGGTGACGTCGCCGATTTGCTCCACCTCCAGGCGGCGGCGGCGCGGTTGGGACGACATGGCGGACTCCTTGGCTGCGCTGGGAAGGACGCATCCACCCCGCTTCCGGTGGGCGACGTGCGAAAGCGGGTAAACGGGGAACAATTCTTATGATGGTAGACTCCCCTTCGGGGAAGTCAAGCGCATTCCCCGGCGATTCGGGTTTGCCTCCCGATTTTGGCGTCCGCCGCGGAGGCGGCCCGTGCTCAGCAGCGGGACGGAGCTTATCCTTTGGTCGCCGCTTCCTCCGCGGTATAGCGTTCCGCCAACTCGATCTCGGATTCAAGCGACACGGCCGCCGGCAGAGGGCTGGTTCGCGGGTCGAGGCAGAACAGGTCCCACGCCTCGCCCTCGACGCCCTTCTGACGCACGTACCACTGGCCGGCGTCGTTCTTCGCCAGCGGGAAGAGGGCGCACGGGGCCGGCTTATACTGGTACTTATCGCCCTCGGCGGCGCCGACCTTGTGCAGTACACAGCCCTTGTGGAAGAAAACGCACCAGCCGTCCACGACGCGCAACATCGGCAGGCCGCCCTTGCGGCGGTTGCTCAGGAAGCCGTTGGTTTCGACGAGCTTGCGGGCGTTCGGCCGCAGTTCCGGCAGGAACTTCGAGAGGTTCGCCTGGATGCGCTGGGCCTCTTCCGGGTAGACGCCCGGCCGGCCGTTCTGACAGCAGATCCCCTCGCAGCCGCGTCCGTAGATGCACTCGAACTTGGCTTCGGACAGGTTGACGACCGGCAGGCTCGTCGGCATCGGCGGCCCCTCGGGAGGGTGGGTCGGAGCAATGGGAAAAGGATACCCGGTCGGCCGGTGTTTTTCCAGAGCGCGGCGCCTACCAAATCGCGCCGCGCCGCCCTTGGCCTGTACCCGTCCCCCCTCCACCGTTACACTTTATCTTCATTCGCCACTTTCGAGGACTTGCCGTGGACGACGGTGAACGCTCTCTGGCCGTCTTTATCGACTTCGAGAACCTGGCGCTCGGCTTCCAGGGGCGCCGCGACCGTTTCGACATCGCGCGCGTGCTGGAACGCCTCGTCGAGAAGGGCAAGATCGTCGCCAAGAAGGCCTACGCCGACTGGAGCCGATTCCTCCCCTACACCGCCTCGCTCCACGAGGCCGCCATCGAGTTGATCGAGATCCCGCGCCGCGCCCAGACCGGCAAGAACTCCGCCGACATCCGCCTGTGCGTGGACGCCATGGATCTCGCCTACTCCAAGGACCACATCAACACCTTCGTCGTCGTGTCGGGCGACAGCGACTTTTCCCCTCTGGTATCCAAGCTCAAGGAACTCGGCAAGCACGTCATCGGCCTCGGCATGCAGCAGTCCACCTCCGACCTGCTGCGCGACAACTGCGACGAATTCATCTACTATGAAGACCTCGGACAGGTTCCGGCCCTGACGCCGGCCGTGGACTCGCGCCTGCCGGAGGCCAAGCGCAAGGCCTTCGAGCTGTTGATGGAGTCGATGCTGGCCCTGCGCCGCGAGAACAAGGAAGTCCTCTGGTCGTCGATGATCAAGGACACGATGAAGCGGAAAAAGCCGTCGTTCAACGAGTCGTACCACGGCTACCGCAGTTTCAGCGACCTGCTGGAAGACGCCCGCAAGGAAGGCCTGCTGGAACTGGACACCGACAAGCGCAGCCGGACCTACGTGGTGACGCGCTTCGGCTCGGAGATGAACGGCGTGGAGGAATCGGAGGCGGCGCCGGCCCGCAAGAAAACGCGGCGGCGGCGTTCCGGCGCCAAGCGCCGCGTTGAGGGGCCGGTCCCCGCCGGCGACGAGGCCGCGCCCGTCCCGGCGGCCGACCAACACGACCCGGCCCCAACCGCTCCCGAACCGCCCCCCCCGCCACGGGGGCCGGTGATCTCCGACGACGACCTCACGTTCCCGCCTCCGTCCGGGGTGTGACGCCTAAAGGCGCCGCCGGTTTGCACGAGTCGCCATCGCGTACTAGATTTGTGCGCGGCGACTCCTGCGCCGTGGGGCGCGACAATGGCGCCCCATCCGTGGCGTGGACGGGGTGAACGGCCATGTGGGGCTACTATCTGACCAACTTTCTCGCACTGCTCAAGGAAACGTGGCAGGTCCTGGTCATCGGCTTCGCGACCGCGAGCTTGGCCTTTCTGGTCGGCTGGACGGCCAGCCGCCGGCGCAAGGCCAGGGAGGCGGCCCCTGCCAAGGACGCCGATCCCTTTACGTCCGGCGGCGCCAACGAGCGCCGGAACGCGTTGCGGCGCGGCGGACATCCCGTCTCGGTCGAGATGAACGATCCCGACGAGAAGCTGCCGCAGCAACAGGCCTACGTGGTGGATCGCTCCGTCGGCGGCCTCTGTCTGATGACGCCCAACGCCATACCGGTCGGCACGATGTGGAAGGTGCGTCCGTGCAACGCGCCGCGCACCACGCTGCCGGTTCGCGTGGAGGTCAAGAGCTGCACCGCCGTCGAGAACGAGTGGAAGCTCGGCTGCCAGTTCGAGAGGACCCCCAGCTACGCCGTGCTACTGATGTTCGGGTAAACCCGCGGGTATGGGCGAGCGGCGCGGCGTAAGCCCGCCGGTGCGGCCCAACCGGCGGGCTTACGCCGCGCCGCTCGCCTTTCCGTTACGACTTAGGCCGGAACGCCTTGACGACGGCCTCGTGGGTGATGAGGTACGGCCCCTCGATCAGGTCGATGCAGTACGGGATGGCCGGGAAGACGGCCAGCAGACACTCGCGGATGGCGGCGGGCTTGCCCGGCAGGTTGACGATCAGCGATCGGCCGCGGACGCCGGCCACCTGCCGCGACAGGATGGCCGTCGGCACGAATTTCAACGACGCGGCCCGCATCTGCTCGCCGAAGCCGTCCAGCAGCTTGTGGCACACCGCCGCCGTGGCCTCCGGCGTCACGTCCCGCCAGGCCGGCCCCGTGCCGCCGGTCGTCACCACGAGACAGCAATTTTCCCGGTCGCACAACTCCATCAAGGTCGTCTCGATCAGCGCCCGTTCGTCCGGGATGACGCGGGCGACCGGCTCCCAGGAACACGCCAGGATTTCCGCAAGGCTGGCGCGGATGGCGGGGCCGCCGAGGTCCTGGTATTCGCCGCGGCTAGCGCGGTCGGACACGGTGACGACGCCGATGCGAATGGGTTGAGTCGGATTCATGGCCGCCGTGGGCAGGGGAAAAGGGATGGTCGGGCTACGACAGTCATGATACGGCCGCCGCGCTCACGGGGCGAGGCGGTCGGCCGCAAGGCGGCAGCGGAGGGTGATGTCGCGGCCGTCGCGGGCCGTCGCGCCCGTACCCATAAATTCGAGCAGCGGCAGCAGCGACGGGTCCAGGCCGGGGAGCAGATACGCCCCTTGAGCGACCGTGCAGCTGGCAATCAGGTCCTGATCCAAGTCCTTGGCGTCGGCGTCCGTATGGGCGCGGAAAACGAAGTCGCCGCGGACATCGTCGGCGGTCGTGACGCCGCCGGACACGCTATCCGCGTGACGCAGCACCGGGCGCAGCACGGTTTCCAGGCCCAAGTCCCCCAACCGGGGGATCGGGCCTAACTTGCCGAGCGAAACGGCTAGCCAGACACTCTGCTTCCGGTCCACTTGCCGCAGCAGTCCCGCGAGCCGGGCGTCCTCAAGGACGGCCGGCCGCGGCGCGGCGGCGTAATTGAGGGCGGCGAGGAAGCGCGGCCGGGAATCGCAGACGACCAGGTAATCGCCGACCATCGCCAGCGACGTGGGCCGGCCGGGAAGCTCGAAGAACGAAAATTGCCCGTCCGAGGTCTGGCGCAGCTTGCCCGGCCCGACGGCGAAGCGGGCGGGGTCGATGCGGCCGCGCAGCAGCACGAGCGGGCGGTCGAGGTCGGGCGGACAGAAAATGAATTGCGCCCAATCGACATCGTTTATCGGGTCGATGCCGAGGTCGTCCATCCAGGGATGATTGTCCTTTTCCGTGTCGAGGAAACGCCGCATCGGATCGGCCAGCCGCCGGCCGGCGGGGGACGCCAGCGTCTGGCGAAGGTTCAGGGTGTACACGGCCCCGGCGTCGTCCGGGAGGTAGTCGGCCAGGGCGTCGGCCGCGAAGGCGGGGCCGGTGGGGCAAACGGTGGGACGCCACCACGACATCCAACCACACCCGGATGGGACCGCCAGCGCGGCGGCGCAGCCGAGAAATAGGGAACACCGCCGGAGGAAGATCGCTTTATTCATAACGCGGACCCGCGGGACGGGGACGGGAATGTCGCCATCGACCACCGCGCCATTGTACCGCGCCATCATCGGCGAGCGGGGGGCGTCAGCCCCCTGATTCTTCATGCGATCACCGACGAGATGCTAAATCAGGGGGCTGACGCCCCCCGCTCGCCGATGATGGCGCGGAGCCTCTCCGGCGTCAGCCCGTGCTTGGCGACCAGCGCCTGCGTGCGTCCCGTCAGCCGTCGCCGTTCCTCTTCCGTGAGGTCCTTGGCCGTCGTGACGATGATCGGCAGCCGGTCCCAGGCCGGCTCGCCGCGGATCGCCTCGACCACGGCAAAGCCGTCCATTTCCGGCATCAGCAGGTCCAGAACCACCAGGTCCGGCGGGTCCGACCGCAGCGCCTCCAGCGCCTCCCGGCCGTTGGCCGCCTCCGCCACGCGGACGCCCTCCGCGCTCAACAGTCCGCCGATCCAACGCCGCGCCGCCGGGTCGTCGTCCACCACCAACACCTGAATCGGCCGCCCGCCGCCGAACAGGTCGGGTTGGACCGCACGCAGCCGGCGGAAGAAGTCCTCGCGGTGCAACGGCTTGACGAAGAATTCCTGCACGTCCAGCCCGGTCGGCTGGGGGCGGTCCTCGCCGACGGTGACCACCACGACCGGGATGTCGGCCGTCGTCGGGTCGTTTTTGAGTTCCGTCAGCACCTCCCAGCCGTCGCGCTTGGAGAGTTGGAGGTCCAGGACGATCACCCGCGGGTGCAGCCGTCGGGCCTGGGCCAGGGCCGCCTCGCCGTCCGTCGCGGAGGCGGTCGCCAGTCCGGCCTCGGTCAGCCAATCCGCCAGCAGCTTGTGCGTCGGCGGATAGTCCTCCACGACCAGGGCCAGGGGACGGGACGACGCCTCCCCGGCCGCGTCCGCTTCCGCCGGCTTCTCGGGCGGCGACCGGCGCGGCAAGACGAAGCCGAACGTACTGCCCGCCCCCGGCGCGCTCTCCACCCAGATCGCTCCGCCCATACGCCGCACCAGCTGGCGCGCCAGCGTCAGGCCCAGCCCCGTGCCTTGCGACGCTCCCTCGGCGGCCGGACCCGTCGGCAGCTGACGGAACTCGTCCCAAATCTTCTCCTGGTCCTTCGCGGCGATGCCGGTCCCCGTGTCCGTCACCTCCACGCGAACCGCCGACGCCCCCGCCTCGGCGGCCGGCGGCGCGTCGCGGGTCGCGCACCCGACCCACTGACACCGAACCGTCACCCGCCCCTCGGGCGGCGTGAACTTGATGGCGTTGGACAGCAGGTTGTAGAGCACCTGCTTGAAGCGGGCCGGGTCGGCGGCGACCTCACCGTCCTCCCCCGGCGGCTCGAACGCCACCGCCAGGTTTTTGCCTTCGGCCAGCGGCCGCAGCGTCGAGAGCACCGATTTCACCATGTCGCCCAGCGCGAACCCTTCGGCCCGCAGTTCCATCCGGCCGGCCTCCACCTTGGCGATGTCGAGAATGTCGTTGATGAGGGCCAGCAGGTGTTCGCCCGCCCGGGTGACGTCGTTGAGGTAATCGGCCTGCTTGGCGTTGAGGACGCCGAAACGCTGCGTGATGAGCATCTTCGACATGCCGATGACGGCGTTGAGCGGCGTGCGCAGTTCGTGGCTCATCCGGGCGAGGAACTCGCTCTTGGCCCGGCTCGCCGCTTCGGCCGCCTCCTTTTCCTTGCGCAGCCGTTCCTTCTCTTTCCGCTCCGTAATGTCCGTGCAGGTGCCGATCCATTCGCGCACCGAGCCGTCGGGGTTGACCACCGGCACGGCCCGGCAGCCGAAACAGCGATAGTCGCCGGACGCCGAGCGCAGCCGGTGTTCGCTTTCATACAGGCCGCGCTCGCGCACCGCCTGCCTCCAGCGCCCCTCGGCCTCCCCGCGGTCGTCCGGGTGAACCGCGTCGAGCCAACCGTGCCCGCGGACCTGCTCCGCGGTCTGGCCGGTGTAGGCCTGCCAGGTGGGGATTTCGGCCGTGACCTCGCCGCAGGCGTTGGTCCGCCACATCAGCTGGGAGAGGGCGCCGATGTACTGACGGTAGCCCTCTTCCTGCTCCCGCAGACTGCTGACGTGCTGGACCAGCGACAGGCCGATCTGGTTGAAATCCACGATCAGCTGGGCGATCTCGTTGGGTCCGCGGGGCGGCTCCACCTCGAAGCGGCCGGCCAACAGCTGGCCGGCCGCCTTGCGCAGGCGGTCGATGGGGCCGGTCACGCCGAGGGCGACGGCCCAGGCGATCACCAGGGAGACGGCGAGCACCACCACCAGGGCGGTGTAAATGATCCATCCGCTCTGCCACGCCTGTCGTTCCGCCGCCTGGCGCCGGTCGGTGAGCCGCTGCTCTTCCGCATCGATGAACCGATCCAGTTCCCCCTGGATCTGCTCCTCCAGGGTTTGCGAGCGAATCAGAAACCCCGGCGGCGCGGGCCGCGGCCCGCGAAAGCCTTGCTCGACGATGCGGTGCCAGTCGGCCTCCAGGTCGCGGAGCCGCGTTAGCCGGTCCTCCTGATCCGGGTGGTTCCGGACGAGGTCCGCCGCCGCGGAGTTCGCATCGAGGAAGGCTTGACGGGTCGTCTCGTAGTTCGCCTTGAGCAGGCCGGGGTCGGCCACCGGGCTATACTGCACGGACAGACCCATCCGGTGCAGTTGGTCCTGTTGCTTGAGCGCCTGGACGATTACTTGATGGCTGCGGCGTTCCAGGGCCAGGGCGTCGATGAGTCCGTAGACGACGCTCAGGGCGATCAGGGCCACGCCGATGAACAGCACCAACGGGATGCCCGACCCGATCACCAGGCGCGCCCGCAACGAATTGAGCGGCGATGGCCTTGGCGTCATGGCAGTAGTCAGTAGTCAGTAGTCAGTAGATCGTAAAAGGCGGAAGGGCCGTTTGCCCCCTGGTCACGCCTCCTACTGGCCTACTGACTACTGACTACTCCTTGGGGAAGCCGCCGGGCGATCCGTTCCAGGAAGGTGAACGGGTCGTCCGTGATGGGTTTGGTGATGTAGTCCACGCAGCCCGCCTCGCGGGCCATTTCGAGGTCGCGCGTCATGGCGTGGGCCGACAGGGCGATGATCGGGATGGCGGCCGTGGCGGCGTCGGCCTTGAGCCGGCGCGTCAGAGTCAGGCCGTCCATCCCCGGAAGGCCGACGTCCATTAAGATGAGATCGGGCGGTTGATGGGTACGGAGGTGCTCCAGCGCGTCCTCGGCCGAGACCGCTTCCTCCACCTCGAATTGGAACTGGAGGATGTCGCGGACGAGCTTGCGGTTCATCGGGTGGTCTTCCACCAGTAAGATGACGGCCATGAGGGTGTCCTTCCGGTGAATTCCGAGGAGTCGGTCCCCTGCGTCAGGGACCGACAACGAGTCTGGAGCATTCCGGCATTCGGGTTAGGTTAAAGGGGCCGGACGGGTACGCACGGATCGCGGCGACAAGGTATTTCGAGGGTCGCGGCGCCGGCAACGATGGAACCGAAAGGGGAAACATCGCCTAACCCTCCGGGGGGAAGCGGAGTGAAACAAGAAAGGGCGCGCCCGGCGGACGGTGAGGGACGCCAGAGAGCAAGTGCAGCACAGAACGTGCCAAGAAAAGGCGGATTCAAGGCGTCGGCGGAACTTCCGTTCGCGCCGCCGGCACGGCCGCGCCGGATTGACTCCGGCATCGACTCTGCGCTTGTAACGCAGTTGCTTTCTCAGTAACTTGCATAAAGTTTCCCAGATTCACCGTCGAGGCCGGAATGGAAAGGCGCATTCTGATCGCCGAAGACTCCAAGCTAACGAGCGAACAACTGCGCACGTTACTGGAGGAAGGGGAACAACTTACGGTCGATACCGTGGGCGACGGGCAGGCGGCCCTACACGCCCTAGGACAACACAGTTACAGCATTTTGCTGACCGACCTCCAGATGCCGCATCTCGACGGCATGCAGCTGATCGAGCGCATCCAGCAACGGCAACTCCCGGTGACAACCATCGTCATGACCGGCTTCGGCAGCATCGACCAGGCGGTCAAGGCGATGCGCATGGGGGCGTACGATTTCCTGGCCAAGCCGGTGGACGCCGACCATCTGCGGCTGGTGATCGAGCGCGTCCTGCGGGAGCGGACGTTACAGGACGAGGTCATTCAACTGCGCGAACGGCTCCATAAGCAGCACGGGTTCCGCAACGTCCTCAGCGCCAATCCGAAGATGCACGCGGTCTTTGAACTGATCCGCAGCGTGGCCCAGACCACCACGACGGTGCTGATCCAGGGCGAAACCGGGACCGGCAAGGAGCAGGTCGCCCGCGCCATCCACGACGCCTCGGCCACGCTCCGTTCCGGCGAGTTCGTGGCCATCAACTGCGCCGCCCTCCCGGAAACCCTTCTGGAGAGCGAGCTGTTCGGCCACGAGAAAGGCTCGTTCACGGGGGCCATCGGCCAGCGCAAGGGCCGCTTCGAGCAGGCCGACGGCGGCACGCTGTTCCTGGATGAAGTCGGCGACATCCCCGCGTCGATGCAGGCCAAGCTGCTGCGCGTGCTCCAGGAGCGTCGTTTCGAGCGCGTCGGCGGCACGCAGAGCATCGAGGTGGACGTTCGCGTCATCGCCGCCACGCACCGCAACTTGCCCAAGCTGGTGCGGCTGGCGAGGTTCCGCGAGGATCTCTACTACCGGCTGAACGTGGTGAAGATCGACCTGCCGCCGCTGCACGAACGCCCCGAGGACATCCCGCTGTTGGCGACGCACTTCGCGGCCAAGTACGCCCGCCGCGGCGAGGCGGCGCGCTCGGTGGCGCCGGAGGCCATGGAAAAGCTGCTGACGCACAACTGGCCGGGCAACATCCGCGAACTGGAAAACGCCATCGAACGGGCCTGCGTGACGGCCCGCGGCCCGAGCATCCGGCCGGAAGACCTGCCGGCGGAGGTGTTGACGACGCCGGCCGCCGGGGGCGCGTCGCTGCCGATCGACCTGACGCGGCCGCTGCCGGAGTTGCTGCGCGAAATGACGGTCAACATGGAGCGTCAATACCTCTTAAAGGCGTTGAAGAAGAGCCGGGGCAACGTGGGCCGCTGCGCCAAGATCTGCGGCATGTCGCGGCGCAGCGTCTCCGCCAAGCTGGCCGAGTACAAGATCGAAAAGACGCCCTTCAAGGATGAGTGAACGGGACGGCGAGCGGGGGGCGTCAGCCCCCTGATTCTTCACCCGTCCCGCGGCGCTAAATCAGGGGGCTTACGCCCCCCGCTCGCCTCATACGGATGGACCCATGACGCCGCTTCCCGAGCTGATTTCCGCCCTGGACCGTTGCCGTCAAGCCGCCGAGGGGCAGCCGGCCCTCGCGGAAGCGGTGGCCGCGGTTGCCGCCCACTCCCTGGCCCTTTGCCATCAACTCGAAGCCCTCCGCCGTGAGCGCGACGAGTTCGCCGGCTTCGCCCTGGCCGGCCAGGCGATGATCGGCCTGGCGCACGAGCTGAACAACCTCCTCAACGGCGTGGTCCTCCAGGCGTCGGTGATGCAGCTCCAGGCGGACCCGAAGTTTCACGCCGCCCTGGACGGGATTCGCCGGCAGGCCAATCAGGCGACCGGCTTGCTCCGTCCCCTCGGCCAGCTCTCCGCCCTGCGCGCCAAGACGTTTTACCCGGTCGATCTGGGCCGCGTCGTGGAGGACGTTTTGCGGGAGCAGCCCGCCCTGGCGGGGCGCGTGATCTACTCCCCGGCGGCGACTCCCCTTCCGCCCGTCCGGGCCGTTTCCGCCGCCCTCAAACAGCTGGTGCGCTTGGTGCTTTCCGGCGCTTCGGCTTGGGCGACGCCCCCCGTCCGCGTGGGGACGGAAAAGCAGGGCGATGGTGTACAACTGGTCATCGAGATCGCCGCCCCGCCCCCGCGGGACGGGGAAGACTCGCCTCCGGTCAACGCGGACGCCGTGCTCTGGAATCATCTCAACGACCTGGAACGGCTGGCCGCGCAATCGCTCCTTCGGCAGCTGGAAGGGGCTTTGCGGATGGAGGTCCGGCCGAGCGGCTGCTCCGTGCGCGTCCGCTGGAACACCCGACCGGCGGATTGACACGCCCCGACTTTTCGGCCATACTCGTTTTGACATTCCGACGCGCGTCAAGGTACGCACTTCACGGGGTCAACGGCAGCCCCCGCGGGACATCCCCCCCGCGGGGGCTGCCGCGCGCCGGTCCCCCGAACTCGTTGACTCGTTCTTGTCACCGGCATCCGGCCAGACTCGACCCGGAGAACTCCCATGTCCGCCATTCAGGAAGTCGTCGCCAACGGGACCGCCGCCTGCGGGATCGACGCCACCGTCCTGCTCAAGGCCATGCACGCCCTGAAAAAGGGCGACTTCTCCGTGCGCCTGCCGATGGAGTGGACCGGCGTGGCCGGCAAGGTGGCCGACGCCTTCAACGAAGTCACCGAGCTGAACGAGCGCATGGCCCGCGAGCTGGAGCGCCTCAGCCGCGTCGTCGGCAAGGAGGGCCGCATCACCCAGCGCGCCTCCCTCGGCGACGTGACCGGCTCCTGGGAGGCGTCGATCGCCTCCGTCAACGACCTGATCGACGACCTCGTCCACCCGACCAGCGAGACGGCCCGCGTGATCGGCGCCGTGGCCCAGGGCGATTTGTCGCAGACGATGGCCCTGGAAATCGAGGACCGGCCGCTCCAGGGCGAATTTCTGCGCACCGCCAAGATCGTCAACAAGATGGTGGACCAGCTTGGCTCGTTCGCCTCGGAAGTGACGCGCGTGGCCCGCGAGGTCGGAACCGAGGGCAAGCTCGGCGGACAGGCCAAGGTCAAGGGCGTGGCCGGGACGTGGAAGGACCTTACCGACTCGGTGAACTCGATGGCCGGCAACCTCACCGGGCAGGTGCGCAACATCGCCGAAGTGACCACGGCCGTGGCCAACGGCGATTTGTCCAAGAAGATCACCGTCGACGTCAAAGGCGAGTTTCTGGAGCTGAAAGACACCGTCAACACGATGGTGGACCAGTTGCGCTCCTTCGCGGCGGAAGTGACGCGCGTGGCCCGCGAAGTGGGTACGGAAGGCAAGCTCGGCGGACAGGCCAAGGTGGAAGGCGTCTCCGGCACCTGGAAGGACTTGACGGATTCGGTGAACTTCATGGCCGGCAACCTGACCGGCCAGGTGCGCAACATCGCCCACGTCACCAAGGCCGTGGCCAAGGGCGACCTGTCGAAAAAGATCACCGTGGACGTGAAGGGCGAAATGCTGGAGCTGAAGGACACCATCAACACGATGGTGGACCAGCTGCGCTCCTTCGCCGACGAGGTGACGCGCGTCGCCAAGGAAGTCGGCACGGAAGGCAAGCTCGGCGGACAGGCCAAGGTGGAAGGCGTCTCCGGCACCTGGAAGGACCTCACCGATTCCGTGAACTTCATGGCCGGCAACCTGACCGGCCAAGTCCGCAACATCGCCGAAGTGACCACCGCCGTCGCCACCGGCGATCTCTCGCAGAAGATTACCGCCGACGTGAAGGGCGAAATGCTGGAGCTGAAAAACACCATCAACACGATGGTGGACCAGCTGCGGTCGTTCGCGGCGGAAGTGACGCGCGTGGCCCGCGAGGTCGGCACCGACGGCAAGCTCGGCGGTCAGGCCAAGGTGGAGGGCGTGTCGGGAACGTGGAAGGACCTCACCGATTCCGTGAACTCGATGGCCGGCAACCTGACCGATCAGGTGCGCAACATCGCCGACGTGACCAAGGCCGTGGCCAAGGGCGACCTGTCGAAGAAGATCACCGTCGACGTCAAAGGCGAGTTTCTGGAGCTGAAAGACACCGTCAACACGATGGTGGACCAGTTGCGCTCCTT
>Ga0182024_10014334_pt1 | contig 15334 bp, 8 predicted proteins | sample P32metaG_FD_120480 | JGI IMG/M metagenome (GOLD analysis project Ga0182024, IMG submission 120480) | Permafrost microbial communities from Stordalen Mire, Sweden - P3-2 metaG (Illumina Assembly) | ecosystem: Environmental > Terrestrial > Soil > Wetlands > Permafrost | place: Sweden: Stordalen... | reverse complement strand
GCTGGATGCAAATACTTGGAATTTCCGCGTTCTATCACGACAGCGCAGCCGCGTTGGTGCGCGATGGCGATATCGTCGCCGCCGCTCAGGAGGAGCGCTTCACTCGCAAAAAGCACGATTCGCAATTCCCCGCTCACGCCGTGGAATTTTGTCTCGCCCAAGCCGGCACGCGCCTGGCCGATCTCGACTACGTTGTTTTCTACGACAAACCTTTCCTGAAATTCGAGCGTCTGCTCGAAACTTACATCGCCTTCGCCCCCGTTGGCCTCCGCTCCTTTCAGATGGCCATCCCGCTGTGGGTGCGCGAGAAGCTGTTCCAGAAAAGTCTGCTGCATGACGAACTAAAGCGCCTGGGTGAATTCGATTGGATGAACCGGCTCCTGTTTGCCGAGCATCACCAAAGCCACGCCGCCAGCGCTTTCTATCCTTCTCCGTTCGAGGAAGCGCTGGTCCTCACCATGGACGGCGTCGGCGAATGGGCCACCACATCCGTGGGCCTCGGACGCGGAAATCATCTCGAGATCATCAAGGAGATTCACTTCCCGCACTCGCTGGGCCTGCTGTATTCGGCATTCACGTATTACACCGGATTCAAAGTAAACTCGGGCGAGTATAAGCTGATGGGTCTCGCGCCATACGGAACGCCGCGTTACGCACAGAAGATCCTGGATCATATCATCGACCTCAAACCGGACGGCTCCTTCCACCTGAACCTGGACTATTTCAATTACAGCACCGGCCTGACGATGACCAACCGCAAGTTCGACGCGCTATTCGAGGGGCCTCCGCGCAAGCCGGACCAGTTGCTGACCCAGCATCACATGGACCTGGCCGCATCCGTGCAGGAAGTGCTGGAAGAAGTAATTTTGCGAATGACGCGCTCGCTCGCATCCGAAACCGGAGCAAAGAACCTGTGCCTGGCCGGTGGCGTCGCGCTGAATTGCGTTGCCAACGGGAAAATCCTGCGCGATGGGCGTTTCGAGCAGATCTGGATCCAACCGGCCTCAGGTGACGCAGGCGGAGCATTGGGAGCTGCATTGGCCGCGTATCATTTGTTTCAAAATCAACCGCGTCAAATATGTGGATGTGGCGACCGCATGCACGGCTCCTACCTGGGCCCGGAGTTTTCGCAGACAGACATCCAGCAGCGACTTACAAAACTGGGCGCGAAGTACGAGGTACTCGACGAATCCGAATTGCTGGAAAAATGCGTGGACGCGCTGATGGATGAGAAAGCTCTCGGTTGGTTCCAGGGCAGAATGGAATTCGGACCCCGAGCCTTGGGAGCGCGGTCAATTCTAGCGGACCCTCGCTCGCCTCGCATGCAGTCCATCCTGAACTTAAAAGTGAAATTTCGCGAGTCGTTCCGGCCGTTCGCGCCATCAGTGATGCGTGAACACGTGGCTGAGTGGTTCGATCTGGATTCGGACAGCCCCTACATGCTGCTGGTGGCCGATGTCGTGGAAAGCCGCCGCAAGCTCATGACCCCCGAGCAACAAAAACTCTTCGGCATCGAAAAGCTGAACGTGCCGCGCAGTGATATTCCCGCCGTCACGCACGTTGACTATTCGGCACGCGTCCAGACCGTGCATCGCGAAACCAACCCGCGCTACCACGCGCTGATCGAACGGTTCAACCAACGCACCGGTTGTCCGGTGATCGTCAACACCAGCTTCAATGTCCGCGGCGAACCCATCGTCGGCACGCCCGAAGACGCTTTCCGCTGTTTCATGGGCACCGGAATCGAAGTCCTGGCTGTCGGAAATTGCCTGTTGCGCAAAGAGGATCAGGATCCCAAGCTCAGCCAGGATTACAAATCCTCCTTCGAATTGGATTAGTGGCTGATCTTGCCGTACTCCGCTTCCGCATCCGCCGGCAGTAACACCCACAGCGTGTAAATCCCGAGCACAGTTCCCAGAATCGGATTGAGCAAGGCGATGATACCCACCACAATGGCCATGGTCCGCGCCCACGGACGGCGCTCCATCAGTCCGAATCCAACCACGAAACCAATCCCCGCCAGAACCAATGAAAGCATTCCCATGGTAGAAAGGACGGCCGGAAGAATCTCGCCCGCCGGAAATCCCCAGCCTGCATCATCAAACCATCCGTGTCCCCACAAGCCAATTACGCGCGCACCCACCAGCCTACCTCCGGCTTTCAGCAGGTTCAGGGCGGATAGCGCGATCCAGAAAACGGCCAGCATCTTGACGTGCCGCGCCACCCGTCCCGACGCAGAAGAAACATAGGGCCTAGGCGGCGCAGGGGGCGAGGGCGCCACCGTCGCTTTCCCACAAGAGCTACAAAACCGTTGATTAGGCTGGACTTCGCCACCACAGTGATTGCAGAACATCGGCCGCCTCCTGGTCGCTCATCCATAATACGACCGAACTGCCCCAGGTGTTCCATTGTGGTCAGCGACTGCTATTTCAAGGGCGAAAAATCCGTTGGATCCAGATACACCGACTCCACCTTCTCCACGATCTTGCCGTTCTTCTCGGACTCGGTAGCAACCTTCAAGAATTCAGTATCCTTGCGGAACTCGGCCCAGTTCTTCTCGGCGGCCGCGCGGCTGGGATGAGCCAGCAGATAGATCAACGTAGTCTTGGCGAGTTCCGGGTCCTGTGGAACCCAATAGCCAATGCTCTCAATGCCGTGGCGTTTAAAGGTTTCGATGTGGTGGTCGCGGAAATTGGCCTTGAGAGCTTCCAGCTTGCCCTCATAGACGTGGTAAGTCCGGAGTTCATAAACGCGTGACTGCGCCAAGGCGCAGGCGGCCAGCAGCGTGAACAGCAGAATCAATTTTTGGAGCATGAGACAGTGTAGACTGGTCTCCACTTGACAATCAAGTACAAAATGCGTAAAACAGCCGGTTGCCGTCGAGCGCAACCCTCATTTCCATTTATCCCAGTCAATTTGGCGTTGCGAGGCCAGGATTTCATCGAAAGCGGGATCCGGAATCCAACCACCCTTGAGGTCCGACAAATCCGTTTTACGTTTGGCCCGGAGCATCGCATCCGTCAGTTCGTCCACAATCACCTGATTCAGGCTTCGCTTTTGGCGCCCGCTTTCTGACGGAGCACGCGGTCCACTTCCTCCGGAATGCCACGGATGGTGTACCGTCTCGACGACGCCTTCTTCCTCATGCCTACATGATAGGACCCAATGCAGGCAGTCACCACTTGACAATCAAGTACAAGTGCGCGAGACTGTTTCCAGGAGGCTCCACTCGATTGTCAAGTGAAGGTAAGTCACGCATCCAGGTCCTGCAAGGGACCCTCGATCTCATTGTTCTGCGTACTCTGCGCAGCATGGGCCCTCAGCACGCCTACGGCATCGCCTCGCGGCTGGAACAAGTTTCCGAGGATTTGTTGAAGCTCAATCAGGGCACGCTCTATCCAGCTTTGGTTCGCCTGGAACAGCAGGGCTGGATCAAGGGCAAATGGGATACGACCGAAAACGGCCGGGAAGCGAAATACTACGCGATCACTAAAGCCGGAATGAAAGCGCTTGAAGAGGAAACCCAGCGCTGGCGCCAACTGTCCGGCCTGGTGGAGAAGCTGTTGAGTGAGGAGTCCTGAGCATGCGGCACTTCAGACGGATGCTTGCCAAGCTGACAAATCTTTTTCGCCGCAGCCGCGCTGACCACGAGCTGGATCGCGAAGTGTCTGCGCATCTAGCGCTGCTCGAAGACGAATTCCAACGCCGCGGCATGAGTCTTGAAGACGCGCGGATTGAGGCGCGGCGCGCCTACGGCGGCGTTGAGCAAGCCAAGCAGCTGCATCGCGAGGAGCGCTCCGTGCTTTGGCTGGAACAGACGCTCCAGGACATGCATTACGCGTGCCGAAGTCTTTTGAAAACTCCCGGATTCGCCACCATCGCCATACTCACGCTGGCTCTCGGCATCGGCGCGAACATCGCCATCTTCACTGTGGTGAACGCCGTGCTGCTGCGGCCACTTCCGTTCCAGCATCCGGAGCAACTGGTGCGCGTGTTTGACGATTTGAATGGCGCGGGCGCCAAGGACGTCGGCATGTCCGAACCGGAGCTCGAAGACCTACGCGATCGCTCCGGCGTTTTCGATGACATCAGCGTCACCTTTCCGGCGAGCACGGCCCTGAGCGGGGGCAATCACACTGAGCGCATCGAGATGCTCGGCATCAGTTTCGATTATTTCCAAATTCTCGGCGCTCAGGCCGCCCTGGGACGCGTGTACGGGCCGCGCGATTGGGCGCCTGGCTTTACCGAAGCCGCGGTGATCAGCGATGGACTGTGGAAGCGGCAATTCGGCGGCGACCCGCATATATTGGGCCGCCGGATTCGAGTGGATGAGGATGGCTACACCATTGTCGGTGTCATGCCGCCCGATTTCCGCCATCCCGGCCAGACCTTGGCCGGCGACGTGGAACTGTGGGCCGCTTGCGGCTTCACCGCCAATCCATTCCCTTCGCCGCCGGTACGTGCGCAGCGCCTTCTGCCCGGCGCCATTGCACGATTGAAACCAGGCTTGACCATTCAGGAGGCCCAACAACGGCTAGATGCTCTGGCTGCGCAACTCGCTCAAACCTATCCGAAGGAATATCCGGCTGCATCCAGATGGTCCGTGCGGCTCGAACCGGTCGACCAAAGCCTGACGGGCAGCGTGCGGCCGACGCTGGTGCTGTTGTTGGCCGCGGTCGGATTCGTGCTGCTGATGGTCTCGGTCAATATGGCCAGCCTCCTGGTGGCGCGTTCGTCGGCTCGCATGCGGGAGTTAGCGGTTCGTCAGGCCTTGGGCGCCTCGCGGGCACGCTTGGTGCGGCAGTTGCTAACCGAGAGCGTGCTGCTGTCGCTAATTGGTGGCTTGGCCGCGATGCTGGTTTTGGCTCTGACCAAAGAATCGCTGCTCGCGCTGATGCCGGCCGATCTGCCACGTCTCACCGAAGTACACTTCGATGCCCGCGTCATCGGCCTCGCCTGCGTTCTCTCGCTCGTCACCGGAATCCTGTTCGGCTTGACCCCGGCGCTCAATGCCTCTCGCACAGATCCCAATCTCGATCTGAAGGAGGGTGCCAGGAACGGCAGTCCCAGCCTGCGCCAGAATCGTTTCCGAGGCGTGCTGGTAGCCACCGAGATCGCTTTGTCGGTGGTATTGCTGAGCGGCGCGGGGCTGCTCGTTCATAGCTTTTGGAATACGCTCCGGGTGAATCCCGGTTTCGATGCGAAAGGCCTTCTTGTCGCTCGCATCTGGATTCCCTATCCCAATAATCCGAAGGCGAACCGGTATCTCACAGCGCCATCCACGGCGGGCTTGAGCCGGGAAATATTACGCCGAGTAAGGGCTCGGCCTGGCATTGAAGAAGCCGCCATGGGAGGCAACAATAGCGTCCCTTTGGTGAATAATTCTCTCAAACAAATCGCGTTCTCTCTGCCGGATCAGCCCGATTCGGCTCACAAGCAGCGCTCCGCGGATTTTGCGGGAGTCAGCCCGGAATTCTTCCAGGTCTTGCGAACGCCTTTGCTGCGCGGACGCTCCTTCGCCGAGGCGGACACGGACAAGACCGAGAAGGTGGTCATCGTCAACGAATCGTTCGCGAAACAATATTTGCGCGGCCAGGATGTGGGCGAGTGTTTGAAATTCTTCGGCGCCGACTGGGAGATTGTCGGCGTGGTAGCGGACGTGCGCCATGATGGATTGGATTCCCCTGCCACGCCCCGCGTCTACCGCGCGATGTATCAAGATCCCGCGAACGAAATCGCTGTCTTTCTGCGCGGCGCGACAAACTCCATCGGGCTAAAACAAGCTGTCACGAGAGTCGTGCAGGGCGTGGACCCCGACCTGCCGGTTTACGGGGTTCAAACCATGCGGGAAATGATGGCTACTTCACTCGCTCGCCGCAGATTCTCGCTCTTCTTGATGGCAATCTTCGGCGCGCTAGCCTTGTTTCTGGCATCCATTGGAATCTATGGCGTCATGGCCTATGCCGTCAGCCAGCGGGCGCAGGAATTCAGCATCCGGATGGCTCTTGGCGCCGAAGCACGCGACATTCTGTTGCTCGCGTTGCGGCCCGGCGCCGTGCTTACGCTAACGGGAGTGGTGCTAGGTCTCGCGGCCGCGCAAGGCGCAACGCACTTGATGGCCAGTCTGCTGTTTGGTGTCTCGCCGGGCGATCCAATTACATTTGTGGGCGTTCCAATAGCACTGGCATTAGTAGCATTACTAGCATGCTGGATTCCCGCCCGCCGCGCAGTACGCATTCCGCCCGTGGCTGCGCTTAGATCGTAGCGCACGCACTCGTGCGTGCCGCGTTCACACTCGTGTGAACGCTTGGAGTGTTTGCGGAATCACCGCGGCGCCAGCACAAACCGCTCAATCGATATCCGCGCGCTGCGGTCGATCCTCACACGGTCCCGGTGAAACACCACCGCCAGTTCGTTGAACTGGCGAACTGCTGACCCCCGTGGAATCGGAAAGCTGAGCACGGCCTCCGGATGAAATGGCACCGCCACCGTTCCCAGGCTTTGTGAGGCGCCATTGTCGATCAGGATCAACTCCAACTCCACCGTTCCCGGATAGCGGTCGGCATTCGAAATCGCGATTTGAATTTCGCCGCAACAACTGAGATCGATGGGATGTTCCGGCTTCTGATGCGCCTCCATGGCCATGGTCGCGTGATCGGTCGTGAGAAAAGAGAGCGTTTCAGGGTTCCCCCACCGCGAGTACGATTTCTTCGGCGGCTGCGTGTCCGGCGGGCGAAACATCCAATACTCGCCCGAAAACGGAATGACGGACGGTTTCATCGGAACGGACGAAAGTGTGTTGCGCGCCCACCCGGGCAGCGGTTGCACCAGCTTCGCCCGCGGTCTTGGCTCCGAAAAAAGCACAACGCCCGGAAAGCTCTTGTCGTCGATTTCGACGTTACCGGTGGGTGGTGCGTAAATCGTTGTGACCCGCCCTTTCGGCCGATCCGCCTCGCCGCCATGCAACAGCCTTTCGAGCAACGCTCGAGCGCTTTGTACGGGGCCGGACCCGTTCCCCGCTCCCCAATTCCAGCGTGCGTCGCGTTGGATATGACCAGCCAAGCCCCCAACCGTGAGGCCGGCCGCGAGAGTCACCGTCAAGACCAGTCCCAGAATTGAGCGCGGCAAACTGCGATTTGTCTGCGGCTCATAAGCGCCCGACGACAGCGAGGCGAACGTAAGCATCGCCGTGGTGAGCGAGAACAGCACAGCGGCCAACAACGGGACGCCCATCAGCACCGCAACGATGCCCGCCTCCAGACCAAAAGATGCAATCAGCGCCGGCGCAAGATCTTTCAGCCGGAGAGGCGAAGGCGGCGGTTCGAAAAGCTCCCTCGCTATAACGAATTCGTCGGCCGGCTGATCCGGATGAATCACCCGCCATTCAAAATACAGCAGCCGGGTGGTGCTGATCACCAATACTAATGCCGCACCAAGAGCCAGCAGCGACAACTCGGATAAAAGCAGCGTGGCGGGCGCAAACCATATCGCCGTGGCCGAGGTGCGGAGCGCCGCAAGCAGTGCATCGGTGCGGCCGGATCGCGCAATCAACAGATACAGTCCAAGCGTAATAGCTGCACTCGCGAAGCAGGCAAACAGGGCATGCTGTAGCGCGTCCCAGATCACCCCGGCCAGCGGCTGCCGCGCCAATCGTGGAACCACGGCCGCAGTCCAAACTACCCACCCCGTTGCGGCGAGACCGGCGACCTGCACCAATAGCGCAAGGTTGCGCTTCACATTCTTACGACACCACTGGCGTGCCTCAGGTTCCCGAAAACTTTTGCAGGTGGGGCAGGCGCTTTCGCCCAATGCCACTTAGTTTCCCAAAGCCGGGGATCCAGATGCCGTCGTGGGGCAGACCCCCTGGTCTGCGCGGGTCCCCCTGGACCCGCTCCTCGCCAGTGAAATCAGCCTTCGTCAAAACCCAGCAAGCCGACGAGGGCGTCGGCTGCGGACCAGGGGGTCCGCCACCACCACTTCAGATCGTTCGGTTCCAGCAAAACTAAGTGACATTGGGCGCTTTCGCCTACCAACCCGATTCCGCGCCTACCTACGAAGAGTGCGGACTCCGCTCATAATGCTCCCTCAACAGATCCTTCCCGTAATCATTCCCATTCGGCGTCCGCACAACCACGTGAATGTGCTGCCGCGTAGGCTGATTCGGATCGGACGCGAATTTCGCCAAATTGGCCGGCCGCTGATGATCGAATTCGATCAGAATCACCGGACTGTGGACGCGATAGTAAAACACGCTATCCGCGCCCGATCCGCCAATCCAAGCGAACCAGGTATTGTCCAGATGCTTCTTCACCTCGTCCATCTTCACGCGTGCGTGACCGTCGTCCATGTTGCTCACATACAAGTCCACCAGATCAACAAGCTGCCGCCGTTGCGCTGCCGATAGCTCCGAAACCCGAACCCCCGCGTAATCCAGAACGACATTATCCTTAAAGGCTTCCGTCAAATTGTTATTGCCGGTTTTCGAAAAGTTCAGGATCGCCTTCTTGCGTTGCGCTTCCGTGAGCGCTTCCAGCATGGCGAGTCCCCGATTCTGCTCGTCCTGGAGAATCTCCGTGCCTTTATATTTGCCCGAAGTGGCGATCACGGGTTCCGAGCCGGCGAAATACGGCGTCATCACCACCTGATCGCCCAGCACGAAGTAATTAATGATGGCGTGATGACCGTCTAGTTGCCAGCCCCACGGTTCGGTGGCGGATGGCTTACCCATCACGGTGATGTAGTACAGCCATTCGCCGAGAAACTCGTGATCGTTGGATAGCTCCGCCAAAGTCTCGTTCAGATGCATGATGTCGCGCGTCAACTTCATCCCCTTCGCGCTGAGAGAAGCCCGCATCAGGGAAAAAGCTGATTCGCGCTGCGCCTCCGTCATTTCTTTCAAGCTGACACCTTGCCGCACATAGAAGTGCTGGTTCATCCACTTGCGCCATTCCGGGTCGTCCACTGGGAACATGGTCTTGGCGCGCTGTTCCGCGGTCAGGGCGGCGAGAAAAGCTTCGGCTGCCTTCCGCACTGGTTCGGTGGAAACGCCGGTGGAATGAATCGGAAAAAGACCGTTCTCCACGTTGCCGTTCGTTGTGATTCCTTTGAATGGTTCAGCCAGGCCTTTGCGCTCGAACTCCGCCGACATTTCGCGATATCGCTCAGCAGTATCGGGCGCGCGCTGGGAAAAAGCCGCCCCGGCAATCAGCGCGGCGAAACACGCCACCAGCGTCAAGCGAGTCTTCAGTGGATCAATCATTCGGCTAACTCTATCACAGCCGCCTCACTACGCGGTGTGCGATCATGAGAGGCGATCGGCCATGACCAAGTGCCCGTCCTGCGCGAGCGAAATTGCCGAGAACAGCCGCTTCTGTTCCACTTGCGGACAAAATGTCGAGACCGACATCTTCGCCACGCGCACGGTCGCCGCATCCGTTCCCGCTACTCCGCGATCCTCCGCGAAAACACCCGGAAGCGGTTCGTCGCGCCTGGGAACCTCGTCTTCCTCTTCCCACGCTGAAATCCGCTTTGTGCCCGGTACTCTGCTGGCCGCGCGATACCGAATCGTCTCCCTGCTTGGCAAAGGTGGAATGGGCGAGGTATATCGCGCCGACGATCTGACCCTAGAACAGCCGGTAGCCCTGAAATTCCTGCCCGAAGGCGCGCTCAGCAACCCGAATGCACTCGCGCGTTTTCGAAACGAGGTGCGCGTGGCGCGGCAGGTGTCGCATCCCAATGTGTGCCGCGTCTACGACGTCGGCGAATTTGACGGGCATATCTTTCTCTCCATGGAGTACGTGGATGGCGAGGATCTTGGCTCTCTGCTTCGCCGCATCGGCCGTTTGCCGCCGGATAAGGCGCTTGAGATCGCCCGCAAGCTCTGCGCCGGCCTGGCAGCGGCGCACGAAAAGGGAGTCCTGCATCGGGATTTGAAGCCCGCGAACGTCATGCTGGATAGCCGCGGCCAAGTCCTGCTCACCGACTTCGGATTGGCCGGGCTGGCGGACCAGATTTCGGGCGCCGAAGTACGCAACGGCACTCCGCAATACATGGCTCCTGAACAATTAGCCGGCAAGGAAGTGACAGCGCGCAGCGACATTTATTCACTGGGTCTGGTGTTCTACGAAATCTTTACCGGCAAGCGCCCTTTCGAGGCAAACACGCTCGCCGAACTCATGCAAGCTCAGACCAAGGCAACTCCGATCAGTCTCTCAACACTGGTGCGGGACTTGGACCCCGCGGTCGAACGCGTGGTTTTGCGCTGCCTCGATCCCGACCCTTCGCGCCGTCCATCCTCGGCTCTCGCCGTCGCAGCGGGATTGCCGGGCGGTGATCCGCTCCAAGCAGCATTGGCCGCGGGGGAAACACCGTCGCCAGAAATGGTGGCCGCGGCTGGTGAAGGCGTCGGACTTGCGCCTCGCTTCGCTGTTCCCTTATTGGCCGCCGTGGTTTTGGGCGTGGCCGCCTATTACGTGCTGGGCGTGCGTGCCAGCGCGCTCGAACGCGTCCAGCCTCAGTATTCGCCGGAAGTGCTGTCGCAGAAAGCCCGCGATGTGATCCAGCGCCTGGGCTTCACGGATTCGCCCGCCGATTCTGCTTACGAATATTATTGGAACAATGCCTATCTGAACTATGTGCAAAGCACAGACAAGCCGGCCCCACGCTGGAACGAAGTGCTGGGCGGACGTCCTTTGCCGCTTCAGTTCTGGTATCGCGAAAGTCCCTATCCATTGACCGCAGGAGAATTCCACGACGATCTGCTGACTCCCGGAATTGTGACGCCCGAGGATCCACCAGCGGTTCTCTCCGGCATGACCTGGCTAAAGCTGGATGCCCAGGGCCGGTTACTTTACTTCGAGAGAATTCCGGATCAAAAGCTTCAGCCGGCCACCGTGCATCCAACGCCAGATTGGAGTCCGCTCTTCGCTGCGGCCGGCCTCGATCAAACTCAGTTACAGTCCACTGAATCTGTCTGGACCTGGCTCGCGACTTCCGATACGCGCGTGGCTTGGACCGGAACATGGCCGGGCGGCTCGCGCCCGCTGCGCGTGGAAGCTGCTGCGTTACGAGGCCAACCGGTTGTGTTCTCTCTCATCGGGCCGTGGGCCGTGACCGATCGGATGCCGAAGCGCGAATCGTCCAACTCAGATCGCGGCCAGTTCATTATCTTCGTCGGTATTTCGCTCGCGATTTCCATCGGCACCATCTTGCTGATGAAACGCAACGTCAAAAGAGGTGGCGGCGACGGAGCGGGCGCCACGCGGCTGGCCACCTGCGTGGGCTTCGTACAGATGGGATTGTGGCTCTTCCATACTCACCTGGCCGCGTCGTTCGGCACGTTCGGAATGTTCCTGGTCGCGCTCGCCACCGCCATTTTCTATGCCTTCGTGGTGCGGACTATGTATCTCGCATTGGAGCCGCACGTCCGTCGCCGCTGGCCTCAAACCATGATTTCCTGGAGCGCCGTCCTCACTGGCCATTGGCGCGATCCCATCGTCGGCCGCGATGTCCTGGCCGGCGCGGCCCTCGCGGTTGCCGTCAGGGTAATCAATCAAATCGCCAATCTAGCGCTGCCCAGCACGGATCCGCCCGATCTGGGATCCACCGACGTCCTGCTCGGAATCCGAAGCACGCTAGCCGTATACTTCCGAAGCATTCCGCACGGCATCCGCGACACTCTAATGTTCTTCTTTGTGATTTTTATATTGCGGGTTCTGCTGCGGAATCAGTGGCTGGCCACTGGCGGTTTCATCTTGATTTTCTCCGCTCTGCAATACTTCCAGAGCGGCCGCATTCAGGATGGCGTGGCGGCTGTGGTGGTCTTCAGCTTGGTCGCGGGCTTAGTCTTGCGCTTCGGTTTGCTGGCACTGGCGACGTTTATTTTCGTGGACAGCCTCGTCACCTATACGCAAGTGACTACATCCACATCCGCGTGGTACTTCGGCCACAATGTCCTCCTGCTGGCTAGCGTTTTGGCGCTGGCTGCCTGGGGATTTCATACATCCACCGCCGGCCGCCGTTTGTGGAAGCCAGATCTGCTGAGCTAGATTCCCAAAGTGGGGCGGTCCCCCTGGACCGCGGCCGACGCCCACGTCGGCTTGGCAGGCTAGCGATAATACCCACTTCGATCCTGCAAAGAACATCCCGACCACGCCATCGCGCGCCGGCCGATATCCAATCGTGTATCGGTTCCGTATGGCGTCCAAAAGCGCTGCGAGTTTCTGATTCGGGATGTGCGCCATCTGGGCTGGATGACGCGCCTCCGGAATTCAGCAGTGGGTCAGTTTAGTTGTGGGGCAGGATGCCATCCTGCGCGCGGGTTGTTAACCCGCGCAGTTTGCGTCGATTGCCAATCGGCGCGCAGGTTACCAACAGTTACCAACCTGCCCCACATTCTGAAACTGACCCAATACCGGAAATTCGGTTATTTCTTCGGGCCGCTAGCGCTGCGCCTCGGCCGGAATCTTCAGCCACCGGTCCAGGAAGCTTTGATTCCCACTGGCATCCGGCCGCGTTTCTAGACCAGCAGCCGGCGGGTTCATCTTGCGGTCGAAATGCGCCAGCAATTCGGTTTCGTCGTAGCCGATGGCCGTGGCGTATTGCCGCAGATAACTGGTGCTGAAGATGCCGCCCGGCAGCTTCTCGAATTCCTCTTCTTCAATCGCCCGAAGAAAACGCAAACTAATCTTCGTTTCTTCGGCGATGTCATTGAGCGAGACCCCTGCTTTCTTCCGGGACCTTGCGAGGTCGAGCCGGCGGACGCCAGGGGCATGGTTCAGTGCGGGGGCACTTGTTTTTTTAGACGGCATTTCTCCTCTAAAAGCGCAATCGTTCATGATAACCCATCTGTCAACTGACATTTCTGGGTAAAAATGTTTCAGAATTGCACGATTTCGCTCCCAGCGGCGACTCCTACGCAGTCCCCAGCCCCAAGACCCCAGCCCCCCTAGCGTGGATTTCCTGCAGGCTCCAGACGCGGATGGGCGCCTCTCTGCGAGAAGCGATGGCTTCGACAGCAGCCTTGGCGCCGCTCATGGTGGTGATGCAAGGGATCCGATAAGCCACGGCGCTCCGGCGGATGGCCTGCTCGTCCGGGAAGGAGTGCCCACCGGTAGTGGTGTAAATGATCAACTGCAAGGAACCCGCTTTGAGAAGGTCCACCGCGTTGGGACGGCCCTCGTTGACTTTGAAAATTGTCTTCACTGCCAGGCCCGCCGCTTTCAGCACCGCCGCGGTACCGCGTGTAGCCGCGATCTGGAATCCAAACTCGACGAATCGCGAGGCCACTTCCACAGCCGCGGCCTTATCGCGATTGTTGACGCTGATAAACACAGTTCCGCTATCCGGCAGCGGAGTCCCGGCCGCAAGTTGAGCTTTGCCGAATGCCTCGCCGAAATTCTCGCCCACGCCCATCACCTCGCCGGTGGAACGCATCTCCGGCCCCAGCGCAGGATCGACGCCGGGAAACTTGCCGAATGGGAACACCGGAGACTTCACGAAACATTGCGGCACCGGTAGCACACCGGAGATGCGGCCTCCTGTGAGCTGAGAAAAATCGCCCAGCTTTTTGCCCAGCATCAGGCCCACCGCAATCTTCGGCAGCGCCACACCGGTGGCCTTGCTCACATAGGGCACCGTGCGCGATGCCCGCGGATTTACCTCCAGCACGTACACCTCGCCGCCCTTGATCGCATATTGCACGTTCATCAGCCCAATCACTCGCAACGCTCGCGCCAGCTTGGTAGTGTAGCTTTGGATCGTCTCCAGCACGGCGCTGGAAAGACCTTGCGTGGGCAGCACGCAGGAGCTGTCACCGGAGTGCACGCCCGCTTCCTCGATATGTTCCATGATGCCGGCAATCAGAACCGCGCCGTCTTGGTCGGCCAGCGCATCCACATCCACTTCCGTTGCGTCTTCCAGAAACCGGTCGATCAGCACCGGACGCTCCTGCGAGAAAACAACCGCCTCCCGCATGTACCGGCGAACCGTCTCCTCGTCATAAGCGATCACCATGGCGCGTCCGCCCAGAACATAGCTGGGACGAACCAGAACGGGATATCCCAGGCGGCGCGCAACCGCACAGGCTTCTTCGGCGCTGGTAGCAGCTCCGTTGGGTGGCGAAGGTATGCCAAGGTCGTCCAGCAATTTGCCGAACAGCTTGCGATCCTCTGCTAGATCGATGTCTGACGGATCGGTCCCAATAATCGGCACGCCTGCCGCCTTGAGCGGTAGCGCCAGATTCAGCGGAGTCTGCCCGCCAAATTGAACAATGACGCCGTCTGGTTTTTCGACATCGTAAATGTTCAGGACTTCTTCACGCGTGAGCGGCTCGAAATACAACCGGTCGCTGGTGTCGTAATCGGTAGAGACGGTCTCGGGATTGCAGTTCACCATGATCGATTCGTAACCGAACTCCTGCAGCGCGAACGAAGCGTGGCAACAACAATAATCGAACTCAATTCCCTGCCCGATGCGATTGGGGCCGCTGCCGAGAATCATTACCTTCTTGCGATCGGAAGGCGCGGCTTCGTTCTCCGATTCGTAGCTCGAATACAAGTACGGCGTGAAACTTTCGAATTCCGCGGCGCAGGTGTCCACGCGATTGAACACCGCCGCGATCCCCAATTCCTTCCTCCGTGCGCGCACGTCCTGGGAGCTCGATTTCCACAGCAGGCTGAGCCGCGTATCGGAGATACCTTCTCTTTTGGCGTGAAGCAAACGCTCGCGCGAAATGGATTGAAGCTTCTCTTTACCGAGGCTGGCTTCAACATCCACCATCTCTCGAAGCTGTTTTAGAAACCACGGATCGATGGCCGTGATCTCCTGTACCTGTTCAACCGTCCAGCCTTGCTCCAGCGCGAAGAAAATGTAACCCAGCCGCTCTGGATTCGGCGTAATCAGGCGCTGCCGGATCAGAGCGGGCTCGAAGACTTCAGACGCCACCGGCTTTCCGGTTTCCAAACTCCGTATGCCCTTGGCGAGGGCCTGTCGAAAGGTCCGGCCGATAGCCATCACCTCGCCCACCGATTTCATCTGCGTGCCCAGCACCGGTTCAGCACCCGGAAATTTTTCGAACTGCCAGCGCGGAATCTTCACCACCACGTAATCCAGCGTCGGCTCGAAGCAGGCTGGAGTTACCTTGGTGATATCGTTCTTGATCTCGTCCAGGCGATAGCCAACAGCCAGCTTCGCTGCAATCTTCGCGATCGGAAAACCGGTGGCCTTGGAGGCCAGCGCCGAGCTGCGCGATACGCGCGGGTTCATCTCGACGATTACCATCCGCCCATCTTGAGGATTCACGGCAAACTGTACGTTCGATCCTCCGGTATCGACG
>Ga0182024_10014333_pt1 | contig 15335 bp, 10 predicted proteins | sample P32metaG_FD_120480 | JGI IMG/M metagenome (GOLD analysis project Ga0182024, IMG submission 120480) | Permafrost microbial communities from Stordalen Mire, Sweden - P3-2 metaG (Illumina Assembly) | ecosystem: Environmental > Terrestrial > Soil > Wetlands > Permafrost | place: Sweden: Stordalen... | reverse complement strand
CCGGAGGTTTCGCCCGATTTGCTACCCGCCGCCGGCCGGCTTGGTGATTTCGACAAAAACAGTGACCACCGGATGCGCATAATCATAGCACCGGTTCTCCGGGGAAAAATCCGGTTCATTGCGGGAGGAGGTGACCGGATAGGGCGCAAAAAGCGCGGCGAGTTCGTCCGGCGAGAAATAGCGGACGCCGTCCGAGTACCCTACCGGCTCCGGCGCGCAGTCGGTCGTGATCAATAGAGTGCCGCCCGGGGCCAGGACCCGGTACATCTCCGCCAGCGCCCGCTCGACCGGCACGACGTGCTCGATGACCGAAAGGGCGACCACGCAGTCGAACGAGGCGTCGGCGCAGTCCAGCCGGCTGGCGTCGAGATCGCGCACCGCGGCGCCCGATCCGCGCACCGCCCGTTTCCACGTGTAGTAGCCCGCTTCCGAGGGCTTGGCCGGCGCCAGGCCGAGCCGGCGCAGCAGGCTCTTGCGCCACCGGTGCCGGAGCACGTCGGAGGCGGTCACCTTCCGGTGCGACCGCGCCAAATAGGCCGAGAGGTAGGTGTTGAAGGAGCCGATTTCCAGGATGCGGGCCTCCGTCGGCACCCGCTGCAGCGCGGTCAGGACCCGGTAGAGCTCCCAGTCGCGCATCCGCAGAGGAAACGGGTAATCCGGGCCGACCAATTCCGCCACCGCGCGGTCGTAGGAGCGGAGGAGTTGGTCGCAGGGATCGTCGAGTTCCCCCCGGCGGATAAAATTCATTGGGCCAACGCTATGGAGCCCGCCGCCCTGGGCCATTCGAAAATTCGGCGCCGGTTCGAATCGCGCCGCCGCCCAAAGAGGGGCCTAACGAAACGGCCATATCTTGAAAAACGACAGGAAGAACATCGCCGCGACCGCATAGCCCATCGGCGGCAGGTCGCGGCGCCGGCCCAGGCCGAGCGCGATCAGGGCGGTGGCGATGAGCCCGATGCCGATGCCCTGGGCGATGCTGAAGGTAAGCGGAATCGCGAAAATGGTCAAAACGGCCGGGGCGGCCGAATGGAATTCGGTCATGTCGATTTCGACCACCGATTGCATCATAAAGACCCCGACGAGCACGAGGGCCGGGCCGGTCGCCGCAAAGGGAATGGCGAGGATGAGCGGCGTCAGAAACAGGGCCGCGAGCATGAGCATGGCCGTGGTCACCGTGGTCAAGCCGGTGCGGCCCCCCGCCGCGACGCCCGATGCCGACTCGATATAGCTGACGACAGTCGACGTGCCGCAGAGCGCGCTGAGAATCGTGGCGATCGAATCGGCCAGGAGCGCGCGGCCCGCTTTCGGGAGCCGACCGTCGGCGTCGAGCAGGCCCGCCCGCTTGGTCACGCCGATCAAGGTTCCGATGTTGTCGAACATGTCCACCAGCAGGAGGGTGAAAATCAGGGGGACCGCCGCCATGAACCGCGGCAGGCTCGTCATGAAACCAAAGGTCAGCTTGAGGAAGATCGGCGCCGGCGAGTACGGCAGCGACACGAAAGCGGACGGCAGTTCCGTGATCTTGCCCCCGGCGCCATTGCCCACGAAAACCCCGGCGATGGTGATCGCTAGAATGCCGAGGATGATCGCCCCGGGAACCCGCCGGGCGACCAGCACTGCGGTCAGCACGATCCCCGCCAGACAGAGGCAGGGGGCGCCCGCCGTGAAGTCGCCGGGCCCCACGAAGGTCGCCGGATTGGCCACGATGACCCCGGCGTTCTTTAACCCGATGAAGGCGATGAACATCCCCACGCCGCAGGTGACGGCGATCTTCAGCGGCAACGGGATCGCCGCCATGATCTTTTCCCGGACGCCCGTGACCGAGAGGCCGAGGAAGATGATCCCATTGATGGCCACCATGCCCAGCGCCTCGTGCCAGGGCACCCCTTTGCCGAGGCAGATGGTAAAGGCAAAAAACGCGTTGATCCCCATGCCCGGCGCCATCGCGATCGGGTAGTTGGTAAAAAACGCCATCAGGAGGGTCGCCACCGCCGCCGTGATGGCGGTGACGGTCACCAGCGCCCCTTTGTCCATCCCCGTCGTGGCGAGGATCGACGGGTTGACCGCAAGAATATAGGCCATCGCGGCAAAGGTCGTCAGTCCGGCCTGCACTTCCCGCAGGGGGGTCGTGCCGCGTTCCTTAAGTTGGAAGTAGCGCGCGATCATCGGTTCGGCGCCAACAGCTATTTCCGGGCCAAGATGACCGCAAGCGATTTGGGCGCGGACCGAAGCGCCTTCCCGCGGCCGCCGCCGCCCCCCGCCTTAGAATTCGTCGACCTCAACCATGGCGGTGCCGGTGGCGCCGCCCTGCCCGCTGACCGTCGCCGTATAGGAACCGGGGGCCAGGCGAAGCACGATGCCCGAATCGGTGGAATCGCCCGGCGTGGCGAAAGGGGCCAAGCTGATGCGTTTCTGCAACGCTGGCGGCAGGCTCGTCCAGTTGTCGTTGAACCAGGTGTTGGAATTCGCGTCGGCGACGCTGAGCTGCGTGTTCGTCACCGCGTTCTTCACTCCGAGCGCCGCCAGCGAGGCGCCCCACCCGTGAATGAAGACCGTCCGGGGCTGCGTGCCCGAGACGATGAAGCCCGCGGTCAAGGCCCCGGCGCCGGTTCCGGCGTAGCCGAGCGTCGAAAGATTGGTCAGGCGGTTCTGCGAGGAGTCGTCGATGTCGAAAAGTTCGATCAGCGCCACGCCCGAGTCGCTGCGGTTCGCATCGCTCAGCACGACCGTGTATGAGCCGGCCGGCAGGGTTTCCACCAGGGCGCTCTCGGCGCTATCGGCGGGGGTCAGGCTATCGCTGGCGAGCACCGCCCGGTCGGCCGCCGAAAGGGTGCCCCAGTTGTCGTTGCTGTCGATCAGGACACCGGCGGAATTATAAAGCTGGATCTGCGGATCGGGCAAAACCGGGGAGACCCCATAGCGGGCCAGGTTGGGACCCTGGGCGCGAATGACGATCTGCTTCGGGTTGGGTCCGCTGATGACAAACCCGGCGGTCGCCGAAGCCCCGGCGTTGATCAGGCAGCGGGTGCTGAGGTTGGAGAACCGCGGGCGCTCGCCCAGGGCGTTCGCGGCGTTCAGCCGGCCGCCGGACCAGCAATTGGCCGCCGTGCCCGGGCCCGTGTCGGTGGAAAAACGGATGCGGTCGGCGAGTTCGGCGGCGGTTTCCCACGGGAAGGTGGCTTTGGCCAGCGCCACGACTCCGGCGACGTGGGGCGCCGCGACCGAGCAGCCTTGGAGGTAGCTGTAGCCGTTTGTGCCGCCGGTGGTCGCCGGCGTCGTGGACCAAATATTGACGCCTGGGGCGAAGACATCGACCGAGTAGGCGCCGTAATCCGAGAAGGAAGCCCGGTTGTCGTTATTGTCGGAGGCGCCGACAATCAGCATATTGGGCAGGTTGTAGCTGTCGTTGTTGCCCAGGTTGGACCAGCTGTCGTGGTCCGAATTGTCGTTTCCGGCCGCCTTCACCACCACGATGTCGTGCTGGTAGAGGGCATCGAACGAGCTGTCGAAGGCGAAGTCGTCGAAATTAGCCGGCATGCCGAAGCTGCAGTTCACCACCTGCGCGCCGTTGTCGATGGCGTCGGAGAAGCCCTGGATGATGCCGTCATCGGTGCAGGCCCCGGTCGAGTCGAAAACCTTGACCGCCATAAGCTGGGTGGACCAGGCGACCCCGGTGACGCCGTCGGCGTTGTTGCCGACCGCGCCGATGATGCCCGCGACGGCCGTCCCGTGATACACCGTCGTGTAGTCATCCAGCGGATCGGTGCCGCCCACTTCATTGAAGCCGCAGGCCGCGCCGGAGCCGGCCGCGGGCCAGAGATTCTGCGCGAGGTCGGCGTGATTGTAATCGATGCCGGTGTCCAACACCGCCACCACGACGCGCGACGCATCCCGGGTGGTGTTCCAGGCCGTCGGCGCGCTGATGCGGGCCATGTTCCACATGTTCATGGACGTGGTGGAATCGGCGACCCCATTCCAGGCCGGATCATTGGGAATGTCCGAAAGATTGACCTTATAGTTGGGCTGGGCGTATTCCACGAGCGGGGAATTTTGGTAGGCGAGGAGCGCCGTGGCGTAGTCCAAGTTGCGGGGCACGGTCACCACCTCGATCGGAGTGTCCGCCGTGGCCAGGGTCCGCTTGAGCCGGGTGCCCAGCTGGCGGTGGAGGATCGCCAGCCGGCGCTGGGCGTCGGCCAGGTGGCCAGGCGTGTCCACCGCGCTCTGCAGATATTTCACCAGAATCTCGCTCGCGTGCGGCCGCGTCAGGTCGGGCAGCCGGGGCTGCCGCTTTTCGCGCAGGCCACGCAGCTTGCTGTCGGAGACCGCATCGTAGGGGCCGTAGCGGGCCACCTTGCCCAAGTCCCGGATCGCCAGATGCGCGTTCTGGCCGGCGATGACCGCGCCGACGAGCGGCAGCTGCTGGATCTGGGCGAGCAGCGCCTGGCGATCGGCGACGCTGGCCGGCGGCAGCTGGAAACGCAGGTAAAGGTTGGAAGGGCCCACCAGCTGCAGGTCGAGGCTCGCTCCGAGCGCGCTCAGCGATTGCTTCAGCGTCTGCAGTTCGGCGGGGAAGGAACTGGCCGCGCGGTCGGCCGCGACCACCCGAACGAAATAGGCTTGGTCCACCGCTCCGTTGCTCCACACGGCGGCGGCCGGGTCGATTCGCGCCGCACCTTGGTCCGCTCCGGTGCTCGCGCTCGCCGCGGCGGCGAGGGGCAGCAGGACCGCGAGCGCCCGCACGCCAAAAAGAAAAAGGCGCGAGACCACGGCGTGGTCTCCGGCGTTTTTTACTGGAGCGTTCTGGACCCGGAGGAAAAGCATTGGAGGAGGAGCGCGACCCGATCGGTTCCGTCCTCCGCCTGGTGACTCCGCCCGGTTGGCGGCCTCACCACTAGCTGGATACACAAAACACAATCAGCCCACTGCCAACCTGTACGGCCGCGCGCACTACAGTTCCTAAGTCGCGGACGCTAAATTCGCGCAAAAAAGTTCCCCGCGAAATCGGCCGCTGGAACAAACCGCGACCCAGGCAAAACGCCTGGCACCGCACCTGCATGGCATGCAATTTGCGAATCCGCCAATCCCGCGCAAGGCGCTGTCCGGGAATGACCAACGGAACTGCCGGCGGCCGGCGCCGCCGCGGACTTTTGGTTCCGTGCGGCGCGCAAACATTGTCTCAACTCCGCAACTACGGACTATACCCCATGAGTTACGGTGTTCACCCCATCCGCTGCGGTCTGCACCCGGTTTTGGGTGTATCCAAATCTCAATGCGACTCCGCGAAGCTCGTGATCGAGTGCCACTCGAGCACCTCCTGCAGCAGCGCCCGTTCGGTCTTGAGGGTGACGCGCTCGAGGCTGTTCCAGGTCTGGCAAAATGCGATTTGCTTCCGGCTGTCCTCCAGCATCAGGTGCATCTCGCGGTAGCGCGCCACTCGGCGCTGCAAGTCATTGATGGAAATGAGCGAAATCAGGGCGGCGGCCACCACGGGCAGGGTGATTGGCAGGAAGTAGAAAAAGGCCATCTGCACCCAGGCGGGCGTCTCTAAGTGCGCGCTATGGCAAATTGCATAGGCGAGCGTGCAAATTAACGCGCAGATCGTCGCGATCCAAAAGCCCAGCTTCAGGCGCCCGAACAGCGGCAGGGCGCGGGCTTCCTGCCGGCGGTAGTAGCGCAGCTGGTCGTCGATGCGTTCGGCCAGGTAGACCCGCTTGAACTCCTCCATCGGGACCGGTTGGGCGCCGGCGGAGCGGCTGTGGAGGATATGGAGCGTGCGGGTCAGCGCGCGCACGCCCGGCAGGTCGATGTCGGCAAACAGCGGGGCACTGCGCGGCAGCCCCCAGGTCGCCAGCGCCGAACGGCAGAACTCGGCGGCCAGCCGGCAGCGCACCCAGCTGTGATGGGAATGGTGGTGCCGCCGGAGCACCACGGCGACGCCCAAGGCGCCCGCCAGGCAGAACAGTTTCAGCCACGGCAGCACCGCCAGATGCAGGCCGAAGGCCAGCCCCGCGGCGGCAATCAAGGTGGCGGCGACGTGCAGGAGGACCGTCGAAACGATCAAACGCCGGAACTGCGGCGCGCCATGGCTCGCGGCAAAGTCGCATTTTTGCTGAAAGGCGAAGATTTCATTCGGCGCCTTGAAGGGATTGCCGCCCCAGGCCATCGTGGCCGCGGGCAGATGGTTGAGGTGGGCGAAGCCGATGTCGCTCTTTTCCAGCTTGTCGAAGTTTTCCCGCCGCACCGCCAAGGTCGCCGCATCGATCACCAAGGCGGGCTTCCCCAAGGCCCGGGCGTATTCGATCACATCAGCGGTGCCCCCCTTGCCCCGGGCCGGCTGGCCATCCCAGACGGCGATCAAGACGTCGGCGCCGTTGACGGTCTCCATCCCGCAGTCGAGATAGGCGTCGTCCCGGGAGCCGTTCTCCGCGATCACCCGGACGTCCTCCGACCGGGTGAGGAGCGACTCCACCTCGTTCCATTCCGCGGGCGAAAAATCCTTGGCAAACTCCGCCCGCGGCAGTGGGAGGATTGCATGCCAGGAAAGGCCCAGGTCGAGCGCCTCGGCCACAAACGCCTGATCGCCGCCCTCGGCGACCGAGGAAAGCGCCACCCACTCCCCCGGCACTTCTTTCTGGAGGACCGCCAGAGCCTCGCCGATGGCGCGCCCGACCCCGCCGGCGCGTTCGAGCTGCCGGTGGCCGGAAAACCCAACAACGTGAAAAAGAGGCAGTTCGGATGGCGCGCTCATGCCGGACGGGTCAATGGCCGCCAGCTTTCAAACGGCTCGCCCGATAGGCGAGCGGAAACTCGGAACGCCGGTGGTCCGCCCCGCGGCGTCCGGGCCCGGCCAGTGTCGCCTCAGGACTCCCCACGGAACAAGTCCCCATCCCAGCGTACTTTGCATAGGCCGGGCACTGGCGCGCGGCAAAACCAAAAACCCCTCATGGTCTCCATCGTCATCACTCTCATCGTCATCGGCGTCGTTCTTTGGCTGATCAATACTTACATCCCGATGGACGGAAAGATTAAGACCATTTTGAACATCGTGGTCATGATCTGCGTGGTGGTTTGGCTGTTGCGGGTTTTCGGCGTCCTCGGTCATACCGGAGACATCGATGTGCCGGCGGTCCCGCAGGTGAAGTAGCCCCCGAGGCTACTTGGCGCCCGCGGCCAGCGCGGCCGCCACGGCGTTTTGATAGGCCTGGCGCATCGGGGAATTGTCGGGATTGGGCCGCAGCGCCTGCCGCTGGATCATAAAGACATAGATCAAGCCGCGGGCCGGATCGGCCCAGCTGTTCGTGCCATATGCTCCGCCGTGGCCAAACGTGCCGGGCGACAGCGTCCGGTTGGCCTCCATTTTGGTGGGATCGGTGATCACGCAAAATCCGAGCCCCCAGGGCATGCCCGGCCGCGCAATCAGGGGGCCAATCTGGTTGCGGGTCATCTCCGCGACGGTCGCTGGCTTGATTATTTGGCGGCCATTGGCCCAGCCGCTGTTCAGCATCATCTGATACACCTTGGTCACATCTTCGGCCGTCGAAAAAATGCCGGCGCCCCCCAGCGGGGGCCGCCGCGGATCGGTCACGGCGCCGCCATACATATAAGTGATGACCGCCTCCTGCAGCTTACCCGTGGCCGGATTGGGCTCATAACTCCGCGCGAAATGCGCCTCCTCCACGGGCGTGAGCCAGAACCGCGTGTGCGTCATGCCCAGGGGCGTGAACAGCCGGCGCTGCATGAACTCGGCGTACGGCTGGCCGCTGACCACTTCGACCACCCGCCCGAGCACATCGAAGCCGGCCGTCGAGTATGCCCAACGGGTCCCGGGTTGAAATCGCAGGGGTTCCCGCGCGATGACTTTGCTCATCTCCGCCAGCGTCCAATGCGGATCGGTCACGGCATATTCGCCCAAACCACTGGTGTGGGTGAGCAAATCCCGAACCGTGATCGGCCGCGCCGCCCGCACCAGCACCCGGCGATCCCGATTTCCTTCCTGGATCGCCCATTGCTGCCGGAATTCCGGCAAAAATTTCTCCACCGGGTCGTCGAACGAGAGCCGGCCCTCGTCCGCCAGGATCGCGACCGCCAGGGCCGTGATCGGCTTGCTCATCGAAGCGATCCAGAATGTGTCGCCGGTCTCCATCGGCCGTTGGGTCGCCAGGTCGCTCACGCCGACCGCCGAGAGGTGCAGGATGCGGTCCTTCGTGGCGAGCAGCATGACCGCTCCGGCAATCTCGCCGCGGTCGACGAAGGGCTGCACCTGGCGCGGGACGTCGGCATACTGGTCCTGCGCCCGGCAGAGGGGCGCGGAGAGAGTGAGTGCGGCAAGCAGGGAACAGCAGAGGGATTTCATGGGGAAGGTTGGGCTTTTAGGGAGGCGGTGCCCGGCGTCAGGCCGGCGGCGGACGCGGTCAACTGGATGGCACCGGAGGGCGCGCTCGCCTTGACGATGGCGATGCAGACGCCGTGAAACAAGCGCCGATCCGACGCCTGAAAGGGCGCCGGATCCGTGGGATCGCCGTTGTCCACGGCCGCGATCACGCCCGGGCCGTCCACCGCGAAGGTCACATCATCCTGCGCCCAGGGGCAGGGCACGCCGCTCGCGTCGACCGCGGTCACCTTGACGAACGCGACTCCGTCCCAGCCGGCGGGAAGCCCGGTTCGGTCGCTGGTCACGAGCAGCCGGGCCGGTGCGCCCGCCGTGCGCAGTTCCTGGGTGGCGACCACGACCCCGCCGTTCTTGCCGATCGCCCGCAAAGTGCCTGGCTCGTAGGCGACTTTCCAGGCGCGCGGCGCCGCATCCGCAGGCTTCGCCTTGCTGCCCAGGGAGCGCCCGTTCAAGACCAGCTCCACGGTGTCGCAATTGCTGTAAACATCCAGCGCTTGATCGCCGGCGCCGGCCCCGTCCTTCGGCGTCCAGTTGGACATTCGGTCGTAGTCCGGCCGCCGGCGGGGATCGGTGTTCGCCAGGGCGCGCTCCAGCCGGGCGATGGCGACCATCGGCGCTGTAGTCCACCAGCTTTGGCGCTCGTAGCCGCGGGGCTTGATTTCGCCGGTCCGGTCGAGGAGCCCGGCGCCGCTGCTCAGGTAGGGCCAGCCGCCGCCCTCCCCCAAGTAGTCGATGCCGGCCCAAAGGAATTGCCCCGCATAGGGCGGGTTGTCGCGCGCCACCAGCCAGGAAGCGCGCAGGTGATCTTCCTCGGTGCCGACGATCTTGCGCGTCGGCTTGGCGCGCTGCGCTTCCAGCAGTTCCCGATCGCGATAGTTGGTTCCGATCACGTCGAGCATGTCGGCGAGGCCGTCCGTATAGTCGTGGCTCGTGTTCGGGCGGAACAGCGCCTGGGTGATCGGATGGGTGTCGTCCTCCGCTTTGATCGTCCCGATCAGGCCCGCCAGGATGCGTTTGGCCAAGACGGCATTGGGCGTGTCGTGAATCTCGTTGCCGGTGCTGTAGAGAATTATGCTCGGGTGATTGCGGTCGCGGCGGATCGAGTCGCGGGCATCCCGCTGGCTCCATTCCAGGAAATCGCGGTTGTAGCCTTGCTCCGCGTCCGGCTTGCCCACCGTCCATGCGTCGAAGAGTTCGTCCATCACCAGAAATCCCATCCGGTCGCAGAGGTCGAGAAACTCGGGCGCGGGCGGATTGTGGGCGGTCCGGATCGCGTTGACCCCGAGCGCGCGCAAGCGCGTGAGGCGGTATTCCCAAACGCCCAACGGCACGGCGGCACCGACGGCGTCGCCATTTTGATGCAGCGCGACGCCCTGGATGCGGACGACCCGGCCGTTGAGCCAAAATCCGGTCGCGGCCTCAAAATGGGCCTCGCGAATGCCGAAGGGGACGACGTCATCGTCCAGCGGCGTGTCGCCGGCGAGCACCTGCGCCACGGCCCGGTAAATCCGCCCGTCCCCCACCCCCCAGAGCTGGGGATTGGCGACGGCAAGGTCCTGGGAAAATACCGCGGTCTCCCCGATGGCGACCGGACGGGCCGGGATCGTGCCCGCGGCGACCTCGCGGCCAGCGGGGTCGAGCAGACTGACCCGCACGGCCAGGGTGCGGTCCCGGTCGCTGCCATTCTCCACGCTCGCGCGCACCCGCACCACCGCCCCGCCGGCCGAGGCTTGCGGGGTCGTGACAAAGAGGCCCCAGGGCTCGATCCGGATCGCGTCGGTCGTGACCAACCGCACATGACGATAGATCCCTTCGCCCGAATACCACCGCGAAGCCGGCTGCACCGAGGTGTCCGTGCGGACTGCGAGCACGTTCGACTTGTCCTCTCCGGCTTCCAGAAACCCGGTGAGTTCGTAGCCAAAGCTCACCGATCCGGAGGGCCGCCGGCCCAGGTGATGACCATTGATCCAGACCTCGCTTTGCGCCATGACGCCGTCAAATTCCACGAAGACGCGCCGAGTGGCGGCGGCGGCCGGCACGGCGAAGCGCTTCCGGTACCAACTCACTCCGGTCGGGCGGTACCCGCCGCCGGTACCGGAGGGGGCATCCTTCGCCGGCGCCCCGTCGAGGCCCCAGTCATGCGGCACATCGAGCGTGCGCCAGTTGGTGTCATCGAACATCGGCTGCTCGGCGGCCGGGGCGTCGCCCCGCGCGAACAGCCAATCGCGGTCGAACGATTGGACCGTGCGCACGCGCTCGGCGGCGGAAGCGCTGGCGGCCAGCGCCAAGGCAAGGAGGACAACAAGGGATTTCATGACGGCGAATCGAAGCCGAGACGCAGCGTCTCAGGCCGCAGGGGTTCGCCGCGCAGCCTTAAGCCAACCCCTCCCGGGCGCAGGCAGATGCCGCGCGGACAGTCAACCTGCTAGGGCACCGCTTCACCCTTGGCCGAAAGCCAGCCGCTGACCGGACTCGGCGAGAGGTGCTTGAGGCCGGCCACGATGGCAGCCGCGTGGATATTCGCCCCCACCGCATTGAAGTGGGTCGAATCGCGGGGGTAGAGCGCCTTCACCTGGACTGGACCGAGCGGCTCGAGCTGGTCGGCGACCAGATTGGTGACATCGACAAACGGCACCCCGGCCGCCGCGGCGACCTCGCGCGACCATTGGCCAAATTGGCCGTTGCCGCGTTCGATTTTGCCGTGCTGCCATTCGTTGCGGACCGTGAGCGAAAGCACGATGGGCTCGGCGCCCTTCGCCTTGGTCTCGGCCACCATCTGGCGGATATACCAGCCGAACGCGTGCACCACCTCGTGTTTCTTGGTCAGCACGTTGTCGATCTCCTGCTGTTCATCGCCGATGCCCGGCAGCGAAGCGCGGGCGCGCAATGGCCGCTTCGAGCCGGGGGGCTCCGCATTGATCGCCCCGCCGGCGTCATTGTGGCCAAATTGGATCAAAACCACGTCGCCGGCCTTTACCCCGGCGAGCAACTGCGCCCACAGTCCTTCGGTGATATAGGTGCGGCTGCTGCGGCCGCCCCGAGCCCGATTCGCGAGATTGACCTTGGCCGAATCGAAATAGTCCGCGAACGGCACCGCCCAGCCTTGCTGGGAGGCCCCGGCGCCGGGAGCGGCCGTCGAATCTCCGGCAACCCACAGCGTCGGCAGCGCCGGATTGAGGGGAGTGGCGCGGGCCGCCGGGTTGCTCGCCAAGTCCGGGGCCGGCAGAGGCGCCGCCGGCTGAGCCACCGCTGCGCCCGCTCCCACCAGGAAACTCAGGCAAAACGACCGGGTATGGGCCAGGATCATGCGCCGGGAATCTGCACCCCAATGAGGCCGGACTGCCATCCGAAAATCGCGCTACAATAACCCCTTCCCCGCAATGACTTCCCATTACCCCGCAGGGGCCGAACCCCGGCGGCGCCCCCATCCGATTAGGGTAAACTTCTCCGTTCAGCGTGCCGATAGTCGAGGGGGTGTGCTCAATTCCAACTCCGGATTGATTCGGAGCTTCCTACCCTCGTCAATTGCCTGTAGGTAGTCGAACCCAGCGCCACCATGCATAAGATTCTTGTGATCGACGATGACGCCGCTTTGCGCAAGACGTTGGAAGTGGCGCTCCAAGTCTTCGGCTATGATACGCTGACGGCGAGCAATGGCGAGCAGGGCATCCGGCAGGCGCGGGAATGGATGCCGGATCTCGTGCTCTGCGACGTAAATATGCCCGGGATGGACGGCCGCGTCGTCTTGCAGACCCTCCGCAACGATCCGGCCCTTGGCAACCGGCAGTTCGTGCTCATGACCGGAAATCAGGAGCAGAATCCGCAGCGGGAGGGGATGAACCTCGGGGCCGACGATTACCTCCCCAAACCATTTGAGATCGCCCAGTTGCGGACCTGCGTGGAGGCGCGGCTGCGCCGGGCCCATACCTATCGCCGGCTCGAGGACGGCATGCTGCGCCGCCACGCCCAAATGTTCGGGAGCACCCTGCCCCACGAATTCATGACGCCGCTCAATGGCATCCTGGGGTTCGCCGAAATCTTGAAAGAAGACGTCCACAAGATTCCGCACGAGGAAAGCGTGCAGATGCTCATGGACATCGAGAGCTGCGCCCGCCGTCTCCACCGCACGCTCATGAACTATCTGATGCTGGTGCAAATTGAGAACGCCTCCGACCAGGATCGCGTGGCGGCAAACGCCGGCCTAAACGGCGACCGGGCCGCCAATGTCATCATCACCGCCGCCGAAAACGCCGCGCACAACGTCAGCCGCCCGAACGATCTCAGATTGGACGTGAAGCTGATTGGCGTCCGGGCCCAGGAGGCCGATTTGCGGGTCGTCGCTGAACACTTGATCGAAAATGCCTTTGCCTATTCCCCGATTGGAACCCCGGTTGAAGTCAGCTTCCAATCCGAAGAAGGCCGCCCCATCGTGCGGGTGAAAGACCATGGCCGGGGGATGACGGCCGAGCAGATCAGTCAGATCGGGGCTTTCATGCAATTTGAGCGCAAGCGCTTTGAGCAACAGGGATTGGGGATCGGGTTGGCGCTGGTCAAACGCCTGCTCGAACGGCAGGGGGGCACCCTGAAATTTGAGAGCGCCCCCGGCCTCGGCACGACCGCGATCGTCGAGTTGCGGGCGCAGGGGTACGGCGGCAGTCCGCCCGCCGTCAACTGAGTCGTTTGGCGGCACGGTCAGGGCAACCGACCAACGCCACCGTTGGCCACAGTCCAAACTTCCCGCGACTTCGGCGGTGCCGCGCGGAATTGAAACTCGGCGACGCGGCGATCGCCGATCTGGTCCACCGCGCTATAGAAATCCGAATGCCGAGCGTGATAGCAAAACCATCCGTTGAGGATGAAATGGGGCTCGGTCAGCAGGTACGTTCGTTCCGGGTGGGCATCCAATTCTCGATATACCGCCCGCGCGTAGGTTGAGTTCATCGTGGGGAGGCCCTGCCCGTTGGCAAATACCACCGCGAGTTTGCTCCATGAGGCCCAACCTGCCAATGCGACCAGGACCGCGAGGCAGCCCCGGGCTCCAAGCGCAATCGCGGATCGCGGCGAAGTTGTGGCGGGCGAAATCCGTCGCCCGGCCACTAGGGTCAAGACCGCTTGGCGAATCCGACAAATTCCAAGCACCGCCAGCATCACCCAGAGCGACGCAAAACAGATGAGGAGTTTGCCAAAGGCATACTTCGGAAATTGCTCGGCCGAAAGGAGCAAACCCAAGACGGCTGCTGGCACCAACGCCACGACAACCAACTGAGTTTTCCGCGCTAGGTTACGGGAGAAAACACCCGCAATGACCAAGAGCAGAATGGCGAATCCGCCGATAATTTGAGCGCGCACGAGTAAGGCGTCATGCGAAGGAGCGACCAAGAAGATTTCACTCCAACCCCGCCATGTGCCCACATGCGGCCCCCACTCTTTCAATATATTCGGGTCGCTCGCCCCGTGATATTGGGCCGCGATCAGACGCAGGTAATCTGCGCAACAAGGGAAAAGGATGGCGAGCGGCAGGACGACGCACGCCAGGGCCAGCAGCAATTTTCGGCGGAAGCAGAGCGCGAAGGAAACTGCGGTCAGGCCAAGGGCCAGCGCAAGGCCGATGGGAAAAACCTCACAATAGGACCCGAATAAAAACGTCAACAAAAGCGCGGCCGAAACCAAGCCAAAGCGAAAATCGCGCGTGGCGACGCGCACGGCCAAAATAATTGCCGGCAAGCAGAACAGGGTACTGACTTGGGGAAAGAATCCGTCGAGATGATCTTGGGTTAGGGCGGGGACGATTCCGGCCCAGATTGCGCCCAGACAGGCCATCGCCGGGCCTGCCCCGAGGGAGCGCAAGAGGGCCAGAACGCACAGTGAAACCAAGGCCACAAACACCACGCTGGTGGTTCCGTAAGCGCCCTCACTATCGGTCCCAGTCAGCACGGCCACATAGGCGTCAGCCACACTCTGCCCGATGCGCCAGCGCTTCATATCGATGGCTTTAACCATCCAGGGATGCAGTCCGACGTCTTTGTAATCCGTGGCGAATGGCTTCTCGATCAGGAATTGCGCGATTTCAACGTAAGTCAGTTGGTCTTGGCGGGCGTAGCCGTAATAGTCTCCCCGCCCCCAATAGAGGACACCGCTGGCTTGAAAACCAAACACCAAAAATACGACGCCCGCCGGAACCAGCCAGGGCGAGCGCCGCCCACCCCGCGAGATTCGGCGGCTCGCCGCGATTCTGCGCAAAACCCCAACTAATCCAAGCGCCGCAATCGCCGCGCCCGGCCAAGCCGACCAAGCGATGCGCAAGCCGAGGCACACGAGATCCTGCAGCAGCAGCCAACAGCCGCAAAGTCCACCGACGCCGCAAAGCACAAGTTCTTCCAGACGTGCTGGCGAAGGCTTGCTTACAATTAGAAATAGCCAAAATCCCCAGCCGACGGCGGTGAGAACAATAACGAAAAGTTGTATGCCCACCGGCAGGCAATGACCGAGCAAGGTTGAGAACGGGGACATTAGAAACCCAGTCAGAGAACGGTGCCTCGGACACGGCGTGAACAAGACACCCGGCAGACCAAAATCCGCTATTCAATATTTCCGACTCTGGTTCGGCTTCGCGGACCACCGGGAGGAGGGATCGTGGTCCGCTGCCCGCCGCGGTGGAGACTTTAGAGCTCTCCAAAGACCGGGCATGGCTCGCCAAGATTGGGCGCAACCACGACGATAGCTCAGGCCGGTCCGGATGAGTTGGGCAGCAATGGGCGAGCAAATCACCGGTTAAGCCAGGTTCTCATGGAGTCGTAATATCGGTGTCCGTTTTGGTGTCCGATTCTCGCCCCCAGACTCCAATCTTTCTGCACTACTGGCAGTTGAAATTGGAGGCGCGGGCCGGAATTGAACCGGCGCATAGAGGTTTTGCAGACCTCGGCCTTACCACTTGGCTACCGCGCCT
>Ga0182024_10014332_pt1 | contig 15335 bp, 13 predicted proteins | sample P32metaG_FD_120480 | JGI IMG/M metagenome (GOLD analysis project Ga0182024, IMG submission 120480) | Permafrost microbial communities from Stordalen Mire, Sweden - P3-2 metaG (Illumina Assembly) | ecosystem: Environmental > Terrestrial > Soil > Wetlands > Permafrost | place: Sweden: Stordalen... | reverse complement strand
CGCGATCGTTCGCCAAAGGAACGCTTTTCGTTACGGCTTTGAGTTTGTTGACTCAGAGTCGGTGCGCGAAGTCATTCGTCGCACATGCCGCGACCTTGCTATTTACCAATCCCTAGGTATTGCTTGATATCCGGCGACGAAAGTCAGGGGCTAGGAGCGATCCGCGATGTTGCATTAAGAATCGCAATCGATGCGGTCCTTGGCTTTTGCCAGCGGTTTCAGCGCCGCCAAGAAATCCGACATTCGGATTCCGGAGTCCAGCAATTGAATAAAATCAGCAGGGGTGATGCCTTGGCGCTGGGCGATCTCTAACACTTCAACGATAGCGCATTCTACAAGCTCCGGGTTCGGCTCTCGGGAGTCTTCAATATCATTATTCATTTGAACCCCCTCACAAGTGTCAGCGTTTTCATGTACAGCGGTCAGAAATTACATTCTGCTGGAACGCTCTACTTCTGTGCTGTTCAATACTGCACAGGTTTACAATTGCTGACTTGGAGCAGCGGGCGATGCGTCACGGGGACATCAGGGTAACGATGAATGTCCACGGCGACCCGGTGAACGATGCTCTCAAAGAGGCAAGCTCGAAAATTGCAGGGCGAGCTATCAGTCAGTTACTGACAAAAGCGTGAGCTAGGCTTTTTAAATCTGGGGTGGGAAACGGGAATCGAACCCGCAACCGTCGGAGCCACAGTCCGGTGCTCTGCCAGTTGAGCTATTCCCACCGCCACGCTGATTATACAACCGCCATCCCCTGCTGTCAGAAGCGGCAGGCCAGTCCTTCCGGAGACGGCGCTAGTTTACCCAGACTCGGGAGGACCATTCAGTCCTCGGCCAAAAACCGGCACCACATGGAACTGAGTACCGGCACGAGCAGGGAAATGGGGCAACAAAACAAGGTGAGGGAGAAACCGTCGAGAACGTTCAAGAGAAAAAACGAAGCGCGTGCATATAATGTCACGCGCTCCTGTTGTGCCGCGGGATCGAAAACCGCGGTCGGCCTCACCCGCGCCCCACACCCACGTATTCAAATCCCATGGCGCGCATTCGCACCGAGTCTAGAAGATTCTTAGTGTCGACGATAATGGGCTTCTTCAGCAGCTGCTTGATGCGATCAAAGTCCAGCGCTCGGAATTCCGGCCAGCCCGTGCCCACGACGAGTGCATCCATGCCTTCGGCTGCTGCATAAGCCGTTTCGCAATAACGCACCGACCCGTTCAGCCGCGTCTTGGCATCGGCAAGCGCCACCGGATCATAAGCCCTAACGCGCGCCCCTTTTGCCACCAGCGTTTCCGCCAGACGAATCGCTGACGAACCAGCCACGGAATTCGTGTTCGGTTTAAACGCCAGCCCGAGAATCCCTACATCCTTGTTCTCTACCGAATTCAACGCCACTGCAATCTTCTCGACCAGTCGATCCGCCAGCGTATGGTTAACTTCCCGCGCCGCGCTCAGGACTTTCAGAGGCACTCCATTGGTCTGGGCCAACTGCGCCAGCGAATCCATATCGGACTCCGCAAACACGCCACCCATCCCCGCGCCCGGCTGCAGACACCTCGGAGCAATCTTCTTGTCCAGACCCAAAGCCAGCGCGAGGCTTACTGCGTCCGCGCCCACTCGCTCACACAGCGCCGCCACTTCGTTGATGAAAGATATCTTCGTGGCTACGAATGCCGTCGCCGATTCTCGAACCAGTTCCGCCGTCGCCTGGTTGGTCACAATCACCGGCACTCCACGCATCACCAGAGGATGAAAAATCTGTTTCAGTACATGCACCGCTTCATTCGAAGTTGACCCCAGAATCAAACGGTCCGGCCAGTTAAAGTCCTCCACCGCGCAACCATCCGTGAAGAACATAGGCTGGGATACGATCGTCCCCTGCAGTCCCGCCTCCTTTAAACTTTTCTCCAGCGCCGAGGCCGTGCCTACGGCCACCGGTGTAACGATGGTTAGAATCGGCGGCTTCGGCGCTATCCGCGCGATGCGCATCACCACATCGCTAAGATTCTCTGCTCCATCTTCCGCCAGAAAAATGACCTGCGCCTTGCGCGCAAAAGACTCGATGTCGGTCGAATACGCCAGCCGGCCCGCCCGTACATTTCGCCGGATGATTTCTTTCAGGTTTTTTTCAAAAAATGGAATGTTTCCCTGCGCCATCTCGACCATCCGCGTGCGGTCCGGATGACAACAAGAAACCGGAGTCCCAAAGTCTGCCAGACAGGCGGAAATCACCGTGCCCAGAAATCCCGATCCATAGACCCCTATCTGCATTCTTTGCCCCCTGGGCGTTTCTGAAACCCGCGCCTGAAGCGGCTGCCGGCGCGGTTTTCGCACTTCCCTGTCTTCATTGTGTACAGCCCACGCCACGGCTCCGCAACGCACGGGAGGGAAATGTACCAGGGGCCATACAAATCAGGCGGGAGTAACGTAATTGAAGGTAATCAGGGCGAGGTTACGGCGAAACCAGTGTCCCTCCGAGGGGCACCGGAGCCAGATCAATCCAACAGTTCGTCGAGTCTTCCCGTACAAATGTCAGCCGGTCCACCAGAACACGCCGGCTTCCGGTATATTCCTCCCAACGTTGGCCGGCGATCCGTAAAGCTTGTTCGGCCGCTGATTCGCTGGGCATCTTCGCAATCGTCAAATGCGGGATATAAGCCCACTCTTCCACAAACTCGAGCGCCTGAGTGTTCAACTGCTCATGCAGTTCGCACATTCGCATCGCCCCATAAGACACGCGGATGTAAACCGTCGGAGTCGTCGGAGCAAAGCTATCCATCCCGCCCAAGGTCACTTCAAAGGGCTCCGTCCGCCCGCAAATCCCCGCGAGCACCTGCAGCGCCGCACCCTCCGTTCCCTGCAGCGGACGCGGCGGCAGCAGCGTCAGATGCGCTGCGAAATGCGGCAATTCGGGATGCAGCTCCCGCCGGAGGTTCTCCACGAACTCTCCCACTGGACCTCTCACGTACGCCACCAATGCATACCGCAGGCTCGCCATAGACAGAGAAAAATTATAACGCGTTCCGTCGTTTATGATTGCTGCAGTCGTTGACTCGGCAGAGTCATCGATCTTCACATCGTCGGGCGTAGCGCCTGATAGCGCACCTGCCTTAGCGCATAGACGCCTTGGCCTTGACGATTCTAGAGGCACCTCGATAGTCCAATTTGAACGAACCTCATATCCCGCAACAACCCGACACCGAAGCGTATCGACTGCAGAGCCGCCTTCATCATCGGATGCACGCATCGCTTGAAGATTGGCGCCGCAACCAAGTCTGGACTTACTTTTTCGTCTATGCGTGATGTCGCCATGCCTCTCCACCGAAGGATTCAACACCGTTTCCCTAAAGTCAGGGAATTCGATCCTCCCATGGCGTCTTGAGCTACACAGTACAATGTGTAATACTCTACACATGGCAACCAATTTAGCCTTGGATGATTCGTTAATTGAAGAGGCCCGACGGGCGGGAAAGCACAAGACCAAGAAAGACGCGGTCACGGCGGCGCTCAGCGAGTACATTCAGCGGCGCAAGCAGGTGCGCATCCTGGAGGCGTTTGGGCGTTTTGAGTTTGATCCAGGCTACGACTACAAGGCGGAGCGGAGCCGGAGGGCGGGCAAGACACCTCATGAGATTTCCGGCCCGGAGTGATGGGGATGCAAGCCAAGCGCGCGATTCTTGCATCGCGAAGGGCACGATGGCAGGCGCGGCTTGCCCAGATTCTTCACCGCGCAACCAACACTTGTTCGAAATGACAATAGCCTCATGAATGTTTTAGTGGACACTCCGGTGTGGTCGTTAGCGCTACGGCGCAGGGCGCCTGACCTGAATGTGCGCGAGCGCGCGCTGACCGGAGCCCTTTCGGAGTTGATTCGGGAGGGCCGGGTGCAGATGATGGGAGCGATCCGGCAGGAGTTGCTCTCGGGCATTCGCGAGGAAGAAAAGTTTGTCAAGCTGCGGAATTATCTGAGGGCTTTTGATGAGCCGGGAGTTGACATGGCTGACTATGAGGAAGCTGCGCACATGCATAATCTGTGCCGGGCTCAGGGGCTAGCGGGCTCGGCGATTGATTTCCTGATTTGTGCGGTGGCGCAGCGGCGAGAGTGGGACATTTTTACAACTGACCGAGACTTTGAGCGGTATGGGCGAGTGCTGGGGCTTAGGTTGTTTGCGGTCGCGTGAGGCGAACTGGGATACTTCGGGGCCAAAGCCCCTATGAATTAGTGAATTCTTATTGCCGCGCTGAAGCGCTGCGCCGCCTAAAATCCCTGATCTTCCACAATCCTAACGAGCTGCGGGGAGGTTAGAACTCCAACTATCGGCGACGACTAGCCATGCTCCCAACCTACGCCAGGCCTTGAGGTACTTGCCGCGGTCGCCGCGGATGGTGGCGTCGGGCTGGCGGATGGCTACGGTGTAGCGGCCGATTTCGATTGCCAAGTCGCCGGAGGATTCGACGCGAATCGTTTCGAGGCGAAGGTCTTGATATCCGGCATCGCGGAACTGGTGGAGGAGATGCTCGACCGCTTTGGGGCCGTAGACGGGGTCATGGTGAGGGGCCATGAAGGCGCCATCGGGAGCAAAGAAGGCGGCGGCCTGGTCGTAGTTGCCGGTGTTGAACGAAGTGACGTAATCCTGATTGAGGTCGCGGATCCGGGTCTGCACATCCATGAACGGACGAGAATCCGCCAAAGAACTGGAATAGGGCCGATACATGTAATACCTCCTGGGGGAAGGCAAGAGCAAGCGGTCCGCAGACGAAGCGACATTGCTCTAGGTCGTTAGGGGATTGTAGCGCAAGAATCCGTGGAAAGAGAAAAAATTGCGCACTGGGAAGCGATTCTTTTTGCGGCGAGCCCGAGGAGAACACTGTAGGCGGAGGGGTGGAAAGCACTTGGGCGGCATCCGGAGGGCGTAGGGGCGGCATCTGACTTGAGCCCGAAATTGGAGGCAAAGCAGAAACTTACGTGAGGGAGATCTATGAGATTTCAAGACGTGAGATTTAAGGACTTGGGTACAGGATTGTTAGGCGCAGGGCTATTGGGATTGCTTTTGGGTACCTGCGGAGTGATGACGGCTCAAGATGGGCACGATGAAGCAAAACCTCAGCAACAGGAAGAGCCTAAGCAGGATGAGGCAAAACCGCCACGGCAGCAGAATGAGTCTCAAGAGGCGAAGCCATCCCGGGAGCCGGAACAGCCCAAGGCTCAGGAAGCGAAGCCGTCGAATAATCAAAAGCAAGATGAAAAGCAGAACGGAGAGATGAGGTCGGGAAAAGAGCAAGATCACGCGGTGCAGAACAACGGCGGCGATCATGCAGCGCGGGGATCGGAGCAACGAGGGCAGCGAATTCCCGATGATAAATTCCGATCGAACTTTGGCCGTCAGCACACGTTCAGAGTGCGGACCCAGGTGGTGGAAGGACAGCCGCGTTTTCAGTATAGCGGTTACTGGTTTGCGCTGGCGACTCCATGGCCAGGAGACTGGGATTATGCCGATGATTGCTACGTCGATTACATTGACGGAGAGTATGTGCTGATTGACCTGCGACATCCGGGAGTGCAGCTGGCGTTGATCGTGGTGGACTAAGCCCGGGTTCGTGAGACGGAGATGAATAGCCTTTCTGCGGGAGAGATTGAATCTTTTTCCAGAGAGGCTTTTCTTTTAAAGACGGATGAAGTTTTGAATCTGATCGCCCTGATCATTCGCAGGCCGACTTGCACCGAGGGGAGCCGGGCACGCGGGGAAGACTAATTTCTACTTGTGCGGGCGCTCGCGTGGGATTATGTTCCGCGGACGAGTTTGAGTGAGCGGGAACAGGTCACGGGAAGTCGAACCGACAAGAAACCCGCCGAGGCGCGGTCGAAGGGTCCAGAGCGATTTCGTCCTAACTGCTCGGCGGAACTGAAGGAAAGCCGTTGCAACCTGAGTTGTGCGGTGTGCGGGTTTTATCTGAGCTGCTCGGATTTTTATTGAGCGCATCACGAGCTTTGCCCAGCAGGTCGAGGTCGCGCTCCTGACAGACTGAGCAGTCTCCGTCTACAATGAAAAATGAAAAGGGAATTTAATTTTCTATTCATGATGAGGAGAACGTGATGGAACGTAAAGCTAGCGCGGTATGGAAGGGTGGGTTGAAGGATGGAAAGGGAACGATTTCGGCTCCCGGCGGAGTGCTGAAGGACTCGCAGTATTCGTTTACATCGCGGTTCGAAAATGGACCAGGGACGAATCCGGAGGAGTTGATTGCGGCGGCGCATGCGGCATGTTTTTCGATGGCATTGTCAGTGCAGCTGGGCGCAGCGAATCTGAAGCCGGAGAGTATCAGCACCAATGTGACGTTGACGATGGAGAAGCAGGAAGCGGGATGGACGATTACATCGAGCCACATCGATGTGGTGGGCAAGGTTCCGGGAGCAGACGCGCCGACATTCCAGAAGTGTGCGGAAGCGGCGGAGAAGGGTTGTCCGGTGTCAAAGGTACTGAATGCGAAGATTTCGATGACGGCGAAGCTGGGGTGAGGCTTCAGCTTTCGGGCAGGCCTTTAACACAGAGTTTCACAGAGGCAAACTTTGGGTCGATTCATTTGGACATTGCCTGGAACGTGCGGTTTGACAGGTGCTGACGGGGCTGTAAAATAGAAACGTTGATCTTCCTGACACGGCGGCCTTGGGGCCGCCGCTGCATTGCAGTCCAGAATTGCCATCGTGGCGGAATTGGCAGACGCGCATGGTTCAGGTCCATGTACCGGCAACGGTGTGGGGGTTCGAGTCCCTTCGATGGCACCAGAAATACTACAAAGCATTGTGGAGCGCGTCCGTCCCTTGGGCTAAACCATGTATTGCTGGCGCCCCCTCAGTTAGGCGGCTTGGCCGAAGCCGTGCCTTTTCAAGACGATCCTTAGACTCGGCGTGCGTTCCAGGGATTGCGGCGGGAACGATGCGTGATTTGTAATTGGTCGGGGCGCGCGGATTTGAACCGCGGACCCCCTGCGCCCAAGGCAGGTGCGCTACCAGGCTGCGCTACGCCCCGACATGATTAGCAAGATTGATTCTAAAGCAGTTTCCAACTTTATTACCACTCCAACTCTTGGTTTCCGGCCTAGCTAGACCGTGCCAATACCGTTGGCGGGGATAATTATGTTTGCCGAGGCCTGGAAGCCATGCAGCGGCGGGCCGGATGCATTGATACCGCCTCCGTTGCCGGGCACAATCGGGTTCACCCAACTATCATAGACGTCACTGTTAAATACTTCACGCCACGGACCGGCAAATGGGAAGCCGATGCCGTATTTGTACCAGGTATCTTCCGCGAGCGTCGCAACCACAATAACGTCCTGCCCGGTACCCTCCAACCAGCGATGAAATGCAATTACGCGATTCTGGTCGTGGATGTGGAAGGGATTGACGTTGTCCCCGCGCAGCCCGGATAATTCCAGCGCAGCCGGACCAAATCCTGCGTAAAGCGCAGATGATTCACCCTGGCTTTATCGGTTCCTGTATTCAAACCAACCCACCATATTAAATTCGATGATGTGGGATCCCAGCTCCATTGCTTGTCCTCCAGAAACTCCTGGCCCATGAAAATCTGTGGAATGCCGGGAGCGGTGAGCACCAATCAGCGCTTCTTTACCGCTATCACGTGGTCGTCGGGATTGCGCGTGATCAGCTTGCCCACGGGATCGATACCTGCCTTAGCCGGGAGCTTATCGACCGTGACAGTGAAGTCGGTCTTAACCTGATCAATCTTCTGCTTTTGCAGGTAGAGGAATTTTCCGTTGGCGTCCAACACGCCAATGTCGATCCAGTCGTTGATAGGAATCGAATGCTCCTGTCCGCCTCCATCGGCGCGAACCTTTTCTGCTTCGACCGTCAGGTGAACCTGGTACTTGCCGTCGGGCTGCGGAAGATAGTCGGCGGAGAGAGCACGAACATCGTAGAGCGTAATAGTCCGGAAGAGGTCTTCAAACAAGTACTGATTCTGCGGCGGTGTGAACTGCTGGAAGTCGTCTTCCAGCTGGAGCGATACCGGATACGGCCCATCCTTGAAGGCGAACGTCTTCAGAAATTCCCTGATCGCCGCATCCACGTTGTTCTCGCCGATGTCATCCTGCAGCCGGTACATCACCAGCGAACCCTTGCGGTAATGAATGTAGCCCTGATTGGGATCGACTTTGTACAGCGGGTTCTCTTCGTTGCGCTCCTGCCCGCGGCCAGACAGATATTGATCGAGCTCGAGGCGCAGGAATTTCCTCATCGAATCTGCTCCGAAGTGGTGTTCCATCACCATCAGCGCGGTGTATTGAGCCATGGTCTCGTCGATCGAAGTCGCACCCTGCACGTAAGCCGACATCACCTGATGTCCCCACCACTGGTGCCCAGTCTCGTGCGCTGTGACGTAAAACGGCACATTCACGGGGTCCGGCTTGTCGCTGACTTTAGTGATGAAACCGATCGACTCCGAATACGGAATCGTGTTGGCAAACGACTCGGCAAATGTGCCGTAACCGGGGAACTCGATGATGCGAAGCTGATGGAACTGGAATGGGCTGTAGTTCGCCGAGCAATACGCCAGCGTCTCCTTCATGCTTTCCATCATCGTATCGAGATCAAACTCGTGGCCGGCGTGATAGTAGATCTCCAAGTTGACGTTGTTCCACTTGTCGCGACGCACGGAATACTCGCCCGACTGGATCGAATACAGGTTCAGGATGGGGGCGTCCATCTTGTATTGGAAATAGCGGCGGCCATCCTGTACCCATTCCTTTTGCAGGTACCCCGGTGCGCTGCCGAGCTGGTCCGGGGTGGTGCTGACCGTGGCTTCGAAGTTGATCCAGTCGGCGTCAAAGCTGCCGCTGTTGTACCGACGCGCGGCGATGTCGTCCAGCATCGGCAGCCGGCGCGCCTTGTCGAGTCCGTGCTTGTGCCGCGTGCTGTCGTCGGTTAATTCGATATCCGGCGCGTAGCCGATGTACGGCGAATAACGGTCGTTGATGAATGTGCCGTTACGCACGATGTCGGTATTAGGCCGCGAATTCTCAAATCCCGGATTGTCGTATTCGACAGCGAACGTCAGCGGAATGCGTCCGTGCGGCGGCAACGGCTGCGGCAGCTTGTAGAGATAAAAGCCGAGCGGGGGGTCGTCGACCAGTGTGGTTTGCCCGCCGGCAAAGCTGAGCTGGTTCACTTTGATGTGGGGAGGCGGCAGTGGCGCCAGATCGACCGGGTAAATCGTGATCGCAACGCGATCGATGTTTGCGTCAGTCTTGTTCTCCAGCCACATCGTACCGCCGATGGAGACGGAGCGCTTGTCAGGATAAATGTCATAGTGGCTGCTGACGTCAGTGATCCGTGGCTGCGGGAGCGACCAGTACTGCTTGTACTTTTTCTCGTATTGCGCGCGAACCTCGTCGATCTGGAATGTCGTGCGGTAAGGATTCAGGACGTGCGTGTTGTAGAAGATGAATCCGCCGACGCCGAGCATCAGCACGGCACACGCAGTCACGCCGGCAAGATTGGAGCTGGAAAAACGCTGGCGCACGAGACCCAGACGCACACGCCAGTTTGTATCCGTCCCCCGTACCCACAGGAGACTCGTCACAATTGCCAGCAGAATCGCGGCAGCCCCCCAGTACAGCCGGAACCAGACAAACGCCGCCAGGAACGGGCCGTAGCCGTTCATATCGGAGTACGTGACCGGTGGCGTCTGCCCGAAGCGATAGAGATAATCCTGGAATCCCGCGGCCGGCAGCGCGATCGTAGCGACGATGTACAGCACCATCACAAAGTGCCCCAGATATTTGTTGTTGACGACGGTCTGGACGAACATCGCCAGCACGCACAGGATCCACAGCTCGGTCAAGCGATTGAGGAACAGCTCGCGGGCATAGAGGCCCAACTCGAAGTGGAAGTAGCCCTGCAGGATCTGCACCGTCAGGCCGGCAAGCATGATGCTGAGCACCACGAGCACCTGCACCAGCATCAGCGCAAACAGCTTGGAGCAAAACAACACCCAACGCTGCAGCGGAAAGGCATCGATCACCTGATTGAGTTGCGCGTCACGCTCTCGCCACACCAGCTCGCCGGAATAGAAAATGATGATCGCGATGGCGAAGATCAGAAAGCCCCCGCCCGCCATCAGCAGCATCATGTGGGTAACAGGATAGGTGCGGATAGCCCATGGGGCGGTGATGCCTGACGCGACCACGACCCCGAACAGATAGCCCGCCAGCATCAACACGACGAAGAAGACGTTCTTCACAGTCTCCATGAACTGAATGCGCGTGAGCGACAGCAGCTCCCGCAACGAAGCCAAGGACGAAAAGGTCGGATGCGCGACAGGCAGCGTTTGCGTCCCTGGCAAAGCTTCCTTGTCCTCGAGCGTTTTGCCCTTCCGGCTTCGCTCGGCGACATAAGAGAACGAGAACCTTGCGTACGCCAGGATGAAAAACATCGCGCCAATGCCCAGCCACAACAGTCGATTGGCCAGCAGAATTCCGCCTAGCGGGATGAGCTGGGCGTTGCGCTGGAACGGTGTCCAGTAGCGCGTCATGCGGTCGATGGCGGCGCCTCCCAGCGGATCGAGCAAGGCGAAGTGCACGCTGGTCTGAAACGCGTTGGAATTCTGCGCGACGACGAAATATCCGATCAGCACCAGCACGCCTGCGACATACACCGGCAGCATTTTGCGCGCGAGCGCGGCCAGGGCAAAAAAGATCGCGGTCAGGAAAAGAAGGTTGGGCAGAACGTTGATGACATAAGGCTGCAGAAACGCCGATGCCATCTGTGGGCCGACGCGCGTCCTATCGAGCCACGGCGTCAGCGTGCCAACCCACGTCCCTAGGCCCACGCTGGCGAAGATGACGAGCTGCACGGCGAACGCCCCCAGAAAGCGCCCGCCGAGATAATCGAACTTGGTGATCGGTGCGGTGTAGAAGAAGTCCGTGGTCTTGTTATCGATGTCCTGGAACGTCGCCTGCCCGGCAATCGCGGCGGTGATGACGATTCCGAAGAAGCAGATGTAGGTGATGATGCTGTTCAACGCGTACGGCGAGTTGATCAGTATCTTGCCGCCGGTGCCGAAGTCCACGCTGGCGGTTGCAAAAGCGCCGCCCGACATCAGCGTGAACAGCAAACCCAATGCGAAGAACACCCCAAAGTAGATATAGGTCGAGACGCGTCGCAGGCGCTGCTGAAATTCGAAGAAAAAGATGCTGGCCAGCATGACTTAGTTCGCCGCCCCGGATGCCGATGTTGGCGACGTGAACCCTTTAATAGTCGCGAAGTACAAATCTTCGAGATCGGGTACTACTGGCTCGAAGCCCGGTTCGGGCAAATCGTCCTGCAAAACGTGCAGAACGTTCCGTCCACCGAACAGGTGCATGGAGATCACCTTGAAGCGCTGCTGATACCCGGCGACTTCAGAGCCCACGATGGCCTTTCTCCACATGCGGCCATTCAATCGTGTCACCAGCTCTGTGGGGTCGCCGGCCGCGCGAACGCGTCCCTGATGAATGATCGCCATCTGCCGGCACAGATCGCTGACGTCGGAGACGATGTGCGTGGAAAGAATGACAATCACGTTCTCCCCGATGGCACTGAGCAGGTTGTGGAAGCGGACGCGCTCTTCGGGATCGAGGCCCGCGGTTGGCTCGTCCACGATGATGAGCCGCGGATTGCCCAGCAGGGCCTGCGCGATCCCGAAGCGCTGCTTCATTCCTCCGGAGTAGCTGCCCAGCGACTTGTTGCGGTGCTCCCACAAGTTGGTCTGCCGCAGCAGCGCGTGCACCACATCGCTCCGCTCCTTAGCATTCTCGATGCCCTTCAGCTGGGCAAAGTGTGACAGCAGCGTTTCAGCCGACACTTTGGGATAGAGCCCGAACTCCTGCGGCAAATATCCCAGGTGTTTGCGCACTTCGTCCTTTTGCCGCAACACGTCGATGTCGTCGAGGCGCGCGCTGCCGCTGTCGGCTTCCTGGAGTGTCGCCAGCGTTCGCATTAGCGTGGACTTGCCGGCACCGTTGGGACCAAGCAGTCCGAACATGCCTTGCGGGACGGACAGCGAGACCTCGTCGAGCGCTTGTGTTCCATTGGGGTAGCGCTTGGAGAGCTTTTCGATTTGTAAGTGCATGGTCCTCTGTTCCTTGTACGCAAACATCAGGAGAATTGTTCCGAGCCAGTTTAAATCGTTGGAGTATCGGGTCGCCGCTAATTTCAATGGCGAACGCCGCATTTCGCGCATTACCGAACTTTTCGGGCTTCTCGGGCTCACCCCTCGCCTCCGTCGGTGCCACGGCATCACCGCGTATTCCGCGGCGCGCCGCACGAACGAAATCGGAGTACGCATGGCCCTCGGCGCAAACCGCAGCAACGTAGTCTCCTTGGTAATGAGCAGAGCCCTCCCGCTGGTTGCGATCATCTCGAGGCCGAGCCTCTCGAAGGCGTGTCTGGTGTGCTGTTCACCAGAAAGAAGTGAGGGATGTCGTGCACTTGCGGACTGTGGGGACGACCCAGATTCTCGATCTCGACCGGCACTGACCTCTCACTTTACCGGTCCGAGATAACGATCGAGCCAGTCGAGCGACTCTTTCATCTTGGGAACATCTGGCACCGCATGTCCTGAATCGAAAACAATATGGCGCTTGTCTTGCGGAGGCGTGCCCAGCAAGCGAAAGAGCGGTTCCTGACAAGTGTCCAAAGGGTCCATAAAGTCATACCTGCCGCTCATCATCAGCGTCGGGATTCTCACGTGGGGAGCAAAGTTCAAGGGGTCCGCCTCAGGCAATTCTTTCTGCGTGTCGCACGCACCGGCCACCAGCACCGCAGCCGTGATGCGATTTTCCACGGCGAGCATGATCGACCCCAGTTCCGCGCCCCAACTCACGGCGTAATAGGCAAGTCGGTTGTGGTCAATATCGGTCCGTGTCTCAAGGTAGTCGACGGCCCGACGCAGATCTTTTGCCTGCTGAATCGTCTCTTCACGGTAGGCAATTGTGCCTGCATCGGGGACCTTGCCCAGCCGTTCATAGCTGTCTTTGTAGATCGGGAACATCACAGCGCGGCCCGCCCGTACGCGGCGTTGAAGCTGATCCGCTGTCTCTTCCAGTCCGGCGCGCTGTCGTCCTCCGATTCGATTTTTGCTTCAAGAGGAGCCTGGTCGTATGAGTAAAGTCCCTGATAGATACGGAAGGTGGCGTCCGAAACGGGCTTGGCTTTGCGGTAATCGATGGTTCTCGAAACATTCGGAATCGGGGCGGTGAGGGCATCGGGCAGAGCTTCAGACCGAAGATACTCGGCCAAACGAATGCCATGTGTAGAAAAGCGCTCGAATGGCGGACGAGCGTCTGGTTCCTCATACATGTAGGAAAGGTCGGTGGCCGCGCCGCCGAGGATGTAGCGGCGATCTCCGCTGGCATTAAAGCACCATTCTTTGACGTTGCCGGCCATGTCATACGTCCCAAAAGGACGGATCCCCGGATAGCTGCCAACCGGTGCAGGGCCTTTGCCTGAGAAGTTGCTGTGGAATAGGATGTCGGAGAAAAGGATGTCGCGCGCGAAGCCAGCTTGGTACCAGTGGTACACGGTGGGCAGACTCTTCCCGACAAACTCGGCATACGCAGCCGCCTCATACCAACTCACTCCGCCAACCGGGTAGTCGTCTTGTCCAGATGAAAATCTGCCAAGTTCCCAAGTGGACGGTCCGGGGCGGTCAGTCTTGTCGCGGAATCGGGCCATGGCCCGCTCGAAGGTGAGGATGCGGCCGGCGTCGACGAAGGGCTGCTTCCAGTACTTGGGGTCGCGGTAGCCGCCGGCGTCGACGAATTTCTTGAATTCGCGATTGGTGACCTCATACTTGTCGATGAAGAAATCATCAATCTTTTGGCTGGAGCTGGAACCTGCCGCGCTATCTACTGGCCCACCCAAAGTGAGATTCACTTGCCCGCCCGAAACTCGTACCATGCGGACCGGCAAACTGCCGGCGAGAACGAGATCGACGCTTACGCGGCCTGAGGCCGTCGCGGCCTCTACGGTCTCGTAGCCCTCCTTTCGGAACTGAAGGACGTAGTGGTCGTGGGGCAAGCGGATACCCTGAAGTGGTGTCTTACCCATGTATTGAAAGTCGCTCTTAGGCTCGTTGTAGTCCCGCAGAAATACATCCGCTCCAGGCGGATTAGTACTAAACTGACGCGGCCAGAACGTAAGCGACGCTAGACGATTCAGTGACGGATCATCGGGGCTCATCCGCTCGGCTTGGCGAAAAAGAAGATATGCAGCCACAGGCTTTCGGTTGACGACCAGCTGTTGAATCTGCGGCACCGCGTGCTCACGAACCCACCGGATGCGCGCATAGTGACGATAGGAGAGTGCACTGACCGCTGCGAGGACGGCAAGCACGACGACGAGAACAATAGAAACCCGAAACCTGCTGTTGCGTGCGACCGCTGTCAGTGCGGCCGTCTCCGGAGCGTCTGAGGGTTTCGGACTTGGCTCGGTTACGGATCGCAGGATGCGGGAGGGCGAACCTGGGTGACCGTGGCCCACGTGTTCGTCTGCTTCGATGATCGGGGCGATGAAACGGTATCCCTTTCCGGCGATGGTCTGGACGAATCGCGGTTGCTCCCGGTCGTCTTTCAGTGCGTGGCGAATCTTCCGGATGGCCGTATTGATGCTGTTGTCGGTATCGAGGAAGACGTTCTTGCCCCAGAGCTTCTCGATGATCTCTTCGCGGGTGACGAGCAGGCCCCGACGCTCGACCAGAAGCAGGAGCAGTTCCATCGGGATGCGCTCTAACTTCAGCTCGCGCCCGCAGCGGCGCAGCGAGTAGCGGCTCGCATCCAGTTCGATGTCCTCAAATCTGACGAGATCACTTGGCACGGCAACAACTCCCGACGGGACCCAATTCTACATCGGATCGGAGCGGTCAATAACTCCTGGAGATGTAGTGACTTACCGGTTCAGAACGATTCAGATTTCCTACAGGTTTCCTCCATTGTGGTTCGCCTTCGCCTGTTCCAGGATGCATTCACGCGGCAGCGTTCGACTCAGCGACTATCGCAAACCGGCACAATAGGAGGCCCTCACATGCCAGTAAATAGGTTTTCGAAGCGCGTGACTTCGGCCCTCGCGGCTATCTCGGTCCTATTTCTTCTCGGCTTCGTCCGTCAGTCCAGAGGCGACAAGGAAAAAGACCCCGAACAAGCGCGTATTCAACGGGGATTCGAGATCGCTCCCGTGTCGCTCAACCTAGGGGGGAAGGACCGCAATCTGGTAGGCCTAGGAAGTTACATTGTCAATACGAGTGGTTGCATCGACTGTCACACGTGGCCGAACTGGGCTCCGG
>Ga0182024_10014331_pt1 | contig 15336 bp, 8 predicted proteins | sample P32metaG_FD_120480 | JGI IMG/M metagenome (GOLD analysis project Ga0182024, IMG submission 120480) | Permafrost microbial communities from Stordalen Mire, Sweden - P3-2 metaG (Illumina Assembly) | ecosystem: Environmental > Terrestrial > Soil > Wetlands > Permafrost | place: Sweden: Stordalen... | reverse complement strand
TGCTGCTGACGGCCCGCACTGCTGAAGCTGCGTCTTCCACGTGGAGAAAATCCCGGATGTGCTCGCCGCTGGTGCACCGCGCAGTTTCTCCCCGCAGCAGCGACAAGATCACCGACGGCGCCAAGCGTGCCTCCTTTTCCCTGGGCCCATACAAGTGAAAAAAACGCAGCCACGCGAATTGCATCGCTTTCTTGCAGCAATACGCCTGCAAAATCTCGCGCAACCCGTTCTTGCACGCTCCGTACAAAGTTCGCGGCCGCAGCGGCGTGCGATCCTCGGAAAGAAATCCATAGTCCCAGTCGTATTCCGCGCACGAACCTGCGACAACCAGCCTTCGGCAGCCGACGTCGCTGAGTCCGCGCCCCAGTTTCAGGCTAGCCTCGACGTACTCCAGATTTTTCGGCGCGCTCCAGTACTTGCCCGGTTTCGTGCACCACGCCAGATGAATCGCCAATTCCGGGCGGATATCACGCAGTTCGGAGCGAACAGCGGCGGAATTCATGAGATCAAGCTCGACGATGTGTATTTCGCTGGGCGTGCGTTGTTGCCGCTCCACTCCCCCGCGATTGCGCGCGACCGCGAAGATCTCGTCTCCCTTTCCGGCGAGGGCCTCGACTACGTGCGAGCCAATGAACCCCGCCGCTCCTGTGACCAGCACGCGCATGCTTAGACCCAGCCCGCGGCATCCCTTGAAAGCAATGCGAAATTGGCATCCTTCTCCGAAATCACCGTTGGCCACGACGGCCAGCGAATGTCGAAAGCCGGATCATTCCATCGTCTGCCGCGCGCGCAGTCGGCGTAGTAGAACTCGGACATCTGGTAGAACACTTCCACGTCATCCACCAGCGTTTGAAAACCGTGTGCGACGCCTTCCGGCACGAAAATCGTTTTGCGGTTTTCCGCCGTTAGCTCCACAGCGATCCACTCTCCGTTCGTCGGCGAATCCGTGCGCAGGTCAACCAGCACGTCATAGATTCCGCCGCGCGTGCAGCGCACCAGTTTTGTTTCTGCGTGCGGCGCCACTTGGTAGTGCATCCCGCGCAGCGTTCCCTTCCGGACATTGAACGAAATGCTGCACTGCGCGATGCGCGGGTTCAGCCCGTGCATTTCAAATTCCCGCGCGCAAAATGTGCGCGCGAAAAAACCGCGCTCGTCCTCGCACGGTTTCGGCTGAATCACGTACGCGCCGGAAATTCTGGTGGGCACAAAACACAGCTCGCCCGGTTCATCGCCGGACCGTTCCAGCATCTCTGTTTGAAAGCCGCCCGGCACCGTGGAATCCTGGGAATCGCTCGCGTATCTCACGAACAAGCCTCCAGCGCCGCGGGCGGCGCGAACTGCGCCACACGTGGCTGGGGAATAGGGATGATGAAGCGGCCGCCGCGCCGCTGATATTCGGCTTGCTGTTCCAAAATTTCCTCGGCGAAATTCCAGGTCAGCAGCAGCGCGCACTCCGGCATCTGCTCGAGCAGCTTTTCCGGTCCGTACACCGGCAGATGCGTCCCGGGCGTGTACAGCCCCTGCTTCGCCGTGCTGCGGTCCACCACGAAATCCAGCGTCTCGCGGCCAATGCCAAAATAATTCAGCAGCGTGCTGCCCTTCGCAGAGCAGCCATAGGCCGCGATGCGCTGGCCACGCGACTTCAAATCGTGCAGCAGGTTGAGAAGATCCACCTTCAACCGCTCGACGCTTCCGCCAAACGCCTGGTAGAAGCTCAGCCGGTTGACGCCCCATTCCTTTTCCTCGCGCAAGAGCCGGCTCACGTTTTCGGATCGCCGCTGTCCACGCTGTGCAGGCCGCAGGAAAAGTCGCAGCGACCCGCCGTGAATCGGTAGTTGTTCCGCGTCCGCGATCGCCAATCCGTGGCGCGCGCAGAGTTGCTTCAGCGCGGTGAGAGAAAAATACGAAAGGTGTTCGTGGTAGATGGTGTCGAATTCCACCCGGTCAATCATGTCTTTCACATAAGGGACTTCGATCACCGCGACGCCATCGTCCTTCAGCAACAAACGTAGGCCGGCGACAAACCCGTTCAAGTCCGCGACATGCGCCAAAACATTATTCGCATGAACAACGTCGGCGCGTTCGTCCTGGCAGGCAAGCCGCTCGGCCAGTTCCAGTCCGAAGAATTCGTTGAGCATGCGAATTCCGCGCTCGTCTCGCGCCACCGCGGCGATATTCGTGGCCGGCTCGATGCCCAACACCGGGACGCCGGCCTGCCGGTAATATTGCAGCAGGTAACCTTCGTTGCTCGCGATCTCGATCACTCGGCTGGACCCATGCAATTTCCGCTCGCGCATCATGCGCTGCGCGATCCCGCGCGCGTGGGTCAGCATCGCATCTGAAAACGAGGAAAAGTACAAATAGTGAGCGAATAGAATTTCCGGCGGGACGGTTTCGGTGATTTGCACCAGGCTGCAGGCCGCGCAGAACGTCAGCACCAGGGGAAAACGCGGTTCCGGTTCCGTGAGTTGCGATTCCGTCAGCAGATTATTAGCGAGCGGCGTCTGTCCCAGGTCCAGTATCGTGTGCAGCTCTGCGCTCGCACACGCGCGGCAATGAAATCCGTCGCCACTCATCGCAATATCCTGCCCACGGTCCCGGCCGAGCCTGCGCCGCCGGCAAAAGTTAGATCAGCGCTTGTGTCGGCGCCGGCCGTTTCATAGTCCGCCATATCTTGCAGGCATAGCTCGCGCGTGGAATTGCCCGGGCGGTCATAAAATGCGCGGTACCAACGCGCCGTCCGCTCGACTGCCTCGCGATAGTTCCAGCGCGGTTCCCAACCTAGATGCGCTCGAGGTTTCTCGCTGGACAATCGCAGTGTGCGCTCTTCCGCGAACTGTTTGATCGCGACTGCGCTCTGCCATTTCCCGCGGCCCCATGCCTGGCATAGCGCGTCAACCAACTTTTCAACGGTCGCTTCATCCTTAGCGGACGGCCCAAAATTCCAGCCGCTGCACAGCGCCGCGTCGTCGCTCGAAAGCATCCGCCCAGCGAGAGTCAAATAGCCGGACAGCGGTTCCAGCACGTGCTGCCACGCGCGTATCGAACCTGGATTGCGCACTGCAATTGTCTCGCCACCCGCGAGCGCCCGCACGGCATCCGGAACGATGCGGTCCGCGGCCCAATCGCCGCCGCCAATCACGTTGCCAGCGCGCACGGAAGCCACCTTCACGCCGCGCGTCGCCGAATCACCGGCGGGAAAAAAGGCTCTGCGATACGCCGCAGTCACCATCTCGGCCGCAGCCTTGCTCGCGCTGTAGGAATCATTGCCGCCGAGCGGGTCCGTTTCCACGTGGCTTTTCTCGGAAGCGGAATTGTCGTAGCACTTGTCGCTGGTCACGATAATCACAGCGCAAGGCCGCTCGAGCGATCGCAGCGCGTCCAAAATATTCACTGTGCCCATCACGTTCACTTCGAAAGTTTCACGCGCGTCAATGTAGCTGCGCCGCATCAGCGCTTGTGCCGCGAGGTGAATCACCAGGTCCGGGCGGCACGCTTCCAGCGCAGCGCGCAGCGCGGCAAGATCACGCACGTCGGCGTCGTAACTACGCGCTAAAACTCCGCCGATCTGTGACGACACGAAATTGCTGGGAGTGCTGGGAGGCGCCAGAGAATATCCCGTCACTCGCGCGCCCAGACGATTCAGCCACAGCGCGAGCCACGACCCTTTGAATCCAGTGTGTCCGGTGAGGAACACGGAGCGATCGCGCAGGGCGTCCACAAAACTCAATGTCATTCCCACACCTTCCAAGGCGCGCGCTCTCCCTGCCACAAACTTTCCAGCTGGCGCTTGTCACGCAGCGTGTCCATGCATTGCCAAAATCCCTCATGCCGGTAAGCCGCCAACTGTCCCGCAGCGGCCAATTTTTCCAGCACGTCGGATTCGAGACTGCAATCCTCCGTCAGAAATTCGTCAAAAAGCTCCGGCTCGAAAACCAGATATCCTCCATTGATCCAGCCCTCACCGGATTGCGGCTTCTCGCTGAACTTCGCCACGCGATCGCCGTCGAAAATCAGCCCGCCGAAGCGCGCCGGCGGACGCACGGCGGTAACCGTCGCGAGGCAGCCATTACGCTTGTGAAAATCCAGCAAGGCGTGCAAGTCCACGTCAGCCACGCCATCGCCGTACGTAACCATGAAAGTTTGCCCGCGCAGATCTGCCTCCAGCCGCTTCACTCTGCCGCCGGTCAGCGTGTCCCGGCCGGTATCAATCAGGTGCAACGTCCAGTTTTCAATGATGCCGCCGGAACGATGCAACTCACCGCTGGCCGGCCGCAGCGTCATATCGCCGCTCAGTCTGGCGCGATCGAGAAAATAGCGCTTGATCTCGTCGCCTTTGTAACCGAGCGCGATGAAGAATTCCCGGTGTCCGTAGCAGGCGTAGTGCTTAAGGATGTGCCAAAGGATTGGTCGGCCCCCAATTTCCACCATCGTGGGGCTTCAGCTCCGTTTCTTCCGCGAGGCGCGTGCCCATTCCACCGGCCAGTATCGCGATGTTTAGGTTGTCTGGCGCGTGCACCGGGAAGTCTCAGTCTCTGCGGAGCCTTCTCCGCTCGCGGACGCGCTCTCTCCGCAGGATGAGAAACGTCCGAAATGGAACGAGCAATTCACAGCCCAAATTCCGAGCGACGGATTACAGTTTTCTCATGATTGCCCTGCGGCTAACGCTCGCCATTCCGCGCGCGTTTGCATCTCGTCGCGCCTCATGCGAGCGCCGGTCCGGATCGCAATGGCTAGAAATCCGCAACGGGCTGGCCTGAATCACTTCCTTCATGCAGACCCGAAAGCGGCCGCAATTAGTGGCTGAACCAATCTTTGTGAGAACTGCAAAATCGGTTCTTCAGTGGCTGAAGCCGCGCCGGCTTTGCTGCGGTTATGTCGTGGCTGAAGCCCACGACCTACAAAGATTCTCGAGTTCTCACACAGACTCCGAAGGCCTCTCTCGCGGTGTAATACGTTTTGACACTTAGCTTGTTATGGTATAAATTCCGACGCCAATCACCGTTCGCATCACTTAATAACAAGCATTGTCGGCCCCCGTAGTTTCCAAACGTGCATCCGGCACGGTTCAACCGAGCAGCAAGGAACTCGAGCGAAACGGTGGCGCACCTGCCGTTAATGGCGCCACGAAAAACCAATGAGCCAGAAAGTCGCTGTCGTTGCAGTGCATGGGGTTGGCCAACATGCAGCGGGGGCTTCGGCCCAGGCCGTCGCCGATCTATTGGTCGGATTGAACAGCTACACGCCGGCTGACATCGCCGTCAAGAGTCCCTATTCCGATTTTTCAGTCAACGCTCTGGACGTTCCGCTTCCGGACGCGAAGCTTTTCCGGCCGTTCCCACCAGAGAAAAACAAGGAATCCATCTGGACGAGCCTCAGCGACATGTTCGAGGAGCGGCGGGGCATCTTCGCCCGTGCTTACACGCTCCGCGCTTGGTTTTTTCCGTCATCCAAGAATCAGCGCAACGAGTTAGCTGATATGGATGTCGCCGGCGAATTCATGAAGATTCAGATCAACGAGTATGTCGGAGATACGGCGACGAGCGTGTACCCGACATGCCGGCTGGAGGGACGTCGCGCCGCGAAGAACGGCAAGCCGGAGCTGGATGTACACGTCTATGAGCTGCACTGGTCGGACCTTTCCAGCCCGGACAATACCTTCGTACGTTTTTTCATGGCTTTCTACCAGCTGATTCTGCATCTGACGAGCCTGGGCCGCATTGCCGTGGATCAAGTCGCGTTGGAACATATGCGCCAGTGGGACTGGTTTCTGTATCAACGGATCTACAGTTACGCAAGCCGCACGCTGACTCTGCTGGTGTTCAATTTGCTCGTCGTGCCGCCCGTCGTGGCTTTCGCGCCGTTGGTGCTGCTGTTGCCAGGCGGCGCTGTGACCCAAGCTGTGGCGCTTGCAGTGGTGTTCGTGGCTGCGTTGGGAGCACTTCTATATGCCAGCCAGAATTGGCAAAAGCCTTTTGGCACGCAACATTGGTGGCCCATCGCGCTTGGCGGAGCGCTCTTGTGTACGGCCGCCGCGTGGCTGGCTCTGCAAATCTGGCGCAATTCGACTCCGCTGCTTCTGACGATTGAATGGTGGCTCGTCGCGATGTTAGTCCTGGGCGTCTGGATATTTCCTGCTTACGACGAGGTGCGCAATGGAGAGCTGCAAGCGGGTTGGGCGTGCGTCCTGGTTACGGCCGGATGCTTTTTCGCTTTCTTTCGATGGCATATTTCTGCCGATGGCCTTCCGGTGTCGCTGAAAGTTGCAGCGTTCATGATGTTGCAGTACCTGTTGCTGGCGCTGCGCTTTTCCTGGTGCGCATTCACCATGCTGGCGATCGCCGCGGTTTGCATGGAAGGCGTCTGCCGGTTGCGCCTGCGTGCGGCGAAAAAAATGGCCGAGCTGGCCCGCGCGCGCGCCGCTGCAAGAACGGGGCGATTCACTCTTGCGCTCTCCTCGATTCTGCTGATGCTGGTCAGTATTTTCCTGTGGTGCGGGATCTACCACTCTTTTGCTAGGAAGGTCGCGCTGTTCGGTGGCGTGAAGCCGCAGGAAGCCCACGTGAAGATTTTCACACTCACTCCGGATGAGACGGACAAAGTCCTGTGTCAGCTCGAAAATCCCAAGGGCCAAGCTGCATATTCCGGTCCGCCGGCGGATCCGACCAACAGCGATTGTCACGCTGATGTTGCCGACTGCAAATCGGCCGCGAGTTCCCGGAAGGATTCCGGCACGCCGTATTGTCAATATGACGGTGGGGCGTGGAAATCAATTCCCAGTTCGAGAGACGATCCGAACCGCTTCTTCGAAGGCGTGCTGCTGCAGAGCGCGCATCCGGGTCTGCCATTTGTGATTGGGTTCAGTATCGTGGCTTTGCTCTTATTCGCGTTGATTGTGCTGCCCTCGGTTTACCGCGAACTGAAGCCGCCACTTTCGGGGACGAACGGTCAATCGAAGCTTCTGGGTGCGTGGTTGTCAAGCGGCCTCGGCTCATTGCGAGCAGTCATCGCGATTTTCTGGATGGCGGCGTTTGCCGTCCCAGCCGTATACGTCGTCGTCGCGTTCGCAGAATTCAGCCGTATTCCAGGTTGGAGCTTGTCTGGTTTCCTGCTGCACCTTTATTTATTTCCGGGAATGAACCTCACCAAGAGCATCCTGGATACGGAAGGCGCACTCTTCGCCGGCTCGGCTACATTGGTTGTGGGCCTGTTGCTGAAGTACGGAAGCGTGGTGCTGGATACGATCCTGGACGTGGACAATTATCTGCGGACATCTCCTGCGACCAGCACGCCGCGCGCCTGCATCGCCGAACGTTACCTGGGCCTGCTCAAATATTTGCACGAATACCGCGGAACGGATGACGGACTTCCATACGGCCGCATTGTGATTGTTGCCCATAGTTTGGGCTCGCTGATCACAGCGGACCTGCTTCGTTTCCTACGGCAAGATGAAATTCCTGAACTCACCGACTACGCGTTTCCAGATCGTAAGATCCTTCCACTGTATTTCTTCTCGATGGGGAACCCCTTGCGGCAATTGTTGAACCGCTTCTTTCCAACGCTCTATGGTTGGATCCGCGATTATCCGGACGGAAGCGGGATAACACCGCCACAACAAGCTCCTGAATCAACGGACGCGAGCACAACGCCCAAACGCGAGCAATTGGGCGCGGCGGTGTGGCGGAATTCTTATCGCAGCGGAGACTACGTGGGCCGCTCGTTGTGGCTCAATGACCAGTACGCGCGAACGGAAGGCGACGATGATTCGGGGAGTTTCCCAGCGGCGCCCGAGGCGACTTCGATTCAGGTGGCGCCCGGCTGCATTGAGTCTTGCATCGGGCTTGGCGCACATACCCATTATTGGGACCGCACCGCGCCGGACATCGCGGCTCAACTCGACGAACTGATCGTAGTTTGACTCACAAGTAGCACAAGCAGGAGCGAAACTTGGCCAAAAAGCTACACTTCCTGCGATGACACCGAAAACAACTCGATATGCAGGCGTGATGAAAGATTTCCACATCGTGCCATACACGGAAAGACGACGTCCGAAATCCTCAATAGCCTGCGCGGCTGTCCACCCGAAGAAAACCACGGCAAACATTCGGGCGCCAGGCGGGCTGCAAAGTAACCGGAGTACGACAATCGATCCCAACGGCCCAACACAATCGCTCGTATTCGCCGATGCTCGCTAGTTTCTTGATGCCTGCCGAACGCGAAACGCTCGCCGCGCCGTTATTTGACGAAAACGCCAAATCGCGTAAGATATTCCCTGCCAGCAAATTGGGCCTGTAGCTCAGGTGGCTAGAGCGCACCCCTGATAAGGGTGAGGTCGGTAGTTCAAGTCTACCCAGGCCCACCAATTCTTCCGCCGCCTTCCTCCACATTGTCTTGGCCTGCACCAGAAGCCGCGCACGGTTCTGCGCGCCGTCAAGGCTCCTTCCACTCCACGCGATTGCAACCTCACCGTCCTCCACGCGCCGCCCGCAAATTTTGGTAAGATGGCGGCACGCGCCCGTAGCTCAGCTGGATAGAGCATCTGGCTTCGAACCAGAGGGTCGGGAGTTCGAATCTCTCCGGGCGCGCCACTTTTTTCGATAATCTACAAATTCTCAGCATTACTTCACTCGCTCCACCGCACTGACTCTTGTAGGGACCCCGCGACTTTGCATGGACGCCGCGGTTGCCTCACGGCAGGACCTTTTGGTGTTTACGGTGGTAAGCAGCGAACGCGGAGTATTAATCTGATCCAAGCGAGACGCGACAGGGAGGGCTCGCCAGGAGAAAATAAAAAGCCATGAAGACGCTGCTGCTTGGGATGGCTGCCATCGTTCTAATTTTGTTCCCCACATGCCTGTGGTGTGCTCCGGCAAAGCCTGCGTTGGAAGTGGTGGTGCTCGGTTCGGGCGGGCCACGGCCGTTCGGCAGGGGAGGGTCCAGCTTTATCGTGTTGCTCGATGGCACTCCGCGGATTTTGGTGGATGCCGGACCGGGAGCGTTCCTGCGAATCGGAGAATTGAACCTGGACCTGGACAACGTAGATACGGTTTTGCTGACGCATCTGCATATTGATCACAGCGGAGATCTGGCGGCGTTCTTCAACGCGCGTGCGCTTACCAGCGACGGACCAATCGTCTATCGTATTTTTGGTCCGGACGGGGCCGGACTATTTCCCAAGACTTCGCGATTCGTGGATTTGCTGGTGGGTAAGGGCGGCGCGTTTGAATATCAAAAAACGTTTGGCGCGGACGAGTCGTTTACGGTGCGCGATCTAGCAATCAGCCTGGATTCTCCGCGCAGCAAAATTGTGGATGAAAATGGCTTAGTGGTGGAAGAAATTGCGACGCATCATGGCGATTGTCCGTCGGTCGCGTACCGCATTTCCTATAGAGGCGCGGTGGTGGTTTACTCCGGAGACATGGACGCATCCGCGCTGCCGAATCTGGTGCAATTGGCGAAGAATGCGGATTTGCTGATTTTTAATTGCGCCGTGCTGGACCCTCCGGATTCACCCTCGCAGCTCTACGATCTGCATACGCCGCCGAAAAAAATTGGGGAAGCCGCGCGTGAGAGCGGAGTAAAGAGTTTGCTGCTGAGCCATCTTGCCCCCGACGTGGAAGGCCAGGAGGATGCCGTGCGCAGGTCGATTCGCGCGTCCTATCCAGGGCCAGTCGCCTTCGCGAGCGATAAGTTGCGCGTGCCGGTTGGCAAGTGAGCAATCAATTCGAGCCTAAAACGCGCCTGATTTCAACCTCACCTATCGCGCGCCAAAATCTCATAATATTGTGGTCAAAATGCCCCAGCAATCCACGGACATCAATTGAACGAGCCTCACCACTACCAGATTTATTGTATTTTGGGGAGCCGCTCCGAGGCAGTACCATGGAGGCGATTCCAGCAGCAAACAGGAGATTCTTATTGCCGAGATAAAGAACACCTCCTCAACAATCCCTGAATATCAAACTCCACCGGCTCCGGCCGCTCCGGCTCTCGCTCCGCCACCTCCCCGGCACAAGGGGCCGCGGTTCGTTTGGTGGGTCTTGTCGCTTCTGGTGCTGGTGATTGTGCTCTTCCTGATCTATCGCCACCACGAAGACGCCAAAAAAGCGGCGGCCGCAAAGGTTCGCCCCGCCGGCATCACCATTACCACTACCACGGCGCAAAAAGGGGATATCGGCGTTTACCTGGACTCCATTGGCACGGTCACTCCGGTGTACACCTCTTCGATCACTGCCGAGGTGACCGGGATAATAGTTGGCGTGCACTATACGGAGGGTCAACGCGTTGCGAAGGGCGACTCGCTGATTGACATAGACTCGCGTCCGTTCCGGGCAACGCTCTTACAAGCGCAAGGCGCGCTCGAGCGGGACCAGAATCTTCTCGCGCAGGCGCAGATGGATCTGGAACGCTACCAGGAAGCGTGGGCGCGCAACGCCATCGCCAAGCAAATTCTGGATGACCAGGAAAAACTGGTGCACCAGGACGAGGGCACAGTAAAGAACGACGAAGGAACAGTGCAATTCGATCAGGTGCAGGTGGATTTCTGCCACATCACCGCTCCCATCGCCGGCCGCGTGGGTTTACGGCTGGTGGATCCCGGCAACGTGGTGCAGTCCGCTGGAACGCTCACGCTCGCAGTGATCACGCAGCTTGAGCCCATCACAGTAATTTTCACAATCCCGGAAGACAGCCTGGACCCGGTGCAAGCTCGCCTGCAGGCGAAGGCTAAGCTCAACGTGGATGCGTTCGATCGCACGGCCCAAACGAAAATCGCGAGCGGCCAGCTATTAACGCTCGACAACCAGATTGATACCACCACCGGCACGGTGAAAGGGCGCGCACTTTTCGCCAACACAAATGATGCGCTCTTCCCCAATCAGTTCATAAACACTCGTCTGTTGGTGAATACGTTGCAAGGCGTGACGCTGATTCCGTCATCAGCCATTCAACAAAACGGCCAGGCATCGTTCGTGTATGTGATTCAAAGCAATGTCGCGCACATGCGCAGCGTAAAGCCGGGCGTGACAAACGGCGGAGTAACGCAGGTTGACGGCATCAATCCGGGAGATGTGGTCGCGAACAGCAGCTTCGATAAGTTGCAGGACAACATCGCGGTCGTCGTGTCGAACAAGCCCGCTACCGCCGGCGCAACCGGGAGCAGCGCCCCGTGAATCCCTCTCGTCCGTTCATCTTGCGGCCGGTGGCTACCTCTTTGTTGATGGCTGCAATCCTGCTGGTTGGAATTGTCGGCTATACACAACTGCCGATTTCCGCATTGCCCGAAGTTGACTACCCCACAATTCAGATCCTCACGTTTTATCCCGGCGCAAGCCCGACGGTGGTGGCGACGACGGTGACGGCGCCGCTCGAGCGTCAATGCGGCGAGCTGCAGGGTTTGAGCCAGATGACTTCCTCAAGCTCCGGCGGCACTTCGGTAATCGTCCTGCAATTTAATCTCACGTTAAGTATTGATATCGCCGAAGAAGAAGTGCAGTCCGCGATCAACGCGTCGCAAAGCCTGCTGCCATCCATCCTGCCCGCGCCGCCTACCTACAGTAAGACGAATCCAGCCGACGCTCCCGTGCTAACGCTCGCGATCACCTCCAGCTCGATGCCGCTTCCTCAAGTCGAGGACCTGGTGGACACGCGCCTTGCGCCGAAAATTTCGCAGCTCAATGGCGTGGGCCTGGTAACCATCAGCGGCGGACAAAAACCCGCCGTCCGCATTCAAGCGAACCCCACGGCGCTGTCATCCTACGGCATCAACCTCGAAGACTTGCGTACTGCGCTGACGGCCGCCAGCGTGAACGCCGCCAAAGGGAACTTCGACGGTCCCAGGCAGGATTACCAGATTGACGCCAACGATCAGCTGGTCACCAACACGGATTACAAGAATGTTGTGGTTGCCTACCGTAACGGCGCGCCGGTGATGCTCACCGACGTAGCGGGCATTGTGAATGGCGTCGAGAATAATTCTCAGGCCGCGTGGATGAATCAGACGCCTGCGGTGATCCTGAATGTGCAACGCCAGCCCGGCGCAAATACGATCAGCGTGGTCAAAAGCATCAAGGCCCTGATTCCGCAGCTGGAAGCCAACTTGCCTACGGGCATTCAGGTGACGACGCTTACCGATCTTACGACCGCTATCGAAGCATCGGTTTCCGACGTGGAGTTCGAATTGCTGCTTACCGTTGGTCTCGTCGTGCTGGTCATCTTTCTTTTCTTGCGCAGTTTGTACGCCACCATTATCCCAGCGGTGGCGGTGCCGCTCTCACTAGTTGGAACTTTGGCGGTGATGTATCTCCTGGGTTATAGCCTGGATAACTTGTCGCTGATGGCGCTGACCATTTCCACCGGCTTCGTGGTGGATGATGCCATCGTCATGATCGAGAACATCTCGCGGTACATCGAAGCGGGCGATCCACCCATGGAAGCGGCGCTCAAGGGCGCGGAGCAAATTGGATTCACCATTCTCTCGCTGACCGTCTCGCTGATCGCCGTGCTGATTCCGCTGTTATTCATGGGCGACGTCGTGGGGCGCCTGTTCCGCGAGTTTGCCGTTACCCTCGCCGTCACCATCGTGCTTTCAGCGGTGGTTTCGCTCACGCTTACTCCGATGATGAGTGCGCGAATCCTGCGGCACACGCCGAAAGACCAGCAGGGACGCTTCTACAAGGCTTCGGAACGTGTTTTCGAGAACATGATCGCGTTTTATGGGCGAACTCTGAAATTTGTTCTGCGCTACCAGACGATTACTCTGTTGGTCGCTGTCGCCACTCTCCTGCTCACAATTTTTCTTTACATCATCATCCCCAAGGGATTTTTCCCGGTGCAAGACACGGGTGTAATCCAGGGCATCTCGCAGGCGCCGGCGTCCATCAGCTCGCAAGCGATGGCTGAAAAACAGCAGGAGCTTGCCAAGGCGGTTATGGAAGATCCGGCTGTGGAAAGCATTTCGTCGTTTATCGGCGCGGATGGCACGAACATCACTACCAACAGCGGCCGGATGTCCATCAATCTGAAACCGCTCGCTGAGCGCAAGATCAGCGCGTCAGACCTCATCCGCAGGCTCAAGCCGCGATTGGACAAAGTGCAGGGAATCCAGCTGTTCATGGAACCGGTGCAGGACATTACCGTTGATGACCGCGTGAGCCGCACACAATACCAGTACACGCTGGAAGACTCCGACGCCAACGAACTGAACCTCTGGACCAGCCGCTTCATGGACCGGCTGAAAGATTTGCCGGAACTGGAAGACCTTGCGACCGATCAGCAACCGGGAGGCTTGGCCGTAACGCTGGTAATTGACCGGATCACCGCTGGGCGATTGGGAATCGCGCCTGCAACCATTGATAACACGCTGTACGATGCGTTCGGCCAGCGCCAAATCAGCACGATGTACACGCAGGTGAATCAATACCACGTGGTGCTGGAAAGCCAGCCGCAATTTCAGAAGGATCCCAACAAGCTGAACCATATTTATATCCAGTCCAGTGCGTCGAATGGCGCAAGCGGTGCGGGGGCTTCCACTTCGTTTGCGTCTTCGGGTTCGTCGTCCGCGGGTTCGAACGCGCTCACCAGTTCGGCGCTCTACACTCCGTCGGCGAATACGCTTGCTCCTCCTGCGAACGCGCTCTCGCCCACTTCCTCCTCCACGTCCAGCAACGGAGCGAACTCCGCCGGCGGCACCAGCTCGGCGATGAGTAACGCGGTGCCGTTGAGCGCTTTCTCCCACTTTGAGAACACCATGGAGCCGCTGGTGATTACGCACCAGGGACAATTTCCGGCCATCACCGCGTCTTTCAATCTCGCGCCAAATGCCGCGCTGGGCAACGCCATCACCGCGATCAACAAAGTGCAAGCGGACATGCACATGCCGCCCAGCGTGCAAGCCGGCTTTCAGGGCACCGCGGCGTCCTTCACGAATTCGCTAGCCAATGAACCGCTGCTGATTCTCGCCGCGCTCGTGACGGTCTATATCGTGCTGGGTGTTCTGTACGAGAGCTTCGTGCATCCAATCACTATTCTCTCCACGCTGCCTTCTGCCGGCGTCGGAGCTTTCCTCGCGTTGATTCTTTTTCACCAGGATTTAAGCGTGGTCGCGATCATCGGCATCGTCCTGTTGATCGGCATCGTAAAAAAGAACGGCATCATGATGGTGGATTTCGCGCTGGAAGCAGAGCGCAAGGGCGGAAAGAATTCCACGGACGCGATTTACGAAGCGTGCCTGCTGCGTTTCCGTCCCATTATGATGACCACCATGGCCGCGCTGCTCGCTGGCCTGCCGCTCGCTCTGGGGACCGGCTTCGGCTCTGAGCTGCGCAGACCGCTCGGCATCGCGATGGTCGGCGGGCTGCTGCTAAGCCAGGCGCTCACGCTGTACACCACGCCCGTCATCTACATTTTCTTTGACAATCTGGCGCAGCGTTTTTCTTCGAAATCACAAAAGCAGGAAACCGCAGGCGCGCCCGACGCAGAAGCCGCGGGGCCCGCATGAACATCTCCGCACCGTTCATTCACCGCCCGGTCGCCACTACGCTGCTGACGGTGGCGATCGCGCTTGCCGGCGCAACTGCGTTCGAAGTTCTGCCCGTATCGCCGCTGCCCGAAGTTGACTTTCCGACCATCTCAGTCAGCGGGAGCTTGCCGGGAGGCAGCGCCGAGATTATGGCTTCGTCTGTCGCCACTCCGCTCGAGCGGCAATTCGGCCATATTGCAGGCGTGACGGAGATGACCTCCGCCAGCACGCTCGGCAGCACTTCGATCACGATTCAGTTTGATCTGAGTCGCGATATTGATGGCGCGGCGCGCGACGTCGAGGCCGCCATCAATGCCGCGCGAACCTATTTGCCGGCCAACCTGCCGTCGAATCCCACCTATCGCAAAGTCAATCCCGCCGACGCGCCGATCATGATCCTCGGCCTCACCTCGGATAAATACGGTCCCGAGAGCGTGTATGACACGGCCTCGACCGTCATCGAGCAAAAGTTGTCGCAGATACAGGGAGTAGGCCAGGTCAGCGTCGGAGGCGGCGCTTTGCCCTCCGTGCGTGTAGAGGCAAATCCCACGCAACTGGCGAGCTATGGGCTCACCCTCTCGAATTTGCAATCCGTGCTGAGCCTGCAAAATTCCGATCTGGCCAAAGGCCAAATATCCGATGGCGTTGTGACTGCAGACATCCTGGCCAACGACCAGATCTCCAAGGCGGTCGACTACAAGCCGCTCATCGTCGGTTATAGCCACGGCGCGGCTGTGCGCCTTTCCGATGTCGCGCAGGTGACGGACTCGGTGCAAAACGTCCGCGCAGCGGGTTATTTGAATGGCAAACGCGCGATT
>Ga0182024_10014329_pt1 | contig 15338 bp, 13 predicted proteins | sample P32metaG_FD_120480 | JGI IMG/M metagenome (GOLD analysis project Ga0182024, IMG submission 120480) | Permafrost microbial communities from Stordalen Mire, Sweden - P3-2 metaG (Illumina Assembly) | ecosystem: Environmental > Terrestrial > Soil > Wetlands > Permafrost | place: Sweden: Stordalen... | reverse complement strand
TTCGAAGGGACGCCCGCCCCAGCCGCCGCCTTCGATACTTTGCACGATAAACCGTTTTCCAGTCTTGGGATTAACGCCGAAGAACACGACGGCTCCGCCCAAAAGTCCGTGATGCGCCGCCGGAATTTTGTCTGCGATTGCAGGGGCCAGGGCAGTAAGAATGGTGTCGACCACGGTTGGCACCACGAGGCTCCAGCCCGCCATGGGCGCGGGGTAGCACGCCATCATGATATTTCCCTCGGGAATGATTACGTCGACCGCGCGGAAAGCACCCTCGTTGACGGGATCGAGCGGCGCGGTGAGCGCTTTGTAGGCGACGCGCGCTCCGGCCAGGGTGCGCGAATTGATGCCGGATTTTCGCTGGGGCGAGCAGCCCGAAAGATCGATCGTCATTTTTCCCTGAGCGATGGTGACGCGCGCGTGAATTCGCACGCGTTCGTTGCGCAGCATTCCATCGTTGTCGAGAAAAGATTCCGCTTCGTACACGCCGTCCGGGATGCCGGAGACGATTTTGCGGCATTTCGTTTCGGTCTCGGCGAAGATTTGTTGGATTGCCGGAAGGATCGTGTCGCGGCCATATTTGAGGAACAGCTCATCCAGCCGCCGGAACGCGAGACGGCACGCGGCAATTTGCGATCGCATGTCGCCAAGCGAAGCATCGGGATAACGAATGTTGTCGCGGATAATCTTGAGCAACAGCTCGTTGACTTCGCCTGCTTCGTAGATCTTGAGCTGGTCGAGTTGCAGGCCTTCCATCCAGGGATCGAGGACCTTCGCTTCTCCGCCAAAGCCGGTGCTCATGCCGCCGATATCAATCCAGTGGGCGCGAACGATGGAGAACATCAGCAACTCGCCCTGAAAGAAGTAGGGCATATAGATGACCACATTATTCAGGTGCTGGCCCGCCACGGCCTGATGATTGGTGATGATAACGTCGCCGGATTTGAATCCGCCGTTTCCGTACCGATTCATGCCATCCACGATAATCACGCCGAGGTCGGCGATGAAATGCGAGACGCCGCCGACGTTTTGCGAAATGAGCGCGCCGTCCGGAGCGACGAGCGCCGTGCAGAAGTCGCGCACTTCGTAGATCATCATGTTGTACGAAGTGCGATGGAGGTCGGCGGCCATCTCGTTGGCGATGGCGGGCAGCGCGTTTCGGATGACCTCCAGCGTGACGGGGTCGAGCCTCTCCGTCATGACTCTCTCCTCAGGGAAATGATGAGTTCTCCCGTGGCGGCAACGCTGAGATCATCGCCCGGAAAGAGCACCGTCGTCGAGCCGTATTCACTCACAAGGGCGGGTCCCGTGAATCCCGCACCGGGAGGCAGGTCGTCGCGTGAATAAACCGGGCACTCGACCTCGGCATTCAACTGGTCGAAATGCACCGACCGTATCTCTGTCCGCGCGGCCGAGCCGCCCTTCGTCAATGGAGGCAGGGCAAGCTTGGCGCGCTTTCCGAGGGCAACGACTCGCACATTGATCATCTCGACGCGCTCGGTGGAGGAATGATGGGCGTAGCGCTGATCGTGCAGCGCATCGAAAGCGGCACGAATGGGCGCGGGATCCGCGGCTGCGAGCTGCGCGACGCTTACGGGGAGGGGCAAAGTAAATTCCTGTCCAACATAGCGAAGGTCGAGAAGGAGTTGGTGCGCGACGGCGATTCCCGGAGTCAGCAAACGCTTTGACTCTTCCACCATCTCCGCGTAGATTTTCTGAAGGCGCGGAAAATCGGCGTCCTGAAGATCGCTATAGTAAGTCCTCGTAAAGTCATGGCGCTCATCCGCCATGAGCATTCCCAACGCGGAAAAATGTGCGGGGAAGCGCGGCACAATCACGACGGGAATGTGAAGTTCGCGCGCGATGGCGACGGCATGCAAAGGTCCGGCGCCGCCCGACGCAACGAGTACAAAATCGCGCGGGTCGTATCCCTTCTCAACGGAAACTTCGCGCACCGCGAGCGACATCTTCGCGATCGCAATTTGGACGATGGAACGCGCGGCCGTCATCACATCCATCTGCATCGGCGCAGCGATCCGTTCCGTGACGCCGCGAATTGCGCCATCGCGGTCGAGCCGCATCTCACCGCCGAGAAAATCGGATACGCCGATCCGGCCGAGGATCACGTTTGCGTCCGTGATCGTCGGTTCCTGTCCGCCGCGGCCGTACGCGATCGGCCCTGGATCGGCACCGGAACTTTGCGGCCCCACTTTGAGCGCGCCGACTTCATCGATCCAGGCGATGCTGCCGCCGCCGGCCCCAACTTCAACCACATCCACGACAGGCATCATCACCGGGTGGCCGCTCGCGTAGCCGCCCACGTAATATCCCTCCGCCATGGTTGGCTCGCCCGCCTGGATGAGACTCGCCTTCGCTGTCGTTCCGCCCATATCAAAGGAGATGACGTTCTTGTAGCCGAGCGTATTCCCAATTTCCGCCGAAGCGATGATTCCACCGACCGGGCCGGACTCCATCATCATGACCGGGCGCCTGACCGCGGCTTGCGGCGTCATGACGCCGCCATTGGACTGCATCATGGCGAGATCGCCGCGGAAGCCACGTGATTCAAGCCTTGCTTGCAGATTGCGAACGTAGCCGCCGACGATTGGCCCGATATAGGCGTTGACTACCGTGGTGGACATTCGCTCGTACTCGCGATACTCGCGCAAGATCTCATGGGACAAGGAAACGTAACGTCCCGGCAGAGCATCCTCGATGATTTTTCCGGCGATGCGCTCGTGCTCGGGATTTGCGTAGGAATGCAGGAAGCATACGGCTACGGCCTCGACGCCATCCTTCGCAAGTTCGGCACAAGCGGCTTTGATACTTTCCACATTCAGCGGCTCACGGATTTCGCCGGTGGCATACATCCTCTCAGCCACTTCGATGGTCCGGTGACGCGGCACGAGCGGGCGGGGCCGATGAAAAAAAAGATTGTAGGCCTCGGGGCGATTTCCACGGCCGATCATGTAGACGTCCCGCGTGCCGCGCGTAACGATCAGGCCTACGGTTGCGCCTTTCCGCTCGATCAGGGTGTTGATCGCGATGGTTGAACCATGAATTAAGTTGTCGATCGACTTTGAGTCCAGTGCAGCTTTGTGGATGCAATCCAGGATGCCTTCGACGGGATCGCGCGGCGTGGTGAGGCTTTTTGCGTGTTGGATGCGGCCGGAGCGCTCATCGAAGGCAATCAAATCGGTAAATGTTCCCCCGATGTCGACAGCGATCCGCAGGCTCATCCCTTCCATTCCTTTCGCAAATGGTTACTGGTTCGGATTTCCTGAAAACGACCTGCGGCGCTTTCTTACTCGTGCTGAATGAAAGGCCATCGTGACGCAAGTAGGTCAGGCTTCAGCTTGTGGGACTTCGTCCTTGCAAGGACCAAACCTCACAGGCTGAAGCCTGCGCCACTTAGACCCAAACGCATCAATCGGATATCTTACCCGTAACTTCCGCGTATGTGCGCCGAATCGCGTCCGCGTTTCGATCGTCATAGTCAGGCATTTTGGAATACTTGCTGAGATCGACGAACTTGACCGCATCGTCTGCCGACATTCCTTTCGCAACGGCCTGTTTCACTCCGGCGACAAGGTCCTTCAAGTAGGCGGAAAAACCGTCCAGCGTCTCTCTATTGCGCTGGATGCCGCCGTGGCCCGGGATGACGATATTCCAATCGAGCTTCCCGATGGACTCCAGCACGCCAAGCCATTCGGCGGGATACGCGCTGCGCATGATCGGGACGCCGGACTCGAGCACGTCGCCGGTGAGGACGATTTTTTCCGCGGGCAGATACACGATGGCGTCGCCGCGCGTGTGCGCGTATCCGTAGTAGTAGAGGCAAATATCGCGGCCTGCTTCGTGCAACACGAGTGAGCGATCGAAAGTGAGATTCCCCGGCAGGAGCTGGATTTGCGGAATCTCCGCTACGTATGCCTTTTGCAGGTCGAGGGCGTGCTGTAGTTGCGCGCGTGCCTCGTCGGTCAGTGGAACGCCCTTCTCATTCTTGCCGCTCGACAACAATTTCTCGAGTCGCGCGATTTCCTCCGGGGCGCGGGTAGCGATTTCGACCGGCTGGTTCTTGATCTGGTCCTGTCGTGCGAAATCCTGTTGGATGATGGTCACACCCGGGCCGAATGCTGCGATGTAGGCCTGATTGCCCTGCACATGGTCGCGGTGCCAGTGCGTGTTGATGACGTAGCGAACAGGTTTGTTGGTGACTTTCTTGATTTCAGCGATGGTCTCACGCGCCCAGCTCGGACGGAGATGCGTGTCCACGACCAGAACATCATTCTGGTTCACGATAAATGCGCCGTTGGACGCGATGCCCGGCTTGGCAATCACGGCATACACGCCGTTGGCGACCTGGGTCACATCAAAATCGGCGGATTGTGCCAGTGCGACAGCAGCCGACGTAAAAAGTAGGAGGAAAATCAGGCCCACCGAACGAACGCTATGAAGCATGAGGTCCAGCCCCCATTGAATACGAAAGATCTGCCCGGCAAAGGAAAGCGCGGAATGTAGCACAGGTTTCAGGCCCATTCAATGCGGCCCGCAGCGGGGGTGCTGAGGATTTCTGTTTGAAATGAAAAGTTCCAGCCCCTCGGGGCGCTACCGATGAGATTCTGAGACCGGAAAAAGCGCGAATGTGAGACTCTTAAGGTGCGGTGCGCGGCGGATCTTCCTTTGGGAATCGGTGTCTCGATGCGGTGGTTACTCAATAAGTTAATGTTTCTGTTGTTGGCCGCGGCGGTCTGCGCCCTTGGCGGAGGGGCATTCGCCAAAGACAAGCCTGTCTCCTGGAAACTGATCGATGACGCGTTGTTCCGTGTCAACGATGCGCCCGTGAAAGACTGGGGCGTTTATCAGGCCGGCAAAAAGCGCGATCCGTTGCTCGTCCAAATGGACAAACGATTCCTGCTGGTTAAGATTCATGAACGGCAAATTTTTGAAGTTGACCCAGCCAAGATACAACACAAACCAGACGAACTCCTTTGGGATCCATCCGACCATCCGGCGCAAGCGCTGGCTACATCCGAATGGGACGCCAGCGATACGGAAGCTGTATTCCTGATTCGCTCGAAACTCAACGCCGAAGATCGCCTTCTGGATATCGAGCTTCCCCACATGCTGGACCTCAGCGGGATGTCGCCACACTCCGCAGCAGCCACGCGGCATAGATAGGCGCGAACCTCGCTCCAAACTTTCCGGAATCCGTTATCGATCCGAGTAGTACCCATCTCTCGTCTGGACGGTCATGTCCTTCTGCTTCGTCGCGAGATGGATTTTGTGATAGCCGGGTGCGACATCCGATGCAGGCGTGTAACCGATGCTGTACTGATTGCGCAGCTCCTCAGCAATGGAAGCATAGATTTGATCGATGGGTTGCTTCTTGGAGACCTCAAACAGGCGGCCGCCGGTTTCCTTTGAGATGCGTTCGAGAATTTTCTTGCCGTCGGGGTGTTCTTCCTGAGGATATCTGTGGCCGCCGCCATAGCCTCCATGGCGGCCCATTCCCGGGCCGCCAAAGCCGCCAAATGGACTTTGATAGGCCTGTTCATCGGCAAACAGGATCGAATAGACGACCGTATCGGCGCGCTGCGCGGTCATGATGGCGTCCACGAGAGTCTCCTTGCTGCCGTGGTCCACGCCGTCGGAAAGCACGATTAGCGCCTTCCGGCCCTGCTGCTTCTTCGTGACCTCGTCGGAGGCCAGGTAAATGGCGTCGTAAAGCAAGGTGCCGCCTCCTCCATACTGCTGGCGCGATCCACCGCTTCCCCCTCCACCGTTTCGAACGAGTTGAGGCGCGCCCACTAGATCCAGCGCGCTCTCCAGCTTCTGTCGGGAGGAAGTCAAATCCTGCAGGAGTTCCACTTCCCGGTCGAAGTGAATCACAAAGGCCTTGTCCTTGTCGACGCGCAGCATGTCATCTATAAAACTGCGGCTGGCCGTGCGCTCCTGGTCAAGAACGCGGCGCTGGCTCTCGCTCGTATCCACCAGCAGACCGAGTGTCAGAGGGAGATCCGTCTCCCTGGTGAAGTAGGCGATGGTTTGTGGGCGCCCGTCTTCCTCCAACTCGAAATCATCCTTGCCGAGGTTGGAAACTATCTGGCCGTGTTTGTCGCGCACGGTCGCCAGCACATTGACGACCTTCACTTCGACGCTGATCTGCGGCTGTTGTTGGGACTGCAATGCGCCGGCGGGCAGCAGCAACGAACAGATCAGGAGCGCCAGCCAAGATATCCTGCCGGTTCGCGCACAGATAGACTGCAGCGGCTCCATTGGTTTTCTCCTCATTTGATTGCCCATCAGCTAGCCGTCTACACCCGATTGACAATCAATAGTGATTCTCGGGCAACCCGGGCGGTTGCCTGGTGTTTGTTGGGGTGTTTTGGCACATTCGAGAGTTCACGTTGATTCTGGCGAACATCGGATTGGGGCTCGAGATGCTATGACGGTGTTCGGATGTATGGACCGGACTTGCCAATCAAATTCGATTGGCTGCGGGTTTTCGCTCTTCAACTGCCGCCTTCCGCATGGGGGATTACGCCGAAAACGAGCGATGCCAGATAGACGACAATTCCCAGCCCGATCAAAGATGCGCCAACGAATGCAAAGAGCACAAACGAGAGGGGATGAAACCACAGAAGGGTGGCGATTTCGATCAGCAGGCCCAGAATGATCAGCACGCTCGAAACCTGCAGCAGCCTTTGCTCCCCAATTTGACGGAGTTTCATTGGACGGGACTCCAGAATTTCACATGGCTTAGATTTTGTATATCGTGCGCGGTATCGTGGCAGCCACTGGTCAGGCAGGACATTTGATTCGATTTGAGTGTATCCATCAAGGCGGAGTGCACCGGATTTTCTTCAAAACCGCGGGCGCCAAGGTGGCAGTGCAGGCATTGGGCATTCTTGAATCCGCCCGGTATGGTGATGCTGGCCGGATCGGGGGCCGTGCCGATGTATTGAAAGTAAATCCTCGCCAGCCCGCGGAACTTGTCGTTCAGCGGGCCGTAGAGCGTGTAATCGGCATGGCACGAAATGCAGGCCATATCGGCTGGCACCCTGTGATTTTGAAAGTGCTGGGCGGGAATATGCTTGGCGTCATCCACATAAAGGCTCTTGCCAAAAGGGACCATCACGTGGCAGGAAATGCAAAATTGCGTCTGTTCAGATCGCTGTACGTGGGTGTTCATCCCCGCCACAATGCAGAGCGCGGGAAGTACACAGAGTCCAATGAAGGCCACAATCTTCCAGCCGGCGCCCGTGGTCACTGAGGGACGAAACAAAAAGATCGAGGCCAGGACAATGGTGAGGACAATTTGACCGATGAGAAGCCCAGTCACGAATCCTCCTGCTGCTCCCCAGGCCAATCGAAGAGCCAGTGATCTAGCGCAAACACGCCTTGCCGTACCCGTTCATATTACTTGCCGAGTGAACGGACGTAGGCTACCAGTCCCGTTATCTCCGGATCTTTCAAAGTCTTCGCGTAAGCCGGCATTTTATTCTTGCCTGTCGAGATAATGCCGGCCAGGTCCGCGTCAGACATTTTTTTAACTTCCGGCGAGCTAAAATCATGAACCCCCACGGCCTTTCCGGCGGGCGTACTTCCCTTTCCATCCGGACCGTGGCATCCTGCGCACTTGGCCTTAAATGTCGCCGCCGCATCATCCGCTCGCGCAGATGCACTCAGAAAAAGCGTGAACGCAACCGCAAGCAACAGGCTCTGGCCGATCCGAAACATTAAACGGTTCATCTCATCTTCCTCCCTATTTGTCGAAGAGCAGCCCCCATCGTCGCTCCTACTTCGTATTAAATCAGAACGCGTATCGGAACGAGAACGTAAGGTTGCTGCCGTTGAAATCCTGCGACGGCAGGGATGCAAGCCCCACCGGATTTGCAATCCCCTTGTCGTTATATCCGTAGTAATTCCAGGCCGTCTTGTAGGACAAGCCTTTGTAAATGTCAAACGACAGGCTCGCGAGCGGCTTGAGGTAATTGAAGTCAAGAGTGCCGGTCGGTGAGAGTGCACTGAGAAAAGTCGTATTTCCCCGAACGATGCTGCCTGCGTATCCGAGCATGGCCGTCACACGTTTGAAGGGTTTCCACATTACGTCGCCAAACGCGTAATAATCTTTGCTCGAATAGAAGGAAAGCGTTCCCAGCGGGGAGGTTGCGCCGGGAATCGTGCAAAGCGCCGTGAAGATCGTCGAACCCGTATCCGGGAAGCAGATATAGGTCTGTGTATAGATGTCCATATAGTTGAAACCGAAATCGACGTACAGCTTGGCGTTCGGGGACAGGGTGGTCACAAAACCGTACGTTCGGGCGTGCTCAATATTATTCACCATGGATACATTATCCCGATTTTCATTGATGTCCACGGAGCCGCTCACGACCGCCCACGGAGCAGGGGTGTAGCGCACTTGAATCTTGTAACTCTGCAGTTGCCGGGGGCTCGTGCGCGTGAAGGAATTGTCGTTGTAGCCGAACATTAGGTCCGCGGTGATCCGCAACGCATCGATTGGCCGCGCCGTAGCGCCAATCAGCCCCACATTTTCATGAATTTCATACAGATTTCTCCCGGTGTCGTTGCCGGCTTCCGGCACAAGATTCGTGGGCGAACCTTCTTGAATCGATCCGTCCGCGTTCTTTGTGCAGGCGGAAGGCAGGGCGCCGGATACCAATGCACAATCGCCGCGCGCGGCGAGGTAATCATTCGCCACGTTGCCGGTGGAGCCTCCTGGAAAATAAATTTCACCCGCATCGAAGGTCGCGCTGAAATCAGAGATGGTGCGGGCCGTATACATGTACCCGGCGTAGGCGCTGATTCTGTGCGTGATGTCGTATTTGAGCTCGATCGTGTTTGACCGGATGTTCTGGCCCAGGAACTGGGAAACGAGTTCATTCGTCACATCGGCGCCGGAACTTGTGTTGTGCTGCGGGCAGAGGGGTCCATTGTAAGGCGCCGTCGGGCAGACGGTGGCGTAGGTAGCGGGAGTCACCGTCGAAATCGGCAGCAATAAGCCAGTCTGGCCCGGGCCGGGCGGCGTGCCGAATAGGTTGGTTTCAGCCGTGGCCCACATCGAGGGTATGCGCCAGTTGTCGTACCGGAATTCATCAACGATGCTCAGCCTGTCCGTCAGCCGGTAGTCGCCCGACCAATTCGCGGTGGCGGAGACCCGATTGGCCTCCGTCGGTCCGCCAGTCGTGCCCCCCCGTGTGACCGTCCTGGTCGCCCATCCGTTGATAGCTTCATTAAAATCCGAGACTGTGTTGTTACCGCTGCTATAACTCGCCGACCCGGACATCGAAAGATTCTTGATGTAAGTGGATTGGAAGCTGAAACGTTCGGTCGGAAACGTTGACCGCGGATTCTGGACCTGGCTGTACGACAGGTATCCATTACAATTGGCAGTAACCGTTGGCGGTGTCGTGGTTGCGTTCGTAACCGGGTTCGCGCACGGTGAAGTGCCGTTGAAGACCAGGCCGAGATCCACGGGAGTGCCGTTGGAAAGCTGATACGTGAGATTATTGTCTGTCGCGCTGTTGTCCACCTTGGAGTAGGTGAGCATTTCGTCGAAGGACAGCGTCGTCTTTGAAATTCCCCGGTAATCCACTCCCGCGCGGTAGGCATTTGTGGTGTACCGCACGGTATCGGTCAAAAGCGGTTCCTCTCCTCCCTCAATGGTGGTGAAGGCAGGACCGCTGTTCACATTGTAGGAATACCCCAAACGGAAGCGGATCCGCGATTGCGGCAAAAGAGTCAGATCGTAGTCCTGCATCCGGCGGGATAAGTTGAGTGCGTGCGGCGAATTGACGATCGGATTGGCGGGATTGAAACTTGACGGGTTCAGGGGATTCGCCAGCAGGTTGTAATTCCAGGTGTTCTTGTCGCGCCGGTACAACGCTCGAAAATCGTACCACTTGTTTTTCTCGATCCGCAGACGCGATACGTCATTGGGATCTCCGCCATATCCAAAGTTGCTAAAAGCAAGGCTGTCGAAAAAAATCCCCTGGTGGTTGATCGAACGCATGTCGACGGTGTAATCAAATAGCCGGAAACCGGAACTGAGGTTGTCAAAGGTATTGTAGTTGTTCAGATTCCCGCCAATCATGCTATCCCGGTAGCCAAATTCAACGCTCTGTTGAATCGTGTAATTTCCGGTGGTTTTCCCTTTCGTCTCGTCCGCGGTTTGCGTCAGTGTTTGGTCTGGCAGGGCCGGGGATTGCGCTTTCGTGGACGCTGCACATGACAGTGTCAAAGCGATGGACAAAGACAATGCCCGCCAACGCAATCGAGACGCATTGATGTTCACGACATTCGCAGCCGCTTCGGAGCCGGCACCGCTGTTCCCCCTCCCCTTCAGTAGATCGCTGAAGTTCATCGCGCGCTCCCTATTTGAAAAATGTGTGGTCGACATTTGAACCGTGGATCTGCGAATGGCAGAGCGTGCAGGCCTGATATTGAGCCGCCTGGTTGTGGAAGGATGGGGCGCCGGGCGCATTAGCGAAGGAAGTGGTATGGCACGACAAACATAATAAGTTCACGTTGCTCATCTTCAGCATATGGGCGTTGGGCGAGCCGTGCGGGGTGTGGCAGGATTGGCAGCCTTCCACCTTCACTGGCTCATGCTCGAACACGAACGGCCCTCGCTTGTCTGCATGGCAGGTGAAGCAAACCGCGTCCTGCGCCGCCGAAGCTCGCACCTGCTTGGCACCGACTGTCCCGTGCGGATTGTGACAATCGCTGCACTGAACCAAGCCCTCGTTCACGCGATGGTGGAAGGGCATGCTGAATTGCGGCTTTTGTTGAAGGTGGCAGCTATAGCAAAGCTCAGGTTGAGCTTTTACTAGGAGAAATTCCCGGGTCTGCGCATGGTGCGGCGAATGGCAGGAGATGCAGCTGACATCGCTTTTGGCGTGTTCCGAATTGATCGCATTCATGTGCTCCGTGCCGCTGGCATGGCAGGTCAGGCAACGCTCGTCGATCTCTTTCGCGGTATGCTCCTTGAAGATGAATATTTTCGTCTTGTCGCCGCCACCGGCGACGTGAGCAGCGCCTGGACCATGGCACCCCTCGCAGCCTTGCTTGGAGGGGCCACCGCGCGTGTCATTCAATGTTTTCCAGTGCGGGGTCTTCTCCCATTGGTTGTAAATATCTTCATGGCAGGCTTTGCAAGTATCTGCTCCCACATAGTCGGAAGAGCCCGGGGTCGCGGGAGGAGCCTTGTCCTGGCTTGGCGGCAGAGTCGAATGGACCGCGTTCGTGGTTTGTGAGTATCCTGAGCGGGAGCCTGCGCCCGCGTTTGATGCGGCAACCAGGATGAGCGCAACACTTGCCCAAAACACAAGAGAGCCGTACGAGTGTCTCATTCGTTTCTTCTAAGACCCCTTTCAAAACAAATTCACCCTGAACTCAAAATGTCAGACCACAACTTGAGAGGCGTTTTTCTCATCGGCGTTCTGCAGGATCACCTTTAGTGCGCCTTCTTTGGCGGCATTTCCGAAGGTGTCGTACGCTTTCATGGTGTCGTTCAATGCGAAGCGATGAGTCACCAGCTTGCTGGGCTGCAACTTGCCCGAATCCACGACCTTCAGCAGCATCGGTATTGTTGCCGTGTCCACAAGCCGGGTGGTGAGCGAAATGTTGCGGTCCCAGAGTTTCTCCATGTGCAGTTCCACGGGTTTACCGTGGACGCCCACGTTCGCGATGCGCCCTCCGGCTGCCACTATGGCCTGACAAATTGCGAAGGTATCCGGAAGCCCGACAGCCTCTATGGCCACGTCGACTCCGGCGCTCTTGGTCATCTCCATCACAAGGTGGGCGGCATTTCCATCTGTGCTGTTGACTAACGTGGTAGCGCCAAAGTTTTTTGCGACCGCCAGGCGCTTATCGTCCAAGTCGATCATGAAAATCGCCGCCGGCGAATAAAATTGCGCCGTCAGAAGAACTGCCAGTCCCACGGGGCCCGCTCCAATAATGGCGACTGTGTCACCCGGCTGCACTCGACCATTCAGCACCCCACACTCGAAACCCGTTGGCAAAATATCACTCAGCATCACCAGGGCTTCGTCATCGCCTCCAGCCGGGAATTTGTAAAGACTCCCATCGGCCTGCGGAATGCGGACGTACTCGGCTTGCGTTCCGTCTAAGGTGTTGCCCAGAATCCAACCTCCGCGCCTGCAATGGGAATACATTCCCCGTTTGCAGAAATCGCACTTCAGGCAGGCAGTCACGCACGAGATGATGACCTTGTCTCCGACGTGAAATTCCGAAACGCCCGTACCGACTTGTTCGACTACTCCAATGCCTTCGTGGCCGAGAATGCGCCCATCGGTCACGCCGGGCAGATCCCCTTTGAGGATGTGAAGATCGGTTCCGCAGATCGTCGATGTGGTGATCCGAACAATGGCGTCGCCCGGTTCTCGGATGGCGGGACGCGGCTTGTCCTCCCACGCGCGCTTGCCCGGGCCGTGATAGACCAGCGCCTTCATCACGGTGCTGGGCTTTAGAGATGCGAGACTTGTGGTTGGCAGTGCGAGTTCAACGGGAGTCACTAATTTTCGCTCCAAAGGCGAATAAAGTGTGATTGTAGATGGGGAGAAAACGTGTTTCTGTGCAATATGGCACACATTTCAGTCTTGGTCATCGAGTAACAATCGCAGGTCTGGAACGGGGTACCGCAGCTTTCGTGACAGGGCTGTTGCCGCTGCACAAAAGATACGCGAGTTCGCAAGAAGGCGATGCCGGTTTGAGACTTTCGCGAATGTGGCTTGAGATGGGAACGCACTACGCCCTCCCTTGCAATCACTTCCCTCTTAGGTGTCGGGGTTGGAGGCCTAAGAATCTTGCAACAACCGTTCAATCCCAAGCTTGTCCTTGATCGTGACGCTCGATCCTTTGATTTGCAATAGATTATTTCTCTTGAAGTCTGCAAGTAGCCGCGTCACGGTTTCCCGGGATGCGCCGATCATCTGGGCAATCTCTTCATGGGTTAGCGTAAGATTAAATCGGATGGCCCCGTTGTCGGATGGATGATGCGCGCTCCAGTCCAGAATAAATCGTGCCAGCTTTTCCCGTGCTGAATGGGACAGGCCAATGGTGCGCATCTCGGCGAACGCCGTCTGGTAGGTCTCGCTAAGTTCCTGCGCTACGCGCAGCGCCGCTTCCCCATGGTCTCGCAGGAAGTTCAGGAAATCCGTCCGGCTGATGAAATTGGCCTGGGTTGGCTCGATGACGTCCGCCGTCACTTCGTAAGGCCGCCCGGAAATCGAGGCCGGCAATCCAAGAAGATCGCCCGGCTCGGAAATGCGGAGAATCAGCGTCCTGCCATCGGAGGAAGATGTCGACAGCTTGACGTGCCCGGCGCATAGTATGAACACCCCTCGCGCGGCCTGCCCCTCCACAAAAAGCGTGGCCCCTTTTGGATAGGTGGCTGAAGAAGTGATCTCCGAAAGCCGTTGCAACGCCGCGGGACCCAGGTTGCAGAAGAGGCGTGATTCCTTGTGAGGGCATGTCACGCAGTTTTCGACGATCTGCAGCCCATACGGAGAACGCGTAGAAAGTCCTGTGGCCATTGCACGCCCCCTGCCTCGAGTCACGAAATGAAACCTGGCAGTCGTTGATTTTTTGGGTTCATCCAACATGAATCACCGGGACGAGGATGCCCGATCGTCAAACGATTGGCCGTGATGCGTATCACGCGATTCCGTGATCCCGGTCACATTCCTGCCCGGCCCAACTGCTCATAATGATCTTGTGAGTGGAGGAGGTAAGACAATGCCAAAAGACGATCGAAATACACTGGAAGTCCTGAAGGCCGAATTAAACTTTGTGACAAAAGGCGGCTACGGTAAATCGCCGCGCGAGCCGTGGCGGGCGCATCTCGCTTTTGAAGACTCGCCAACCTGCATGAATTACGACACGAAAGAAGACCGCACTCCATGCGCGGAATGTTTGTTAATGCAGTTTGTGCCCGCCGACAAACAAAGCGAAAAGGTCCCGTGCCGCCACATTCCCCTGACATCCAACGGCGAAACGTTGCTCAACTTGTATCGAGGCGGGACGGAACAGGAAATCGAAGAGGCATTGGCCGGCTGGTTGCAAATTGAGATTGCGAAGCTCGAGATCGAGGAAAAACCAGTATCGCCATCCGCGATGGCGGGATGAAAGTTGGCGGCTGGAACTGATTGAATCTCTGCGATTCCGATCAAGAAAGACAGGGAGGGCTGTCATGGTCCTTAATCTCCACCCGAAATGCGCGAACCCAAGTTGTGCCGTATCTTTCGACTGGCTAACGGGAGGGAAACTTTTCCGGTTTCCGCGTGAACACGGCGGGCTTGCTCCCACCAATGGGAACAATGCCAGTGCGAATGGCTCACACCCAATTGGACATTTCTGGCTCTGCGAGCGGTGCTCAAACGTCTACACGCTCCACTTCGAGGCGGGCCGGGGAGTTGCGATACTGCCACTGTGGCCTGAATTGCCCGCAGCGAAAGACCATATGCACTTGCCTGCCTCCTGACCACTCATCGGTATGGGAAAGGCAAGGATCGCATCCGGCGGCCGCCATCCAACCCAATCGCACGGCAAGTGCGGCCGCCGGCCTTCCTCCTCCCGCGACCCGTGGCTCGTGAAAAGCGAATCCTGCGTGCCACATCATCTTAGTATTTGTCCCGCAAAAATCAACGGCTCAGGAGAGCGATCTGCGCTCCAAAGGTTCTCAAAAAGCAAACGGAGCGGAAGGATCTTACTTCCCCCCGCTCCGGCAATAGCAACGTCTTGTTGTTGTTGTTGCGTTTACGGCTTGATCGCCACTTTGATTACGCCGTCCAAACGCCCTCCGAACAGCTTGTAGGCGTCCACGATCTTGTCCAGGGAAAACGTGTGCGTGATTAACGGAACCAGGTCCAGGCGGCCGTGGCGCACGAGTTCCATCAACCTGCGCATCCGTTCTTTTCCGCCGGGGCAAAGCGTTGTGATGATCTTTTGATTGGCCAGGCCGGCGGCAAACGGCTCGACCGGAATCGAGAGTTTTCCCGAATACACGCCAAGGCTCGAAAGCGTTCCCCCCGGGCGAATCACGCGCAGGGCATTTTCAAAGGTATCCTGCGTTCCGAGGGCTTCAATGGCCACATCCACACCTTTACCGCCCGTCAGGTGCTTGATTTCAGCCACGACGTCGACTTCGTTTTGGTTCAGGACGATATCGGCGCCCATCCTTTTCGACATGCGCGCTCGAACGGGATCCGATTCCACGGCAATGATGAGGCTCGCGCCTTTGAGCTTTGCGCCTGCCGTCGCGCAGAGTCCGATCGGACCCTGAGCAAATACCG
>Ga0182024_10014328_pt1 | contig 15338 bp, 15 predicted proteins | sample P32metaG_FD_120480 | JGI IMG/M metagenome (GOLD analysis project Ga0182024, IMG submission 120480) | Permafrost microbial communities from Stordalen Mire, Sweden - P3-2 metaG (Illumina Assembly) | ecosystem: Environmental > Terrestrial > Soil > Wetlands > Permafrost | place: Sweden: Stordalen... | reverse complement strand
CCTCCAAAGACAGTGTGTTTTCAATAGCTTCGGTCGATACCCCTGGTTATGTTTCGAACAAAAATTGAACGTGGCGGTCGCCAAAAAGAGTCCATAATCCGAGCTATCACGTTTTGATAGCGTTGATGCGCTTATCCTTCATTGCCTTTAGACTTGCTTTCACCAGTTTCTTCACCAATCTTGTTGGCACTGGTTTACCCATTGGGAAGCTAACAATGGCTTTCGTCGTAGCATAACCTGCGAGTTCCTTCCTATGTTTTTGTATTACTGTAGGGGGTACATGTAGGCGTATGTGTGGTTTCTTGAAGCTGAACCAGGCAAACATCCCGTCATAATAATCAACTCCTGGATTGGAATATCCGGGCATTTGGAAATAATCGGTGCGTTCAGTGGCACCAGGCGCAGCCGCCCGTATGGCCGCTCTGACCTTCGCCAAATCGCCTTGCGCCTCTTTTGGACAGCTTGCTATGTATTCATCTACCCCACCACTTTTGCGTTTTGCCACGGTTGCGTTCTCCCCTTGGCGTCGTGTTTTTTCTTATTGTAATCGACTTTTGTGATTTCACCCGCACGTCTCGCCAGCATCTATTTGGCCCGCTTGGTTAAGACGACATGAGCAGCCTTTGGCGTTGTCACGTGTTCTGCGCATTGGGACGCTCGATACAAGTTGCTGGTCAATGAGGACTCAATCGAGCACGCTTTAGATCCTCCACTGCTTGGGAAAAGCAAACTGAGGCAAACTGGATACAAACGCCCCTAAAAAAGTTCTAAGATCGTTTCCTTGGGCGCGCCACACCTTACATCAATTCATTTTCAATAACTCCCGTCGATACGCGTTGATTTGTTTCAAACTCTGGAATCCGGCTGTTGCCTCCAGACGAAATCGACAAACTTCACTTGATTGCGTAAGAATGTCGGCTCCTTAGACCCGAGCAGAATGTGGTTTGTCGACGATCATAAGTTCGGCAAAAAAGGAGCCGAACACAATGATCATTGGCGTAGATGACCGCGCGAGCGTAGATCGGTCATACAAGAAAGCCTGTATTGCGAACACCAACCGTCAGTGCAATTCTCGATAGCGGCTTGCGGCGCTGATGATGACCGCGCGCGATACTGAGGAGAATATATGATCAGTCTGAAATATTTTGCGCTCGTTACTGTTGCTGGGATTTGCTTCGCAGCGACCGCCCCCAGAGCAGGAGCGCAGGTCAGCGTCGGCGTCAGCGTTGGACCTGCCCCCGACTGCCCCTACGGTTACTACGACGCCCCTCCTTATGGCTGTGCTCCCTACGGCTACTACGGGCCGGAATGGTTTACGGGCGGCGTTTTCATTGGTGCCGGCCCATGGTTTCATGGTTCTGAAAATTTCCACGGCCACGTAAACAATCATTTTCATCCCGAACACGGATATAGGGGCCCCGCGCCACACCCTGGAGAAAAGCCCTCAAGGCCCGTCGATAAGGTTGCCCACTTCAAAGGAAATGAAGTGCGTGATGGGCGCGGCCACGTAGGTGGCGGCGAGAAGCGCTAGAAACAGCAGATGCTCGGATTGCTGGACGAGCGATGGTCGCTGGTCAGAGCTCTACTCAACGGCAGTCGCTGCAACTGTGAGCGCAAATCGAGCTTACGCGTCTAACACCTGACAGTCGGATGACCGGAAAAGTGCCGTCGGGGACCTCAAAGAGGCTACAGGCTTCACTGCAGCGCCTTGCGCAACCCCTGTTGACTTCATTTTTGACCGCACAGAACTGGCGAGGAGGCTCAATCCGGGGAAATCGATCTGTAGCAAGGCAGCCGCAAATCCGCCCAGAAAACTCCTAAAATCCTTCTTTTGAGTGCGCCATATCACCTCAATTCTGTTCCCCGCTGGAACTTTGCTCTCCGAGGGTGTAAATTCCCTTTGCGCAGGAAGCCCGACGAGACCGGTCAACCGGCATAACAACGACCATGCACCTGGCAACCAAGTTAGCCGAACCAGATTTGCACGAAGCTCGAAAAGACGCTCCCGCAAATACCCAGAACTCTGCGAAAAGCCTGCCTGCCCCATTCAGAATCGCGCTTCGCTTGATCTCAGTCCCCGTCGCCCTGGCAAGCATCGTCGCCGTGGCGCTGGTCGGCGTGCCATCCCTTGGCTTCTACGGCGCAGCCACGCTTCTTGAAAAGATTCGCCCGCTACGCGACGCCTATCAATTTCTCTCGCGCGCATACGACCAGCTACTCGACCGGCTCGGCCAAAAGGTCTTGCGCGACCCGCGAGACACTCCCGCGTTGCGCCTCATGGTCTCCGTCACCATAACCGCCGTGCCAATTTTCCTGGCGCAACTCATTTTAGGAAAACCGCGCCTCTGGCTCGCCGTCGCTTTCTATCTTTCTCTCTACGGCCTAAAGTTTCAGCGCTTCGTCCGGATGTTTAGCGCCAAACACTTGGAAGCCCACCGCCGCCAAGGCTACTTCTCCGACAAATATCACAAGGTATTCGGTCGCTATGTCGAATTCTTCCTGGGCTTCCTCTATGGCAACGTTCCGGAACTCGATCGAACCGTTCATGTCCGCCTCCACCATAAAGAAAATAGCGGACCCGACGACACCACCTCCACCATCGCCTACGATCGCACCAGTAAAATGGATTTCCTCTGGTATCTTTCAAACAATATTTGGACCGTCCTCGGCCTTATCCCCTACGCCTACTTTAAAGCTAGAGGCGAAGACGAGAACCGCCGCCGAATGCTGTGGGGAATCACCCTGTACTCTGCGTATTTCGCAGCGGCGTTTATTTACGACTGGAGAATCGGCATCGTCTACGTCCTCGTTCCTCTGCTCGCCATGAACTTCATCATGGCCATGACCGCCTGGGTCCAGCATGCTTTCTACGACGAAGAGCGCCCCGAAGATTATTTCGCGAACACCGTCACCGTGTACGACGAAGTGAACTTCATGAACGAGGGTTACCACCTCTGTCATCATCACCGCAGCGGTCTGCATTGGACCGAGATGCCCGCGCATCTCGAACGCATCAGCGGCAAGATGAGAGAATCCGGCTCCGTGGTCTTCCGCGATCTGGATTTTATGGAGCTGTTCCTGGAGTTGACTGTCCTGCGCAGAATGAACGTCCTCGCCGAAAAGCTCGTCCCCTGGGAACCTATGGATCACGCCGAGAGGCTCGCGCTGCTGGAAAAGAGAACCAAGCCCGTACGCACCGCCGTCTCGGCCTGAAACCTCATAGTTTGAAGACTACCGCAGCTCCTTTCCCACTCCGTCAATCCAACCTTTCGCTCGATATTCAGTTCTTACAATCCGAATTGCAGCTAAAATAGCAACGCAAGTCGCGGCGACATCCGCAAGCGCTTACTCCGTGTAACCGCCCAGGCGCCGCAGCCGTCCCTTGACTGGATTTCCGGGAGCCTTCGAAATGAAGAAATTGCTTTTGCTAGCGCTGGCCGCATCCTTCGCCACCACAGCCCTCGCGCAGGACGCACCCAAAAAAGTAGAAGTCGCCGCGGATTATTCCTACTTCCGCATCCCGCAAGGCGGCTTCGTCCCGGACGCCGCTTTGAACGGCGGCGGCGCGTCCATCGCGTACTACTTCTTCAAACACGTCGGCCTCAAAGCCGAGTTTCAGGATTACGGCACCTACGCGCAAAACGTTACCGTGCCGGCCAGCACCCAGGGCTGCAACAGCCTTTCGGACTGCCAGCTACCTGTCAGCGGCACCGTCTTCACCTACACCATCGGCCCAGTCATGCGCTTTCGCGTGAAGCACTTCGAGCCCTTTGCGGAAATTATGATCGGAGGCGCGCACAACAATATTTTCCGCAACATTTACAACTCCTGCACCGCCCAGGGAGAATGCATCAACCTCAGCAAGCTCCCGAATAACACCGCCTTTGATTTCGTCATCGGCGGCGGCCTGGACCTCCCCTTCCGCGAACATATTTCCTTCCGCCTCGCCCAGATTGATTACGTTCGCACCGGCTTCGGCAATAGCCTCGTAATCGGCAAAAGCACCCAGGACAATCTCCGTGCTCAGGCCGGAATCGTCGTCAGGTTCTAGCCGCGCCGTCCGCCACCTCGGGAACCTTCGTAGCTCGTGAATTGAGCGCTAATCCCCCCGCGGCGCAAATTAAGAACCAGCTTCTTCCGCCCTGCTAGCCCGCCGTCCTCCAAACGCATGAATCGTCCGCGTTCCGGCAATTGGTTCCCCGCCCTGCCACAGCCCCTTCGGAATGAAATATTCTTCGCCGGCTTTAACCGGAATTCGCTGCCCTTCGATGATGAGGGTGTAACAACCCTGCACAACCAGCATGTACTCGTCGAACCCGTGCGCATGCGGCGCTGATACCGCGGTTTCGCTGCAAGTCCAGAACGCCATCTGGCTGCCGTCCGCTCCGTCAAAGAGGTAACCTTCCACTCCCGGCGTCGCCTGGCTGCTCGTCGCGATCCGGTTCGCCGCCCGCTTCATAAATTCTGGAAAGTCATCCATGTCCTTCACCTCGGCGTCAGCGCGTGGCTCATCCTTCCACCCGCCCTGCGTCTCCGCAACATTCCTTCCCTTTCCCCATTCATCTTTTTGCGTTTTTAGTGTACTAGTAGAATTGCACAGATAATTTGAATCGCAGTTGCAGCGCCACAACATCATCCGGCGTCCGGTCCCTGTATCCGCGTCAATGCACAACTACGAAACGGATCCAGGTGTCTAGCGGCAGCGCCGGCAACCCGAGGAGCAACGATTCAATGGCTCAACGCAACAACATCGGCATCCTGACAGGCGGCGGCGACGTCCCCGGCCTCAATTCCGTAATAAAATCCGTAGTCTACCGTGCCACAGAAATGGGTCGCACCGTCACCGGCATCCGCAAAGGCTGGAAAGGCCTCACCAACATGAATCACGCCGATACCGGCGAAGCCCGCCTCGATCGCCAGCTCACCCGTGAAAATACCCGCACCATCGACCGCAGCGGCGGCACCTGGCTGCACACTTCCCGCACCAATCCGCGTAAAGTCGCCGCCAACAAGGTCCCCGCCCACATCTCCGCCGACCAATTGAAGAAACTTTCCTTCGACGGAAAATTCTACGACTTCACTCCCATCGTTCTCGAAAATCTCCAGCGCCTCGGCATCGACTGCCTCATCGCCATCGGCGGCGACGACACTCTAAGCTTCGCCTCCGTCCTCTCCAGCCAAGGTTTTCCGGTAATCGGCATTCCCAAAACCATGGACAACGACGTCCACGGCACCGAATACTGCATCGGCTTTTCCACCGCCATCACTCGCGCCAAAGATGCCATCAACCGCCAGCGCACCACGCTCGGCTCTCATGAACGCATCGGCGTCTTCCGCATTTTTGGCCGCGATGCCGGTTTCACCGCGCTCTACACTTCGTACATCACTTCGGCCCGCTGCCTCATCCCCGAAGTCCCCTTCGATCTGGACCGCGTCGCCAATATCCTGATGGAAGACAAGCGCAATAATTCCAGCAATTATTCGCTGGTGATCGTTTCCGAAGGCGCTACCTGGACCAACCGCGTCGTCGACGAATACGGCGAAGCTGACGCTTACGGCCATCGTAAAAAGGTGGACATCGGCCACGCCCTCGCCGACGACCTGCAGCGCCGCACCGGCGAAGAAACCATCGAGAGCGATCTAACCTACGACTTGCGCAGCGGCGAGCCCGACGCCATTGACCAGATCGTCGCCATCACCTACGCAAATATCGCGCTCGACCTGATCCGCGACGGCGCCACCGGCCAAATGGTCGGTGTGCAGAACGGCTGCTACGCCTCCGCGCCCCTGCCCTCTTCCTCGGCCGGCGCGCGCAAAGTGGATGTCGCCACACTCTACAACACCGAACGCTATCGCCCCAATTACACCGCCAAGCTCGGCGCGCCGCTGCTCTTCGGCCACGACTGAAATCGCGACAGCACAAAATTCCCGTGTCCTGCGCGGTGCGTCGCGTCCGCCATTTCCCCGACGCAACGCATCGCGCAACCCTCTCACTGCAGCGGAATGCGATACAGGTTTCGCTGCGTGCTCACCACCGTGTATGCGTAGAGCGACTTACTCACGACCGAGCCCACCCGATGTGGAATCACCGCCATCGTCTTGACCTTCTTCAGTGTTTCCGCGCTTTCATTTTCGATCACCACATCCGGAATTCCTCCGGGCTCTCGTAACGGCAGCAGGTACGTGCTCTGGTCCGCCGACTGATAAAAATTTAAGTGCATGAACTCTCCGCGGACGCTCCATCCCGCCCAGCAGGCTATCGAGCAGATCCGGACCCCACCCCCTCCCTCCAGCGGCACCACCATTACGGTAGGCGACTTCTCCTCGTCGCTCCCTTCGCCCAGCACGAGCGCCAACCGGCCGTTCGGCGACGCGTCGAACAGATCGAAGATTCGCTCCGGGATTATTTTCTGGCGCTGCGTTCCGTCTATGCGCATCCGGTACAGAAAATCAATTCCTCCCTCGACCGAACGAAAAAGCAGGTCGCCGTCAGGCAAGAAACGCGGAGAATCCTCGATCGCCGCGGACTCCAAATGGCGCGGCGCGGAACGGTGGTTCAGCGCCACTACCCACAATCCCGTATGGCCGCTCGCATCCGCCTTCGCGAACACCACCTCTTTTCCGTCGGGCGAAATTGTGTAGTCCTGCATCGCATATCCGGGCAACACCCGTTCGGGCGTGCCGCTCGCAACGTCGCGCACCCACAGTTCGAACCCTTGCGTCTGGCCGTTATCCATCAGGTAGTACAGTTTCTTTCCATCCGCGGAAAAAGTAGCCCCTCCGGCAGAGCCCTCCGACGAAACCTGGTGATCACCGCTTCCATCGTGCAGCCACACCGTTCCATTCCACATCCCCACCGAGGTGATCAGCGACTTGCCGTCTGCCGCCATCGCGATCCCTTCCTCTTCGTTCGGCCCGGAAGTCACTTGCTCCGGCTCTCCGTCGGGAAATTGCTGCCGCCAGATGTGAAATTTTCCGGCGGTGCTCGCGGTCAGATAAATCCACCTGCCGTCAGGCGACCACGCCCCCGACGTGCAAACGCTGTTGGCAGGACCTACTTCTCGCGCCGCACCGCCGCCCTGGAAAGGCGCCACCCGGCAAGGCACAAACAGCGCTTGCGGCCCCATTTCCACAATCAATACCCACTTGCCGTCCGGCGAAAGATACGAGTGGTGCGCCATCGCGCGATCGCTGGCAGGCACGTACACGTCCCGGTTCTGCCCGCGCCCCTGATCCGTCGTCACTACCGCCATGTGAATTCCTTCCTTGATCTCGGAGAACAGCAACCGCTTCCCATCGTCAATCCATGTCAACGACGACGCATTCGAAAACATCAGATGCGCCTCGCCTCCCAGCACTGGAACTTCCCACATGTCGAAAGGCGTCGCTGTCCCATACGCAATCCGCGATCCGTCCGGCGAAAACGTCGGGCTCATCTTCGCCGTCGCATCGTGCGTCAACGCCACCGGCTCGCCATCCGGCAGCATCTTCACGTAAACCTGCCCCGGCCCGAAAAATACACCTGCCCCGCGAATGAATGCGAGTATGTGTCCATCCGGCGACAACGCCGGGTACACCGCCGAGTCCGTGAAAAACGTAATCTGCTGCCAAGCAGTGTTCGCCGGCGTCGTGGGCCGCGCCGTCCGATACCACCAGATTCCGCCACCGGCAGTCAGCAGCAACGCGATCGCCACCAGCGAATAAATTAGCGTTCTGCCATCGCGCGGTTTTCCTGCTGCCGCGGCCCCCCTCATCGGTGCCGTGTTGCCCGATTCCGAATCGCGCTTGAGCCGCCGCAGATCAGACCGCATCTCCCCCGCAGACTGGTACCGCAGCTCCCGATCTTTCTCCAGTGCCTTGTGGATGATCTCTTCAAATTTCGGCGGCACCTGCGCGTTCAACCGGCTCGGCGCCACCGGCGCGCGATTCAGAATCGCATCGAAAATCACCCCGCTGGTGTCGCCCGGAAATGGTGCCTTCCCCGTGCTCATCTCGTACAGCACCGCGCCAAACGAAAATAAATCGCTACGCGCGTCCAGCTGCTCCCCGCGCACTTGTTCCGGCGACATGTACGTCACCGTCCCTGCCACCGATCCCGCCGCGCTCTGCAGCGGTTCTACGCTCCGCGTTGGCAGACTCTGAGTGTGCTCAAATCCGTCAGCCGCCTCCACCTTCGCCAAGCCGAAATCCAGTACCTTTGCTTGCCCCGCGCTCGTCACAAATATGTTTGCCGGCTTGATGTCGCGGTGAATAATTCCCTTCGAGTGCGCCGCGTCCAGCGCGCTGGCCACCTGAATCGCAAATTCCAGCAGTTCCCCCGACGAAAAACCGCCGCGCGCGATCCGCTCCTTCAGCGTCTGCCCATCCAGAAACTCCATGGCCATGAACGGCCGGCCATCCTCCTCGCCAATCTCGTAAATCGTGCAGATATTCGGATGATTCAGCGCCGAAGCCGCCCGCGCTTCGCGCCGCAATCGCTCAATAGATTGGGAATCACCGGTAGAATCCGCGGAGAGGAATTTCAAAGCCACAAACCGCTGCAGCTGCAAATCTTCAGCCTTATAAACAACGCCCATCCCACCGCTACCCAGCTGCTCCACAATGCGATAGTGCGAGACCGTCCGGCCAATCATCGTCGCAATCTTGTCCCCGGCACGCATGTTTGGCTGCGCACCAAATCAATATAAGTCAACGCAACTGAATCGCCCCACAGGGCGATTCACCCTGAGAACCGGCAGCGCCGGTTCGAAGGGCCTGCCTGCCGCAGGCAGGCTGCGCCCCTTTCACCACGCACTCAGCGAATCGCCCCCCCCGCCCGCGGCGCGGTTCTGTGCCGCTGATAGCGCGACAGCAGATTCCTCATCTAAAGCTTCAGCAGCCAGTGGTATTCCCGCAATACCAGCACCGCGATTCCCAGCACCGTCAGCGCCACTGTCAGTGTCACCAGTCGCCGCGTCAATTCCGAATTTTTCGCGCCGCGTGCCACGATCGGCAGATTGATCAGCGCGCTCGCAATCGACGCCAGCACCACGCCTGTTCCTGCCAATCCCGGCTGCAATTGTCCGTTCGCCACCATGTTCGCCGCGGCTGCGGTCGTGCTCGCACTGCTCACCAAACCGCCCAGCAAACTGACCCCCAGAAATCCAAATTTCCCCAAGTGCCGCTCGCCCAGCGTGGACACCACCTGAATCACCAGAAACAGCACCGCGAAATTCAGCACATGCATCAGCGATACCGGCGACTCCAGATGAATCTCGGTCGCCGTGTCTCCCGCGCGCGCCCGCGAACGCCGCACCAGAAACAACGCTCCAATAGCCATCGCGATCAATGGCGCCGCAGCTGACCCCAGCGCCGCCGGCGAAAAAATCGCCACAATTACCAGATTACGCGCGAACATCGCCACAATCGTCAGCAACAGCGCGGCAATCGCCACTCCCAGTGATGTGCTGCCCGCCCCGAGCGGCTTCGCCAGTTCCGCCGCTGCCGCCGTGCTGTTCACCAGCCCACCCAGAAATCCGCTCACGTAAATTCCGCGCGTCCCGTACAGCTTCAGCAGCACGTAGTTCACGAACCCCAGGCCCGCGATCACAATCACGATCACCCACGCCGCGCGCGGATTCACCAGTTGCCACCGGTCCACAAAACGATTCGGTATGATCGGATAAATTACAAATCCCAGCAGCCCCAGCAACACCGCGCTGCGAATTTCCTCCAACGTCAGGCCGCCCGCGAATTTCCGCAGCTCCAGCTTCCACGCCAGCAGCATCGTAATCACGATCGCAGACGCTACGGGCGTGAACACGTGTCCGTCGCCCACCAGGTATCCCGCCACAAATACCAGCAGCGCCGCGATGGACGTAGTCAGCTCCATCGGCTTCACCGCTTGCAGATTTCGCGCGTCCGACAACCCAATCAGCAGCAGCACTCCCACAAACGCCACCGCAGCCAGCGCCACCGGCAAATGCGCGCTCAGCATTCCCAGCACGGAAATAAACGCGAAACTGCGCAGCCCAAATTCCTTGTTTGCCCATTCCCGCTCGATCCCCACCAGCATCCCAATGCACAACGAAGCCGCCAGCTGCACCGCAATCGTCGGCGTAGGTATGCGCAAAGCTTCCGTGTATGGCTGCTGCCAAATCATCGCGGCATTATACGACGCGCATCACAAACAGTCGCGCCCACAGTGCCAATTTCACGCGCAACCGTAACTTCCTGCGCCTCGGCCTGCAGCCGCGTTTTTTAATGGTCACTTAATTTTGCAGCGAAATCTGCACGCGACGCCGAAACGCACCTGGCACCCGCAGCGCATACCCATGACGGATGGAAGCCAACGCACCAGCGCCGCGGGTGGGGCAAGTTCGCTCAGCCCGGAACGCCTGTGAAATCACCCAAGAAAAATCCGGAGCGCCGTAGGTGCGACACAGCTTTCGCTGCAGTCGACTCAAGCCCTGGCCAACAATTTCGCTCCGGCTGAAACCTGAGGATGTCAACAGGGGCGGGTTGATCACCCGTCCTCGAACAATCGGTGAGGAAGAATTCGAGAAACGCCTGAGGGCGGCGGACGCGACGACGTTGGGGATCGACGAGTTTAGCTCTTCAGTCGTTTCAATTCGCGCAGAGTGGATAGTGCACTTTCTATTTCCTTGCGCTCGCTGCGAGGAGTTTTGGCATCGGCGAGACGGTTGTTGATCGCGTCTTCCGCAAGTTTCACCCGAATGTGAAGTAGCTCCGGAATAAGCTCACGAATGGCTGCTTTGTACAACTCTCGCCAGTTCCCTTCGGCCATCTGGACTCCTGAGGAAGTGCTGGGAGCGCGATTCCAGCCAGGTGTGCCACGCCCTAGCCAGGTCGCTGCTCCCATTGGAACAGCTGCGCACGATTCATTTTCCGGTTGACGCCGCTTTCCTTTGCACCATCTTCTGGGCCATGTGTAGCAGCAACTTTTGGTTACCCGCATTCATTCGGCCCATTAGTTTGCGAAAGCGATGCAACGTCCGCGCATCGCGGCGCGAGCTGCCCCACCCTGTGGCACCGGACGGCTGAGAATGCGACGCAGGTGGTTCGGCTTCGTAGAAGAGTGCGTACATCGGTACTTCCATCGCGCGCGCCAGCTTTTCAATCGTCTCGATTGCGGGAACCGTGTGGCCGTTCTCCACACGCGAAATGTAACAGCGCAGAAGCCCAGTGCGCTTCTCGACGTCGCCCTGTGACATATCCCTCTGTTCCCGGAGCGCCTTCAACCTTTCACCTATTTCCATTGTTGTTCTCCTTATTTTTGAGCCTGATTCCTGAGACAGTTACGCTACATTTCTACATTGTCGGCGAGCCAAGCACTAAATCCCGCAGTGCATAAATCCCTAACCGCGAGCGGAATACCGAAAGCGCGTCAATTCCGGGTCAACTCCGGTTTTGCCGCGGCGACTTCCCTACCGCCGAATCGCACTCGAAATACCGCAAAAAAGAAAGGAAGCGGCCCGGGTTGACTCCGGGCCACAGTCCAGTTGAGCGAATTCTCACTTGTGTATTCTGGCGCGGTCAATCGGAGTGACTGCCCAACCATCGTCCCGCACTCTATCGAGAGGCCGCTCGAACCTCATCAGAACTTCGATGAGCAAATCCGTCTGCTGCGGCTGTTTCACTTCGCAGACCAATTCATAGAGAAAATCCTGCAAGGCTTGTGGATCATTTCCGTTGCAAAAAGACCTCATTTTTCACCTGTCTTCTGCCGGTCTTCGAGCCCGGCGGTTGGTCGGGTGAGACCCGATAGTTGAGGGCGGGTCGCCGGAAGATTCCGCATGCAGTACGGTTGCAGTCCGCAAAGAAAATTCCGAAATCTACGGGCAACAAAGAAAAAAGGAACGGAGCTGTCGAAGCAGGGGTGCTATGTTCTTAGGATGCAGAGGACGTGCTGAAGATCGTTCTTGGAGGTGTCAGCAGAGACGGGAATATCCGGGCGAGCTTTCGGCTGCTGGCTCGGAATCGGTGCGGGAATAGCTTTCGGTTGCGACTCATGGGATTGGCGGACAACTGCTGATGATGTGTTCGCCTCAACGTTCAAGAGCGAGAAGTCATTCGAGGTGTCGTCGACGAGCTTGAGGCATTCGGTGGTCTCAAGCGTTGCGAGACTGCAAAATAGCAATCCCACCACGACGAAGAAGATAACTTTGAGGCGCATTTTGGAGTCCGGCAATACGCAAGACTTATACAGCAAATGGAGGTTTTACTCAACAGCAATGCGGAAGCGCGAATCTGTAGAAATGCACACGCAGCAACGCTTCGCTCCGCCCATTTGTACTTTCAGAGAGCAGTACGAACCGCCCGCGCCCGGTAAGGTAATGCCGCCGTGCCGAATGCACTATCAGCGAAAACCTGTATACCGCGAAACCGTTTTCGGGTACCTCGAGACTAAGGCCGCATTCCGCTTTTCCGGACGACCCCTGCCTTCTGCGTCTCTGACTAAAATGATCATCAGACGAATTTTCCCCGTCGTCCCCGCCTCACGAGTCCCGCTCCCAGTCGCGCTGCCTCACACCCCACGAAACTCCAACGCTCTCGCGCGTGGAGATCCTTTCGCTTCCAGTATTCCTTGTAATAGAACGAACGGTCGTGCTATTGTGAGCTCAACAAAATGAAGACGCGCCCACAACCCTCCGCCCTCGCACGCCACCCGCGTCAGCTTTCCGCCGGCGCAGCAGTCAAATACGCGCCACGCCGCCCCCGCGGCCTCAAAACACGCCGCGCCATCCTCCGCAAAGCCGTCAATATCGCTTCCCTCGAGGGTCTCGAAGGCCTCACCATCGGCAAGCTTGCCGCAACCCTGCGCATCAGCAAGAGCGGCCTCTTCGCCCATTTCGGCTCCAAAGAAGATCTGCAATGCGCTGTCGTGGACGAGGCCCGGGACATCTTCGTCGAAAAGGTTATCCGCCCCGCCGCGCAGCTCCGCGGCCTCAGCCTCCTCCGCGCCCTCTGCCAGAACTGGCTTGACTACGGCGAACAGAAAACTTTCCCCGGCGGCTGCTTTTTCTCCGCCGCGTCCCTGGAATTCGATGACCGCCCCGGCGCCGTGCGTGATCGCATCCTGACGCTGATGAAAAAATGGCTGGGAAATCTGGAACGCGCCGCGCGCGACGCGCAATCCGCCGGCGAAATCCGCAAGGATGAGGACGTGCGCCAGCTGGCCTTCGAAATTCAGGCGCTCGCCATGGGCGGCAACTGGAGTTCACGCCTGTTCCGCGATCAAACAGCTTTCAGTTCGGCTAAAGCTGCGATCCTGCGGCGCATTGATCAGGTCACCACAACCGTGCAATCGAGGAAGTAATGAGCATCAGTCCCGGCTTGATCGTCGGCGTTTTCGCAAGCGCAATCCTCTGGCTCGCAGCGCAGCCGCAACGCCTCAACGCGCAAACCGCGCCCAGCGCCAGCGCAGCCGAGATCCCACTGCAGCGCTGCGATCGCCTGCCCGTCGTGATCATTCAGGTAAACGACGCCGACAAGCGCTTCCTCATCGACACCGCCGCCACCTCCATGCTAAACGAAAAATCTTTCGCCTCAGGCCACTCCAAAGAAATTCGCGTCCAATCCTGGAATCAAACCGCAGCCCTCAGCGCCAAAGTGGTTTCCATCAGCGAACTAAGACTCGGCAGCCACATTCTGCGCAACGTCACCCTTCCCGCCATCGACCTGACCGCCCTCGCCAAAGCCTGCGGCGGACCGCTCGATGGAGTCCTCGGCGTGGACCTCCTCGAGCAGCTCGGCGTCACCATCGACCTCCAACGCAGCGTCGCGCGCCTCGGCATCGCCGCGCCCAGCATCTCAGAAGTTTCCGTGATCGCCGAGATGGAGCAGGCCATGCATTCCTGCTCCGAAGCTTTCAACAACGCCGACGCTGCCAGGCTCGCCGCTTGTTTCGATCCCGATTTTGTCCTCAGTTCCCCGGCCGGAGAACTGCGCGGACGCGAACAAGCCACCAATCATCTCCAGCAAACGTATTTTGGCCTGACTCCGCACCCCCATTTCTCCATGACCATGAAAGATCAACGCGCCGTCGGCAATGTAGTCTGGAGCCTCTACGACTACACCATCGAATCCGCAACCATCCACACCACCGGCCGCGGCATGATGCTCTGCCGCAAATCCGCAAATCACTGGTACATCCTCAGCATGCATGAATCGCCGCGCGATTCCGCCTCTATCCTCACCCAGTGACGAAAATCGACACGGAAATTCGACAGCGAAATTGGACAGGGAAAGTCAGCAAAGAAAGTCAGCGACGAAAGGGGAGTGCCCCGGCCCTCGCGAGCCGGGGCACTGAGGGGCAGGCCTACTCGTGATCTTCTGCGTTCAATTCCGCCGCAACCGGCGTCAGCGTGCCGAACAATCCGTCCGCATATCCATTGATGCCCGCCGCGAAGAATAACGCCGGACCCGCCGAAGGACTGGCCGTGCCGCCCGCTTCGTTGCTGCCCCGGTTGTCGAATTCCAATCCCCACAATCCGCTGATGGCTATCGGCGCGCCGGACGCTTCCAGCAAATTCCCCAGGAAATGTCCGGTCACCGTATCAAACGCCGCGATCGTCCCACCAAACCGGTTGCCGATCAGCAAATCGTGGCTGAAGAATCCGAAATCCTGCGGAGCCAATGCCACTCCCCACGGAGCTTGCAGCCACGGCCCATCCTCCAGCCGCAAAATTAGTCTGCCGCCCGCGGTGAACACATCCACAAACCCGCACTGCTCCCCGCAACTGTCATCCGCGGCAGTCTTGGTGGAATTCTGTTTCGCATAAGCCACCACCACCGTCGCCCCCACAGCTTGCACATTGTAAGGAGCAAATTCGCGCGGAATCCGCTCGTCATTAAATAATTCTTCGGAGATCCTCACGCGCTTGTAGTTCTTGTCGAACACCTCGATGCGGTTCTGGCTGAAATTCGCGGCCAGCAAAAAATGATCGCCATCTTTTTCCACCCACGTCAGCCCCGTGAACACCGCGCCGTTCTTCGATTCGTCCACTTTGTTCACGGCCAGCGACTGCCCAACCCCCGCGCTGTTCGGCGTGATCGGCGTGAACGGCGGACCCCAACCAGAAATCGTCCCGTTCTTCGTCGCGAAAATAAACGCCGCCGGATTATTCGCGGCCAAGGCAAAATCAGTCGTGCCATTGAAAATGATGCCGGTCGGGCTCGACGGACCTTTCACTCCAGCCGCGTTTGGAACCGTCACCACCAGCGGCGTTATCGCGCCTGCGCCGTTGTACAAAGTCGAAGTGCCGGTCCCCGCGTTATTCACCCACCAAGGACTCGCCGCGCCGCGCGCCAGGCCCCAGGCGTTCTTCAGATTCGGG
>Ga0182024_10014327_pt1 | contig 15338 bp, 11 predicted proteins | sample P32metaG_FD_120480 | JGI IMG/M metagenome (GOLD analysis project Ga0182024, IMG submission 120480) | Permafrost microbial communities from Stordalen Mire, Sweden - P3-2 metaG (Illumina Assembly) | ecosystem: Environmental > Terrestrial > Soil > Wetlands > Permafrost | place: Sweden: Stordalen... | reverse complement strand
GCGAAGTGGATTCAGTCCTACCGCGACCTGCCGGTGCTGATCAATCAATGGAACAGCGTGGTGCGCTGGGAGTTGCGTACCAAACTGTTCTTGCGCACGCTGGAATTTTTCTGGCAGGAAGGCCACACCGCGCACGCCACGCTGCCCGAAGCGGAATTTGAAACCCGGCAGATGCTGGATATTTACACCGATTTCGCGGTGAAGGAAGCCGCTGTGCCGGTGATTCCCGGGCGCAAATCCGATTCCGAGCGGTTTGCGGGGGCGGAGCAAACCTTTTCGATCGAAGCCATGATGGGCGACGGCAAAGCGCTGCAGGCCGGAACATCGCACAATCTCGGCCAGAATTTCGCCAAGGCTTTCGAAATTCGCTACCTGGATAAAGGCGGCGTGCTGCAGCACTGCTGGACCACCTCGTGGGGCCTTTCGACCCGCTTCGTCGGCGCCATCATCATGGTGCACGGCGACGACCAGGGATTGATTTTCCCTCCGCGTCTGGCGCCCATCCAGCTGGTGATCGTCCCAATTTTTAAGACGGACGAGGAGAAATCCAGCGTCCTCGAGTGTGCACACAAGCTGCGCAAGGAGCTGGTGGACGCCGGAATCCGCGTGAAGTTGGACGAGCGCGAAGGCTCCAGCCCCGGTTTCAAATTCAACGATTGGGAAATGCGCGGCGTGCCGCTGCGCCTGGAACTCGGCCCCAAAGACGTCGCCAAAGGCTCGGTAGTGTTGGCGCGCCGTGACCGGCCCGGAAAAGAGGGCAAGGCGTTCGTCGCGCAGCAGGGAATCGCCGCGGCCGTGTTGCAAACGCTCGACGAGATCCAGAAAGCGCTCTTCGATCGTGCGCTGGCCTTCCGCAAGGCGAATACCCACGAGACCGCCGATTACGAAGAATTCAAGAAGGCCGTCGAAAAGGGTTTCGCTTTTTCCTGGTGGTGCGGCAAAGCCGAATGCGAAGCGAACATCAAGGAAGAAACCAAAGCCACCATGCGTTGCATTCCGCTGGAGCAGCCCGGCGGCTCCGGCAAGTGCGTCCATTGCGGCGAGCCGTCCACCGAGAAAGCCATTTTTGCGCGGGCGTACTAGCGGTCCGTTCCTACAGCCCTGCCCATTTACTCATTCAGAACACGCGCTTTAACCCGACCGTACGCGGGTTTCCTATGCTGTTAGCATCAGCACTATCGCATTTGCACTTGGGAGGATTTTTCACCTTGCGCGCGCAGCGAGTTCGAGACGGACAACGGGGCGGGGCGAAGCTTAACTTCGCGATAACCATCATCATTCTAGGGACGATGGTCTTCTGCGCCGTCAAGGTGGTTCCATCGTGGTTCGCGAATTACCAGCTGCAGGACGCCATCACCACCGAAGCGCGCTTCGCAACTTCCACCTATCCCAAGAAAACCCCGGAAGATATCCAGGGCGACGTCTTTAAGAAGGCTCAGGAGCTCGGCGTTCCGGCGAAAAAGGAAGACATCAAGGTAACCTTTGACGGAAACCTCGTCACCATTTCACTGGACTATTCGGTCACCTACGATTTGGCTGTTATTCAGATCACTCATCCATTTCATCTCTACGCAGACAGCCGTCCGATTTAGATTTACAATCCATTCTGATCGAAGTGGTGCGGAATCATCCGTGCCAGCGCCGCGTCCGCCTACCCGTCGGGCACTGGCGTGCGTCTAATCATCTGATAACATTTTATCGGACTGCATTTCACGGAGAAACTGATTGCGGATTCGAATCGCCCCGGGCTTCTGGACCTCGCGTGTTGGTTTGGCCGTCTTGGGCAGCGTTTTGCTTGCATTCCTGACCGCCACTTCCGTTTTCGCCTACTACTATGTTCAATTCGGCAAGCTGATTGACCAGCGGCTCACCGGCCAGGTCTTCCAGAACACCTCACGAGTTTTTTCCGCGCCTGGGCACGTTTACCTCGGCGAGACCATGCACGCGAGCGACCTCGCCACGTACCTGCTGCGCGCGGGATATCAGGAAGGCGAGGCCGAGGGCGCGCTCGGAGAGTTCAAGGTCAAGGGTCTGTCGGTGGAGATTCACCCGTCGTCCGCTTCGTATTTCCGCGGCGGCAACGCGCTGCGCGTGGACTTTTCGGGCGGAGCGATTTCGCGCATCGTGCAGCTTTCCGACACCTCGCCGCACGATTCCGCGGAGATCGAGCCGGAGCTGATCACCAACCTGTTTGACAGCTCGCGCGAAAAACGCCGCGTGGTGCGCTTCGACGATCTTCCCAAGGATCTGGTGGACGCCGTCCTCGCGGCCGAGGACAAACGCTTTTTCGAGCATGGCGGCCTGGATATCGTGCGCGTCTTCGGCGCGGCCCTGGCGGATCTCCGCCGCGGACAGAAAGCCCAGGGCGCCAGCACGATTGATATGCAGGTGGCGCGCAGCTTCTTCTTCACCACCAAGCGCGAGTGGCGCCGCAAGGTAAAAGAAATCCTAATGGCCGTCGAAATCAATCAGCGCTATTCGAAGCAGCAGATCTTCGAACTGTACGCGAACGAAGTCTATCTCGGCAACCGCGGCAGCTTTTCGATTCGCGGGTTTGGCGAGGCCGCCGAAGCCTATTTCGGCAAGGATGTCCGTGAGCTCACGCTGGGAGAATGCGCCTTTCTCGCCGGAATCATTCGCGCCCCCAATCGCTATGCCACGGCCGAGCGCCATCTGGATCGCGCCGAGGAATCGCGCGACCGCGTCCTGCCGCAGATGGTTGAAGACAGTTACATCACGCAAGAGCAAGCCGACGCCGCCAAAAAAGTGAAATTGCGCTTCGTCAACGGCGGCGTGAATAGCGGTTCCGCGCCTTACTTCGTGGACATGGTGAAAGACCACCTGCTCGAAAATTTTTCCGAAGCCGATCTGGAAACGCAGAGCTTTCGCATTTACACCACTCTCGATCCGCAATTGCAGCATGCGGCGACCGAAGCGATCCAAACGGGCGTGCAGGGCGTGGACAAATTACTGGCCAAGCGCTATGCCGCCTGGGCCAAGAAGGGCGAGCCTGCCACACGCGTGCAGGTGGCGCTGGTGGTCATGGATGCACACACCGGCGAAATTCGCGCGCTCGTCGGCGGGCGGAACTACGGTGAAAGCCAGCTCAATCACGCCCTGGCCCGCCGCCAACCCGGTTCGGTGTTCAAGCCGTTCGTCTATGCGGCGGCCTTCGACAACGCGGCGGAAGGCTTCCAGCCGGTCGTCACTCCAGTCACCACCGTGGACGACGTGCCCACCACGTTTCAATTCGACGGCAAGGAATACACCCCGGATAATTATGGCGAAGAATTTTACGGCACAGTCACGGTGCGCGACGCGCTTATTCATTCACTCAACGTCGCCACGGTAAAAGTCGCGGAGCTGATCGGCTATCAACGCGTAGTGAACCTGACCCGCCAGATGGGCCTGGGCACGAATATTCAGCCCACGCCCGCAGTGGCGCTCGGCGCTTATGAAATGACGCCGATTGACGTGGCCGCCGCCTACACCCCCTTCGCCACCAATGGCTTCCGCGCCGAGCCACTCTTCCTGCGCAGCGTGCTGGCCGCCGACGGCACGGTCGAGGAGACGGGCGGGCCGCGCGTGCGCGCCGTGCTCGATCCGCGCGTCGCCTTCCTCACCACCAGCATCATGGAAGACGTCATCAATCGCGGCACCGGCGTCACGGTTCGCTCCATGGGTTTCACGCCGACGGCCGCGGGGAAGACCGGCACGTCGCGCGATGGCTGGTTCGCGGGATTCACTTCGAACTTGCTCTGCGTAGTGTGGATCGGATTCGACGACAATCGCGACCTCGGCCTTTCCGGCAGCGCCTCCGCCGCGCCGCTGTGGGCGGAATTCATGAAGCGCGCAACGGCCCTACCGCAGTACAAAATGACCGAGGACTTCGACCCGCCACCGGGCGTAATAGCCGAGATGATTGATCCGAAATCCGGCGATCTTGCCAACTCCAGCTGCCCGCAGTCCGTGCAGGAATATTTCATCGCGGGCAGCGAGCCGACCGAAGTGTGCGGCCAAGAGGCGGCTTCGCCATCCAACTGGCTGTCGCATCTGTTCGGCAAAGGCAGCAATCCCCCGCCCCCGCCCTCGGCTGCCGCCACTCAGCCCGGTCAGGCGAACAGGCCACCAGGCAAGCCGGGAGCTCCCGGTGACGACGCCGAAAAGAAAAAGGGGCTTCTGGACAAGATTTTTGGTATCTTTGGGTCAAGCAAGAAGCCTGCGGACAATCAGAAACCTCAGCCGTAGGTTCAGGGGCGCGGAAAAAGGAGTCGGGCTATGAGCCGAGTGACTCTCTTTGCCATCCCGCTGGTTTTGGTTGTAGCTTGTCCCGCATTTGCGCAACAAAGTCCAACCAAAGTCAGCGACACCACCTCGAATTCGACGTCTGTAAGCTCAGCCGGCGGCGCGAAACCGCTTTCCTCGATGGCACCACGCGAAGCCGCAGAAATGCGCGCGGACATCCTCATGGCGCGCAAGGAATATTCTCAGGCAGCCGGAGCGTACCTGCAAATTCTGGTGAACGAACCCAAGAACGCGGCGCTGATGAATAAAGTCGGCGTCGCCTACCAGCAATTGGGCGACCTGGACCGATCCGAGCGCTACTACAAACGCTCCATGCATGCCGACAAGAAATTCGCCAGCGCCGCCAATAATTGCGGCACCGTCGAGTACGAGAAAAAGCACTACGGCAAGGCCATCAGCCTGTACACCAAGGCGCTTGATCTGCGCGCTGATTTGCCCACGGTGTATAGCAATCTGGGCTATGCCTATTTCGCGGATAAGCAGTATCCGCAAGCGATGGATTCGTTCCAGAAAGCTCTGGCGCTCGATCCCGGCATCTTCGAGCGCCGCGGACTGGGCGGCACCGTCGTGCAGCAACGCACCGCTACCGATCCTGGCCTGTTTTATTTCTTCGTCGCGAAGACCTACGCGCAAGCCGGCGACGCGGAGCGCGCCGCGCATTACCTGAAGCTCGCGCGCGACGATGGCTACGAGGGATTCCTGTCCGCGCAGACCGACCCGGCATTCGCAAAAGTCATCAAGGATCCCGCTGTGCAGGAAGTTCTGCACGAACCGCCCTCCTACGCGGGCTCAACGAAGAAACTAATTCAGAACTGATACGATGTTGCCCGGGGGAATCATACTGTGACAGGCGAAGCTCCAGCGCTCGCATACAAGGATTTTCTGCAGTCGGTGTACGAAGCGTTCAACGAACGCGATCTCGACTTCATTATGCTGCTCCTGCATCCCGATGTGGATTGGCCCAACGGGATGGAAGGCGGCCGAATTCGCGGCCACGACGGCGTGCGTGAATACTGGACTCGTCAGTGGGATTTGATTGACCCGATCGTCAAGCCGCAGCGTTTTGAATTGCTGCCCGACGGCAGAATCGTCGCGCACGTCCATCAAGTGGTGCGCGACCTGGAGGGCAAAGTCATCCTCGACCAAACGATTCAGCACATCTATCTCCTCGACGGCGCGCAGATCGTCAGCATGGACATTCAGCTACCGCAAAGTTGATCCGCGCTTCCTTGGCCCTTTCCGTGACTTGGTAGGGGCGCTGCTTGTGAATCGCCCCGCAGCGCGATTCATCCTGAGATCCCGCGGTGCGGGATCGAAGGGCTGCGCTCCAGCTTGTCGAGGCGTCAACTTCAAAGCCACCACAAATCCCCACCGGAACTTTACGGCCCGAGCCACTTCTGTTGCTATAATGGCTTGCGAAATGTTCCCCCGCGCAGTTCGTCGCATCTTGCTGCTTTCCTCCGCCCTCGCCGCAATCGCGCTCATCGCCTTCGCGTCGCTCCGTGCGCAAACCGCTCCACCCGCGCCCACCACGTCGCCCACAAATTCCACCGTCGTCGAACTCCACATTGACGGCGAAATCGAACCAATCCTCGCCGACTACCTGGTCCGCGAAATCGAACAAGCGAATCAAGAACACGCCACCCTGATCCTGATCACCATCAACACCCCCGGCGGCCTCGACACTTCCATGCGCGACATCATTCAATCCATCCTGCGCTCGCCCGTGCCGGTCGTCACCTACGTGTACCCCACCGGCTCGCGCGCCGCCTCCGCTGGTTTCTTCATCCTGCTCTCAGCAGACGTTGCGGCCATGTCACCAGGCACCGAAACCGGCGCCGCTTCGCCGCTCATCGAAATTGGTGGCTCGCCCGTGCAGATTGACGACACCCTGCGCAAGAAAATCGTCAACGACGCCACCGCCTACCTGCGCAGCTACACCAGCAAGCGCGAACGCAATCCGGAACTGGCCTCGGCCGCCGTCACCGATGCCAAAGCCTTCAGCGACAAAGAAGCGCTCGACGGCAAACTCGTGGAAATCGTCTCCGCCTCGAAGGAAGATTTGCTCGCGCAACTGAATGGCCGCACAATCGCTCGCTTCGATGGCACAAAGCTGACGCTCGCTCTTCCGCATCCAGTCGTCGTCGCCCGCGAAATGACTGGCCGCGAAAAATTTCTTTCGCGCATCGTGCAGCCCGACGTATTTTTCATCCTGCTGGTCATCGGCGTCTTGGGCCTCTACGCGGAGTTCACCCACCCCGGCGCGTTTGCTCCGGGCGTGTTTGGTGCAATCGCGCTTTTGCTCGCCTTGTATGCGATGCACATGCTGCCGATCAATCTCGCGGGCCTGCTGCTCATTGTCTGCGCGTTCGTGCTATTCATTCTCGAGGCGAAATTTCCCACGCACGGCGTGCTGGGCGTCGGAGGAGTGATTTCCATGGTGCTCGGCGCGCTGTTCCTGATTAAGTCGCCGATGACGGGCATGGGCGTAAGCCTGTGGACCGCGCTGGCAGTGGTGATTCCGTTCGCCGTCATCGTGATCATCCTCATGCGCTTGGTGCTGCGCTCGCGCACCTGGAAAGTTTCCACCGGCAGGGAAGAGTTGGTCGGCGAGGTAGGCGAAGTGCGCGAGCCAGTCGGATCGGGCGAACCGCTGGGCAGCGTGTTCGTGCACGGTGAATTGTGGCGCGCCGCGGTGCGCGCCGGCGAAAGCATCCCCGCCGGCGCCCGCGTCCGCGTGAAAAAGGTAAAAGGCCTAACGCTCGAAGTCGAGCCACTCGAATCAACGTAGGTTTTGCACTTGAATTTGTAGCGGCCGCCTTCAGGCGGGCGTAGTTGACTTTGTTTTTGAACCTGTAGGGGCGGGTCTAAGACCCGCCCCTACTGCGCGGGCTCGATCGCTGACGAAGACGCGGTTGGTTGGAATGGGCGTAAGGGTACGGTCTGCCGGACCCGCCCCTACGTCAGCAATCCGGCAGATCTTGGCCATCGAATTTGCGATGGATCGTTGGAGGAGACACTATGGATTTCGTAACAATCGCCCTTGGCGTGGCCATCATCATCTTCCTGATCTGGTTGTCGAACTCCGTCTACGTCATCAAGGAATGGGAACGCGGCGTAGTCCTCCGCCTCGGCCGCATGTTGCCGGAAGCAAAAGGCGCGGGCCTGCAACTGGTATTCTTCCCCATCGATAAACTCACGCGCATAAGCCTGCGCATCGAAACTCTCGACGTTCCCCCGCAGGACGTCATCACCCGTGACAACGTCTCCGTGAAGGTCAACGCCGTATGTTACTTCCGCGTAGTGGACGCGAATCTCGCTCTGTCGCAAGTGCAGAATTATCTGTATGCTACTTCCCAGCTGGCGCAGACCACCCTGCGCAGCCTGATCGGCCAGTTCGAGCTCGACTCCATTCTCTCCGAGCGCGAAAAGGTTAACGCCAAGCTGCAACAAATCCTTGACCAGGATACCGAGCCTTGGGGTATCAAGGTAACGAAGGTTGAGGTCAAACAAGTAGACATTCCGGAGAATATGCAGCGCGCCATCGCCCGCCAGGCGGAAGCCGAGCGCGAACGCCGGGCCAAAGTAATTGCCGCCGAAGGCGAATTTCAAGCCTCGGCGAAATTGGCAGAGGCCGCGGCAGTGCTGCAAAAGGAACCGACGGCCATCCAGCTGCGTTATTTGCAGACGCTGGTGGAAATTGGCGTGGAGAAAAATACCACGGTCGTCTTTCCGCTGCCGGTGGACATCATCTCGCAGTGGATGAAGTCGCTGGAGCACAAGTAAAAGAAATGGCAAGCAACGCAAGACGCGGAGGCGGCGACCGGGTTCTCGAGAGCCGGCACCTGGTAGGACTGTTTCTCGGCGTGGTCCTGCTCTGCGGAGTTTTCTTCACTCTCGGATACGTGATGGGCCGCACGCAATATGGTGGCGCAGTACACGCGGCCGACGGGTTTAACAGCAACACGCCGTCGCCGCCCGTTTCTCCGAAATCAAAAGCCGCGCCCGCCGCGAAACCCGCGCCCGCCGCCGATAACGGCGGTTGGGATTTCTACGACAACAAGAAGTCCGCGAGCGACCGCCTAGAGCCGGCGCCTGCGCCTGCGGCGGCTGCTCCCGTCGCAAAACCTCCCGCCTCGGTTCCCGCAGTAGCCACTAAATCAACCAATGCGCCTCCTCCGGCAGCTACCAAGACCGTCGCAGCTACGCCCAAGCAACCTGCGGGCTTCCAGCCGCCGGCCATGGCCAAAAATTCCATCGTCCTGCAGGTAGCTGCCGTGAAGCTGCAGCGCGACGCGCTGGAAATGGCCGACGCGATCCAGCAGAAAAAATTCCCGTCCTTCGTCGCAACCTCACCTGCCGACAATTTTTTCCACGTGCAAGTCGGCCCCTACCCCGATATGCCCTCCGCGGAAAACGCCAAACGCGCCCTCGAACAATTGGGTTTTAAGCCTATAATTAAACGCTGAATGAATTTGCCTCGTTACGCGCGAGTCTTGCTCGCCATCGGCAGCGGAGTCGCCCTCGGCCTATCGTTCCCCAATTACAATTTGTATCTGCTGGCGTGGATTGCCATGGCCATGCTGGTGCTGGCATCGGCCGGCGCACCGCTGAAAGAAGCGCCGCTCTACGGTTTCCTGCACGGCCAGGTGTTCTACCCGGTGTGCCTTCCGTGGGTGGATACGGTCATGCGCCAGTACGGCAACATTGACCCGTGGATCTCCGCCGCGTTCGTAGGCATGATCGGTTTTATCGGCGGATTGATCTGCGCCACGTTTTCAACCGGTGTCGCGCTGGCGTCGCGAAAAAGCAAGCTGCTAGCCTGCGCGCTCGCGCCCTTTCTCTGGACCGTCCTGGAGTACTTCCGCACCAACATACCCATCATCGGCTCGTCCTGGGATTTGTCCGGCTATCCCGTCGCGCGCAGCCTCGCGCTGCTGCAAATCACTTCCGTCACCGGAATCTACGGTCTGTGTTTCTTGATTGCCGCATTCGGGTCGCTGCTCGCATACGCCGTGCTAGTCAAGACGCGGCGAGCGTGGACCACGGTCGCGACCGCGACGATCGTCCTGGTCCTCGTCGCGCTAATCGGCCCGCACTTAATTCCCACCGCGACTCCGCGCTACGTCGCGCACCTGGTGCAAACCAATTTCCCGCAGTCGGAAAGCTATCCGCCCGATTGGCTGCAGGTCCACGCCGGTGAGCTCGACCAGCTCGAACACATCAGCGTGGATGCCGCGCATCAAATCCCGGGCATCATCATCTGGCCGGAAGTCCCCGCTCCCTTTTCGTTCACGGAGCAGCCCTTCGCCGAGCGCGCCAAACGCATCGCGCAAGATTCCGGAAGTTATTTTCTGGTAGGCGTGGTGGATTGGAAACGAGACGCGGATGGGAAGTGGCTGGCGTCCAACAGCGCGGTCCTGCTGAATCCCCAAGGCCAGCGCATCTTCGGCTACGACAAAATTCACCTGCTGCCCTTCGGCGAATACGTCCCACTGCGCGGCTGGCTCACCTTTGCAAAAAGACTCACTGCGGACATTTCCGATTTCACCCCCGGCTCCACATACGGTGTCGCGCAGCTACCGCAAGGAAATTTCGGTACCTTCATCTGTTACGAAGCGATTTTCCCCAGCGAAGTCCGCCAGTTCACCGCCAACGGCGCGCAATTGCTCGTCACCATCTCGAATGACGGCTGGTTCGGCCGCTCCTCCGCTCCCGAACAGCACATGGCCATGGCCCGCGTCCGCGCCGTGGAAAATCGCCGCTGGCTTCTGCGCGACACCAACAACGGCTACACCGAATCCATCGATCCCTACGGCCGCACAGCAGCCCAGCTAGCCCTAGACGTCCGCAGCCAACTAGACGCCCCGTACGATTTTCGCAGCGACCTAACCCCCTACGCCCGCTTCGGCGATTGGTTCTCCTGGCTCTGCGTAGCAGTCACCATCGTGCTGTTAGCCCTGTCCTTCGTGAACCGCCCAACGTCGTAACGCCGCGCGCAGTTTCTTGGAGTGCGGGAGCTTGCTCGTCCTGAGAGCCTGCCAGCGGCAGGGTCGAAGGGCTCCCGCCTTTTCTTAGGCGAGGCTTGCCTCGCCTGCCTTGATCGAGGCCATCCCGAATCGCGCTTGTGGTTTTTTCTTGGTAGGGGCGCTGCTTGCTGCGCCCCAGCTTGCCACGATGCCAGCCGGTCGTAGGGGCGGGTCTCAGACCCGCCCCGAAAATGGCAGCGCTCTGTGGCGCGTAATCCTCGGGCTCGCGATGACACCCGACGAAAAATCAATTAACATATAGACACCCAATGGCCGAACACATCGAAGACCTGCAACAACGCTTCGCCGAGCTGAATAAACGCATCCAGCTTGTGCGGAGCTTTCTTTGACGCCGAATCCGCGCGCAAACAACTAGCCGAATTCGAGGCAAAAACCAGCGACCCGAATTTCTGGCAGGACCAGGAAAAAGCGCAAGCCACCCTGCAACAGCGCAAAGCCGTCGAAGACCGCGTAAACGCCGAAGTAGCTCTCGACACCAAAAAGAGCGACATCGAAACCTACCTCGGCCTCGCGCAGGAAGAAAAGAACGACGCCCAGCGCGACTCGCTCCTCGAAGACGTCGCCAAGGAAATCGCCTCAGCCGACGCCTACGTCTCCGAGCTGGAAACAAAAACACTCCTCGCCGGTGAAAACGATCGCCTCAACGCCATCGTCACCGTAAAACCTGGCGCCGGCGGCACCGAATCGCAGGACTGGGCCGAAATGCTCCTCCGCATGTATCTGCGCTGGGCGGAACAAAAAGGTTTTCGCGCGACGATCCTCGATTCGACGCCCGGCGAAGAAGCCGGCATCAAATCCGCCACCGTGCAAATCGAAGGCGAAAATGCCTACGGCATGCTCTCCGGCGAAAGCGGCGTGCATCGCCTGGTGCGCATCTCGCCATTCGACCAGGCCGCGCGCCGCCACACCTCGTTCGCCTCCGCGTTCGTCATCCCGGAAATTGATGACCGCATCGAGATCAACGTAAAGCCCGACGACCTACGCATTGATACGTTTCGCGCCGGGGGCCACGGCGGCCAGAACGTCAACAAGGTCGAATCCGCCGTGCGCATCACGCACCTTCCGTCCGGCATCGTCGTGCAGTGCCAGAACGAACGCAGCCAGCACAAGAACCGCGAAATCGCCATGAAAGTTTTGCGCTCGCAGCTCTACGAACTCGAGCTCGAAAAGCGCCGCGATGCACTGAACAAACTCGACGCCTCCAAGCCCGAAATCAGTTTCGGCAGCCAGATCCGCTCCTACACTATGCAGCCGTATCAACTAATCAAAGACCATCGCACCAAAGTCGAGCGCGGCGATGTCCAAAAAGTCCTCGATGGCGACCTCGACCCGTTCATCCGCGCCTACCTGCTTTATCGGCGAGACATGGCGTAGCCCAGTTCTTTCCCCTGAACGGCAAGCAAAGTTCCCGTTGCCTGCCAATTTCGGCTCACCACCGCACAATTCCCCCTGCCTTCGCGACCATTCAGGGCCGATTTAACACCTTTCGATGCAAATGTTTGACACCCCCAAACCCGCATGCTAGCCTGATTTTTTGGGCTTAACTGTCCCACGCGCATTAGGGGCCCCCGAATTGCATCAACTCCGCTGGAGGATACTGTTTTGGCTCACCACGATGAAAAGTTTCTCTTTACCTCAGAATCTGTAACCGAGGGTCATCCCGACAAAATCGCCGACCAGATTTCCGACGCCGTCCTCGACGCCGTCTTGACCGACGATCCCATGGGCCGCGTGGCCTGCGAAACTCTGGTTACCACTGGCCTGGTCGTCGTTGCCGGCGAAATCACCACCACCACGTACGTTGATTTCTCTGACCTCGCGCGCGAAGTCATTCGCGACGTCGGCTATACCCGCGCGAAGTTCGGCTTCGACGCCGAAACCTGCGGCGTCATCTGTACAATTCACAAGCAATCTCCCGACATTGCCATGGGCGTGGACACCGGCGGCGCTGGCGACCAGGGCTTGATGTTCGGCTTCGCCTGCGACGAAACGCCCGAGCTGATGCCCATGCCGATTCAACTCGGGCACAGCCTCACGCACAAACTCGCCGAAGTCCGCAAACAGAACGTTGTTGATTTCCTCCGCCCCGATGGAAAATCCCAGGTCACCATCGAATATATTGATGGCCGGCCCGCGCGGGTGGATACCGTGGTCATCTCCACGCAGCACAGCGACAAAGTTTCCCTGAAAGATTTGCAGCACGCCGTGCGCAAGTACGTGATTGATCCCGTCCTCCCGCACGCCATGGTGGACAAAAATACCAAGTACCACATCAATCCCACCGGCCGTTTCGTCACCGGCGGTCCCATGGGCGATGCCGGCCTCACAGGCCGCAAGATCATTGTGGACACGTACGGTGGCTACAGCCGCCACGGCGGCGGCGCTCTGTCTGGCAAGGACGCTACCAAAGTGGACCGTTCCGCATGCTACATGGCGCGCTACGTCGCGAAAAATCTCGTCGCCGCCGGACTCGCTACCAAAGTGGAAGTACAGCTGGCCTACGCCATCGGCGTCGCTGAACCCGTTTCCGTTATGGCCGATACGTTTGGCACCGGCACAATTCCGGATTCGCAAATCACCGAGCTGATCCGCGCGTTCTTCAAATTGACGCCCAAGGGCATCATCGAGACGCTCGACCTGCGCCGCCCGATTTACCGGCCCACCGCGTCCTACGGCCACTTCGGCCGCAGCGGCCCCGGATTCACCTGGGAGCGCACCGACAAAGCCGAAGCCATCCGCAAAGAAGCCGGCTCCCGCGGCGCCGTAGCCGTCTCGCGCAGTTAAGTAGCGCCGGCGTCTCGCCGGCTCTTTGCAGTTGGCTTGTTTGGGAGTGCGGGAGCTTGCTCCCGCCTTTTCTTGGGCGAGGCTTGCCTCGCCTGCCGTTGCCTTTGAATTGGTAGGGGCGCTGCTTGCTGCGCCCCAGCTTGCCACGATGCAAGCCTTGTGGCGATTCGTAGTGGCATTCGGAAACCGCGAGGCTGCTGTAGGCGGGCAATTTTGCCTTAGCTTTTCTGTGCGCCCTCTGCGTCTCTGCGGTAAAAGGGTTTTTAGCCGTATCTCAAGCACTTCAAACTTAAAGGGAGTCTCCAGTGGAAACAGCAACCAAGCTAGCCGGCGACGTAAAAGACTTCTCTCTCGCGGAAAAAGGCAAACGCAAAATCGAATGGGCCAATCAACAGATGCCCGTCCTGCAGCTCATCCGCAAGCAATTCATAAAAGACCAGCCCCTGAAGGGCATCCGCATGTCCGCGTGCCTGCACGTCACCAGCGAAACCGCCAATCTCGCCATCACTCTGCGTGACGGTGGCGCCGACCTGGTCCTCTGCGGCTCGAATCCGCTTTCCACGCAGGACGAAGTCGCCGCCTCGCTCGTCAAGGATTACGGCATCCCCACCTACGCCATTAAAGGCGAGGACAACGCCACCTATTACGCGCACATCGCCGCGGCGCTCGACCATCGCCCGCAGATCACCATGGACGACGGCGCGGATCTCGTCACTCAGCTTCTAACCAAGCGCACCGAACTCGTGAAAGACGTCATCGGCGGCACGGAAGAAACCACCACCGGCGTCATTCGCCTACGCGCCATGGCCAAGGACGGCACCCTGAAGTATCCCGTCATCGCCGTGAACGACGCGCTCACCAAGCATCTCTTCGATAATCGCTACGGCACCGGCCAGTCCACTCTCGATGGCATCATCCGCGCGACTAACATGCTCCTCGCGGGCATGCGCGTGGTCGTCGCCGGCTACGGGTGGTGCGGACGCGGCGTCGCCATGCGCGCCAAAGGCCACGGCGCAGACGTGATCGTCACCGAAATTAATCCCACACGCGCCCTGGAAGCCATCATGGACGGTTTCCGCGTGATGCCCATGGCCGATGCCGCCAAGATCGGCGAAATTTTCGTCACCGTCACCGGCAACAAGTCCGTCATCGCCCAAGAGCACTTCGAAAAAATGCAGGATGGCGCCGTCGTTTGTAATTCGGGCCACTTCAACGTCGAAATTGATATACCCGCGCTGGAAAAGCTGACCGGCTCCAAGAAGCCCGCACGCCCCTTTGTGGACGAATACGTCATGAAAGACGGCCGCAAAATCTATCTCCTCGGCGAAGGCCGCCTCATCAACCTAGCCGCCGCCGAAGGCCACCCCGCGGTAGTGATGGACATGAGCTTCGCCAACCAAGCCCTGGCCTCGGAATACATCGTGAAAAACGCCAAGGACCTGAAGCCCCAAGTCTATTCAGTCCCCGAACCCATTGACCGCCAGATCGCCAAGCTCAAGCTGGAATCCATGGGCGTCCACGTAGACAAACTAACAGCCGACCAAGAGCACTACCTGGCCAGCTGGTCCGAAGGCACCTAGCCAGCCGAAGGCGCATAACCGCTGCGCTCGTCATTCTGAGCGAAGCGAAGGATCCCTCTTGCTCTCTGTTCGCCCGAGGCCGACGTCTGCCTGCGACCGCGCCACGTTCGGGCAGAAACCCTCCGTTAGCTCGGCGCTCTTTCCTCTGCGCCCTCTGCGTTAAGTCTTTTGTCTTCTTCAGACCCACCGCAGCGCGCTATGTCCACACAGCATCGTTTGCATTCTCTCCGCGGGCTCTCTAAAATACGCAGATGAATTTTTTGCTCAACGACGCGCAGCACGAATCGGTTGAGGCGCCGAACTATGTCCCGGCCCTAGGCCACGCCCCCGCCTCTCCATTGCGGGCGCTGAAGCCCGCCCTAATCGCTACTTCCCAAATATTAAAAATTGCCGTAACTCACACAAAACAAACAACGGCACCCTGTTCTAATCGCTACTTTTTCGGCGCTTTCCGCACTCCACCACGCGCATTCCAGCCCAATCAGCTCTGGCACCTCGCAGCTTCTAATCGCAAATCTCCGGAATTAAAAATGCTCCTAACTCCCACAAAACACAGCGCACGGACCCGCCCTAATCGCGAAAAAATGCATGGTTGCGTTTTCGCGAATCCCGCGCGCTC
>Ga0182024_10014326_pt1 | contig 15339 bp, 14 predicted proteins | sample P32metaG_FD_120480 | JGI IMG/M metagenome (GOLD analysis project Ga0182024, IMG submission 120480) | Permafrost microbial communities from Stordalen Mire, Sweden - P3-2 metaG (Illumina Assembly) | ecosystem: Environmental > Terrestrial > Soil > Wetlands > Permafrost | place: Sweden: Stordalen... | reverse complement strand
CGAGCGCTTTAAGATGCGCCTGCGCCTTCGTCAACGCCGCTTGGTTTTGAGCGAGTTCATCCTGCGTGGCTGCTTGTTTGGCCACCAGCTCTTTCAGCATCTTCGCCGTGCGCTCGAGGTTGGCGACCTCCACCTGTCCCGTCTGCAAATCGGCCTGCAGCTGCGCCACTTCTTCGGGAGGTCCACCGGCATGGGCATTGCGAAGATCGGTTTCCGCGGCCAGCAAATTGGCGCGCGCTTCGGCCAATTGAGAACGAATGTCGGCGGCATTGAGCGTCAGGATCAGCTGGCCTCGGCGCACCGTTCCGCCTTCGGTCGCCATTACCTTCTCGACGAAAGTCGGAAATTCAGCACGCGCCACATTCGCGGAAACAGGCTCCACTTTGCCATTGCTCGTGATCGTCTGATTCAGGTCCTGCCGCGCAACGTTAACGAACGTCACCGGCGGCGCACTGTGTCGCAGCGCCAGCACCAGAATCGCCGACACCGCCAGCGCAGCGGCTGGGAACAATATAGTCCATTTTCGCTTTGTGTTCTCCGCCATGATCGGCCACACTTATAGACGGCCAGCCCCCGCATCATAAAATTGTATCAGACCCCTTCGGAGCTTTGCCATTCAAAGCGCGTGTGCAGCGTAACCCATTCTTGGGAGATGCTATACTCCGATTTCAGGATGCCAGTCGTATTCGTAATCGCGCGCGACTGGACGCTTCGGGCGTCGGTTCGCGCCGACCTTCGCGAGTTGGGTATCGAAGCGCTCGGGATGGAGAACGCGGACGATGCCGGCCGCGCCATTGCCTCGGGTCAGATGCCCTCGTTGATCGTCCTCGAGGCCACGGCGGGAGTCGCCGACAGCGTCGCGATACAAAAGCTGGTCCAATCGGTTCCCGCAATCCTGATCGCATCGCGGACGGAAACCCTCGACTTGCCCCCCGCCGCCGCCGTTTTCTACCGGCCCGTTCGCATCGGGGAGATCGTGGATCGCGTCCGGGAACTGCTTCAGCGCGGCCATGCTGCCTGAGCGCGTGCTCAACACCTGCGCCTTCCCGTTACGTATCAAAAGCTTTTCGTTAAAATATCCGCACGGATGGCCTTCGCCCGAAGCGTATCCTGATTAAAGCGATCGGCGAATGGCGCGCGCGCTACAAGCGGGTGGATGCCCCTCCGATTGCGCCGTCGAACGGCACCAGCGCCACTCCATGAACAGGATAGCTGCCCGGTCACCTCCCGCAAGCGCGGTGCCTCCGGCGATGCTAGAATTCCCATGCTGATGAGCTCCGAATCCCTGATCCACGTCCGCGAACTCTGCAAAAACTTTCGCTCTTTTGAACGCCGCGAAGGAGTCTGGGGCTCGATCCAGAATTTATTTGTGCGCGAGTACCGCACCATCGCCGCGGTCGACAAAGTAAGCTTCTCGATCGAACGCGGAGAAATGATCGGCTACATCGGCCCGAACGGCGCCGGAAAATCCACGAGCATCAAGATGCTCACCGGCATTCTCGTTCCATCAAGCGGCGAAGTTCGCATCAACGGCTTCGTTCCTTTTCGCCAGCGCCGCCGCTACGTCAAGACCATCGGCGTCGTCTTCGGCCAGCGCACGCAGCTCTGGTGGGACATCGCCGTCATCGAATCCTTCAAGCTCTTGCGCCGCATCTACGACGTTTCCCAGCGCGATTTCGACGCGCGCATGGAGCATTTCGATGCAATTCTCGGCCTTCGCGACTATCTGCGCACGCCCGTGCGAAAGCTTTCGCTGGGCGAACGCATGCGCTGCGATTTGGCCGCGGCGCTGCTGCACAACCCCCCGCTGCTGTTTCTCGATGAGCCCACAATCGGGCTTGACGTGGTCGCGAAAGACCATATCCGGCATTTCCTCCGCGCCATCAATCGAGAATTCCACACCACGGTATTGCTCACCACTCACGATCTCGACGATATCGAGGAGCTGTGCAAGCGCATCATGATCATCGACCACGGCAAAGTCCTCTACGACGGGCAGCTTGAGCACCTCAAGCAAAAGCTTCTTCGCACCAAGCAGATCAAATTCGCGCTAAAAGACAGGGAGCAGGCGGGCGGGATCGGTGTGTTTTCGCGCGAGGGCCTGGACGTGGAGCGGGTCGATGAATTGACGTACCGTATCGTGTTCGACCGCGTCAGAATCTCGACCTCGGATTTGATTCGCCAGATCCTGGCCACCGTCGAAGTCCGCGACCTTCTTATTGAGGACGAGCCCATCGAAGAAATCATCAAGCGCATCTATGCGGGAGAGTCCCTGAGCGAGGTCGGCGCGTGAACGGATTTCTCGAAGCGCTGGTGCCCTACGCCGAATTCGCGCGCGTGGGCTTCGTCAACATCCTCGCCTTCCGGCTGCGCTATTTCACCGGCATCATCACCTATTTCCTGAACGTCACCGTGTATTACTTCATCTGGAGCGCGGTGTACAAATCCGGCCAGTCGATTGCCGGCTACAATCTCGCGCAAATGATCACGTACGTCAGCGTGGGCTGGATCATCCGCTCCTTTTACTGGAACACGATCGATCAGGAAATTGCCTATGAGGTGATCGAAGGCAAGATCACCATGGATCTTACGAAACCGGTTTCCATTCTCTGGATGTGGATTTGCCGCGCCATCGGCGAATCGGCTTTTCGCCTGGGATTGCTCACGCTGCCGACGGCGGTCGTCGTCGGCTTTATTTTTCACGTGCAGGCGCCGTCGTCGCGCGAAAATTTCCTGCTCTTCATGGCCGCGGTTCTGGGCAGTTTTTTTCTGATGGGCGCGCTGAACTTCATGATCGGCACGTGCGCGATTCCGCTCACCTCGATTCTGGCGCTCATCCGCGCGAAATACTGGCTGATCGAGCTGCTTTCGGGCGTTCTGATTCCCATGAGCTTTTTCCCGCAACGGGCGCAAAAAATCCTGGCGCTGCTGCCTTTTGAACATATCGCGTATACGCCTTTGCAGATTTATCTAGGGAAGCTCGATCGCGCCCAGGCGCTTCACGCTCTCGCGACGCAATGGCTTTGGGTGGTGCTGCTTCTGGCGCTCGCGCATTTCTGGTGGAATTTCTGGGTGCGCCGCATCACCATCCATGGAGGCTAGAAATTGATGCCGGCATCTTCTTCCATCCCGGTTTCTCCTCCTTCCGGTGTGCCGGAAATGGAACGGACCGGCGTCGCCGCCGAGATTCGCCGCCACTTCCTTTTGTTCTTCGACTATTTCACGCAATACGCCAAGGTGCGCGTCAGTTATCGCGGCGACTTTTTCGTCAGCCTGTTCACCAGCTTTGCCGCAACGATTTTCGGGCTGGCGTTTGTGATCGTGCTGTTTCAGAAGGCGCCGAAGCTCGCAGATTGGAGCTTTCCGGAGGAAATGTTTCTCTATGGCTTCGCGCTGATTCCTTACGGCATTTTCAACATCGTTAGCGTGAACCTCTATGATTTCGGCAACACGTACATTATCGAAGGGAAATTCGACCGCGTGCTCCTCCGCCCGATTTCCTCGCTCTTTCAGATCATGTTCGAAACGTTTCGCATCGAATCGGTTCAGGAGATTGGCACCGGTATTTTCTGCATGGCGTGGGCATCGCGCCACCTTCATCTCGCCTGGACGCCCCTCAAAATCGCGGCGTTCTTCTTTTGGGGAACTTGCGCCGGAATTATCTATGTGTCGGTTTTCCTGATCCTGACCACGGTTTCGTTCTGGTTTGAAGACCGCATCGGCGTTCATCCGCCCGTCTGGAACATCATCGCCTTCGGGCGCTGGCCGCTCTCGATCTATAGCGGCGCCGTGCAGTTTTTCCTATGCTGGATCATTCCGTTCGGGCTTGCCTCGTTCTACCCCAGCGTCCGCATGCTGGGGCGCGCCGTCGCGCCGGAATACTCCTCGCTTGTGCCCGTGGTTGCGGTTTTATTCCTTACGCTCGCCGTTTCACTCTGGAATCTCGGCACTCGCCACTATTCCTCCACCGGCTCGTAGAAGTCCTCAGCAAGTACGATGTGCCCCACGCAGTGTGGGAAATAGTCCGAGGTTACCCGTTACCGGCCATAAACCAAGACGCGGAACGTTCCGATAATAGCCGCCGGCTGTGGATGTGGCCGCTGAGGCGTCGGAGCCGGCGCTGGACCAAAGTCTGCCGTGTCCACAAACAGATTGTGCGTCTTCGTGTCGAGCCCCATCGTCTTCGCGCCGTATTCCGTCTTGACTGTTTCGACGACGCTGAACTTATCGGGCGAATCCTCGTGGAATACGTGGATCATTCCTTCACGGGTGGAGACAAACACCAGTCCCGTGTCCGGTTCGTACGCTGCGGCGTCTACTCCAGCCGAAATGGGAAATGATTGGATCACTTTGCCGGTGTCTGCATCCAGGATCACGAGCATCTGCGGATCGCGACCCGCGGTGAAAAGTCGCCGGTGCTGCCGGTCCATCGCAAGAGCCGACGGCCCTCCGGTAGGTGCCACGGGCCAGCGAGATTTGATCTCAAGGGTACGGGAATCAATGGCGATAACCTCGTTCTTGTCTTCGATATTGTTGTAAATGGTTCCCTTGCCATCGGCGACGGCAAACTCAGGACCACCGCCCAAGTCGATGGTCTTCACCACCGATCCCGTCTTAGCATCGATCACGGTAGCGCTGCGGCTATCTCCATTCATCGAGAAGACGCGCTTTGAAGCGGGGTCGTAGACCACGCAGTCTGCGTCCGGGGCGGCGTTTACCTCACCGATTGTTTTGAGCGTTTTCAGATCGAAGATGATCACCTTTCCTTGCCCGCCATCACTGATGAATCCGCGATTGAATTCATCGGCTAATGCTATTCCGTGGTCCAGCTTCAGGCCGGTGATGTTACCGACAAGACTGCCATTGTCGGCGTCAATCACTTTCACTTCCGTTCCGTGTGATATATAAACCCGGCGGGCTTTGGCATCAACGTTGATGTAGTCAAAATATTCTCGGCTGCTGCCTTCGGCAGCTCCGAAGCTGTATTTCTTGAGCAGGTGATAGCTGCCCTCCGGTGGACCGGCAATGGCGAGACTGCTCGCCAGTACAAACGCCGAACACAGCACAGCGCGGCTCAGACCCAATCGCGTCATCGGAATCATCCTCCTGTTGGTTCAATTGAGGGGAGCAGACAGTGGCTGGCCACAACGGCTGCTCGCTGCACGTCCCACGCGAGTAAACGATACTGAATGGACGTGAATTTCAGATGAAGGCCAGGAAATGAAAATCGGAGTATTCCACTTGCCTGATGAACACGCTTCTAAACCGCCTCTTGAAATGTCCTGGTTTCCGGACTTGGCAGGCGCGACGGTCCGGACCGTGATAAATTTCATACCGATCGCAAACACCACCATGATTTAGAATGGAGGAATCCCCAGGAAGCGAGAGATCGTTCTCGTGGACGTTCAGCCTCGGGCCGCTTGATCGCAACGGATGGATTCTGTCGAGCCTGGTATGGGAAGCCACGGTACGCTGCTGGAAGCGTGGGCCAGTGGTAAGAGTTTTCAGCCCTTGTCCCGGCAATCGTTCTCCCTCAATGGGGCCCCACACCTTTGGCGCCGTCGAGCATCCAATCCCAAGTTTGTCCAGGCTCAATGGAAAAATCGAGCCGGACGAGCCCCTTTGTGCTGTCGCCAGGATCGAAATGCAGGCGCGAATCGGGAGTCATTCCATACTGGTGCGTACGACCCTCCGTTCCGTTCTTGTTGAGGACGCGGACCGTCAAAGTGATTTCCGACAAGCTCCAGTCAGAGTTATTAAGCACATCGCATTCAAGGACGCCAAAAGGCGTGGTCGAGCATTGGAGCATGACTTTTGCCAACTCAGGTGGCGGGACGTCCGTAGGATCAGGTTCTGGCGTGGCGCTCACTACCTCCCAGCCGAAGGTAGATAACATCTCTACTTTCCTTGATATCCGGTGAATTCGGATTGGATAGACTGTCTGGCCAATTCGCCGCTCGCCACGCTCATATCGTGTGGGCCAGATGAACCATGAGAAAAGGGCCATCGCTAATACAACGCCTAGCGCGGTTAAAACTTCTCTCATCGGTTTTGTTCTGTCTGCTACTGGAATCATCCGATTCGCACCTTAGCGTTGGTCCGCGGGCTCCGCGCCGCGCAATCTGGTCAGCTCCTTGATTTTCCGAAGGTCTTTCGTGCGGTTGGTTTTACCTTCTGGAGGCATGTTGGCATTGTCCGGCAGCCTGGCAAACGTGTAAGGAGAATTATGCGGGCGATGTTATCAAACGCTCATAGGAACCGGGCCATCGGAGTGATTGTCTCGGATTCCTGGGACGGAAAAAACGATGGGTATGCGTGACTCCGATTAACCCTGCGAGTCTCAACCGGTCGACGCAACACTGCTAGTGATGTTCCTTGGTGACAGCGTGAGCAAAATCTCTCTCACTGCAGGGCATGGATTCGGGCAGCAAGGCCTTGGGATTAGGATTGAGCAGTACGACGCGCTTATTCGTTGTCCAGGGCTTCAATAACACTTCAGGATCATCGACCGTCGCTTGCCAGGTGAGAGTGTTTCCCTCGCGCTGGAGGCGCTCGATGACATGCATGTTTTCGCTGTGAAAATAACCTCCTACTTGGTCGAGAAAAGTCGAGCTATTGAAACCGATAGTGTCGATCACCATTGTGTCGCTCTCCCAGTGGCCGACGCCTTCTCCGTTCCATGTCCCGTCCAAATCACCCAAAGGCGTGTGCTCCCGGCCATCGGTAGGAATTGTGCGATAGGTGGTCTGAGTCGCGAGTAAACCGCCTTGGCCGGGATACAGGAAAATCAGCATCGTGGGACTCTGGCTGATCTGGAGCGGAGCTCCCATGCGTGGAACACCGGCTGCCATGCAGTGATAGGCTGGATCGTCTTCATTCGAATTCGCGTCGAAGTCCTGCACGCGCGCCCAGTACTCAGGCTTGTACACAGGCTTATTCGAACCCATCCTGCGCAGCAACGTGTTCGCGCGCTCCCGATCCGAGACATTCCCCACGCGGCTGGCAGGCGGGAACGTTGCTATCACCGCACCGCTGAAAAGGTCGCGGGTGCTGTCAGTTCCAGCATCAATTCCGGCGTTGGCCAGTTGGTTTTCCGGTAATCCGTTCCAGAGGCCAGTCAGGTCTGGATGCCCATCGGATGTCCGCGGCGTGGGGACAGACACTGCCTGTTTCAGTCTGTCTTGAGGCAGCGGCATTTGCTGCTGGGCAAGAACCGCCTTGGGAAGTAAAAGCGCACCACACAAGACAATGCGACTCAGACTTGATCGCGTCATAGGAATTATCCTCCTTTCAGTTCCATTCGATGGAGCAGGAACTCTGGCTACCGAGACCAGTGTAAGCAAGCTACTGCGCGAAGTGAAAATACTGAACGAACGATGCGAGTGGCTGTGATTGGGCCTTCCAAGTGAATCCGGCCGCTCAACATCCTTCACACAGTAACTGATCTTTTTCTTGTGAACATCCAGGCCAATGTAACACATATTTTCCATGGGAAGCCTCCTTGGTTTGATTCTGAGTCAGCGCTCGCGCTGAGCTCAGCTTTTTCTACCAAGCGCTCCCCTGACTTATTCATTCAAACAACTCAGGAGTTATGCCGCTGCTTAGGACTCTGGTCATTCAAGTGGCTGCAATCTCTGCGAATCGGGTTGAGTTCGGTCACGGTAATCCGCTGATAAAAGCCCTCATTTCGCGAAGCACCTCCGCCTCGTTCGACAGAAAGACATAATGATTCGCATGGGACAATCGAATCACGCGCGCGGAGGGCACGACGCTTTCAAACGCCTTCGCCTGTGCTTCAAAACAGGCCGTGGCGTCAGCTTGAAATGACGCGAAACGCGGAAGGCTTTCCATGACCGGCCCCAGATCGTGCCGGATCACACACAATGCGAGGATAGGAACGTGGATATCTCCGTATTTTTGTTCGCCATCTCTGATTGCCATTGAAACCCTCGGCTGCGATCTGCGTCTGCCAACGCTTCCGTCCGGCTTGGATTCAAATTGCTGGCGGAGCTCGGCCTCCGGGAACGTGACGCCCTGCACCTGCACCGTATAGGCACGATATGCGAGAAAGTTAGCCAAGTCCGTCGCACTTGGAGGTGGAGGATGTGGGGGCTGCTGTTGGGCTTGAGTGCGCTTTTCGAACTCGTGAAGGTCCTTTTCAATTGCCGGCAAATCAGTTTGAAGCAATTCATCGATTACGGGTTTTGGGTCCCCCGGGCATCGTCTTCAAAAAATCGAGATTCTTTTTGCAACTCCGCCGTATCCACGAAAAAGTCTCCTTGCGCAGAGTTATAAAATGCGTACGGATAAGCGGCATCTAGGTAGATCAATCCGGCAATTCGTTCGGGGTGACGCGTTCCGACTGAACTCAACTCTTCGCCCGCAATCGAGTGACCTGCCAGCACAGGCCGGTTGAGTTTGAGGGCATCGAGCACGGCAAGCATGTCGTCACCAAGCCGATCCGCCGTGTATCCGGTCGCTGGAGTGCTGGAGCCACCAAAGCCGCGCCGTGTAATTCCATAAACGTGGTAATTGCGGAGTAAGTTTGGGGGCGAAGTCGTCAAACACATGGGCCGTGTTTCCGAGGCCCGCCAGCAGAACCAACGGCCGACCCGTGCCTCCCCAATCAAGCACTTCCAGCTTGACGTTGTCATCAACCATTACAAACTGAACACTGTGCGGGGAGGGATCGTGCCATGGGACAGGCTCTTGGGCGGACGCACGCCACGTCATCAATAGAAACGCTGCAGCGACCCAGCGACTATGAATCATTGCGTTCTTACCTCGGTGTTGACGGGAACCCTATACGATACGCCTCGAAGTCGCATCCTGTCAGCCGAAGATTCTTGCAGCGGCATTGCTCTCCACAAATTTAAATGGTTTTCAACTCCTGATAAACGCATTATAAAAGGGCGCCCCTTTGAAGTAGGTTTTGACTGCTCGTATCAACACCTACAGAAAGGAGCACCCTCATGAATGACGCCAAGTATATTGGGCTGGACGTTCATCAGGCAACGATCTCGGCTGTGGTTCTCGATTCCACCGGTCGTCTGGTGATGGAGTCGATCCTCGAAATCTGGAGTAGCAAAATCTGAGCAGTGCTTGCGGCCAGCTGTCCCACATACGCACAGTTTCGTATCCGGTGGTGGGTCTGTTTCCGGTTTGGCATAAATCAGATGGGATGAGAAACCGGTAAGTTTTCCTTGCGCCAACGTCGCTTACAGTGGCCGCACATGACGCGCCGGTGTGCGCCACTCGTGCCGTATGTGCATCCCACGGAGAGATTGGTGTAACCTATCGCCATGAGCGAAAAAATACGGAAGAACGATGCGGAGTGGCGGTCGCAGTTAAGCGAAGAACAATACAATGTGACCCGCAAGAAGGGCACCGAGCCGCCCTTCAGCGGCGAATATGAGGACACGGAGACGGAAGGCACGTACGTGTGTGTCTGTTGCGGACAACCGCTGTTCAGTTCCGATGCGAAATATCATTCCGGTTCGGGCTGGCCGAGCTACTGGCAGCCGATTGAGGCGGAAAATGTCGAAATGGAACGCGATACGAGCCATGGAATGGCTCGAACGGAGGTGATGTGCAGCCGTTGTGAAGCTCACCTCGGACACGTTTTCGAAGATGGGCCGAAGCCAACCGGATTGCGCTTCTGCATCAACTCTGCTTCGATGCGATTGGTCGAGAAGGATTCCGAAAAGAAGGAATAGCCCTCGGCGCGCAGCCGAGAGTTTGACAAATAGCGATTCTGCTGGTGTTGTGTCCCGGAAGTTCCTTGCGTTTCTCTTAAGGGGGTCAGGCTTCAGCCCTGATATAAAGCCCGCGGAATAAGTGGGCTTTAGCCCCTGAGGACGATGCACTTCCCTCAGTTATTTGCGGGACAGCATACTAGCGATCTCCGTAAAATCCATCCCGCGCTTGCACGACTTGATCTTTCTGTTTCGTGGCAAGGTGGATTTTATGATAGCCGGAATCGGAGTTATCGGGAGTGAAACCTAGGCTGTATTGGTTGCGCAGTTCCTGCTCGATTTCGGAGTAAATCTGATCGATCGGATCTTTTTTCGTTACCTCGAAAAAATGGCCGCCTGTCTCCTGGGAGATCCGTTGCAGGACTTTCTTGCCGTCAGGCCGCTCCTCTTGAGGGAATCTATGGCGTCCCCCACCGAGGCCCCCGCCGCCCAAACGAGGGCCGCCGAAGCCGCCGCCTCTGCCAAAGCCGCCCCCGCCTTCCTCGCCGGTGAAGTAAATCGAATAGACGAGCGTGTCGGCGCGTTGCGCGGATTCGATGGCGGTCACGATTGATTCTTTGCTTCCGTGGTCAACTCCATCCGTAAGAACGACCACGGCTTTGCGCCCCTGCTGCTTTTTCATTAGCTCGTTGGACGCCAGGTAAATCGAGTCGTACAGCAAAGTGCCGGCGCCGCCGCGTCCCCGTGAGCCGCCCCCGCCCTGCCCGCTGCCCCCGCCGTAACCGCCGCTATCGTCCTTCGTGGAGTCGAGCAACTTCAGCGACGACTCCAATTTTTCGTGGGACGACGTGAGATCCTGCAGGAGTTCGACTTCGCGGTCGAAATGAATGACGAATGCTTTGTCATCCTCGCGCAGCACGTGATCCAGGAAGCTGTAGCTGGCGGTGCGCTCGTCGTCAAGAACCCGCCGCTGGCTCTCGCTTGTGTCGACGAGGAGGCCGAGCGTGAGCGGCAAATTGGACTCCTGCGAAAAATATCGAATTGTTTGCGGGCGCCCGTCTTCTTCCAACTGAAAATCATCCTTGGTAACGTTGCGGACGATATCGCCATGTTTGTTCCGCACCGTGGCCAGCACATTCACCAGCTTTACATCCACGGAGATGTCGGGCTTCTGCTGCTGGCCCGGGAGCACGCCGCCGGGCAGGAATAGCGAGACCAGGCATAACAGCATACAAACTTTTTGCGATCGGCCAGCCATGCTGGAAACATCTTCAGGAGATCGATTCATGATCTTTTGCCGATTAGTATTCCGGCAAGACAATCTGAACGTTCCATTGATTTTGGCCGCTTGAGGAGCAGAACGCCGAGCAATACATCTTACCGAGGGCGAGATTGAAAATTAGCCGTGCCCACTTTCACGAGCGTCGAATTGGCGCCGGCCAGAGCCGCCGTTCCTCTGCTCACGGGCTCCGTCCAGGCGCCGTAAACCTGGCCGTTGAACGCTGCGAGGGCCGTGTAATCGCCTATGAACTGATCCTCCAGGCTGAACGATGAAGCTGTCCAGGAATAATTTAAAAAGGACTGGCCTGCGTTTGTCGAACGGGCCAGCACGATCATGGCGCGCCGGTTTGCCGCATCGCCGCGGCGATCGTAGAAGATCACATAGGGGGAACCGTCCGAGGGGTCCACGGCAAGCCATTGGAAAAACTGGTCCGCGCCGTCGTGCATAGGGTCATCGTTCACGCGAACCGCTGGACTCCACGTTCGCCCGCGATCCGGTGAAGTGGCGCAGAAAACATCCACATCTCCATTGCGATAGTCGGACCATGTGACGAATAGCCGTCCCGTGTGTGGATCAACGCCGATCTGAGGGAATCCATTGGAGCGCTCGACGCCTTCCACTTTGAAGTAAGGCGGCGCGACATTGAAAATTCTGCGCGATGGCGTGAAGGTGATGCCGCCGTCGCGCGAGGTGCACAGGTCTATTTCGTCTCCGTCGGACCACACCGCGTAGAACATTCCGTCAGGTCCCACCGCGGCCGCGAAACCCTCGACGGAGCCATTATCGTCGCGCGGCAATCCTTCATGCGTGCTGATTTCGTATGGCAGGGACCATGTGATACCGCCATCTCTCGAGTTGGAAACAAGAATGATCGACTTCGTGAGGCTGAACTCCGTCCAGCCGGCATAGAGCGCTCCCGCATAAGGCGATCCTGGATTGTTGTCCGACACCAGGTAAGGTTTATCCTCGAAAGGCATGTCGGGATGCGTGGGTTGTTCGTCCACCGGCTCCGCGTTCGCTTCCCATGTTTTTCCGCCGTCGAGCGAATGACGAACGAACACACCATTGCGGGTTGCGTCGTGGGCCCAATAGTTCGTCGTTCCGAGCTTGTCGAAAGCGATGTAGCAGAGGTACGCGTGCCCAAGAATGTCGTATGCCACGGAGACATCCCCCGACAGCTTATAATTTCCGGGTGCCGTTCCCGGCACCACTTGCCAGTGTTCGCCCGAGTCTTCCGAGTAAGCTACGCTCGCGGGCGTCTGGAAAGCGGCCAGCACTTGCTTGGGGTTCTGAGGATTGATTGCGATGGATGGTTCGCTGAATGCTCCCGGCCGCCGGTTGAGGATGGTGACTTTTGCGCCGGGCGCCGCCGGAAGCGCCTGCGAGGTCGCCGCCGGGGAAGCCAGCATTGCCGAAACCACCAACGTGACAATGCCCGCTGCCGCAACATAAGGCTTAGTGGTCAAGCAGGATAACCTCGGGATGGACGCTGCCGGGATTCGAGTCCGCCGGAATCGCGCGCACGCTTGACGGCGAGACCATGTAGAAAACGAGATTTATCGGGAAGATGGTTGTCGGGTTGGCAGCCATTGTTCCGCTGCCGTTGGACGCGATGCTGGTAACGATGGCGCTGATCGGTTCCGCAATGTGCGCGCCGGACGGATCGATTTCATCAAATGTCTGGCTCGCCGTCAGATTGACGACGCCAGGGGCAGGTGTTGGCGTGTATAGGGCATTGAACTGGCCGACGAAATTGGGGACTTTCGTATCCTCCGGAGTCTCCGTGCCGATGGCGTAGCTTCCTTGGAACGATGTGAGCGAAAAGGGTCCTCCCGTCTGCTCCTCCAGCATGCCTCCAGTCGCCGCCGTATCGTAGCCCAGCAAAAAGCCCTGGCCCGGGCCCGTGAGGTAGGCCACCGCAACGCGTGGTGTTGTCGTGCCTGTCCACGTGAATGCGGCGCGGCCGTTGCTGCCAATCGAATAGCTTCCGGTGAACGAGGGCGTTGCGAGCGTCCCTCCATTATTTTCGTCATAGCTCAGGGAACCGCTTCCGATGGTGGAAGAGGTCAGCGAGCCCAACAGAACGCTCGTATTGCTGCCGTTGACTCCCGTTCCCGTCGCTACGCTCGAGCCAATGAGCGAGCTATTTTGGAACTGATAACCCGCCTGCTGTGCAATCATTTCGCCACTAAGCAGGTAGTAAACAGTCGCCGAAGTAGTCACCGGGCTATCGATTTCCACGAAATACAAATCCGTCGGCGAAACAAAGTAGCACTCAAATGTCAGGGTCATCTGGGACTTTCCTGGCAGCTGCAATACCATCGTCACCACGCCGCGATTGTAGTTCGATTCCACCGAAAACGTCCCTGTTATGGATTGCGAGCTGAAAGCGCCGTTGTCATTGAAATCACTATTCAGCCCTCCCGCGGCAGGAGTGAGTTGTTCTTGTGCGCCGTTCGCGGTCACCACGCCGGCTAGAATCGCCGGCTTCCCGTTAAGATCCTGCCCGGTAAATTCGAATGCATAATTTCCGCTGAAATTCCCGGAGGCGAAGGTTGAAGCCGCGCCGGTGGACGTCACCGTTCCGGTCACATATTTGAGCGTGCCCTCGCCATGGGTGCCGAGGTGATCCCCGTTCGAGGCCGTAGTGTTTAGCGTGTTGTTCTCTATGAACCGAGCATTGCCGTTGGAGTAAAGAACCAGATTATAGTCCGTACGGAGCGGCACGCCCGATTGCGGATTCACAAAGATTAGCTCCATGGTGCCCCGGCCGTCACTACCGATCGAGTAGGTTGAAGGGGTTACCGTCGACAGCGTTGCGGCAAGCACGACTCCGGAAGTTCGGTTGCTGTCTTCCCCTCCGGAGGTGATGTTGCCGTTTCCGTCCGCGACGAAAGTGCCCGCGATCGATACCGGTCCGTTGACGTCGAACCCCTGAAACAGAAATGCGTACTCTCCGCTCAGAAGTGTATTGCTGCTCGTTGTCCCCTTAGTAATGGTAAGGCTGAGCTGCTGGGTGGGGGCAGGGCTCGGAGGCACAACTTCCGAATCGGTGAGCTGAACTGTAAATTCAACAGGAGATTGCGTCACCAATATCGGAGTTCCCGAAATCGTGCCGTTCGGAGCGAGAGTCAGCCCGGCGGGGAGTTGCCCGGCGGTCACTGCCCATGTATAGGGTGGGATGCCGCCCGAGGCTTGCAGCGACGCGCTATATGGAGTCGCGGTCGTTCCCAAAGACAGCGAATTAGTCGCGATTGTTAGAGCCGGTGGTTCTTGTACCGTGATAGACAGCGGTATGGTGGCGGCCTGTCCGGGAGAAGGAAGGGAAGAATCCTGCACTTGCACGGTGAAGGTATAAGTCTTCGGGTACATAACCGACGCCTGCACAGTGGGCACGCCCGTGATCTGGCCCGAGGTGGTGCTCAGGACGAGTCCCGGCGGCAGCCCCGTTTGCGTTCCGGTCGGGGGCAGGACACTCCAGGTGCGCGGAGTTACGCCGCCCGTGGCAGAGATCGACGTGCTGTATTTGCCGTTGATAAATCCAGCCGGCAGCGGGCCGGTTGTGGTGATCGAGAGTTGCGTCGGCGGCTGAACGGTGATCGAGAATAGCTGCGTCACTGAATCGGGCTGAATCGAGCTATCGCTAAGCTTCACCGTGAATGTGGACGTAATGGGGGCTTTACCGACCGTGGGAGCCGAAGGAATTCCTACGATCGTCCCGGACTGATTGAGCGTGAGCCCGGCGGGAAGGCTGCTGCCGGACGCCAGGCTCAAAATGAGCGGGGCCACACCGTCCGCGGACGTGATGGTCTGGTTGTAAGGCTGCCCGTTTCCTCCGCTGGGCAACTGGCAAGCAGCCACGCAGACTAATTGCGTGGCGCTCGTGTTCGTAAACATAGGCGGAAGGTCGACGGTGATCGTTGCGGTTATCGTTACCCTTGGGTTCGCATTCGAGATCGCGGTCAAAGTCACACTCTGGGATGCGGAAAGACCCGCGGGCGCGGTGAAAGTCACGGAGAACGGCGTGGCGGCGGAAAGAGTGCCGCATCCCGAGCCCGAGCAGCCGGAAGTTAAGCTCCACGTGACTCCCGCGTTGGTGATATCGTTTGCCACATTCGCCGCGAAATTATAGGACTGGCCTTCATCGATCGATATCGCGCTCGGCTCAATTTGAATCGTGATGCTGCTGCCGCCTCCGCAACCTGCGAGCACCGCGAGTCCCAGAAAAGCCAGCGCCAGAGCAACCCCATGGCCAAAGCTTCTTCTGCCGCCATCCGGATTTGTGCTCTTGAATTGCCTTTCGATCAAGAAATCTTCCTTCGCGCGGGCAAACCCATTCGAAATCGTCATTAGGATCCTTGG
>Ga0182024_10014325_pt1 | contig 15339 bp, 7 predicted proteins | sample P32metaG_FD_120480 | JGI IMG/M metagenome (GOLD analysis project Ga0182024, IMG submission 120480) | Permafrost microbial communities from Stordalen Mire, Sweden - P3-2 metaG (Illumina Assembly) | ecosystem: Environmental > Terrestrial > Soil > Wetlands > Permafrost | place: Sweden: Stordalen... | reverse complement strand
TGCTTCCAGATAGCCTTTCAGGAATGCCCATGACGACCAGGTCCGCCAGAAGTTCGCCCACGGCTCCATGCCGACAAAATTGAAGTCGCCCAAGGCCCCGGTTCTCAGCTGCTCGATTGTCGAGGTAAGCGCGGCGTAATGAAACGAGCGCAGCATCCCGGCAACGTCTCTCAATGCGGCACGCTTGAGACGGCGCTCGCTCAGCGGACGCGCCGGCTCGCCCTCGAAATCAATGATTGCGAAGTCTCTGCCAGTGTAAAGAATCTGCCCGAGATGCAAGTCGCCGTGAATGCGCATCCGATCCACGCTCAAGCGGCAGCGGAGAAAAGCGTCGAATCGTGCGGCGATCTCCCGCTGATGCGAGGCGACCAGCTGCGCCTGATCGCGCAAGTCTTTTGGAACGATCGATGCGCGATTGTTGATCATGCGCATCACTCCCGCGAGCAAATTCTGCATCGATTGAAACGTCGAACGCTGGTAGAGGGTCGAGTACGGCTCAGGCGCGAAATCGGGATCATCCGCTGTGGAAGCCAACGCGAGATGAAGCTCGGCGAGCCGCTTGCCCATCAATCGTGCCGCGTCGAGATAATGACCAATCAACTCGGCAGCCACCGGGTCCGGTTCCGTCAGCGCCAGCAATTCGACGAGCGTCTTCTCCATCGCGGGCGGCGGCTCCGGCCTGGTCGCAGCGGTTTCGAGAAAACGGTGCAATTCTCCGAGCGTGAACTGCCACGCGTCGCCTTCATTGGGGACGAAGCCCTGCAGCACCGCGATGTTTCTTCGCTCGCCGCTCGCGGAGCTGTAGTCGATCCATCCGGCCAGTGGGGGGACGTGGGAAAACAGCGCATGGGTAGTCAGGAAGCGTCCAATCTCGAGGTCGGGATTCAAGCCGGTTTCGATGCGCCGAAAAAGCTTGATGATGAACCGATCACCGTACACGACCGAGCTGTTGCTCTGTTCTGCCTTCAGGATGCGGGGCTCGAGCCGCGATTCGGGATCCCCGCGCAACTGATGAAACGCCTGGGTGGCGCCCGGCAGAAGCTCGCCCACTGATCCCCGGTGACGCCGGCGCTTGGCGATGACCTCGAGTAGCGCACTCAGAAAATCCGGATCGACCGCCGCATCGAAAAGGATTCCGTCGCCGCCGCCGTTGCGTCCCGAACTAGTCACTTCGGCAATGACGTGTTCCGGCCACCGCGAACGCACATCGCGTGCTCGATCTCCAATAGCTATAGCCAGCGGCAATAGGTAGGTCTCGGGCTCGGCATTGGAGTATTCGACATTCAGCAGCGTAAGTTGGGGAACGAGTGGTCCCTCCGACATGGGCATCGCCTCCGCGAAGTGAACCGCGGTCATCGTCCGGGTCTTTGAGCGGAACCATCGGCAATGCTGCAGGTAAGCCGGTAAGAGGCGTTCGAGTTGCTGACGAGCGTCGCCGCGCAGGACTCCGTCGAAGCTCGCATTCATCTCGATCCGCGGAATTTGGTACTCGGATTGATCCGCCGCGGTAGCGGTTTTAGGCGGTTCGATGGAGAACCAGAAGAAGGCATGCGGTCCGAGCGTGAGAAGATAAGGCAAATCTCCGATAGGCGGGAACGGCGTGCGTCCGAACAACTCGATCGGCGTGGTGCCCTTGAACTTTGCGAGATCGAGTTCGACGTATTGCACGAATCGCGAGAGATTGGCGACGACCAATATCTGTTCGTCTTCATACGCGCGGATGAAGGCCAGCACGTGCGAATTTTCGGGACTGAGAAACTCCATCGTGCCGCGGCCGAATGCTTTGATCTTTTTGCGCAGAGCCAGCAACCGACGCATCCACCACAGCAGCGAGTGGCGATTGCTCTCGTGGGCTTCAACGTTGACGCTTTGGTAGTGGTACTCGGGATCGATGATCACGGGCAGGATGAGACGCTGCGGATTGGCCGCGGAAAATCCCGCGTTGCGGTCCGCGCTCCATTGCATCGGGGTACGAACGCCGTCCCGATCGCCGAGGTACACGTTGTCTCCCATTCCAATTTCATCGCCGTAGTAGAGGACCGGAGTCCCCGGCAATGAAAACAGCAAAGCATTATTCAGTTCGATAGTACGTCGATGATTGCCGAGCAGAGGCGCCAGCCGCCGGCGAATACCCAGATTGACTCTCATTCGCGCGTCCTGCGCGTAGGCGCGATACATATAATCGCGCTCCTCGTCGGTGACCATCTCGAGCGTCAGTTCGTCGTGATTACGCAGAAACAATGCCCATTGGCATGTAGGATCGATCTCCGGGGTCTGCGCCCAGATGTCGGTTAGAGGAAATCGATCCTCCATTCGCACCGACATGAACATTCGAGGCATCAGGGGAAAGTGGAACGCCATGTTGCATTCCTTGCCTTCCGCCAGGTACGCGACTGCTTCTTCCGGCCACTGATTCGCCTCGGCAAGGAGCATCCGGTTGGGAAACTTTGCATCGATGTAGGCTCTCAATTCGCGCAGGAATGCGTGGGTTTCGGGCAGGTTCTCGCAATTCGTTCCTTCGCGCTTGAAGAGATATGGAACTGCGTCGAGCCGGAGACCGTCCACCCCGAGACCCAGCCAAAACGAGATCACTCGCCGAATTTCCCGGATCACCGCGGGATTGTCATAGTTCAGGTCCGGCTGATGCGCGTAAAACCGATGAAAGTAGTACGCCTTGGCCAACGGATCGAATGACCAGTTGGACGGCTCGAAGTCCTGAAAGATTATCCGCGCGTCCTTGTAGCGTTCGGGCGTATCGCTCCATACATAGTAATCGCGATATATACTTCCCGCAGGTGAACGGCGTGCGCGTTGAAACCATTCATGACGATCCGAAGTATGATTGAGTACTAACTCAGTGACTATCTTCAGATCGCGCCGATGCGCCTCGCGAACGAATACCTTGAAGTCGCGCAAGGTCCCGCAGGAAGGATGCACATTGGTATAGTCAGAGATATCGTAACCGTCGTCACGCATTGGAGAAGGATAAAAGGGGAGTAGCCAGAGGGTAGTGACGCCCAACGAATGCAGGTAATCAAGTTTCGCAGTCAGACCGGGGAAATCACCGGTTCCGTCGCCGTTACTGTCGAAGAAAGAACGGACGCGCAGTTCATAGAAAATAGCGTCCTTGTACCATAGAGGATCGGACGGCGAACCGTTTTCAGGCTGATGCTTGGTGGGCACGTGTGGAACTCAGAGGCGCCCTTCGACGCGGAGAATATGGGCAGACTCGACGGCAGGATCGAGTCGCACGTAGTTATGTTCGGACCACACATATTTCGCGCCGGTCAGCAGATCCGTGACTCGATAACTTCCGCCCGGTGCCACGCCAACCGCCTCCGGAGGCACATGCGCGGTGCAATGATGCGCGTTCAACGGATCCAGATTAACGGCAACCAGGATGACATTGTTCCCGTCCTGGGCCGCTTTCGAGAAGAACAGAATTTGATCGTTGTCAGTGCTCAGAAACTGCAGGTTGAGGAACTGTTGAAGCGCAGGATTGTCGCGGCGAATCGCGTTAACCCGCCCGATGAACTCCTTGATGTTTCCGGGTTGGTTCCAATCGCGGACCTTGTACTCATACTTCTCTGAGTTCAGGTATTCTTCGGTGCCGGGCACCGCTGCGTTCTCGCACAATTCATAGCCGCTGTAGATGCCGTAAGAGGGGGACAGGGTTGCTGCCAGTACCAGCCGCATCTTGAAAGCCGCGCGCCCGCCGGTTTGCAGCACCGGCGCGAGAATGTCGGGAGTATTGGTAAAAAAGTTAGGCCGGAAATACTCCTTCATGGGTGTCTGCGTCAGCTCCGTCAGGTACTCAGTCAGTTCGAATTTGGTATTGCGCCAGGTGAAGTAGGTATACGACTGAGTAAAGCCGGCTTTAGCGAGTGCCTTCATCATCTTCGGACGGGTAAACGCTTCCGCGAGAAAAATCACTTCCGGATTGGTAGCCTGCACCTCATTGATTAGCCAGTTCCAGAAGTGCACCGGTTTGGTGTGTGGATTATCGACCCGGAAGATCTTCACGCCATGCTCGCGCCAGAATCTCACCACGCGGATCAGTTCCTCGAGCAATCCCCGCTGATCGGACGTGTCGAAATCGATCGGGTAAATGTCCTGGTATTCCTTGGGCGGATTCTCGGCGTACTTGATGCTGCCGTCTGGGCGATGTTGAAACCAATTCGGATGCTCGCGGACCCATGGATGGTCGGGCGAGCATTGGATTGCGAAATCGAGTGCCACCTCGATTCCAAGGCGGTTGGCCGCCGCATTGAAGCGATCGAAATCACCTAGCGTGCCGAGCGCCGGCTCGATCGCCGTATGCCCTCCGTCCTCGCTACCAATCGCCCACGGGCTGCCGGGAGAGTTCGATCCGCCGTTCAGCGCGTTGCCCGGACCTTTGCGATTGGTGTGGCCGATCGGATGAATCGGCGCCAGGTACACAACGTCGAAGCCCAGGTCGCGAAGCTCGGGCAACCGGCGCTCGGCGTCCCGGAAGGTGCCGGGCTTCCCTGGCTCAGTGCCCTGCGATCGCACGAACATCTCGTACCACGTCCCAAAGCGAGCCTTCTCGCGATCGACGACCAGCTCGAGCAGCGGTTCGAATCGCGTCAGGCCGGACCGCTCACCGACGCGCTCTGCCGCAACAGAAATATTGGTCTCGCTGACGACCGCGAGCGCCGTCGCGCCATCGTTGGTTTTCCGCAATCGCGTGAGTGTACGCTCGAACAATTCGCGATCAGCTCGATCCGCGCGCACGCTCATTTTCTCGACGAGTGCGATACCCTCGAGAACATCGGACGCTACCGGCCGCGCAGCCTTAACTTTCTTGGTGAAGTCCGCGAGCCACGTCGCAAACAGGTCAGTCCATGCTTCGATCGTGAAAACGTAGCGTGCATTTTCGGTGGGGCAGAATTCGCCGCGCCAGCGATCGTTGTCGAGCGCAACCATAAGAGCCTCGTCGAAAACCTCGTCTTGCTTGCGGCGCCATTTGACCGCGGCGCGCAACATCTGATGCCCGTCACGAAAGATATCCGCTTCGACGACGCATGACTCACCCGCGATCCGCTTCGCCGGATAGCGGCCGCCATCGACCGAAGGCGTTACGTCTTCGATAATGATGTGGTTGAGCCGCCGCTCGGGCGAAACGATCTGAGAATCAGTTCGTGTTTGATACGAAGGCATCGCCGACATCTACCAGGGCCGCAAGTAACATTATAACGAGATGCGCAGCCGGCAGTTCAACCCGATTCGGCGTCGCGGTGTGAACTTCGCACTAACTGTGGACCGGCGCCGTAGGCGCGGCTTCGAGCCGCAGTGGAAGACCCCCTTGAGTACGCGAGAAGCCGCTGGACTCTTTCCTCTGCAACCGAGATCCCGGAACTCCGCTGATTGACACTCGTTACGCTCTCTCGCAACGAGCCGCACTGATAGCTGCTGATAACAGCCGGATGTATGTAACACTTGCGGCATACTGCAGCGGTATTGCCCAGTTGCTGCGCGACGCTTCTAACGACCTCGAGCTCGCTTTTCTTCGTCGGGTTTTCTTCTTTCAAAGCGCAGAACGCGAGTATGGCCAGGTTGGTCCCAGCCCACGTGCGAAAGTCTTTGGCAGTGATTTCCCGTCCAGAGATTTCCCGCAGATAGTCGTTTACATCGCTCGAATCGATGCTATGTCGCTCGCCTTTGCGATCCACATATTGAAACAATTCCGATCCTGGAAGGTCGCGACAGTTTTTAAGGATACGCGCCAGCTTGCGATCGGTGACCACGCGCTGATACTGCACGCGGCTTTTCGCGCGAAAGTCCAATGCGATTCTGTCCCTTGTGATCGTGACATGGCGATTCTGCAGAGTGGTGAGGCCGAAGCTGTGGTTTTCGCGCGCGTATTCCGCATTGCCGACTCGGGCCAGCGTTATTTCCATCAGTCGTACTACCGAAGCGAGCACTTTCTCGCGCGGCAGACCGGGGCGCGCAAGGTGTTGCGTGACGCGTCGCCGAATAGCCGGCAGCGACCGCGCGAACTCGAGCAGATGCACATATTTGTTTTCGTCGCGCACGGCACGCCATCGCGCATGATACCGATATTGCTTGCGCTTGCGAGCGTCGCGGCCGGTCGCCTGCAGATGGCCGTCGGCCGACGCGCAGATCCACACGTTGGTCCAGGCCGGTGGAACGACGAGCGCCTTGATTCGCGCGAGCACCTGGGCGTCGGTTATTTCCTTTCCTGCAGTGTCGCGATAGCTGAAACGGCCGCGCAGGCGGACTCGCATGATGCCGGCGTCCCGGGCGCTGACGTAACGCAGCTTTGCGGATTTCGCCGCTAGAATCGCATCCGGATCCGGCGCAGGAGCACTTAACAGGTATGCGGCGGCGCTCGTAGTTCGCATGGATACCGCTGCTGATAGGCGCTCCTTCTCATCGACTAATGTTCAATGAGAAGGAGCGCCCTTGAAGAATTATTAGTTCTGCTCGACCTTTTCTTTCGTCTCGTGCTCTTCGTGCTCCGACTCCACCGCACCGGGAGCAGACTTCGCATCGGTGCTCATTTCATTCTCGTGACGCTCCGACGTTCCACTCAGTCCATTGTCACTATGCTCGGACTCGGTGGTCTTGCGCTCTTCATGCCTTTGCTCGACTGCGCCCGGGGCGACGACGACGGGGGCCGGTACGACCTCTGCACCGCCTTGAACTTCCTTGGTCTTCTGCTCGGTCTTCTCCTCGGTTTCCTGCTGCTCGACCTGAGCAAGTTGGACCGCTGTGCCGGCATCATGGCGGGTGATCTGAGTTCCGGTTGAGGCGGCCGCGATCGAACCGAACGGAATAGCGAAGGTGCTGACGGTCACGGCGACCAGTGCGCCGACCAGTGTTTTTCCGCGTTTTGAGTCCATTATTTTTATCTCCTGTGGGTAAGGTTGTTGAAGAGCGCGCGATCAAGTCAGCAAGAACGGGGCCCGGCAAAATTCGCGGACCGGAAGGGAAATCGTCCGAACGAGATACAAAACTTCTCGTCGCGAATCGGTAGGTCTGGAGATCTTACACGCCCGCGAGCCGATCAGAGCGACGCCAGTCGTTGATGAAATCCGCGCACGGCTTGCGATTCCAGCGACAGCCCTCGCGCTTGCTCGTTGAAGAGCCTGGCGTATGCGCCTCCGCGGCGCATCAGATCCGCGTGCCTGCCGGTCTCGACGATGCGGCCGTTACCCATCACGACGATCAGGTCGGCGGTAACCGCGCTGCGCAGGCGATGCGCGATCAGGAATACCGTTCGGCCACTCATCAGTAGTTCCATTGCTCTGTGAATCTGGTTCTCCGATTCCGAGTCCACCGCTGATGTCGCTTCGTCGAGGATGACAATCTTCGAGTCCTTCAAAAACGCGCGCGCGATCGCGACGCGCTGACGCTGGCCGCCGGAAATCTTGAAGCCTCGTTCACCAATGATCGTATCCAGTCCGTCCGGCAGGCTTTCGACGAACTCGCGCAGGCTAGCCATCTCGAGCGCGTGGAGCAGCATCTCGTCGGTCGCATCGGGGCGCGCATAGCGCAGGTTATTCCTGATACTGGCGCTGAAAAGCAGCGCGTCCTGCGCAACCAGCGCGACGTGCTCGCGCAACGACTTGAGCGTGTAGTGGCGCACGTCGCGGCCATCGATCAGGACGCGGCCGCGCGTCGCTTCATAGAACCGCGGAATCAGACTCGCCATCGTCGTCTTGCCTGCCCCAGACCGGCCGACCAGCGCGACCCGGCAGCCGCCGGGGACGTGCAGATTCAGACCTTCCAGAGCCGGCCCCGGCGACACCCCATTGCGTGCGCCATAGCTGAACGATACATCGTCGAACTGAACGGACCCGCTGCGCACCGCAAAAGGACGGCTGAGCGCATGATCGGTTATCTCGGGTTTCAGATCGAGAAACGTAAAGATGCGCTCGAGGGCCGCCATCGAGGCGGAAAACACAACCGACAGTTGGGCGAATCGTTCCAGCGGCAGATAGAGAAATCCCAGATACGAGAAAAACGCGACCATCGTGCCGAGCGTCAGAGTGCCCCGGATGATCATGAGTGCACCGACCCAGATGACTACCGTCGGTGCGGCGCGAGTCAGAAGCTGAATCAGCATCTCCTGGCGCGCTGCGAGTTTCACTTTATCGATCGTGCGTTCCAGCAGGCGCTCGGTCTGACTGCGGAATTGCTCGACCTCGAGGTCCTCGCGGCAAAAAGATTTGATCGTACTCGCGCCGACGACGCGTTCATGAACTTCTCCAGAAATCTCTGCGACCGTCTCCTGCATCCGATGACTCACCGATTTGATCCGGGGCGCGAAGAATCGCATGAACGCTACCCACAACGGCGAGATGCAAAGCGCCACGAGTGCGAGATGCCAGTTGAGTGCCAGCAACGCGACCACGACCAGCGTCAACGACACGCCATCCATCCAGACGTCGATCAGAACGGACCCTACGAGTTCATTAGCCTGCTGGACGTCATTGAGCACGCGCGAGACAATCGCGCCGCTCGGGTTCTGATCGAAGAACGAATGCGGGAGACTTTGCAGATGCGAGAACAAACGGCGCTGAAGGTCGAAAATCAGCTGGTTGCCGGCAAGGCCTGCCCAATAGTTGCGATAGAAGCTGGCGAGCGACTGAAGCGCATAGAGCGCCAGCATCACCACACTTAGCGCCGCCAACTTGTTGGCAGGCGTCGCGGCATGGCCAGCCAGCCCGGAAAGTCCCACGCACCATCCGTCGATCAGTCGCATGATGCGGTCGAATTTGGGCGGCGAACTGAGCAGAACGTCGATCACGTATTTGAAGGCAAGCGGAAACGCCAGCGGCAGTGTGAATTTGCCGACGCCCATTAATGCGGCACCGATCACCAAACGCAGATACGGCTTAACGAATCCGGCGAATCTAAAAATTACCGAGTTTGAAAATTTTTCCGCGTCCGGGTTCATACACAAATCCCTCAAACAATTCCTCAGATGAAACGGAGGTGATGCCGGGCAAGAAAAACTCGGCCTTAACGGAAAGCAACGTGCATGCCTTGTCGCGATCCTTGAATACTCGTGAGATTTCGGGAGTACGGAGCTTGCGAGGGCAGATCGTGTGTAATTTTGGGTGTCCTAAATCGTCAGGCCGAGTAACCCATATCGAAAAGTGAAGGGTCGCTCACTCGGTGCCAGCAAAAACGCGTTGGCGCGAATTTCGCTTGAATTTGCGGCGGAGTGCTCAGTGGCGAAGCAAAAGGTCAAATCAAAGGCAGTAAGCGACGCTTCCGCGCGTGGCACTCCAAGGTCGAGCACCACCGTCGGCGCCATCGTGATTCTGCTGCTCTACCAGGGCTACACGCTGTCGATCGTCGGCATCGCGTCGCCGTGGATCGCGAAAAGTTTTGCGTTGGATGAAGGCAGGCTCGCGAGGCTTTTTGCGTGGATGGCGATATCGGCGTTCGGCTCGCTAATACTCGCGCGCGTGGCCGACCGCGTCGGACGCCGGCCGGTGATACTCGGCGCGTTGCTGCTCGCGCCGCTATTCTCTGCCGGAGCCGCGCTGGCGCCCACGGCTAGAGCATTCGCCGCGTGCGAGATAATGGTTTCGGCACTGCTCGGCGGATCAGTCTCGTCGGCGATCGTGTTGCTCGCCGAGGAACTACCGGTGAAGCAGCGCGCTCGAGGACAAGCGGCCGCGGCCTTGGCCAGCGCAATCGGCGGCGTCCTTGGCTATCTGATCATTCCCGCGCTATTGGCGTGGAACTATTCGTGGCGATGGCTGCTGGCGCCGTCGGTAGCTGGCATCGTGCTCGCAGTGCCGGTGGCCATGATGCTGCCTGCGCAATCGAAATGGTCGAGCGCCGCTTCGAGCGGAAGCGCGAAGCGCACTCACTTCTACGATATTTTCCATCCGATCTATCGACGCCGCTCGATCACGTTGCTGACCTGCGCCGCGCTCGACACGATCGCAGGCACGGCGGTTAACGGCTGGCTCTACTATCAGGCGGTCTCGATCCTCGGCCTCTCGCCGGTCGCAGCAAGCACGCTGGTGGTTACCGGAATGGTCGTCGGCATGATCGGATTTCCACTGGGCGCGTGGACGTCGGAGCGGTTTGGGCGCGTGCCGACCGTGGTCTATATGGGCGGCGCGGCATGGCTCGGCGCGTTCGCGTTCTACTACGGTCCGCCCGCCTTCGTGAATTGGCCGTTCATGTGGCTGGTCGTTGTGTACTGCTGGTTCAAAATCGCGTCGGACGTGATGACCGTTGGCGCGAACTCCGCGGCGACTGAACTTTTCCCCGCTGCCCTGCGCACCACCATGATCGGCGCGCAAGGAATTACCGCGGCGGCGTTCTCGATGCTCGCGCAGGTGCTGATCGCTGCGTTGATCGGACCGCTCGGCGGACTCGCGAGCGTGATTCGTTATCTGGCGTTGCTCGGCATTCCGAGCGCCATCATCTTCGGGCTCTTCATCGATGAAACCCGCGGTCTGACGCTCGAGCAATCGGCGCTCGAAGATCAATGGAATGAAGTTCGACACAACCCGTGGCCAGCGGAGCCCGAAAATCCCCGCCAGGCGGCCGACAGGTGAGGGGATGAGAGAACGCTTCAAAGTTTCACTCTTTGCGCGGAGCACAGGTGCGAGCCTTCTGTGCGCGATTGCTCTCGGCATTTTCTCTCCAACGCCTTTTGCGCAAGAACGCGAGCCCGCCGGCAGCGCGCGCGAAGCGTTGCCTACATCGACGATCACACCTGCGGCGTTGAAACCGATTGTCTTGATCGTGGGTGGCACCGGTTCCGTCGATCGGCCCACCGGAGATATTCCGGGCGTGCTCAGTTCCGCCGAGATTTACGATCCCGCGCTACGCCGGTTTCTGCCAATCGCCGCGATGAACGAGCGGCGCGATCAATTCTCGGCGGCGGCGATCGGAATCGACAAAGTTCTGATCGTCGGCGGCATCAACACTCTGCTGGTCCCTTTGAACGTGTTTCCCGGCCCGGCGATGCCGTGGATTTTGCGTTCCGCCGAAGTCTTCAATTCGGGCGACGGCAAATTCGTTGCGGTGCCGAGCATGAAATATTCCCGCGACGAGCCCACTGTCACGCCTTTGCAGAACGGCAAGGTATTGATCGTGGGCGGTGAGTCGCCGTCCGGCGAGCTTTACGATCCAGCGTCGAACACCTTTGCCGAAACCGGTGCGATGGCGTCGAGCCGCCACGGCCAGACCGCGACTTTGCTGCGCCGCGGCGGGGTGTTGATCGCTGGAGGTGGATTCCAGAAAGTCGAGGTTTACGATCCCGCTACTGGAAAGTTCCAGTTCGCCGGAAAGCTGGACGACAATCGCCTGTATCACACCGCAACATTGCTCGGTGATGGGCTCGTTCTGATCGCGGGTGGATGTCCTTTCGCGAGGAGCAGTGCAGTTGACACCAGCGAAATTTTCGACGAAGTGGGCCAAACAGTCAGCCCCGGGCCCAAGCTGACTCAGAGTCGTGCCGGACACACGGCAACGCTCCTTGCTGACGGACGGGTACTGCTCGCGGGTGGACGCGCCGACAAATCGTCCGAGTTTTACGATCCGGAATCGCACCAGTTCGTCGCAGGACCCGAGATGGTCGAAGCACGTTCCGGACATTCGGCGACGCTCTTGCCGGACGGAACGGTGCTGCTCGCGGGCGGATGGGATCCGGATTACAAGCCGCTTTCCAGCGCCGAAATTTTCGATCCCGTGTCGAACAGATTCGTTACCACCGGAGACATGACCGAAGGGCGCGCCGGCCACAACGCGACGCTGATCTTCGGCCGCGAGCCTATCGCCTGGATTCGGCCGACACCGTCAGCGACTCCGACTCCGTCAAAAACCCCGACCGACACTCTGACTCCGACCCCGTCGGGAACTCCAACCGACACGCTGACTCCGACGAACAGTCCGGCGCCGTCCGCTACGGGGACCCCGCGGCACTGAACGGATCAGACTTCGACGTGAATGTCGCCTGACTTTTCTTTCACTTCGATAGCGGCGCCATTGGGACACCGTCGCAGCTCGAACGAGACGCTGCCGTCGCCAACTCGCAGCTTATCGAGGCTCAGCCAATCGAGCCACGATGGAATTGAGTGGGTGTCGAAAACGACGCGACGCTCGAATCCCAGCACGCGCATCCCGAGCATCGCTTGCAGAATCATGAACACGCTCGCCGCCGACCACGCTTGCGGATAGCACGCGACCGGATAAGGCACCGGACCGAGACCAACCTCGCGCCGGAAGCCGCAGAAGAGTTCAGGCAGACTCGAAGTGTTGAGTTGCTCCGACGCGTCGAACAGACCTTCGAGGACCTTGAGCACGCCCGCATGATCGCCGGCGCGCGCGAGTCCGAGCGCAGCCATCGCATTGTCATGCGGCCACACCGAACCGTTGTGATAGCTCATCGGGTTGTAGCGTTTTTCGCTGCCCGAGAGCGTGCGGATTCCCCATCCCGAGTACATATCGTCGGCGAGCAATCGTTTGCACATCGCGGCTGCGCGATCGCCGTCGATGATCCCCGTCGCAAGGCAGTGAGCGCCGTTCGAAGTCATCACGCGGCATGGGCGTCCGTCGGCGTCGAGCGCCAATGCAATCATGCCTTCGCGATCGAGCCAGAAGTCCCGCTCGAAAGATCGCTTCAGCGCTGTTGCACGCGTTAGCAGACGATCCGCGACGCTGCCGCGCCCCAGGCGCGCTGCCACCGACGCGACGTCCATGCACGCTGCGTAAACGTAGCCCTGCACCTCGGCCAGCGCGATCGGAGGCCGCGCCAGCACGCCATCGTGATGAAAGATCGCGTCCTCGGAATCCTTCCAGCCCTGGTTGGCCAGCCCGCGCGGAGTTTCGCGCATATATTTGACGTAACCGTCGCCGTCGCGATCGCCCCATTTCTCGATCCATCCAATGGCGCGTTCGACGTTGGGCCATAAATCGTCGGCGAGCTGAAGGTCTCCTGTCGACTCGACGCAGCGTCCGTACAGCCACAGGAACAGCGGAGTCGCATCCACGCTGCCGTAATATCTGCCGAATGGTATTTCGCCGGTCGCCGCCATCTCGCCGCTTCGAATCTCGTGCACGATCTTGCCGGGCTGCTCATCGCGCGCTTCGTTGATCGTGTCGCCCTGAAGCCTCGCAAGCGTCCGCAGCGTTCGCACCGCGATTTGAGGATGAAACGGAAGCACCGACAGCGCCGTGATTATACTGTCGCGCCCGAACAGCGTTGCGAACCACGGAACGCCCGCCATGATGAACGCGCCGCTGCTGTCGCCGTGCGCAACAATCGAAGTCAGATCGACACCCGCGCCCCGAATCATCGTCGCGAATTCGCTATTGCTGGCCGAGATTGCGGCCCACTCGCTGCGGAATTGCGCGAGCTCGGATTGGCGTTCCTCGAGCGCCGCGCTGAAGTCGGCGGCGCGATTCGCCGCGACGCCGGCGTACCCCGGCGATTCACCGCCGGCCGTGATTCGGCATTCGAGCTGGCGGTTTTCGCCCGGCTCGAGGTGCAGCACGAACACCGCGCTATTCTCGTTTATCGCGGTGGGCGCGGTATCAAAGCGTATCTCGGTCGAACGCTCGGCGTTGTCCAGACCCCGGTAGCGAAGCTCGACCCGGTCGTCGTCAACCGAAGGACTCAACATTTCACCGCGACGCTTGCGGCGCAGGCCGCGTACTTCGAAGACGTCCGCGAAATCAACGCCGTAGTAAAAATCGATCTCGATTTCGACCGCTGCGCCGACGTAATTGTGCAGCGTTAGCCGATGGTACAGCGCGGCGCCATCGAGCACCCATCCGCGGTTCACCCTGATCGAGTTGCGCGGCAGCCAATCCGGCTGCCCTTTCTTTCCCAGATCGGCGTTGGTAAGCGTGGCGCGGAACTGCGCGCGGTCGTCGCTCAGATAGGAGTTCAGAAAGTAGGGCTCGGCCCCCGCAATCAGCATCGCGAAGCGGCTCAGATGCCGCGTATCGGAGTTGAAAAATCCGAGCGCCTCGAGCGGCGAATCGATAATGTCGCCCGCCGTCTCGAAGACCGCAAAACTTTGCCCGTTGGCGAGTACCTGGCTCGCCCGTCGCGACGCGAGCGAGGACGCCAGCACATAGTAGTCGGAGCCTACTTTTACGACGGTCTGCGCCGGCGCGGCGGTAGCCCTGCGTTGTGCCATGGTGCGTTGTCGGAGCGCGACGACTCAGGGGCGGCGGCTCCGATCAACCGGCAGCCTATCATCTGCCGTCTATCGGCCGACAGCCGCTTGCTGCGTTTCGAATTCCGGCGCCACCGCGTCCGAGTCCCGGCCGATCAGCCGATGGTAAACGCGTTCGTATTTCGCGATCATCACCTCCGACGAGAAGCGCTCCTCGAATTCGCGCCGGCATTGCTCGCGCGGAATCGAATCGATCTTGCCTACGGCGGCCACCAATTCGTCAACTTCCTTTGCAAGGAATCCCGTGACCTCATGCCTGATGACCTCGGGAACGGCTCCGCACGGCCGCGCAATGACTGGAGTGCCGCACGCGAGTGATTCGATCATCGCGAGGCCGAAGGGCTCGGGCCAATCGATCGTGAAGAGCAACGCGAGTGCGCCGCCGAGAAATTCGCTCTTCTGCACGTCGTCGATTTCGCCGATGTACTCGATCATCGGCGACTTGATGCGAGGCTTGATGACTTCGGCGAAATATTCGCGGTCAACGGCATCGACTTTGGCCGCGATCTTGAGCGGCACTCCCGATCTGAGCGCGACTTCGATCGCCACGTCGATGCCTTTTTCGGGCGATATCCGCCCGATGAAGGCGAGGTACTTTCCGCTTCGTTCGTTGAAGCGAAGCAGATCGCGCGGCATTCCGTGATACACAGTCTCCACCCAATTCATCTGCGCCAGCGGCAAGCGCTGCGAATCGCTGATCGACACGAGCGCCGCCTCGGGAAATCGATGGTACACCGGATGAAGGTCGGGGATGTCGAGGCGTCCATGCATCGTGGAAACAGTCGGCACTCCTGTCAGGCTCGCAAACGGAAATGACCAATAGTCGATGTGCGAATGTACGATGTCGAAATTGTCGCGAGCAGTTTCGAATACTTCGGCCAGCATTGCCAACTGCAACGACATTCCGAGGTCAGGCTTTCCCATTAGACGCAGAGCCTGCGGACATGCGGGTACGAGATTTGCCCTTGTCTGCGAATCACCCGCCGCGAAAAGCGTCACCTCGTGGCCTCGTCGCACGAGCTCCTCGGTGACGTACGAAACCACTCGCTCGGTGCCGCCGTAGAGTCTGGGCGGCACGCTCTCGTATAGAGGAGCGATTTGCGCGATCCGCAGGCGCCGACTACTGGCGCCG
>Ga0182024_10014324_pt1 | contig 15339 bp, 14 predicted proteins | sample P32metaG_FD_120480 | JGI IMG/M metagenome (GOLD analysis project Ga0182024, IMG submission 120480) | Permafrost microbial communities from Stordalen Mire, Sweden - P3-2 metaG (Illumina Assembly) | ecosystem: Environmental > Terrestrial > Soil > Wetlands > Permafrost | place: Sweden: Stordalen... | reverse complement strand
GTCCAGCCGTTGACGGTGACGAAGCCGACGCCCGACTCGACCAGCCGCCGCGCCAGCAGCAGGTTTTGGCCCAGGGGATGCCGGCCGTAGCGGTCGCGCACCTTGGGGTCTTCTCGTTCGATGTCGAACGCCCGGCGGGCTTCCGATGAGGCGGCCAGCTCAAAGGCGCGCTGCTGCACGCCCTGCCATTGGTCCGTGACTCCATGTCCGTCGCCGGCGGGTCGATCCAGGCTCGCCAGCAACCGGCTTCGTCCCTGCAAGCGCTCGGGCGGCACGTCGGCCGACGCGAACAGGTCGGCCGGCGGCTTGAAACCCGGCGTGGCGGGATTGTTGTCGGCCGTGCCGACGAAGAGCGGGGCGTAGGGGCTGCCCAGGTAGCCGCCCGTGCCGATGTTCGGGGCGCAGAAAACCGGGTCGCCGACGCACTTGATCAGCCAGACGTAGGAGGCGACGTTGCGCTGGCTGGGCCGGAGCTTGGCCAGCACGGAACCGATGTACGGGGCGTCGGCCGGGGCACCGGCCACGCCGCTCAGACAGTTGTGCATGGCGTCGAAATGGTTGCTGATCGGCCCCGTGTGCGTCATCGACCGGATCAGGCAAAAGTGCCGGGCCTGGTCCGCCAGCCGCGTGTTCAGTTCGCTGATGCGCATGCCGGGGACCGTCGTGGCGATCGGCTTGTAGGGGCCGCGGATTTCCGCCGGCGCCGACGGCTTGAGGTCCCAGGTGTCGAGGTGGCTGGGACCGCCGCACAGCAGGACGAAGATGCAAGACTTGTCGGCGGCGCCGCCCGGACCTGTGGCATCGACGTGGGCCGCCACCATTCCTGGCAGGCCCAGGTTGAACAGACCGATCCCGCCGAGTTGCAGCAGTCGGCGGCGCGAGATCGTGGGGGATGACGGTTGCCGCGCGGCGCTGAAGAAGGGCTTCATTGGGTTCCTCCGGAGGATGGCTGGGCGGCGGCTCGGCGTCCAGGGATGAAGGCGGCGATCCGGCGGCCGGCGCCGGAACTGCCAGCCCACAGGATACACCATGCCGCGGCCTTGTCCGTCAACAAAAAACAAGAATCCGCTTTGATCTCGCTTCGCCCCAAAAACGCGGGCGGGTGTTCAAACGGAGGCACTGCCCGAATTCGCCGTCGGCGGCGTAGGCGAGCGGCACGCCGTCTGCACCGCATTGATGCGGGAATCGCCCGGCCAACAAACCGAGGAAGCAGCCATGAGCGATACGTCGAAGGTCCGCGAGCACATGGAGGTGGTCGGTTCGGACGGCGGGCACGTCGGCCGCGTGGACAAGGTGGAGGGCCTCTCCCTGAAGCTGACGCGGGACGACCCGGACGCGCGCGGCGAGCACCATTACATTCCCGTGGCGTGGGTGGCGTCGGTGGACCAGTCCGTCCGGCTCGGTAAGCCGGCCATGACGGTGCAGCAGGAATGGCAGGCGCACCCCGTACAGGAGGGGGAGTATCCGCCCGACATGTGACGGTCGGGCGGATACTCCCCCTTGACCCCCCTCCGCCCTCCCGGCGATCATTAGGGCGCGCGGCTTCCTTCCACGGAGGGTCAAGGCATGTGCGGCGTGTGGCTGGCAGGCGTGCTTGTGTGCCTGTGGTCCCTGACTGAATGTCCTTGCAAGGTGGAATTACCTTGCAAAGCCGGCGCGGATCGGGCGAGCAAGGCGGGGTCCGCCATGACGGGGGGGAAGACGACATGAGCGAATGGTATTTCGCCTACGGCAGCAACCTCTGGACCGACCAGATGGCGCACCGCACCGGCCCCATCCCCACGGACGAGAATCGACCCAGGAGGGCGGCGCTGCCCCATTATCGGTTGATTTTCAACGTGCGGGGAGAAGACGGCCAAGTGTTCGCCAACATTCATTCGCCGGGAAAGGGAGTTCTCGGCGTCGTCTATCGCTGTAGTTTGGAAGCCTTGACCCGGCTGGACGGATACGAGCGCGGGTATGAGCGACGGCGGGTGTTCGTGACGGCCGAGAACGGCGAACGACTGGAAGCCTTCGCCTACGTGGCCGAACCGCCGAACGTGGTGGACGGCCGAAGGCCGGCCGCCGAGTACCTGCGTCGAATCGTGGCCGGCGCCAGGCAGCACGGCTTACCGGAGTCTTATATCCAAGAAATCGAAGATTACCGCGCGACCCCTTAGTTGCCGCACCTCATCTCCGCGGCTGAAGAAACCATCCCTATCGCGGGCGAATGGGAAAATTCTTCGGGCCGTTGCGTCTAGCGTATGACCCCGGTTCGTATACGGCCGCGCGTCAACCGGCCCGATGCCGTGGCGAAGGGTTCGCCGGGACCTCGCGGCGCATCGGCGCGGCTGAAACCGAGACGCCGCGGCCGATTCCCTGTATAGCAACAGGGCGGCCGCGGGCGGCCCGGACCCCGGAGACGTGGATGGCTTCCTCCCTGCTCGACAAGCGCGAGACGCGCATCCGCACGATGTTCGGCGACATCGCGCAACGCTACGACCTCCTCAACCATCTGCTGAGTCTGAATATCGACCGTTACTGGCGCTGGCGCACGACACGCCTGGCGCCGCCGGCCGACGACGGTCCCATTCTCGACGTCTGCACCGGCACCGGCGACCTGGCCCTGGCCTACGACCGGGCGGCGCGCGGCCGCGTGCCTGTAATCGGTGCCGACTTCTGCCGGCCGATGCTGCTGCCGGCCCGCGAAAAGGCCCGTCTTCGTCATGTCTCGGAGCGCGTCCGCTTCCTCGAAGCCGACGCGCAACGACTGCCGTTCGCCGATAATCGGTTTCAGCTGGTGACGGTGGCCTTCGGCCTGCGGAACGTGACCGATACGGACAAGGGAATCGCGGAGATGGTGCGGGTGGCGCGGCCGGGCGGGCGGGTGGCGATCCTGGAGTTTTCGCGGCCGCGCCACTGGCTGTTCGGGCCGCTGTATCGCTTTTACTTTCGGCGCGTGTTGCCGTTCATCGGCCAATTGGTGTCGCGCAGCCGCGACAACGCCTACAACTATCTGCCGGCCAGCGTGATGCAGTTCCCGGACGGCGAGGCGCTGGCGGCGAAACTGCGCGAGCATGGGTTGACGGACGTGAAATGGCACCCGCTGACGTTCGGGATCGCGACGCTGTACGTCGGGACGAAGACGGTCAGCGCACCTCCAGGTTGAAAACGGCGTCCCCGAGCGCCGGATCGACCTGTTGCGTGAGTCGGAACGATTTGCCGAACACCGCCGACTTGAGCCATCCGTCTTGTCTGCGCGTGGCGCTATATCCCTTGGCCGTTCGGCGAAAGACGTCGAACGTCAATGGTTCCTGTCGGGCGTCCACCAGCCAGTATTCGCGGGCGCCTACTTCCCAGTACGCCTGTTTTAGGGTCACGGTGTCCTTACGAACGGAACCCGCGCTGACCACCTCCAGAACCATGTCGGGAGAGCCTTCCAACTCGACGATGCCGCCCTGCTTGCCGGGGACCGGACGGAGTCGCTTCGCCAGGAGGGTGGCGGTCGAGGCGAACGTGGCGTCCGGTTTGCCGGCTACGTCGGCCGCGTTGTTTCTCAGGAACAGGCCGTCGGCATAGAGCCGACCGAGCCGGCCCGCGTCCACCAACGCGCCGAGTACGATGTAGAATCGCGTTTTCAGTAGGACGTGAGTATTGACCTGCTCCCTGCTCATGTCGATCCATACCTCGCCCTTGAGATACCAGACCCGCAGCTTTTCTGGAACGTCGTCGGACTCCACCCACCGGCAAAAGGAATCCAAATCCACCACCCACGACGGCACGCTCACCTGCCCGGCGTCGTCGATCACCGTTACCGACCGACCGGCGCGCGCGACGGCGGCCGGAGCCTGTTGCACCCGTTCGGTTTCTTCAATGACCGTCGCCATGATTTCTCCTCCTCGTCGCCCCGGACGGGAACAACCATCGCATTGTACGCCAGCCCCCGCGCCCCGTTCCAGCCCATCCCGCCCGCCGTGGTTTCGGGTAGAATGGCGGTCGTCGCCCGCCAAGGGAGCCAAGTCACGATGGCGCTGGAACCCCGACGATCCGACCATTTGTTGCTGCGCGCCGCCCGCGGCGAGGCCGTCGAACGGCCGCCCGTCTGGGCCATGCGCCAGGCCGGGCGCTGGGACCCCGAATTCAACCGCCTCCGCGCCGGCCTGTCGTTCTACGAGTTCTCCGAGAACGTCGAGCTGGCCGCGCGGGCGTCGCTCTTGCCGCGCCGCTTCGGCGTGGACGCCGTCATCCTCTTCTACGACATCACCACGTTGCCGGTCGCCATGGGCCAGCCGTTCGCGCTCAAGCCGGCCGTCGGCCCCGTGCCCGACCGTCCCGTCCGCACCCCGGCCGACGTGGAACGGCTGGCCGCCGAGCCGGACCCGGAACGCTATCGCCACATCCGCGATCTTCTTCATCTGGTCCGCTCGGAACTGGACGGCGAACTGCCGGTGCTGGTGTTCGCCGGGGCGCCGTTCACCACGGCGACCTACTGCATCAACACCGGTAAGGACCTGGCCGCCACGCGCCGCTTCGCCGCCGAACGGCCGCGCGTCTGGGACGCCCTCCTGGAGCGACTGACGACGGCCACCATCGGTTTCCTGCAACGACTGCTTCGGGAAGGCGCCGACGCCTACCAGCTGTTCGACTCCTGGGCCGGGATGCTCGACGCGGACGAGTACCGCCGCTGGGCGCAGCCGCGACACCAGGCCGTCTTCGCGTCGGCAACCGGGGCGCCGCGCATCCTGTTCGTCAAGGAGTGTCCGTATCTGGAATGGATGGCGAAGTCCGGGGCGGACGTGGTGAGCCTCGGCGCCACGCACGACCTGGCGGCGATCCGACGCGACTACCCGGAACTGGTGTTCCAGGGCAACGTGGACGAGGAGTTGCTGCGGACGGGGACGCCGGAGCAGGCGACGGCGGCGACGAGGACGTGCGTGGCGGCCGGCGGCGGCCGGCGGCACATCGTCAACCTCAGCCACGGCGTGGACCGCGAGACGCCGGTGGCGAACTTCGAGGCGTACGTGCGGGCCGTGCGGGGGTAGTGAGGCGCAGGCTTGTTTCGGCCGACGGCGAGGGGTACAATTCCTGTCCTTGAGGGGGCATTTTGCCGAGACGATCCGACGAGCGAACCTGTCGCCTTTCCCGCCGTTTCGCTAACCATACCCATCCCGGCGCATAACAAATGGGAGCGGGAATACCGTGCGTTCCTCCGCATGCTCCCGGAGTTGCTGCGGTCGCATCGGGGCAGGTACGTTGCCGTCCATGACGGCCGCCTAGTGGATGAGGGGGAGGACAAGATCGCGCTGGCGCTGGAGGCCTACCAGAAGTTCGGCTACGTCCCAATAGGGTTCGGAGCGACCGCGTGGTGCGTCTGGGCTGCGACAAGAGCGGGGCGGTCTTCAAGCAAGCGCTGCGGGCTTGGCGGCGATTGACCCCGCGCGCCGCGGACCTCGGTCACCTCTCTTGACTCCCTCTCCGCTCGGTCACTACTTTGGGCATCACCGCTCGGCCTGCGCGCTCCGGTCGTCAGCAGCGTCCCGGCAACAATTGAGCCGAACACTATTGCCCGGAGCCTGGTTTTTTTGTTTTCCCTTGACATTGGCCCGTGCCAATGTGAAGATCGAGTCGTATAAAGTCCCCATCTCAAATCGACGACGCTCGGCCGATTTCGCTTGAGACCGCGGGGGGTCAGGGCATCTTCTCCCTTATGTGGAAAAAAGCATCGACATGTTCCCTCATCCGATCCGGACGGCCTTTACGCTTCTCTGCCTCGGCTTGCCGCTTGTGCTCGGCGCCGTCGGCTGCGGCGGCTCCGACGAGGGCAACAGCGTCTCGGGAACGGTTAAGGTCGGCGACAAGCCGGTTACCGGGGGGGGCCGTCACCTTCGTCGGTCAGGAAGGGGATAAGACGCCGATTTACTCGATCATTCAAGCGAACGGTTCCTACTCGATCCCCCGGGCGCCGCTGGGAGCGGTCAAGATCGCCGTCCTGGGTTCCGGGCATCCTAGCGGTGGGGAACAGGCGGCGCCGGCTGTCGTCATTCCCCCCAAGTACGGCAACGCCGACTCCTCCGGCTTGACATACACGGTGACAAAGGGAAAGCAGACGCACGACATCGAGTTGACGCCCTGAGCGTTCGGGCGGCGCGGCCGGCCCAAATCATTGCGCCGGGCGTGATATTTGCTTCCCGAACTCTTGCGGGGAGAGAAAGGTTGTCCGCGCCCTTCGCCTTCGGACGTATTTCGTTCCGCAGCCCCCATCAGGATTCGCCCCCATCGGCCGATGGCACCCCCCGTTTCGGCCGCGACCGATCTTCCGGCGTCGAAGCAGACGCCCTACCGGGGTTTCGGGACGGCTGATCGCCCGTCGTCATTCGTTTCTTTTTTGGGAGAAAGATCATGGCAAGATTCTTGACAGGTCGGCGGAAGCGCGCCTTCACGCTGATCGAACTGCTCGTCGTGATCGCCATCATCGCCATCCTGATCGGCCTGCTGCTCCCCGCCGTCCAGAAGGTGCGTGAAGCCGCCGCCCGAATGCAGTGCACCAACAACCTCAAGCAGATCGGCCTCGCCTTTCAGAACCACCACGACAGCATCGGGTACTTCCCCACCGGCGGCACGAACAACCAACCCTACGGCTACCAGCAAAACAACATCGCCAATCTCGCTGTAACAGTCAGCGGACAGCCGGCCGTGGGCAGGCGCAATCGGGCAGCTGGGCCTTCCAGATCCTGCCCTACATCGAAGGGGGCAACGTCTATAAAAGTACCAACATGCAGGTCATCGTCGGCACGCCCATCAAGGGATACTTCTGCCCCTCACGCCGCGCCCCCGTCGTGGCGAACGGCTTCGCCCTGATCGACTACTACGCCAGCGACACCACCCAAAGTCCGGGCAGCACTCCCTGGGCCTCTACAGGCGTGGTGCGTCCCAATAGCCTGTCCACTGTCACGATCGTCGAGATCACGGACGGCACCAGTAACACCATCGCCGTTTCGGAAAAGAACCTTTGCCTCAAGGTGCTGAGCAGCGGCAACGACATTGAGGACGGCGTGGGTTACACCTGGGGGGCGGACTATGGCGGCAGCGGCAACTGGGACAACACGCTGGGCAACGTGAATTACCAGCCGCAACAGGACTTGCCGGCCAGCACCAACTGCGGCACGGGGACGCACGGCTTCGGCTCGGCGCACATCCAAGCGATGAACGCCGTGTTCGCCGACGGTCACGTCCAGCCCATCAGCTACAGCGTCAACCTGACCGTCTTTCAGAACCTGTGCGGCACCAACGACGGCAACGTGATCGTTTCCGGCAGCTTTTGAGGCGTCCGGGTGCTCCTCCGCGGCCGGGGGCGGCGAGACGACCCGCCGCCCCCGGCCGCGATCCGTTTTCCAGGGAAGGGACCGACCTTATGCGCTAACTCGCCCTTGCGTTCCGGCGCCCCACACCAACGACCGTCCGTTCTATTCGCTATGGGGACACGATTCCGCCGGCTCGCGCTCGGGGCCGGGTTCCTGGTGTTCGGCGCCGCCGTCTGGGTCGGCCGCTCGATGCTTATTGCTCCTCCGCCCCATCCGGCCGCCGGCCCCGCCTGGTTCGAGGACGTCACCGATCGGGTCGGCCTCGATTTCGTCCATGACGCCGGGCCGACCGACGATTACTTCATGCCCGCGAGCATGGGTTCCGGCGCCGCCCTGTTCGATTTCGACGGCGACGGCTTGCTCGACATTTACCTCCTCCAGAACGGCGGCCCCGATTCGCCCTCGACCAACTGGCTCTACAAGCAAATGCCGGACGGCCGCTTCAAGGACGTGAGCGCCGGCTCCGGCCTGGACGTCGCCGGTTGGAACATGGGCGTGGCCGTCGGCGACGTCAACAACGACGGCCGGCCCGACGTGCTCGTCACCCAGTACGGCGGAATCAAGCTGTTCCTCAACAACGGCGACGGCACCTTCACCGACGCCACCAAGGAAGCCGGCCTGGAGCACTCGGCCTGGGGAATGTCGGCCGCGTTCGTCGATTACGACCGCGACGGTTGGCTCGATCTGGTGGTGGCCAATTACGTCCGCTACGACCCCGCGCACGTCTGTCGGACGGCAAGCGGCCAACCGGATTTCTGTCCCCCCAAGGCCTTTCCGGGGACCGTCGCCAACCTCTACCATAACCTCGGGCCTCTCCCCGGCGGCAAACCGGGCCGCATCCACTTTCAGGACGCGACGCGGGCCTCCGGATTGGGCGCCCTGCCCGGTCCCGGGTTGGGCGTGATTTGCGCCGACTTCGACGGCGACGGCTGGCCGGACATTTTCATCGCCAACGACGGCCAGCCCAACCGCCTGTGGATCAACCACCACGACGGCACGTTCGCGGACGAGGCCATCGTCCGCGGGGTCGCCTTCAACCGGATGGGCAAGGCGGAAGCCGGCATGGGCGTGGCGATCGGCGACGTGGACGGCGACGGCCTTTTCGACCTTTTCGTGACCCATCTGACGTATGAAACCAATACGCTCTGGAAACAGGTCAAACGGGGCCAGTTCGCGGATCGCACGGCCGGCGCCGGCCTGGCCGCGCCCGGCTGGCGGGGCACCGGCTTCGGCACGGTCCTGGCGGACTTCGACCAGGACGGGGCGCTGGACGCGGCGGTGGCGAACGGCCAGGTCTTCCGCCCTCCCGAGGCCAAGGCCGGGACGGGGGCCGCTTTCTGGGACGTTTACGCCCAGCGCAACCAGCTGTTCGCCGGCGACGGCACCGGCGGCTTCCGCGACCGCTCCGCCGAAGAGTCCGCGTTCGGCGGAGCGTCCGGCGTCTGGCGCGGCCTGGCCGTCGGCGACGTGGACGGCGACGGCGCCCTCGACCTTCTGGCGACCCGCACGACGGGGAGGGCTTGCCTGTACCGCAACGTCGCCCCCGGCCGGGGCCATTGGCTTTTGGTCGATGCGGTCGAGCCTGCCCTGGGGGGCCGGCAGGCTTACGGCGCCGAAATCACCGTCGAGGCCGGCGGCCGGTGCCGGGTCGGCTGGATCAATCCGGGGGGGAGTTTCCTTTCCAGCAGCGACGCCCGCGCCCACTTCGGGCTGGGGGCGGTGGATTGCGTCGATGCCGTCCGGGTCCACTGGCCGGAGGGCGGCGAGGAAGTCTTTCCCGGCGGGCCGGCGGATCGGCGTTTGCTGCTGCGGAAGGGCGAGGGCGCCCCGCCAGAGGATCGAAGCAAATGAGCGCGACGACCGACCGCGTTCCGGACAAGAGCGGCCCCGTCCGCCGGCGGCATTTCCTCCTTCTTCTGGCGGTCGTGACCGTCGCCGCCTTGGCGGGCGTCGGGGCTTGGCGGCTGCTCCGCCCGTCCGCGACGCCGCGAGAGCCGCCGGCCGTTCCCCTCGACGGCGTGGAGCCGGGGGTGGCGAAGGCCATTGAGGCGCGTCTAGCCCGCGTGCGCGCCGAGCCGGGGTCCGGCCCGGCCTGGGGGAGCCTGGGCGTGGTACTGACGGCGCACAATTTTCGCACCGCGGCCGATTCGTGCTTCGCCGAGGCCGAAAGCCTCGACCCGAATGAGCCGTCCTGGCCGTACCTCCACGCGCGGACGTTGCTGCAGGCGAACCCGACCGACGAGCGGGCGGCGGAACTGCTGGCCCGGTCGGCCGAATTGTGTGGGACGGAATCGGACGCCCCGCGGTTGCAACTGGCGGAATTTCTGCTCGCGCGGGGCCGTCTCGACGAGGCCGAACGGCAGTTCCGGCTGCTCCTGGAACGGGACCCGGACCACGCCCGCGCCCGCCTGGGACTGGCCCGCGCGGCGGCCGCGCGGGACGACCCCAAGGTGGCGCTGGACCAGCTGCGGAGTTGCGCCGACAGTCCCTTCACGCGAAAGGCCGCGCTCCAGCTCACGGCGGAAGTCCGGCAGGCGCTGGGCGACCGCGACGCCGCGCGGGCCGCGCTCGCCGAGGCGGCGGCCGCGCCGGACGACGCCCCCTGGCCCGACGCCTTCCTCGAGACCGTCGAGGAAGCCAAGGCGGATCGCGCGTCGCGGTTCGGTCTCGCCACGCAAGCGCAGCGGGAGGGCCGGGCCGACCGGGCGGAGGAACTGATTGGAGAACTCCGGCGCGACTACCCGGAGTACGCGGACATGGCGGATTGTCGGAGTCTGTTGAATCGAAAGGACTGGGCCGCCGCCGAATTGGCGGCGCGTCGCGCCGTGCAACAGGCGCCGGACTCGGCGGAGGCGCAATTCCTGCTGGGCGCCGCCTTGCTCGGCCGGGACGACGCGGAGGGGGCCGCCGCCTGCTTCCGCCGGACGCTGCGCCTTCAGCCCGATCACGCGGAGGCGTATGACCGCCTCGGCCAGGCGCTGGCGCTGCGGGGCGACCGGGCCGGCGCCATTGAGGCGCTGCGGGCGGCGGTGCGTTACCTGCCGCAGCAGGCGGGGCCGCGGCGGCGGCTGGGCGAGTTGCTGGCTCAGGAGGGCCACGACGCGGAAGCGCTCGAACACCTCCGCCGCGCCCTTACAGTTAGAGTCCGCGCAACAATACGTTGGACCATGACATTGCGCTGTCACCACACAAGCCTGAAGCGCCAGCGAAGGAAAACGCGGTCCTTCGCTGGCGCTTCAGGCTTGTATCCCAGCCCGGATTTGACCAAGTTATTGCCGCGCGGATCCTAACTCCCCGGTTAACCCCGGCGTCAACGGTTGGGGCAATTCCTACAACAACGGGAACCAGACCTACGTCCGGCCGCCCCCGTTTCAGCCGGCGACAATTGACGAAGCACGATCCACGACTGGAGAACTCATGACCAGGTTTTTTGGAACGGCCGGAAGGATGCGTTCGTTGGCGGCGGCGGCCGCCTGCTTGGCCCTGGCGGCCCTGGCGGGATGCGGCGGCGACAGCAGCAAGGCCACGATCAGCGGCAAGGTCGCTTACAACAACGCACCCGTCACCGGCGGCACGCTCACCCTCTATCCGGCGTCGGGGGCGCCCTACCCCATCAACATCAAGGCCGACGGGACCTTCAACGTCTCCGACGTCCCCGTCGGGGAGATGGAGGTGGGAATTGATACCGGGGCCGTGCCCGTGGCGCCGCCGGCAGGCTCCGCCGCGGGCCAGGGGCTGCCGCCGCACGTGGACATCCCCAAGAAGTACAAGGACCCCAAGACCTCCGGGTTGACGTGGGATGTCAAGGGGGGGGAAGAATACCAAGGAGTTCGACCTGACCGATTGAAAGGCTCGCCTCGTCAAGACGCCGGCTTTCCCGACCCTCGGTCGCCGACCTCACCGCTTTGATCCACAACCCCGGCCGCCCGTCTCCCCGAGGCGGGCGGCCTTTCCTTTTCCGCGCGGTCTTTCCATCAAGTTCTCATTCCGTTCCTTGACACCCCGGAAAGGCGGTGAAATGATTGACCGTCTATCGTCGGACCCCGTCCCGTTCCATAGCGCCCGATCCATTTCGGGCGCGGCCGTCCGCCGGCAATGGCCTATTTCCCGGTCTCCTGTCCGCCTGAGAGTTCGGGCGCGACGCTTTTCATTCAGGTCTTCTTTCCGGAGGGTCTATGGCCAGAATCCGTGGGTGGCTGGGGGTGCGGGCCTTCACGCTCATCGAGTTGCTGGTCGTCATTGCCATTATCGCCATCCTCATCGGCCTGCTGCTGCCCGCCGTGCAGAAAGTGCGTGAGGCGGCGGCGCGGATCTCCGACGCCAACAACCTCAAGCAGATGTCGCTCGCCCTGCACTCCTGCAACGACGCCAACGGCGTTCTGCCGCCCTGCGTCGGCTTCTATCCCGTGAACAACCCGTGGGCGCAAAACCCGCAGCCGCACGGCATGCCCGCCCATCAGGGCACCCTGCATTACTTCATCATGCCCTACATCGAAGCCGGCCCGCTCTACTCCAAGGTGAATGACAACGCCTGGCAGGTGGACGCGGACGTGGCCAACCATTCCAGCGTGGTCAAGAGCTTCATCAGCCCCGGCGACCCCAGCACCCCGGCCAACGGCCTGGTCACTACATTCGGCACCATCCGCGGCGCCACCAGTTATGCGTCCAACTGGTACGTCTTCGGCGGCAACCTCAACGACTCCAACAGCGCCACCCAGGCCGGTTCGACGGCCAGCATCCCCAGGTCGTTCCCCGACGGCCAGTCCAACACCATCGTCTGGGTGGAGCGCTACGCGACCTGCGGGAGCGTCAGCCTTACTTGGGCGGAGTCGGGTCAGGAGGTGGGGCCGGGGTCCAACGGATTCGCCCCGTCGTACTGGCTCCCGAACCCTCCGCAATTCCAGCCGTCGGTGAACGCGTGCAACCCGCCGCTGGCCCAAGACCCCTACGCGGGCGGCATCATGGTGGGGCTGGGCGACGGCAGCGTCCGCCTCGTCGGCTCCGGCGTCAGCCAGATCACATGGCAGAACGCCCTCACGCCGGCCGACGGTGCACCCCTCGGCTCCGACTGGTAAGGCCGGCCGCCGCTCCTGACGTGAATCCGGCCGCCGGGAGAACTTCAGGAAAGCCGCCGCCGGACGAGCGTAATCTCGTTGCCGGCCGCGTTGTGCGTGGCCTCGTCCATGAACGTGCGGATGAGCAGAAGGCCGCGGCCGCTCGGCTTGAGCATGTTTTCGGGATCGGTCGGGTCGGGAATGCCGGACACGTCGAAGCCCGGCCCTTCGTCGCGGACTGCGAAAACGGCCGCCGCCGCGTCCATGCGGACGTGGACGTGCAGCCGGCGGCCGGCGTAGGGCGTAGGGCGCCTGGCGGCGACGCTCCGCGGCCAGGCGCTCGAAGGCGCGGCCGTCCTGCTTCAGTGACGAGCTGAGTTCCAGGTTGCCGTGGTACAGCCCGTTCAGCAACGCCTCTTCCAGGGCGACGCCCAGGCGGATGCGGCCGTTCGAGTCGCACAGCCCCATGCGCACGGCGTATTCCTGCAAATGGGCCGTGAGCAGCGGGACCAGGCCGGGGTCGTTTTCCAGAATAAACCGATATTCCAGATCGCTGACGCATTCCAGCAGCGCCTGGCGGCGGCGGTCGATCCGGGCGGCCGCCAGCACGCGGTCGAGGGTTTCGTGCAGGTCGCGCTCCAGGGCGCTCTTGGAGACGTAGCTGGCCGCGCCCCCTTGCAACGCCTTCACGGCCGTGTCCTCGCTCCCCTCCGCCGTCATCAGGACGACGGGCGTCGGCGCGTGGCGGTCGCGGATCGCCTCCACCAGTTCCAACCCGTCCATGCCCGGCATGTGCAGGTCGGTCACCACGGCGGCGCACGCCTCGCGCCTGAGGACCGCCAGCGCCTCCCGGCCGTTGCAGGCGAACACGGCCCGGAACCCCGGCCGTCGTTCCACCAGGCGGCCGACGAAGCGCCGCGCCGCCGCCGAATCGTCCACCACCAGGACCGTCGTGAGATCTTCGGCGGTCGTAAAAGTCTCTTGCTCGCCGTTCGTCGTCAGTAAGGCAGTCATCGGGACCGTCTCCTCGTACCGGAGCCGAACCGGCGCGTCGCCGGTCGAAAGGACGCCCACGCGGACGCGGCAGGCGGCCGGCGAACTGGCCCGCGTCGCCGCCGAACTCGGAAGGCTCGTCGGACAGTTCCACGGCGCCGAGGACGAGGAAGAGGAGCGGCCGACAGCCCCGGTGGCCCCGTCGCGGGCGGCGGGACGCTCCCGAAACGGCGTGCCCCAGCGGGTCTGAATGCTACATCCCTAGCAACCCCAAAGGCGAATGAGAGAAAGATACAATGCAGGCCTTGATTGTTGACGGCGCGCGGGTCATGCGGATGATCCTGCGGAACCTTTTGAAGTCCATCGGTTTCGCCGTGGCGGAAGCGGAAAACGGCCACGCCGCGGGCCGAGTTGGCGGACGCCGTGCTGCCGCTGGTGGAGTTGGGGCCGGAGATCGTGCGCCGGGCGTACCGGGGGCGTGTTCAGCCGGCCGTCGCGCCGGGCGAACTGCGTTTGTAGCACAAGCTTCAGCTTGTGCGCGGCACAAGCTGAAGCTTGTGCTACAAACGCGACCGCGGCTCCGAAGGTAAAGCTGGGTGGTACAGTCTTACATCAAGCGCACGAGACTGGTATGTCATTGCAACCCGAGGATTTCAACTACTTCCGCACTCTCCTGCATCGCCGCTCGGCCATCGTGCTGGAGGACGAGAAGGCCTACCTGGTCGAATCGCGCCTGTCGGTGCTGTCGCTCCGCGAGGGCTTTCACTCGCTGGGCGCCCTGGCGGCCCACCTGCGCTCCGGCGACGACGTGCTCCAGCGCAAGGTGGTCGAGGCCATGACCACCAATGAGACCTCTTTTTTCCGCGACGGCCACCCGTTCGAGTCGCTGCGGCAGATGGTGCTCCCGGAACTGCGGCGCCGCCGCGCCGCCGACCGCACCCTGGCCGTCTGGTGCGCCGCCTGTTCCAGCGGCCAGGAGCCGTACCGCGTCGCCATGCTGTTGCGCGAACATTTTCCGTCTTTAGAGGAATGGAATGTCCGCATCATCCCGTCGGGTCTGAATCCGCCGCCGGCCCGTCGCAAACATAGGATGTTCACATAAGCGCCTGGGGGGCGTCCGGCGTATTCACGAAATCTTCATCATTCGATTCGCAAGTTTCGTCCGCGGCGAAAACGACGGCGATCATGGGAACGGACGAACCTATCGGCGGATTGGGTCGGTAGTTCAAATCGGGAAGGTCCAAAAGCGCATTGATGAGAAGCAGGCGGCGGAAAGGATGGGGAAGGCCGTGGAGGAAGAATGCCATCGGGCTGAACGGGGGGCGAATGGACGACGCGCCTCGGGCGGCCCGACGGCCGTCCGAGGCGCGTCGTCACGGCTGCGGTTCAATGGGGTGCTTCTGGCTGCCGCTCTTGAGATCGTAGGTTAGGCCGGATAATTCGCCGGACGCATTAGGTTCCCGTTGACGCGGTCCCCTTACCCACGTCGATGATGATCGGCTGGTTGGCGGAGGTGATTTCGCAGGTGAGCGGGGTCTTCGTCGCGTCGCTGTACTTGCCCTGGAACTTGTCCGCCATGTTCATGGGCCCGCCCTTCGAGTACTGTGTACTTTGCACCATGATGCGATACTTGCCCGGCGGTATGCCCGTGTTGGTGGACCCCGACACCGTGAACGTCCCGTCCGGATTCACGCTGGCGACTGCGGAAATCGACTTCCCGGATTCGCCTTCCCCCGCGAAGGTAATCTGTAGCGTCTCCCCCGATTCCGGCTTGTAGGGCTGGCCGTTCATCATCAGCGTGCCGTGGGGCTTTACGCTGCCGCCGCCGCACCCGCCGGCCGCGAGCGCGGCCAGGCAAAGGACGCCGCCGAAGGCAATCCAGAGGCAGGGGGGATGTTTCACGGCTGTCGCCCTCTCGGGGGGAGGAGAAGAACACTCGGCCGGGGCGCCTT
>Ga0182024_10014323_pt1 | contig 15341 bp, 12 predicted proteins | sample P32metaG_FD_120480 | JGI IMG/M metagenome (GOLD analysis project Ga0182024, IMG submission 120480) | Permafrost microbial communities from Stordalen Mire, Sweden - P3-2 metaG (Illumina Assembly) | ecosystem: Environmental > Terrestrial > Soil > Wetlands > Permafrost | place: Sweden: Stordalen... | reverse complement strand
TTCTGATCGCTGCGTTTTCAGGTTCTTTGATTTGGTTCCTGGCCCAAGGAATTTCCACGCGCTTGCGTGGCTTCGGAAGCGTACGCAAGCATGCAAGACCTAGGAGGATACAAATGAAAGGCGCATCCATCGCAGGGATATTGTTGATCGTTCTGGGAGTAATTGCCCTCGCGTATCAGGGCATTACCTACACCCCCCAGAAGAGAATTCTGGATATTGGCCCTGTTCACGCCACTAAAGAAGAGCACAAAACGATCCCGCTGCCCCCCATTGTTGGCGGGCTCGCTCTCGTGGGAGGTATCGCGCTCTTGGCCGCCGGCGGGAGAAACATCTGATTTGCTCCTCCGAGCTATGCCCGATTTCAAAACGTTACCGGTCATTCTGAGCGAAGTGAGAAATCCATTCCCGGCTTTACATACAAAAAACGATTGCTCGCTTCGCTCGAAATGACCAAGAGGCAGCCCGCTCTCTCCGCCGGGGACAAAATATGTGCGAATTGCTTCCTCGCCCGTGCGTGATAATTCCTTCTGTTATTGTTCGATAACTAGTGGGATTAATCGAACTAATGAATTGATACGAAATTCGCCTGTCCGGGCGCACAGAGGAAATGCAATAAGTCCGATCAACCGACCCGCGGCTTCTAGGCCGCGCCGCGCTCATTCAATTCGGCGCCGTCTTCCCTATTCATTTGTCGATTCGCTCCGAATTGCGCCGTAACTGCAGACTCCAGCATTTTCTTGAGATCGCATTGCTGGTAGGGATAGCATAGGAAATCGAGCGCTTCCAGGTTCATCGCTGCTAGATAATCCCTGTATTGCTGTGGGCAAGACGGCGCGGAAACGATAATGGCGGGAATTTCCAGATGCCCGCGCCTCAAGTGCCGGATGACCTCCCGGTACGTTCCGTCCTGAAGCCAGAAGCCGCAAAGGCAGGCGGCGATTTGCTCACGCGCGACGACCGCCTTCACATCTTTTACGCCATTCACCCAGATCGCATGGATCTCGGCGCCATCCAAAAGATCGGCGAGAGCCCCACGAATTTCAGGGTCGATTGTGGCAATAAGCACCTTTGGCCTGCTTGGGGTCCGGCGAATGCCGGTCGCGGATTTCCGCGTGAAAATGCCTTCGGCGCGTTTTTCTAAAACAGCTATTGGATTCATGAAATAAATCTCCCTCCCGGCGCGTTCAAGAAGGAAATCGATCCTCGGCTGGAATTTCGCGGAACCCGATTCCACCTCTTGTCTTTCTGTGCAAAGAGTTGCGGCTTTGCACCTGCATCATGATCGCTTGGGCCATTAATGGGAATACGGTCAACGCTTTAGCGAGGCTCAGTATTTTACTGTACGCACCCATCCATCATTTGTTTTCGATTTCTGGCATCGATGTGCCGAACGGAAACATAGCTATGGATCGCAGTCCCTCGGTGGAATATCCGCCCGAAGTACATGGAAGCGTTGATTGCCACTTTCCCGTTATTCCAACATTCTCTATGCCGCTGTCATGCAAGTTCGGAACCGCATGTGCGCGATCCGTGCATGATCCAAACTGGTGGCGCATGCGCATGCGCTCCCGGAATTGAGGACGCTAAACATATGAACGAAGATGCGGGTTGGCTGAAGGGGTATGACAACAGCTGCAAAATTCTATCCTTCCTGGTTCTGCTGATTCTCAGCGCGCTTAGTCACTTCTGGTTGATCTTCATCGCCACCTGCATCGGATTCATTGTCTGGCACGCAATCGCTCTGCTCGTGCGCCTGTTCTTTTCCATGTTCAGCAGAACTCGCTCCCTGCTTGGAAGGCAGCATTTTGCCATGCCCGTCCCAGAAGCGCTCGCACCCTCGATCGCAGATCCGGCGGAAAGTGGGAATTCGCGATGATTTCTCGCCTCTTTACGGGCTCGCGCAGTTATTTTGCTGCCGTCAAATCACCGCAGGGCATCAGGTGTTTTAACCACTCAATATACGCCGTAGCGTGGATTGCGGGTTTCCCGCGGCAAGCCCAAGATATGCGCGTCCTGCAATTCTCGGGAAGATGAAACAGGTTCAGGACAAGGAGGTCACACATGTTGCGTTGGACAGTCATTTTTCTACTTGTGGCGCTCGTAGCGGCAGCTTTTGGTTTTGGAGGAATTGCTGTGGCTTCCGCCGGAATCGCCAGAATTTTGTTTTTTATCTTCCTCATCCTGTTTGTGGCCTCGCTTCTCAGCGGCCTCATCCGGAGAGCATGAAGCAAAGAAAAAATTGACTCGGAAATCCTGACCGCGGATTCAATTCCGCCGATGCACCTGGAAGGACGAAGATTGACGGAACAAAGCAAGCAAATCAAATTAGCCCTGAAAATTGGAGGAATTAAAAATGAAAAATCTATTTCGAGTACTGCTCGCGATTCTATTGGTTTCAACGGCAGCATCCGCCGCCGATAAAGAGGATAAGGATAAAAGCAAGCAGGAGGAACGCCTGCAAAACGCCGGCGCAGTCATGGGAGAAATTCTCAAGATCCCGGACAACATCCCGCAGGATCTGCTGGACAAGGCGCGTTGCGTGGTCGTCATTCCCTCCGTCCTCAAGGCGGCTTTCGTCGTCGGCGGCAGTTATGGCCGCGGAACGATGGTGTGCCGCAGCGGAAAGGGGATGAGGGGTTCATGGGGAGCCCCCGCAATGATGGTTCTGGAGGGCGGAAGTTTCGGCTTCCAGCTGGGCGGGGAGGCGACGGATTTTGTATTGCTGGTCATGGGTGATCGGGGCGCAAGCAGCCTGTTGCACAGCAAAACAAAACTTGGCGGTGACGCATCCGTGGCAGCCGGACCAGTCGGTCGCACGGCCGAAGCCAACACGGACGCCTACATGCGCTCCGAGATCCTGACTTATTCCCGCGCTCGCGGTTTGTTCGCGGGCGTATCCCTCGAAGGCGCTTCTTTGCGCGAAGACACTGAGGGCAATGAAGCTCTTTACGGACGAAAGCTCACCGCGGCCGAAATCGTGCAAGGCCCATCGCCTGCGACACCGGAATCCGCGCTCAAATTGGTTGCCCTGTTGGACAAAGCTTCCCCTTCTACTTCAGCGCGCCGCTGACTTTGACTCCCGCCTCCCGGGGGAAGAGATGGAAGTCTCTTCCCCTTCCTTCCTTACTCCCGACGGGTAAGAACAGGTTCGCGACAATGGTGGCAAGTGGATGCTTCCCCGGCCGCCAAATTTATATTCCTGTTCTACTATCTTTCACTCTATTAAATACTCCCCTCGCCCGACTGCAAAGTTAGATGGCCCATTCTATCTTTGATAGAGATTTGTACCTGATTGCTATTTGAGGAGGCGAATATGCGAATCGTGAAACCCCTGCTTCTGACTCTGCTGCTCGGGCTTGGCCTGGGAAGTACCGCGGTGGTTGCAAGGCAAGACGCCGCCGCTCGCAAAGGGGCGCGGGACAGCACCGATTACATTAAGAAAGAGGTGGGCCACGAACTGGCCATGGTGCCATGGTACACCGTCTTCGACATCATAAAATACAACGTGACCGGCGACGACGTAACTCTCATGGGAACGGTCGTCAACCCAACGGTTAAGACGGACGCAGAAAACGCCGTGAAGCATATTGAAGGAGTGGAAAAGGTGAATGACCAGATCGAGGTGCTCCCGCCTTCTCCGATGGATGATCAGCTGCGTCGCGCCGAATACCGTGCGATCTATTCGCAGGGGACTCTTTCGCGCTACTCGCTGGGATCGCTGCAATCCATTCACATCATCGTGAAGGGCGGCCATGTGACCCTCGAAGGCAATGTCGACAATGAATCAGACAAGAATGCCGCGAAGATTTATGCCAGTGGCGTCCCCAATGTTTTCTCGGTTACCAATAACCTGATGGTAACCGGCGGGAAATAGAGGACAGTGACTGGACGCGGCACGGGGAGCACGTGCCGCGTCCTTCCGCGAACTCTTTAATGTCGGGGCCGGTGGAAGTTTTGGCGCTCGCGCGAGATCAAAAAAAACCGCCGGCGGGACGCCGGCGCCACTGAAACGCGATGCATTTATTTTGGATTCGTAAATCGCGGATTTTGTCAGCCAAGCACGACAAGGACTTGATGTTCAATTCCGTCATCTGACAATGGAATGTTGGCCGGGCCTGGAACCGATTTGCCGTCGAATTCCACGCGAGCAACGCCGCGGCAAACGCCTTTGGGATTTTCCACACGGATGTTGTAACTTGCCGAATGATATCGAAACTGCATCGAATAGCTGGGCCATGACCGGGGAATGCAGGGGTCCACGCTGAGAATTGTTCCTCGCACCCGGAATCCGAGCACCCACTCGATTCCGGCTCGATAGAACCAGGCCGAAGAACCTGTGTACCAGGTCCAACCACCGCGCCCGGCATGCGGAGCCTCGGCGTACACATCACCGGCCATGACGAAAGGCTCAACCTTATAGCGCTGCACGCCGGCGCGCGAACTCGAGCGATGAATCGGGTTGAGCATGTGGAGCAAAGTGCCTGCTTTATCCCCATCACCGAGCGCCGCGAAAGCGATTAAGGTCCACATGGCGGCATGAGTATACTGCCCGCCATTCTCACGAATCCCCGGCACGTATCCCTGAATGTAGCCGGGGTCAAGTGAACCGTGGTTGAAAGGCGGCGTGAGCAGCAAAACCAGGCCGTCTGCCTCGCGAACTAACTGTTGGCTGACCGCAGCCATGGCCCGCGTCGCTCTTCCGGGTTCCGCCGCGCCGCTGATCACGCCCCAGGATTGCGCGATGGCGTCGATGCGGCATTCTGTATTTGTGGCGGAGCCTAGCGGAGAGCCGTCATCAAAAAATGCGCGGCGATACCATCCCCCATCCCAGGCTTCGCGCTCGAGCGCGGCCTTCAGCGCGCTGACATGCAACCTCCAGGTTTCCGCGCGATGGTATTCTCCTCGCGCGTCGGCAATTTTCGCAAACTCCCACAAGATGGTATGGAGGAACCAGCCAAGCCAAACGCTTTCTCCCTTGCCACCCTCGCCGACGCGGTTCATCCCATCATTCCAGTCCCCTGTGCCCATCAGAGGAAGGCCGTGACTTCCGATGCCAAGGCTGCAGTCGAGGGCGCGCGCGCAATGTTCGAACAGGGACGCACGTTCCGAGGATTGGTTCGGTTGAAAATATGTTTCGTCTTGCCCCTTCGCCAACTCGTCGCCATCCAGAAATGGAACCACTTCGTTCAGCACACCAACATCGCAAGTGGCCTCAATGAACTGGATTACGGCGTAGGGCAGCCAGAGACGGTCATCCGAAATTCGCGTGCGCACTCCGCGGCCCGCCGGAGGATGCCACCAATGCTGGACGTCGCCGGCGGTGAATTGGCGCGACGCCGCCCTCAGAAGCTGCTCCCGGGCGATTTCGCGATGCGCCGTCGTCAGTGCCATGACGTCCTGCAACTGGTCGCGAAACCCATAAGCTCCGCTCAGCTGATAAAATCCCGCTCTCGCCCAAATCCGGCAGGAAAGCGTTTGGTACAGCAGCCAACGGTTGAAGAGCAAGTCCATGGCTTTGTCGGGAGTCGCAATCTGTACGCCGCCGCAGATTTCATCCCAATATGCGGTGACTTCCAGCAGGACCTGATCCAGATTTTTTGTTCGATATTGGCGCAGCAATTCTCTGGCTTGCTCTCTGCTTTCGGCTTCTCCCAGAAAAAAAAGAACCTCTGTCGTTGCGCCTACGCGCAATTCAACGGGCGACTGCAATGCCGCGCAGGGATCGAGGCCCGCTCCAACTTTTCCGGAGAGCGTTGGCCCTAATTCGAGGCCGAGCGGATGACGCAGCGTCCCATTGCGGCCTAAGAATTCCGCGCGGTCCCCCGTGTAATTGACTTGCTTCCCCGCTAGATCCGCAAACGCGATGCGGCCCGCAAATTCTCCCTGCATCGCGCTGCGGGCGAACATCGCTCCCGAACCCGGGTCGATTTCCGTAACGACGAATGGCGCAGAAACCGTTCGTGAACTTCCCAGAACCCATTCCACGTAGGCAGTTACCGAAATGCGCCGCGGGCGCCCTGAATTATTGGTCAGAGTGAGGCGGACAATTTTGACGGGATCGGCAAGAGGGACGAATTCCAGCAGATCAAGCGCAATTCCGTGGGATTCATGCTGGAACCGGCTGTAGCCTTGTCCATGCCGCGCAATGTAGACGGCAGTTTCGTCGCGAATGGGCAGCGCCGTGGGACACCACACTTCTCCCGTGGCTTCATCTCGAACATAAATCACTTCACCGGAGGGGTCCGCCAGGTGTTCGTTGGACCACGGCGTAATCTGGTTTTCGTGGCTGTTCTCAGACCACGTGAAACCCGATCCCGATTCCGAGACCAAAAATCCAAATGCCGGATTAGCGATCACATTGACCCACGGTTCGGGCGTGCGCAATCCCTCTCCAAGGACCGTCACGTACTCGCGCCCATTCTTGTCGAATCCGCCAATACCGTTGAAAAATTCCAGATTCAGTTCCGGCAGCGGCGTATCCGGCTGCGCGGCAACTCGCGTGCGCCTCCACGGGTAAACGGTCGCAGTTTCACGCGGAAGGATCAGTGGTTGGGGCCGGCCAATTTGCTCGGAGAGTGTTCCGCGGCGGCTGAGAATCAGCACACGCGCGAAGGATTGCAGTTGCGCGCGTGTTTGAGCGTTGATCAGATCACCGCGGATAAGGAATATGCGCCCTCGCGTGTTTCCAGAATCCGGTGAGAGCCGCAACTGGCTTGCGTGGACGAGAGCTTCCAGCGACCCTTGAAAATCCTGATTGTAGGAAGGCGGCTTATCATTAACGATGACCAGATCCGCCGAGAGTTGTTTCATGCGCCAGTATTCATGCGCCCTTAAAAGTTGCCGGATGGTCTCAACGTCGTCCTCATTATCGATGACCGCCAGAACCATCGGCAAATCGCCGGAGATTCCCAGGCTCCATAATGTTGAAATTTCCAGGTTGGTGCGCGCGAGTTGGTCGGAGGACGCGCGCAACGAGGCTTCCGGATAAATCACAGCGTTGGCCAGCCGCTGGAACAGGTGTGCTTCATCCGGGCCGATCCCCAGATGATGAAGTTGTACTTGCGCGTGCGTCCAGGCCAGCGCGAGAGTGCGTTCGAAAACCCATGCGTTCCGGTAGCGGTCTGCAAGATCGAGGACTTGCTCGCGGGTCTCGGCGGCAATGGTGGTGAATACAAGATGGGCGGTGCCACCCGGAGCCACTCGCACGGTGCGCCGCAGACTGAAAGCGGGATCCAAAACGGAGCCTACTGTGTTTGAGAGTTTTCTGCCGTCTGCAATCGACACAGGCTTGCGAACACCGTAACCGCGACCGAGCAACCGTGCGCGATCCGTTTCGTATTCCAGGTCGCCGACGGTCTCCCCGTTCACGAACAACACGTGCGCAACCCACACGGATGGTTCGTCCGGCGATCGCTTCCGGCGCGTCGCCAGCAGCGCGCCCAGTTCTGAAACGTATTCCGTTTCCACAAATAAATTTGCGAATGCGGGATGCGCCACATCCGCGGCCTGCGAAATCAGCGAAAGCTCCGCGTAGGAAGTCACCTGGATATCGCGGGAGCGCGCGCCAAGATTGGTAATGGAGATTCGCCGCACTTCCGCGTCTTCCTCCGAAGAAACCACAACTTCCAGCTTGGTGTTCAGGCTGCGGTCGCGCCTGAAAAATTCCGCATGGTCTTCATAAAAATCCGCCTCATACGCGTCCGATTCGACGCCCGTGGGCTGGAAACCGGCAGACCAGACGGTCTGCGCCTGTATATCGCGGAGGTACAAGTACGTGCCCCAACAATCGCCCGTTCCGTCTTCCCGCCAGCGCGTAATTGCGATGTCGCGCCAGCGGCTGTAACCCGATCCTGCAGCGGTCAGCATCACGCTATAGTTTCCGTTGGAAAGAAGCTGCGTGCGTGGAGTTGGATCGTCCGGCGAAGTAAACCGGCGGGCCACGGGCGGGACAAGATCGCGCACTTTGGCGGAGGCGGAAACCTCTTCCGCGCGGGGACGCGCCGCCAGAGCATCGCGAGGCGTGCGCTCCTGCAGAAGAAGTTCCGTGGCCTGCACCATCGGATCGGCATGGAAACGCGATCGCATCACGCCATCGTTCAGCACATTCGCCAGAGCCACCAGGGACATGCCCTGATGATGTGCCATGTAGGCATGGATGACGGCTACGCTTTGGCCCTCTGGAAGCCTGATCTTTGTGTAGTCGAGTGCTTCGTAAAAGCCGTACCGGCCTTCACCGCCGGCACTGGCCAGGCGCTTAAAGTTTTCCATAGCCGCAGTAGGAAATATCATCGCAGCGAGCGCCGTGGAATAAGGCGATATAACCGTATCTTCACTCAGACCGCGTTTGAGCCCAAGTCCCGGCACGCCGAAGGCGGAATATTGATAGGTCAGCGTGAGGTCGCGGGCATTGAATGCAGACTCCGAAATCCCCCAGGGAACATTGCGCTCCTCGCCGTAATCCATCTGGCGGCGCACTACCTCCCTGTATGTCTGGCTCAGCATGCTGCCTTCGGGCGAGCGCATGACCAGCGCCGGCATCAGGTATTCGAACATCGACCCGGACCAGGAAATGAGCGCCGAGCCGCGAGCCACGGGCGTCATGGACCGGCCGAGTCGAAACCAGTGCGAGGTGGGAACATCCTCTTTTGCGATAGCGATGAAACTTGTCAGGCGCGCCTCGGAGGCCAGCAGGTCGTAGAAACTGGTGTCCAGGCTGCCATCGGCAATGCGAAATCCGATGGAAAAAAGCCTTTTCGTTGCATCGAACAGGAATTTGAAATCCATCGCGGAAAATATCGTCTCGGACGTTTCCGCCACATCGAGAAGTTTTTGAGCCAATGCTTCGCAATCGGCGGCGCAACGGGAAGCCGCCGCGCTGAGCGCATCGATATGGCCCACAAAATTCGCGCCAATTGAGGGCCCGCAAAGCAGGCGTTCCTCGAAAATGCCCAACTCCCTTTTTACGGTTTCAAAGAATTTGGAAGCCTCTTCGAGGGTCGGAGTTTTTTGAATGCTGCGGTAAAGATTGGCCGATTCCGGCGAATGACTGGTAAGAAATTCAAAAAGTTCGGAGACTTGCTTCGGCTTCAGGCGCGCCCATGGATTCACCAATTCCATTTCCCGAGCGTGAGATTCCACACAAGCTCTTACGGCTCCTGCCCAGACACGAAGTTCCGATGTCTGAGGATCAGCATGTTCCTGCGAGAGAGCCTGCGCAATATCATCGATCGTTCGCGCGCGCTCTTTTAATTCGCCGAACAACGAGGCCCACGCCACAGCATTGGAGGGTACCGGGGCGTGGAGCAGGATAAAGAGTGAGTCCACAGCGTTGTACAGCTGCTTCCTCGCTACGGTGCGGCTTGCCCGCGTGTCCTGGTCGCCCGCCAATACCTCGCGAAGGATCAAGGTTGTATCTTCCAGCCCGGCAAAAATCCGGCCATCCATCATGGGTTGGTGAAGGAACTCGCGGCAGGCGTTTCCAAGAACAATCAGATGGCCGGCCAGATTGCCGCTGTCCACTGAGGAAATATATTTCGGGTCGAGCGGGCGCAGATCATGAGTCGCGTACCAGTTGTAGAAGTGGCCTCGGAAAAGCTCCATCTTCTTGAGCGTTCCGAGTGTCGCTTCCAAACGCTCCATCGCGTCCGAAGTCCCTAGCCAGCCGAAATCCTGGGCAGCAACCGTGGAGAGCAGATAGAGGCCAATATTCGTGGGCGATGTGCGATGTGCCACGACGGGTTTGGGATCCTCTTGAAAATTATCCGGGGGAAGCCAGTTGTCCTCGCTGGAAACAAAGGTTTCGAAGAAGTGCCATGTGCGGCGGGAAATAAGCCGCAGGCGTTGTGTATCTGCGGGTGTTAGTGGATCGATTTCCGTGAGTTGGGGAGGCTGGCTGATGCGAAGCGCAAATACCGGCGCCGCAATCCATAACACAACAAATGGAAGCGCAAGCGGGGCCCCGTGTGGCCACCGAATCAGTACGATGGCAAGCGCCGCTAACGCCAGCATCACCCCGCCGATCATTTGCCTGAAGATTCCGGAAATCTCAAGGTCCGCGGTGTGCTTGGCCTGCGCCGCGGTTACCCATTCCAGCAAATTTCTTCGGGTAACAAACATGCGCACCAGGGTGCGCAGAATGGCATCCGACATAAGCCAGGCCTGGTACGCCAGACACGTGACCGTCAACACGATCTGTGAAATCGCCAGCGACAGGTCGGCAAATACAGAGCGGAGGTGGCTGCGCCTTGAAGTGTCTACTCGCTGCGGGCGCAGACCTGCAAAAAATGGCATCAGCGGGGGAATCGATATCGTCAGGATGGCAAATCCTGTCCACACCCAGGGCGAAACGCCGGGGATTAGCCAAGCGAGCGTCATCGTCAGGAACAAAGCGGGTGAAGACAGTGTGCGCCTCAGGTTGTCCAGCATTTTCCAGCGGCTGATGAGAGGGATTGTGAATTGCCCGCTCTTGCCGCTCGACCTGCTGCCCTTTCCAAATAACCAGGGCAGGAGCTGCCAATCGCCCCGCGCCCACCGATGCTGGCGTGACGCGGCCACCGTGTAATGCGAGGGAAACTCTTCGAACAATTCGATGTCCGAGGCCAATGCTGCGCGCGCGAAAATTCCCTCCAGCAGGTCGTGGCTCAGAAGCGTGTTTTCCAGTACTTTGGAATCTAAGGCCTGCTCAAACGCATCGATGTCGTAGATTCCTTTTCCTGTGAAACTCCCCTCACCGAACAAATCCTGGTACACATCGGACACGGCGAATGCGTATGGGTCCATTCCGCTTGGACCAGAAAAGATTCTTTGAAAAAGAGACCCATCGAGGTTGGCCGGAAGAGTGGGCGTGATGCGCGGCTGGACGATCGAATATCCGTCCACAATGCGGCCTGCGCGAGCGCTGTATTCCGGCTGATTGAGTGGATGCGCCATGGTCCCCACCAATCGGGCGACCGCGCCGCGCGGCACACGCGTGTCCGCATCCAGTGTGATGACATAGCGAACGCCGGGAATTTTCTCCGGATTGAGGCTGCCGGCGGGAACGAAAGTTGTGTCCGTCCTCCCGCGCAAGAGGAGATTGAGCTCATGCAGCTTGCCGCGCTTGCGTTCCCAGCCCATCCATTTTCGTTCGGAATCGTTCCAGACGCGCCTTCTATGAAAAAGAAAGAAGCGCCGATTGCCGCCTGGGGCGGGCCCATGGCGCTGATTCAAGGTCTCGATGCCCTCGGCCGCAGCGGCGAGCAATTCCTCGTCACCCTGCATCCTTTCCGATGCAGCGTCCACCCAATCCGACAACAACGCGAAGCAAAGTTCGCCCTCGGGGTTCGCCAAATAATGAATTTCCAGCCGCTCGACTTGCTCGTGAACCGCATCCAGGCCAGTAAGCAATATGGGGACTACAACGATGGATCGCAGGCGTTCAGGTACACCATCTTTAAGCTCCAGGCGCGGCAATGCGCGCGGTCCAAGCAGGGATGTCACCCCACGGTTGCAAAGTGCGATGGCCAGATCGGAGGCAGGGATCACGCCGATCAGGCCTAACAAGGCCAGATATAGCTTGGAGACTCCGTGTTCCCAGGAGTGAAACATGGGCAGCGCCAGAATCAAGCAGGTCAAGACCAGGATGGTTCCGAGATAGCCCGGCAAAGCCGTCCGTACATAGAGGCGCAGGAGTTTTTGCCGCCACGGGGCGCGAAATCCTAATTCGCGCTCAAATTGCACGCGCCCTTTCGAAACCAGGTAATAGCCAGGATCCCCGGCATGATTGAGATGGCTCAGATGATTGGGCGCATCTCCATTGTGTCCCGCGAGTGCGTGCCTGGCGTGCTGCAACGCCCTCTTTGCAATTTCAATCTCCGGGTGCTTCGAGCCTCGGGAGAGTTCCTCGATGGCGTGGCGGTAGTAATCCCGAGTGGAGAAATCCATTTCGGCAAACATGCTTCCATTTCGCAGAACCTCATCCACCAGGCTTACACTTTCAAAAAAATCGTGCCAGTCAAAGGCGGTCATCAGCCGCATGCTGATGATCACGTTGCGCACGGTTACTGTCATGGCCGTCTGATCCTGATGCTCGGCGCGAACGATTTCATCGGGCGTGGTTCCCTGGGCGTCCAGGCGTTTGTCGAGCCAAAGCAGGATCGGACCGACCCTCGGATCGGAATCGCGCAAGCGTTGAAAGAGTTGCACGGCGAAGGCTCTCTCCAACGGCTCGTCCTCAAAGCGGCGGAGAATCATCGGAGAAATCGCCGGTAAATCACTGTTACCCAGCAGGGAGTCAACAAGCCGGTCGGCCTCTTCCCGCGCGCGCCGGCTGCGCACAATGCTGTCCGCCAACTTTCGCAGATTTTCCACCAGGACTACGCGAAGGGTGATGGCCAGGGCCCAGAGTTCGCCAATGGTGAGGGGTTGCACCCGCTGGTAGGCATTCACAAATCGCCGCAATAGCTCCGGCTCGAACCGGCTGTCCGTGTGCGCCACATAGGCCCATGCAACGCCGAATACGCGGGGATAACCCTTCAGATGTCCTGATGCGAGTTTGGGCAGTCTCAGATAATATCCGCGGGGCAAGTCGTCGCGGATTTCGCGCAGCTGTTCCTCGACGATATAAAAATTATCTACAAGCCATTCCGCTGCCGGAGTGATGGTGCTGCCCTGCTGAATGGAATTCGCGGTTGCGCGATAGTATTCGAGGAGAATGCGGCCATTTTCCAGGACGCGCGGAATGAGTGGACGTCCCGATTCGACGTCCTCCGACGTAACCTGCGCGGAGGCAAGGCTTTCGGCGTGTTGCTCAAGACGCTCGGCACTAAACAGCTCTCCGCGTATTGGTCCTTCCGCCTCTGCGAACAAACGGACAATTGGGATCGTCGTTATCATCCTGATGGTTCGTGCTACCGAAGCTTTAATTCTACTGGATGTAAGGTCCCTTGTCAGAAATGAATGAGAGCCCGAAGAGTTGCAGAAAATTGCAAAATACGCGTGGCTCTTCCGGGAGCAGTTGAGGCGTTACGCCGTTCGTCTATTGCGAGACTTGCCAGCTTTCGATCTGATCCTCATTGCCGGAACACGCTCGGAGATGGGTTTGCTGACGGACCCCGTTTTGGCGGCAATGGCCCCCAGGATCATTCCGATCGTTCGGGCTCCGCTCAAAAGAAGGCCCTCCTCTGGCATTGTGGACTTACGGCTGCGCTTGGTTTTCATGTCTATCCTTCTCTCCGGGATTCGTCTGAACCCGCGGGGTCGAGCTGGGTGATGGGATAGTTTATTAATTATACAATAATTGATTGCAAAATCAGGCGGCGTTTGACTTCGCCTTCTGATAGGCCTGCTCCCCTGCCTCGGCTGCCTGCTTGACGCGTTCTCGCGCATCGTCGAGCGTCTGTTGCGCCCGCTGGACCAGGACTTGTCCCGTTTCGAGCGCTCCATCAATCCCGTCTTTCATTGTGCCCACGATGCGGCCTCGAGTTTCCCGACCGGATTCCGGCGCCAGCAGAATTCCTACGGCTACGCCGATCCCAATTCCAATGGCAACTCCCGCTGCCGTCCCCTGCCAATCTCGTTGAGCCATCTAATCCTCCGTTGTCTTCTTGAAGACATACCCTGCTCTCTTCTTTGCGTCACGCTACCTCCTCAAGCAGAGGAAGGAACACATGCAACGAATTGAAGAGGGGAGGAAGGCCTCGTGGACCTTCCTCCATTCCAGCACTTCAGGGTTAGTCGTTCCCGCCGGTTGCAGTCCGGCGTATGCGCTGGTCCGATTTCGATGCCCCCGCGGAAGATTCTCCGGTGGAGGAAATGTCCTCGGCGCCCGTGCGTTCCAGTACATTCTTAGCCCGATCGATTTCCTCCGCTGTATCACAATGCACAGAAAGGAGAATTCCTCCCTTTCGCAAACGGCCTTCATAGCGTTTGGCCTCATATTCTGGGATTCCCAGCCCGATCAGTGCGCCTGTGAAGCCGCCCACTGCGCCACCGACGCCGATCCCGGCAAGTGTAGCCATGATGGGCCCAGCGGCGATCAAGGGACCGACACCTGGGATCGCCAGGGCGCCGATTCCAGCCAACAGCCCCAGAGTCCCACCCAGGACTGCCCCTGAACCCGCCCCTGCGGCGGCGCCTTCCGGGGCCTTGGTTGCCTTCTCGGTCCCCATGGCCTTGACTCCCAAACCTTCTGGAAGCAGCACGGACAAGTCCGTGACGGGGAATCCGGATCGAGCGAGCAAATCTGCAGCCGTTTCCACTTCCGCTCGAGTCGAGTAAATTCCAAATACTGCGATCTTTTTGCTTGCCATAATTGTTCCTCCTTTTGAATGGTGTCGCTCAAAGTCCCAAAATCAGGACTTTGGGGGCACAATTGCGGTCTCACTGGCCACATTGCGTTCTCCGGCCGTAGATAGGGATTTGTCTTTCATGATTTCGGCGCGAATCTTTTGTGTCAGGGCGCGGTCGGCGGGATTCATTTTTTGCTGATCTGCCGTAGTGGCGTCCTTGGTCGCGTCGGCCTCATTCATTTTGGTGTTGTCGGATTGATCTTGAAGAGTCGTGGATGAACTTGGCCTTGGGGTGGACAGAAGCCCTGCCGCAAACACCAGCGGGATTCCAACCCAAGTCAGCCGATTCCTGGCGATTCGCGTTCGGTTCATGTTGTATTCCTCCATATCCCGTTTCAAGAGCCGGCATTCCGATCGTTCCTTGAAGAACTGCTCCGGCAGGACAAAACTAACCCACGAGAATTGAGGGGACCATAGAGTGAAGGATGTAGATTGCAAAACCGCTTGCCGTAGGTCGTGCCGGTTTGGGTATAAAAATGCCGAAGTGTGGATAGGCAAGGGGCATGGACGCGGTCGCCTTGGAATCTTTTTCATCCCAAATACTTATGCCGTGGATCATTTCTAATTCTCCCATCCATACCAGACCGCCCCAGCCTAGATACGGGATGCCATGTATTGTCTCGCCTTTCGGACGAATTTATTCTCATGCGCAGGGAGAGGAGGATTGGAAGCTAAAATGAGGGCTGGGCTGGCGTTCAGCTTCCTCTCCCGAACTATTAAAGAGGTTTAATGAATCTTTTGACGAGGGTTTCGTTGAGCAGAAGTGCAATTGTCAGGGGATAGTTTTAAAGAAAGAGAGGTTTTGGGATCATGCCACTCATTCAAGTCGTGGTACTTCTGATCATCGTCGGCGTCGTGCTTTTTTTAATCAATCAATACATTCCGATGGCGGCCTCTATTAAATCCATTCTGAACGCCGTAGTGGTGATTGCCGTGCTCATTTGGCTCTTAAACATTTTCGGCCTGCTTTCCTCAAATCCCAGATTGCACATCGGTTGAAAACCGGAACCAGTT